>ERZ773054.1169-NODE-1169-length-16984-cov-52.092622_pt1 | contig 16984 bp, 17 predicted proteins | sample MGYA00580630_ERZ773054 | MGnify/ENA primary metagenome ERZ773054 (study PRJEB29015, sample SAMEA2737994) | human oral metagenome | biome: human oral; feature: human-associated habitat; material: dental | place: China | collected 2115 ... | reverse complement strand
GCGCTGATTTCAGAAATGCGGATGTTCCCAAACGGTCAGCATGACGACCAAATCGACTGTTTGAGCCGTGCCTTTGGCGAGTTACTAGACACCCGAACGGGCATGATTGATTACCTGCGTTCGCAGGTCGAGGCAAATAAATGAGTAAAAAGACACCTTTATCACAAGGCTTTATTGCCCGCGTTGCCGCTGGTGTCCGTTACGCCTTTACCGGCAACGCGGACGGGTGGTTTGATGTGGGCGAGCCTTTAGCCCCTGTTGCACAGCAGGCAGAGGGGCGGCGGTTCGATTATGAGCCGTTCTACAATGTTGGGCATTCCAAGCCGCGCGAACGCGAGGCAATAGGCTTTGCACAATTACGCGCCCTTGCCGATAACTACGATGTGTTGCGCTTAGTCATCGAGACACGTAAAGACCAAATGGAATGCCTGAAATGGATAATCCAAAAGCGCGACGTTGAGTCAACGGCAAACAACGAATCGCAGCGCAAAGACAGAAAGATTGACGAAGCTATTGCGTTCTTTCAGTCGCCTGACAAAGAGCATACATGGGCGGACTGGCTGCGCATCTTGCTGGAAGATTTGTTTGTCATTGATGCGCCGTGCATTTATCCGCGTAAAACACTAGGCGGCGACTTGTACGCTCTTGAAGTGATAGATGGGGCGACGATTAAGCGCGTATTGGACAATACAGGCCGCTTGCCAGCACCGCCTGATACAGCGTATCAGCAAATCTTGCACGGCATGGCGGCGGTTGACTACACGGCGGATGAATTGATTTACCGCTCACGCAACAACCGAAGCTACAAGGTTTACGGTTATTCGCCCGTTGAGCAAATCATCATGACCGTGAATATTGCCATGAAACGGCAGATTCACGCGCTGGAATACTATACGGCTGGCAGCGTGCCTGATGCTTTGATCGGCGTGCCTGAAACGTGGTCGATGGAAGATATTAAACGCTTTCAAGAGTACTTTGATTTGCTGTTGTCAGGCGAGACGGCGGAGCGGCGCAAGCTGCGTTATGTGCCGGGCGAATTGGCCAGAAACTTTAAAGAGACCAAGCAGCCGCCGTTGAAAGACGTTTACGATGAATGGCTGGCGCGTGTCGTCTGCTTTGCGTTTAGTGTCGAGCCTACGCCGTTTGTGGCACAGGTAAACCGTAGCGTGGCAGAGACGAGCCGTGAGCAGTCGTTATCCGACGGCATGAGCAGTCTGAAAAACTGGGTTAAAGCCCTGATTGATGATGTGCTTGCCCGATACATGGATATGGCGGCGTATGAGTTTGTTTGGAAGGAAGAGGAATCACTCAACCCGAAAGAACAGGCTGAAATCTACGCCATATACAAAAACGCTGGCATCTTGACCGCTGACGAAATCCGCGCCGAACTAGGCAAGGAGCCATTGCCGGAGCAAGATAATCACGATCCGAATAAGCAAGACGACAAACAGCCAGAAGAGCAGCCGAAACAGGAGGCTGAAAAACTGGGAAAGTCGGAAAGCCCGATGAGCGAAGACGAAGCAGCCGCGCTTATTGAGGCTTATTTGCTGACACGCATTGACGGCTTGGCTGAACAGATAGCCGCGCTGATTGGTGGGGCGGCTGTTGACTGGCAGGCTGAAGACCTGACCGCCGAACTGAACCGAGTGGCCAAAATCATTACCGACGGTTTGGATTTTGGCGAATGGTCGGACTTGTCCGATGTGGTCGAGCCGATAATCAGGCGAGCGGCGGAAGATGGGGCGGTTGCCGCCTTGTTGCAGGTAATGCCTGACCCTGCTGTCGGTATGGTTACGAATATTCGCAGCCGTGCCGTCAAGTGGGCGCATGACCGCGCCGCCGAAATGGTCGGCATGAAGTGGGTGGGCGGCGAGCTTATCCAAAATCCTGCTGCCGAATGGCAAATCACTGAGGGAACGCGCGAAATGATACGCGGACAAGTGGTCGAAGCTATGCAAAACGGCGACAGTGTGCAGGAATTGGCAGGCCGTCTGAAAGAATCTCACGCTTTCAGCAATACCCGCGCCCGAACCATTGCCCGAACTGAGACGGCGATGGCTGACGGCATGGGTAATCTGATAGGCTGGGAAGAGACCGGGCTTGTTTCCGGCAAGCAGTGGCTGACCGCTGAAGACGATAAAGTGTCAGAGATTTGCAATACCAATGGGGATATGGGCGTTATTGGACTGCATGAGCATTTTGCGCATGGTTTGTTGACGATTCCGGGTCATCCTAATTGCAGATGTACGGTTATCCCTGTTTTGGCAGAGGATATGCCTAAATCTTGATTCCTTTGGGTAAAGTGAGTGTTTGCCGCTTCTTCGTGGGGCGGCTTTTTTTTGGAGCAACGAATGGCGAAGTTATACGCAGAAATTGCCAAGATGGAGGCGCAGGACGACGGCACTGTCAAAGTTTGGGGGTATGCCTCAAGTGAAGCGGTCGATTCGGACGGCGAAATTATCGCGGCAGAAGCAATGAAAGCGGCCATTCCCGATTACATGAAGTTTGGTGCAGTGCGTGAAATGCACGGCTCAAACGCAGCGGGGACGGCTATTGAGATTAACGTAGAAGACGATGGGCGCACATTCTTTGGGGCGCATATCGTTGACCCTGTTGCGGTTACGAAAGTCAAGACAGGCGTTTATAAAGGCTTTTCAATCGGTGGCAGCGTTACCGCCCGCGACGAGTTGAATAAGTCGCAAATTACGGGCTTGAAGCTGACAGAAATCAGCCTTGTTGACCGCCCTGCAAATCCTGATGCGGTATTTACCTGCTACAAGGCAGACAAACCGAAAGACAAGGAAGAGGCTGAAAAGGAAGAAGACGACAAGACAGCCGACAAAACCGATGAAACGCCTGACGACGATGCCGAAAAGGCAGACGGCGATAAGAAAGATGAAAAAGACGACAAAGAAGATGAAACCGAGAAATCGGCAAGCGTGGACTTGTCAGAATCTGAAATCGCCCTCTTGAAAGCAGTCTTGGCAAAGGCCGAGAAGCCGAAAGATGAGCCGGTCGCTAAATCTATGTGGCAAGTCAAATCACTGGCTGATGTGCTGACGTCGCTGAAATGGCTGATTAATGATGCCGGTTACGACGGCGTGGACGAAGCTGTTATTGCGCAAATCAAAGAATCAGCAGGCAGCCTTGCTGAATCGTTAAAAGCTTTGACGATAAGCGAAGCCGACAAGCTGGTCGATGGTTTGTCAGCCAAAGCCGACAAGTCAGACGACCTTGCTAAAGCCGAATCGGTGGACGAGCTGGCAAAGGCACAAGACGCGCTGAAGAAATCAAATGACGCCCTTGCCAAAGCGCAGGCGGAAATTGAAAGCCTGAAGAAACAGGCAGCCCCACCGAAAGGCAGCACTAAAGCCATTAGCAAGGCAGAAGATAACGGCGAAGACCCATTAAAAGGTTTTCAGCCGATTGTGAAGAATGACGGTTCTCTTGACGACGTGGCAACACTCGTTAAGGCAGCACAGGCAGGCCGTCTGTAACACCGCTTACAGGCGGTTTTTTTATTATCAGGAGCGATAAATGAACGTGAATCAACTCACACAAGAAACAATTGAGCTGATGAAGTCAGCACAAGCAAACGGCGAGCCGTTGAACAAAGGTTATACTCAGCCGACCGACTTTACCACTGGTTTGCAAACCTACGACCTTTCCGCACCGTCTCAAAAACTCTATCCGGTTTTGACCCCGTTGCGTAACCGTATCCCACGCGTGGGCGGTGGCCGCACTATCGGCTCAAACTGGAAAGCCATTACCAACATCAATGTCGGCAATCAGCGTGCCGGTATCAGCGAGGGTAAACGCGGTGGTGTTATCAATCACGAAATGGTTGAACGTAACGCCCAATTCCGCGCTATCGGCTTGGAAAACCAAGTTTCCTTTGAGGCAGATTACGCCGCGCGTGGCTTCGAGGACGTGAAAGCGTTGGCAGTTGCCCAAACCTTGCAAGCTACCATGATTGCCGAAGAAATGATTTTGTTGGGCGGTAACACCAGCCTGAAATCAGGCGTTACACCTACTCCGACCGCCGTCGTTTCCACTGACGCGTCTGGCAAAATCAGCGGCAGCACATTGTCTGTAATCTGCGTGGCATTGGGTTTGCAGGCGTATTGGGACGTAGCAGGCGCAAACAACGGCGCAATCGGCCAAAGCTTGAACATTAAAACTGCTCAAGTACCGACAAAAATCACACGCCAAAACGCGGACGGCACGACCGATACATTCGGCGGTGGTTCTGCTCAAAAATCTGCGGCCACTTCTGTTTCCGGTATCGCAACCGGCAAAAAAGTAACTGCTATGGTTCCAGCCGTTCGCGGCGCGGTTGCCTACGCTTGGTTCTGGGGCGCGGCCGGTTCTGAAAAACTGGGCGCGGTCACTACTTCCGCTAAAGTGGATATTTTGGCTGACGCTGAAGGCACTCAAACCGCTGCTTCTTTGCCGTCTGAAGACAATTCCACTTCCATTTTGGAATTTGACGGCCTGTTGACCCAAATCGCCCTGCCTGATTCCGGCGCGTATTGGGCTGATAACAAAGGCAGCGGCCTGACCTCGGATAACGCAGGTGGCGTGTATGAGTTTGAAGAAGCCTTCGCAAACTTCTACTCTAAATATCGCCTGTCCCCTGACACAATTTACGTCAATGCACGCGATTTGGCCTCTTTGACTAAGCTGATTATCGGCAACGGCGGCGCACCGCTGATTAAGCTGAATGTGGACGTAAATAACACCGCAAACATTAAAGCTGGTGTGGTTGTTGGTTCGTACCTGAATAAAATCACAGGCGACGAACTGAACATCGTGGTTCACCCAAACTTGCCTGCCGGTACTTACCTGTTCTACTCAAGCCGTCTGCCTGCTTACGTCCAAGGCGTGGGCAACTTGTTGCAAGTGCGTACACGCCAAGAGTATTACCAAATCGAATGGCCGCTGCGTACCCGTATGTATGAGTACGGTGTCTATGCGGACGAAGTGCTGCAAGGTATGTTCATGCCTGCCTTCGGTATGATTACCAACGTGGGTTAAGCCTAATCAGGCCGTCTGAATTTCGGACGGCCTCTTTCTTTTGGAGATTTTGAAATGACTGAAATGGTTAAATTACAAGCCCCTGAAGGCTTTACCGATGTTTCCTTTGGTAGACAAAGCTACGAAGTGGACGAAAACGGCGTTGTTGAAGTGCCTGCCGAATCAGCGCAACACCTGTACCAGTTCGGCTTTGGTAACGTGGTTGAAGAGCCTGCCGAAGCTGAAGAGCCTGAAAAAGGTAAGCGCGGCCGTAAAGCCAAGCAAGCCGAAACTGAACAGCCTGCCGAAGTTGAAAAGGCTGAATAACGATGACCGCCCTTGTCCCACTTGATTCGCTCAAGCAACGGCTGGGCGTTGCCCACGATAAGCAGGATGCGTATTTTCAAACCCTGCTTGACGGGGTATCGGCGGCGGTTGAGGCTTTTATCGGGCGCAAACTCGAAGCGGCCGACTACGTCGAGCGATACAACGGCAACGGCAAGAATCGCCTTGTGCTGGAACAATGGCCTGTCATTTCCGTGTCGTCCGTAAAAATCAACGGACGCGCGGTAGATGACTGGGACTTTGATAACTGGCTGTTGATTCGTCATGCCTGTTTTGCGCAGGGAATCCGAAACGTTGAAGTGTCGTACCGTGCAGGCTATGAAGCCATGCCTGCCGATATTCAGGAGGCTGTCTTGATTATCGCAACGCAACGCTTGAACGAAATCGAGAACAAGGGCGTGCAGAGTAAAAGCCTTGCAGGGGAGACTATATCCTTTTCAAGCTTTGGGCAGTCGGGCGGTATCCCTCCGTCTGCTTACGCCATCTTGACGGAATACAAGCGAAAGGCCGTCTGAAATGCTGAATGTTGAGTTTATTGGCGGCGATGCGATAGCGGCCGTCTTGAAAGCTTATTCTGACGGCGTACAGTCGGCGGTCGAAAAGTCTATCGGTCGGTCGGTTTTGAAGTTGCAGCGCGAAGTTAAGCGAAACCGCCTGTCTGGGCAGGTGCTGAATGTACGGACTGGCAATCTTCGCCGCTCAATACATCAGCAAGTCACCAGTTCGGGCGGCTTGGTGGTTGGCGAGGTCAACACGAATGTCCGATACGGCGCGGCGCATGAATATGGCTTTGCCGGAACAGTCAACGTTAAAGCCTCAATGAGGCAGATACGTAAAGCTTTCGGCAGGCCGTTGAAATCGCCGCACCATGTTCAAATCCGCGCCCACTCTCGCAATGTGAAACTGCCTGAACGGTCGTTTTTGCGGTCGGCTTTGCGCGATATGAAGCCGGAGATTGAGGCGGATTTGCAAAAATCCATTGAAGGAGCGTTACGATGAATCGTGAAGCGATTTATTCCGCGCTGTGGGCAAAGCTTGAGGCGTTGGACGGTTTTACGACCAAGAGCCGCAAGCTGTTGCACTGGAATGACGTAAAGGGCTATGACCAGCCAGCGTTATTTATGGCTCAAGGCGATATGCAGGCGGTAACGACAACCGGGCAAGACACGAAATGGCTGTTACGCGTTGATGTGTATCTATACGTCCAAACGTCAGGCGAGCCGCCAGCGCCCATTATGAATCCGCTGATTGATGCGGTGTGTAATGCCGTGAACGCTGTACACCCAATCACTGGTAAGACGGCTTTGGTGGTTGATGGTGCGGACGTTGAGTATTGCCGCGTTGAAGGTACGGTAGAAACAGACGAGGGAACGCTTGGCAATCAGGCCGTCTGTATTATCCCGATTATGATTTGCGCCGCTTAGTCGGCAATTAGAAAGGAAATGTCATGCAGTTGACGTTTGGTAGTGGCGAAGTGTTCGCCGAAATGATTACGGATGCTTATGGCAACCGTGTGCAAAACGCAACGCCCGTGCGAATCATGGGCTTGCAGGAAATGTCTGTTGATTTGTCGGCAGAGTTGAAAGAGTTTTACGGCCAAAACCGCTTTGCGCTGGCTGTTGCTCAAGGTAAGGTTAAAGTTTCAGGCAAATTCAAAGGCGCTTTGATTAATGGCTTGACGCTGAACACCCTGTTCTTCGGTGCAGAGTTTGCGACCGGAACAATGAAAGCGTTATATGCAAATACTGACGGTAAGGATATTCCGGCTCAATCACCATATAACATTACTTTAACTGGTATGGCGCCTGGCGGTACTTTCATCGAAGACCAAGGCGTTATGGGCAGCGATGGTACGGCTATGATTAAAGTAGCAAGCAACCCGAAAGCAGGTCAATACTCCGTTAGCGTATACGGCATTTACTCGTTCAACGAGGCTGATAAAGGCAAAACGGTTTACCCTAGCTTTACCTACACAGTATCCATGCCGTCAGCCAAGAAAATTGAGCTGACTAATATGGCGATGGGCAACACGCCGACCTTTAAACTTAAATACCTGACTCAGTTCAAAGGCAAAAAAGCCTTGTTGGAACTGGAAAGCGTAACCAGCGGCAAACTGGGCTTGTTCTCAACCAAAAACGATGATTTCTCCGTGCCTGAAATTGACTTTACTGCCTCAACTGATGAAGCAGGCTTTAAAGTCGGTACGTTGTGGATTCAAGAGTAATAATGCAGGCCGTCTGAAATGACGGCCTTTTTCATTTACCCCAAAAAAGGAAAGCAAAATGACCGTACGAATTAAAGGCGTGACCGTTGAACTGAACGGCACAAATTACGTTATCCCACCTATCGCACTTGGCGCGCTGGAGCAGTTGCAAAGCGACATTGGTGCATTTGACGGCAATGTGCAAGATGCAAAACAGATTTCTACCGTTATCGATTGCGCCTATGCCGCCATGCGCCGTAATTATCCCGATATGACGCGCGAAGAAGTGGCTGATTTGATTGATATTGGCAACATGAACGAAGTATTCGCCGCCGTGATGGATGTTTCCGGCTTGAAACGCAAAGAGCAGGAAGCCGCGCAAGCGGGGGAAGCTCAGGCGGCGGTTTAAGTTTCGGTGCGATGATTGCCCACGTCTGCGCCTCAACTGGGTGGACGTGGGATTATGTCGCCGACAACTTGGATTTGCCGCGAATCGGGTATTTAAATGAGTATTGGCGTGAACATCCGCCCGTGCATATCTTGGTAGCCTCATATATGGGCATTAAGCCGTCATCTAGCCCTGTACAGAGCGAAACAGACGAGGCAGAGGCCATTGGTATGCTTGGCGGCGGCGAGCTGTCAGAAGACGAATTTAACGCATTGCTGAAAGCGAAGGGGATTATTTGATATGAGTAACGCAGTTTTCCCAACGTTTCCCGGCTTGAAGTGGGGGCGTAAAAGAACGGCTGTTTGGAGTACCAATATTCAAAAGTCAGCTTCAGGGCGTGAGATTCGTAGCGCTTACTACACTTATCCGCAATGGAAGTTCTCGCTGTCGTTTGAAGTATTGAGAACGAAAGCCTCAATCAACGAACTTGAGAAGCTGGCAGGCTTTTTCAACGAACGCCGCGGCAGTTTCGACAGCTTCTTGTACGAAGACCCCACGGATAACAAAGTCACAGATCAGCTTATCGGGAATGTCGTTCAGGGCGTAACGAGATACCAGCTTGTGCGCAATTACGGCGGTTTTACCGAGCCTGTTTTAGCGGTAAAAGGTGTGCCGGTGGTTAAAGTCGGCAGCGTTGCTTTAACGCATGGTCGTGATTTCGCGATAGACAATAACGGCGTATTGGTTTTGAACACGCCGCAAACACCCGGCAGACCCATCACATGGACAGGCGGTTTTTATTTTCGTGTGCGTTTCACGTCTGATACGGTGGATTTTGAAAACTTCATTGGCCATTTGTGGAGCGCGAAGAAAATCGAGTTTACGAGTTTGAAATTATGAAAAGTGCAAGCGCTGAATTAATGAATCTGCTTCATAACGAGGACAGGTTCCTGATGGCCGATTTATTCACAATCACTTTGGCAAATGGGCAAGTATTGCGTCATACGAATTTTGACAAGCCTGTTACATGGCAGGGGAATCAATACGAGGCTTATAAGCTGATTATCAAGCGCGGCGCAACAAGAACGGCGGTAGGGCTTGATGTTGATTCAAACACGTTGCAAATCGCCGCAGAGCCAAGTTATCGACTTGAGGGCTTGCAATGGGCAGAGGCCGCGCTTGGCGGTGCTTTAGACGGCGCAAGGGTGGTTATTGAACGCGTCTTTTTCCGTGATTTCCTTACGCCAAATCCTGAACCTGTTGGCACGGTCATCATCTTTTCCGGCCGCGTGTCGGATGTGTCGGGCAGTCGTTCGTCCGTCAAGGTTGACGTTAAGTCGGATATTGAGCTGCTGAACGTATCAAGCCCACGCAATATCTATCAGTCCGGCTGCATGAGGACGCTTTATGACGGCGGCTGTAAAGTCAACCGCGAGAAGTTCACCGTTGATGGCCGTGTAACCGCAAACAGCACGACAGGAACGGAACTGACTTGCAATCTGACACAGGCGAACGGTTGGTTTAATCAGGGCGTTATCAAGTTCACAAGCGGCCTTAATGCAGGGCTGACACGCACCGTCAAAGAACACAAAGACGGCACGCTGTCTTTTGCTTTGCGCTTGCCACACCCGCCACGCGCCGGAGATGTGTTCAAAATCTATCCGGGCTGCGATAAACGACAAAGCACCTGTAAGGATAAGTTTCAAAACATCGTGCATTTCCGTGGTTTTCCTTATATCCCATCTGCGGATACGGTGGTTTAAATGAGGCCGTCTGAAATGGATTTAAGAGAGCGAATTGTCGAAGAGGCTTATTCGTGGCTTGGCACGCCGTACCATCATCAAGCGATGGTAAAGGGTGCAGGTGTGGACTGCGCGATGATTCTTGTCGCAATCTATCGGGAGGCTGGTTTGCTGCCTGCTGATTTTGACCCACGGCCATATCCCCAAGACTGGCACTTGCACCGAGACGAGGAGCGTTATCTTGGCTGGGTTTTGAAAGTCTGTCATGAGACCGATACGCCGCAACCCGGCGATGTGGCCGTCTGGAAGTTCGGGCGCACGTTTTCGCATGGCGCGGTTTATGTTGGCGACAACAAGATTATTCACAGCTATATCGGGCGCGGTGTGGTTTTGGACGAATTGGATCAGGCCGAACTTTCAGGCCGTCCAATGAAATTTTTTACTTTTGGACGGCCTTTGGTATGAAGCGCATTTAATAGATTGATTTTATAGAGGTTACTCATGGGCGGTAAGACTTCCACTATTTCAAATTCTGAACAACGGATTTTATCCCTGCAAGTTCAGCAGTCATCTCAAGGCTTGACCCTGCCTGTTGTTTACGGTCGGGCGCGTGTTGCTGGTAATTTGATTTGGTACGGCGACTTTACCACTATTGAGACCAAGACAACGACCCGGCAAGGTGGCAAGGGTGGCGGTGGCGTAAAACAAGAGGATATTTCCTACACATACGAAGCCGCTGTCATGATGGCCTTGTGCGAGGGCGAGATTAAGGGAATCGGACGCATTTGGCGAGACAAAGAAAAGTTTGAATCGCTTTCACAATTGCGCTTGAATCTTGCCAAAGGCGGCGATGAACAGCCGACTTGGACGCATTTGCAACAGCCGAAGCACCAAGCGCAAGCAATCAACTATTCCGGCACGGCTTATATTTACAGCCCAAATTACGAGCTGACAAAATCAGCGCAGATTTATCAGCATAATTTCGAGGTTATCGGGAAAATGGGGTATTCGTCCTCAATCCCTGATGCAAATCCGAGCGAAATTATCCGCGATATGCTGACGAATCAGAACTACGGTTGCGGATTTCCTGTTGAAAACTTGGGTGACACTAGTGTTTACGGTGTTTATTGCCGCGCGGCCGGTATCTTTTTAAGCCCTGTTTACAGTGAACAGACGGAGGCGCAACAGAACATTTCCGAACTGTTGGAACAGACCAATAGCGCGGCAGTGTTTTCACAAGGCCGTCTGAAAATTGTCCCTTATGGCGACGTGAAGCTGTCAGGAAACGGCGCGGCCTATGTGCCAAACCTGACACCTGTTTACGACTTGACCGATGACGATTTTATCGTATCAGGCGCGGAAGACCCTTTAAAGGTTGAGCGCAAAACCAACGCTGACGCTTACAACCAAATACAGGTCGAGTATCTCGACCGCGCCAATGACTACAACATCGCCGTAGCCGAAGTAAAAGACCAGGCGAATATTGAGCAATACGGCCTGCGCCCTAAAGATGCCGTGAAGATGCACGGAATCTGCGACGCGAAAGTCGCAAACCATGTAGCACAATTGCTGTTACAGCGTGCCTTGTACGTCCGCAATGAATATGAGTTTAAGCTGGGTTGGAAATACTGCCTGCTTGAGCCTATGGACTTGGTAACGCTGACAGACGAGGGTTTAGGGCTTAATAAAACGCCTGTCCGAATCATTGAAATTGAGGAAGACGAAGAGGGCGTTTTGACCGTCAAGGCCGAAGATTTCCCGATGGGCGCGGCGACGGCGACGGCCTACCCAACACAGCCGTCATTAGGCTATTCCGCCGATTACAACAAATCGCCCGGTAATGCCCATGCGCCTGTCGTTTTTGAAGCGCCTTTACAATTAACTGGCGGCGAGCCTCAAATTTGGCTTGCAACCGCCGGCGGCGATATGTGGGGCGGTGCTGAAGTGTGGATTTCGACCGATGGCGACAGCTACACGCGAATCGGCGCAACCAACAAGAAAGCGCGTTTTGGCTCACTGTCCGCGCCTTTGGCAAGTGGTGCAGTTTTCGACCGCGCCAACACTCTGAACGTTGAAATTTCCGCCGGGCAAATGACAGGCGGAACGGAGCAAGACAGCCGCGATTTGCTGACCTTGTGTTACGTTGACGGCGAGTTTTTGGCCTACGAGACTGCCGAACTGAAAGGCGTGGGACGTTATACGCTTGGCAACCTGACGCGCGGTGCGTACGGCTCAACCATCGACCGACACAATGCAGGCAGTCAGTTCGTGCGCATTGATGAAGCGATGTTCAAATATGCCGTCCCTGCGAACTGGGTAGGGCGCACGGTTTGGGTTAAGCTGGTGTCTTTCAACGTCTTTGGCAGTGGTGTGCAGGAGCTTGCAGAAGTGCCGGCTTATTCCTACACCATCAAAGGCGCACCACTTGGGCAGATTCAGAACTTACGCCTGACTTCATCTTGGGCATACGGTAAAGAAGCCGTCATCGCTTGGGATAAACTGAGTGGGGCAGATACCTACGACGTGGAAGTTTATGCAGGCAATACGCAAAAACAACTGCGAAGCTTGAACGGTATTGTTGACAACGGATTTACCTACACACAGGCCGATATGAAAGCTGACGGCGGCCAAGTGCGTGATGTTGTCTTTAAAGTTCGTGGACGTGCGGTTACTGGGAAAACTGGCAACTGGGCGCAAGTAGCCGCTCAAAATCCGCAACTGCAAGCATTGCAAGGCATTGAGATTGACAGCGGTTTACGTCAGGCGTTTTTCAAATGCGCCATGCCGTCTGAAGAGGATTTTGCAGGTATTGTTATTTGGGTGTCTGAAAATCAAGCCGTCCCAACAACAGACGCAAATAAAGCCTACGATGGCGCGGAAACATTTGTTTCAATCACGAAATGCAACGGTAAGGATTTGCAACAGGGTCAAACCTATTATTTACGCGCCGCCGGTTATGACAGCTTCGGCAAAGACGGTATGCGCGTCAGCAACAGTATTGCTTTTACCGTTACTGATGTATCAGTCACAGATTTAGCTGAAAGCAATCTGAACAAGGCTTTGCGCGATAAAATCGCCTTAATTGACGGTAACGGCACAGGCAGCGTCAACGAGCGTATCAAAAACGCGAACGAGGACAGAAAGCGTGATATTCAGACCCTTTCTTCGCGCCTTGATACCGCGCAACAGTCGGTAACTGAGACCAAAGCAACGGTTCAGGTGGTTCAGACGACCTTAACCAAAGCGACAGGCGACATCAAATCGCTTGGCGAGCGTATCACGACAGCCCAGTCAACAGCGGACGGCAATAAAGCGACGGTACAGGCTCATTCCCGAAGCATTAACGGCTTGGAAGCACAGTACACGGTCAAGGTTGACGTTAACGGCAAGGTAGCGGGCTACGGCTTGGCAACTACGCCGAAAAACGGAACGCCTGAAAGCAAATTTATTGTCAACGCCGACCGCTTCGGCATCGGCGCACCGGGCAAAGCTGACGTTTTCCCGTTTACGGTAGATACACAGCAAAACCGCGTTGGCGTGAATGGCGAGCTGGTGGTAAACGGTAAGGCGATTGTCGATAGGTTGAACGCCGGGGATATTCACGGCGATAAAATCACGGCAAACACGCTGAACGCAAACCGCCTGAAAGCTGGAAGCGTTACCGCGCGAGAGATGGCGGCTGGAAGTGTCACGGCTGATAAGCTGAATGTGAATAACTTGTCTGCTATTTCTGCCGATTTGGGAGCGGTCAAAGCAGGCAGCATCAATTTGGGCAACGGGCGTTTTGTTGTGGATAACAATGGGCGCATGTCCCTATCGTCGGCAAGCGGCAACGTGGGCTTGAAGATTACCAATGATAGGATTGATGTCTATGATGAAAACGGAGTGCTGCGGGTGCGGCTGGGGAAATTGGATTGAGCAATGGATTACGGTTTGAATTTAAAGGACTTTAAGTTGCAAAACTTTTTAGTTTTGCTGAGCGAGTTTGGAATAACAGGAAATCTGGAGCGAGATTTCAAACAGGAGTTTCCAAATTACAGACAGTTGCACTTTTCCTTTGAAGACCACTCGGAACAATTTAACCCGATAGGTCAAAATACAGAAAGTCTAAATGTGGATTTTGACCCTGATACAGGCCGTCTGAAAGTTGCTTGCAGCAACTGGGACGGCATACGGTTGCGTGGGAAAGTTTGGGGGGCGTTATGATTTTTGGTGCAGAGTTGGATAGAAGACGTATAACGGGCGGTATTGTGTACAGCTATCACAGCACGATTGAAAAGGAACAGACAGATTTTTATGTCTCTTTCGAGCATATGCACGGCGGTGCAGTCATCCGCGTGTTGGAGCTTTCGGAGAATTACTCAATTGCCTGCATACCGTCTGAGCAACATGTCAATTATATTGCTTTTCCTGTGCAGGGCAAGCCGAATGAGAGCAAAGTCCGCTGTCATTACTTTACCCGTGCAACGAAAAACAGCAGCGGTTACGGTCTGAATCTGTATGACGACGCAGGCGAGTTAGCATTTAGTAGCAATGCGTTGAACCTGAATGTGTTAGGACAGTTAAAGTTTTCGCAACCGTTCGAGCGTGAACTGGATATAGCCGATGACGAAGTGCTAGGCATTATTGATTTGTCAGGCGCACCTAGACAAGACATTGTTATTGCAACAGGTGTGCAGTACGAACCGCCTGAAACAGTTTTAGGTCTTGTAGATATAGATATATCGGCAGTGTCTGTACATAGAACAGGGAGTCGCTTAGTTGGAGTGCGTAATAGAAAAAGAGACAGAAGCTCCCCTATGCAAGATATCAGCCACATTGTTCCGTACCATGACAATCATGGCAGGGTTTCGTTTACAGGGTTTGAAAACTACACTGCATACGGCCTGTTATGTAAATTCCGCCGTCCTGCGCAGTTTGTACACACCCCTTGATATTCCTGCCGTTTGAGACGGCTTTTCACGCCCGCCCAGCGGGCTTTTTTAACGCCAACAAAAAGGATTGATTCATGGCAAAACAAGTAATCGCAATCAAGCACGAAATCGAAGACGAAAGTACCGGCGCAGTGGCGAACTACCATGTAATCGAATATGTAAGTATTGATTACAAGTACAACTCTGTTACAGCAACGCTGAACGGCTATGTGTCTAAAAAGGCATACGAAGCAGGCCGTAATCCGCTTTGTTCCCACTCTGTTACCGTGAACAGTCTGCCTGATGGCGCGGAAGTATCACGCGCTTGGCTGTACGACAAAGTCGTTGAGCAGGGGAATGAACAAAGCGTATTTTCCGGCGCTGAACTGGTCGAAGCCTAATTTAAATTTTGAACAACGCCCGTGATGATTCACGGGCTTTTTTTATGGGCGGTCGTATGAGCGATTTAGAAGCAAAAATCAAAATAACCGTCGAAAACGGCACGGCGGCAGGGTTTAACCAAGCGGCAAACTCTGCGGAATCGGCTTCAAAGGCCATTGAAAACGCCATTGGTAACGTCAAAGCGCGATTGAAAACGCATTTTGACGATATGAAAAAGTCGATGGAGCAGGCGTTTCACGTCAATCCATCGACTTTTAAAACGCTTGGCGATGCGCAAGAGGGGATGTTTAACAAAATATCTTCTTCGGCGCGGAAAGTGTACGAAGAAACGCGTACGCCGATGGAGCAGTTTAAGGCGAAGCTGGCAGAAGTTAACCAACTGTTGAATCTTGGCGCGATTGACGTAGAAACCTATGAGCGCAAGGTTGAACAACTGAATAGCGAGCTTGAGCAGACAGACGGCAAGGCTTCGGCGGCCGCCGGTGGGCTGGGCAAAATTGGGGCAGTTTTGGCAGGATTTGCCTCACTTTCATTTGCCAAGTCTATGCTTGACACTGCCGATGCCATGCAGTCAATCAACGCACAAGTCAGACAGGTTGTATCGTCTGAAAGCGAGTATTTGGCGGTACAACGTCAGTTATTGGATGTGGCCAATAATACGCGTGCTTCGTTGGAATCAACGGCGAATCTGTACGTTTCCACAAGCCGCGCATTAAAAGACTACGGCTACACGCAACAAGAGATTTTGACCTTTACCGAAGCAACCAATAACGCGATGGCTATTGGCGGCGTGCAGGCGCAACAACAGGCCGCCGCGCTTATGCAGTTGTCGCAGGCTTTGGGCAGCGGTGTATTGCAGGGCGATGAATTTAAATCTATTGCCGAAGCCGCGCCGATTCTGCTTGATACGGTTGCGGAATATATGGGCAAATCACGCGCTGAGATTAAAAAGCTTGGCAGTGAAGGGCAGTTGACGGCTGATGTGATTTTTAAAGCCATATCTGGCGCGTCTGAGAAATTCGGCGAACAGGCGGCCAAAATGCCTATGACGATGGGGCAGGCTTTGACGGTATTTTCAAATAACTGGCAAAGCATGGTTTCCAAACTGTTGAACGACAGCGGCGCAATGTCGGGAATTGCCGCCGTTATTAAACTGATTGCCGATAACCTGAATTTAGTCGTCCCTATCGTTGCAGGGTTTGCCGTTGCTGTTGCCGCTGCTGTTGCACCAACGCTGGCCTTGAATGTGGCATTGCTGGCAAATCCGTTTGGGATTGTGGCCGTTGCAATCGGCGCGGTCATTGGCCTTATTGCCCAATTCGGCGATGAAATAGACGTTTTCGGCGGCGGCTGGTCGAATCTTTCTGACGTGATACAGGCCGTCTGGCAAGTCATCACAGAAACCATCGGCGAAGCTGTCGATACCGTTAAATCATGGTTCGGCGAGCTGACGGCATGGGTTGACGAGAGCGTCGGCGGTTGGTCGGCGGTATTTGAGCGCGTGATGGGCTTAATCTCAAGCACCATTGGGGCGTATGTCAACGTCTATATCAACACATTCGCAACCGGCTGGATGTTGATTAAAGAAGCCGCCAACAATATGCCGCAATTCTTTGCCAATCTTGGCAAGGCCATTGGCAACGTGTTTATCTCTGCGATTGAGTGGATGGTAAACAAGGCCGTCGGCATGATTAACAGCATGATTGACTTTGCCAACAAAGCCGCGTCTATGGTCGGAATATCGGGCATTGAAAAGCTGAACAATGTCTCGATGGGACGAATGAATGACGGCGGACTTGGCGGCCGTATTGCTGACAGCATGACGAAAGACCGCGCCGGAGCAATGGCAAATGCCATTCGCGAACGGGCTGAAAAGATTCGCAAAAACAGAATCATAGAGAAAGAGCATCGTAAAGAAAACAGTAGTGAAAACAGCGGCGGTGGTGGCGGTGGCGCCGGCGGTGGTTCAGGCCGT
>ERZ773054.1166-NODE-1166-length-17008-cov-4.066537_pt1 | contig 17008 bp, 16 predicted proteins | sample MGYA00580630_ERZ773054 | MGnify/ENA primary metagenome ERZ773054 (study PRJEB29015, sample SAMEA2737994) | human oral metagenome | biome: human oral; feature: human-associated habitat; material: dental | place: China | collected 2115 ... | reverse complement strand
TCAAACAGTCGTAGTTGAACAAATAAAAGCTCCGTCGGTTTATTAAAACAAAAAATTATACTTTAATTATTTTAAAATCCTATAAAAAAAGACAACTTCAAGTTTCCCTAAAGTCATCTATTTCATTTAAAAATTATTCTCCAAAATAAGCTATTGCTTCAATTTCCACTAAAACTCCTTTTGGCAATTTGTCTACCGCAAATGCTGATCTTGCTGGATATGGTTCAGTAAAATATTCTGCATAAATGTTGTTTACTGCTCCGAAGTCGTTGATGTTGTCTAATAATACAGTTGTTTTTATAACGTTTTTTGTTGTTAATCCGTTGTTTTCTAAGATTGCCTTCAAGTTTTCAAGAACTTGTCTTGCCTGTTCTTCTACTGTAACAGCTTCAATTTGCTGATTTTCAGGATTTATTGCGATTTGTCCTGAGATGTACAAAAAGTCGCCTGCTTTTCTAAAGGCTGAATATGGTCCAATTGCTTCTGGTATTTTTTTCATTTTTTCCTCCTAATTTTACTTAAATTTTTATACTTTATTCTATCATATTTTTTCAATATCAAAAAGATTTTTCTTTCACTTTCCTTACTATTCCCAAAATTATTATTCTGGCGAATATCCAAAGTTTATGATGTATCTCCAGCTTTCTCCCGGAACTTTTGCAAATCCAAAGTAAAGCGGAATTGACAAGGCTTTCACTCCAAACCCAAATTTATAGCTTTCCTTTCCATCATTTCCAAAGCTGTAACTTTTTTGAGAAATACTTGCCCTTGAATAAGTTGTGTCTAAATATACAAGTTTTGACACATTATATTGAGCTTTCAGGCTTCCAATAAAAATACTGTTTCCACGAATTTTATCTGCTGGCATTCCAGCAAATTCTAATGAATTGTCAGCTGTTCGTATTCCTCCCATTTTAGGTCTGTAAGTTTCCGGAATGTCATCTCCATAAGATGTTAGATATGATACTTTTGGCGTAATTGTAATTTTTTCGCCAATTGGTATATTAATTTCTCCACCTGCACTTAACGAGTTAAATTTAGCCTTTTTTGCATTTGCTAATGTATATTTTGAAAATAAATGCACTCCTTTTGTTGCAAAGTTTATACTGTCTCTTGTGTCATAATCCAGCTGGGCTTCAAAGTATGGGAATGATTTTCTTACATTTTCAGCATTATTCTGATGTTTTGTCACATCTGAAATCTGATAGCCTCCACCAATTGAGAATAACAGATTTTTATACATTTCAAATCCAATTCCTGCTCCAATTTTAAATTTTCTGTTTTCAAAGTTGAAATATCCGTTATTGTATTTTTGATTTTTTATAATATCACGTTTATATTCAAATTCGCTATAAATCAAGGCTTTTGAATCTTTTCCAAGTTCAGCGGTAGCCTTACCTCTTGCCCCATATTCATTTGCAACCGTTCCAGTTACTGAATATCTGACATTCGTATTATTTATAATTTTACTTCCCTGAAAACCAACATTTACTGTTGCCAAGTCCTCGTTATTTATATTTCCCGAAAGTGTCAGATAATCACTTGGTTTTTCCTGCACATTTATTACTAAATCATTGTCCTTCACTTCATAATAAACCGTTGTAAAATCACCATTCTGATAAATATTATTAATTATTTTCTCCATATCCAGCCTGCTTAAAACACCAAGTTTTTTAGGCAAAAATTTATCAAAATATGCTTTTTTATATTTTTGGTTGCCTTCTATCACAATTCCTGTAATATTGTACTCATCGCTCCAAGTCCGTCTAAACTCTTTCCGTTTTTCCTCCAGCTTTTCATAAAGTTCAGGATTTGATAATTTTCTGATTTCATCTATATTTTCTCTTGCAATTTTCTCTCCCGCCTCAATAAGCTCCTTTACCTTTGAAAAATCATAAGATTCAAACTTTTCCAAATCTGGTTTCATATACAGGTCAAGCATACGAATTTGACGCTCCACTTCCTGCCTTCCAGCAATTGTTGTAGAATCTGTAATTACGTCAACCAAATTCATTTTATTCTCATCTCTTTTTGTAAATCCATCTCCTACATTCACTCCAATTGTATAATCTGCTCCAAGCACCTTCACATCCTGCACAGGTAAGTTCCGTGTAACTCCTCCGTCAATATAAAGCCTTTTTTCATCTCGAATTGGTGCAAAAATTGACGGCAACGATAAACTTTCCCTAATTGCCGTTGCAATCGAGCCTTTATCAATCATAACTCCTTCTCCAGATTCCAAGTCAGTTGCAACCGCCGCAAATTTTCTAGGAAATTTTCTAAAATCCTGTACTCTTAATGCTCCATAAAAAATTTCATTCAGCCTTTGGCTTGCAGTTTTCCCACCAACAACTCCGCTAGGTAGTTTTGGCATAAAATTTTTCATTGGAATTACCGTACTATTCCTGTCTTCAATAGAATTTCTTATAGCCCCCTTGTCCTTTCTCTCGATTTTATCGCTAAAAAGTCCCAGCCAATCCATGCTAATTGCTATTTCCTCAATTTCCTGCGGAGTATATCCGACGCTATACATTCCTGCAATAATGCTTCCCATACTCGTTCCAGTCGCATATTCCACAGGCACCTTCTCTTCATCCAGAACCTTCAATATTCCAATATGAGCAAGCCCTTTCGCTGTTCCCCCGCTAAGCACCAGCCCAATTCTCTTATTCTCCTGAAAAGCTATATCTTTTTTATTTTCTAATTTTTTTTCATCAACTGTATCCAAACTTTCCAATTACCTCCTTGTTCGATACAATTTTAACCACTTGTAAAAGTCATTAACGAAATTTTTAATCTTTTTATTTTCAATTTTCTAACAAAAAAACTTAATTTCCTAATCATAGCATTTCACTTTTACAGCCGTCTAATTGTCCCATTTCTATTCCTTATCTTCGCCAAGTCCTGCAAATGCACTTTCTTCAACTTCAAATGAGTCGCTATTCTTTTCAGCATTTTCCCTTTCATCTAAAGTATCTTGAAATGCACTTCCTTCTTCAAGTTCATCTTCATCACTTTCAGCCACTTCATCTGATTTTGTATGAATGTCAATCTTTACACCGCACAATCTTGCTGCAAGTCTTGAATTTTGTCCTTTTTTACCAATCGCAAGCGACAACTGATTTTCTGCAACAACTACTTTTGCAACTTTCAGATTATCTTCGCCTTCCTCAACAACTTCTACAGACAAAACTTGCGCTGGATTTAAAGCATTTTTTACAAATTCCTTAACATCTTCATTCCAAAGCACAATATCAATCTTTTCCCCTTGCAGTTCATCAATAACAGTTTGAATTCTCATACCATTTCGTCCAATGCAGGCACCCTTTACATCCAAATTCTTATCATTTGAATAAACTGCCACTTTAGAACGGCTTCCAGCTTCTCTTGCAATATTCTTAATCTCAATTATACCTTCATAAATTTCAGGCACTTCAAGTTCCAATAGCCCACGCAGCAATTCTTCAGATTTTCTAGAAACAAAAGTTTTTGTAAACTTAGTTGCCTCCTCAACTTCTCCAATAAATATCTTAATTCTGTCCCCTTGCACAAATTTATCCGTTGGCGACAATTCCTTTTGCGGCACAATCGCTTCAAGTCCATTTATATCAACGTATAAATTCCCCTTTTCATCTGTCTTTCTAACATTTGCAGACACAATTGAATTTTCAATTTCCTTAAATTTATTAAAGATATTTCTTTTTTCACATTCTCTGACTTTTTGTACAACAATCTGTTTTGCATTCTGAATAGCATTTCTCTTAAAACTTTCTGCACTAATTTCCAAATCCAGAATATCTCCCAGCTTAGCACGCTTTTTAACAGAAATTGCATCTTGTAGACTAATTTCCTCTTCAGGATTTTCTACATTTTCCACAATCAGCCTTTGCGAATAAACCTTTACATCTCCACTGTTTCTATTAATCGTTACCTTTACATTGTCCTTTTCACCATAATTTTTTTTGTATGCCGCAAGCAATGCGGTTTCTATTGTTTCCAGCAATTCTTCCTTTAAAATTCCCTTTTCTTTTTCAAGTTCATCAAGTGCTTCCAAAAATATTTTTTGATCTCGCCCTTTCATCATTCCTCCTCACTATTTAATATGCCATTTGGTAATTCATATATTAAATTTGCTTTCTTTAATTTAGAAAGTGGTATCTCCACTATTTTTTCCAATTTATCATCTAAAAGAAAAACCGTATCATTCTCAAATTTTTCCAATTTTCCTAAAAATCTCTTCACCCCATCAATGTTACTCTTAGCCTGAACGTTAATTCTCTCTCCCAAAAATCTCACAAAATCCTTAGGTTTTCTCAATCTACGCTCAACTCCAGGTGTCGAAACTTCCAGAAAAAACTTCTCCTCAATCAATTCATCCGCAATCCCATCAATCTCACGGCTAAAATCAATACAATCATCAAGTGTAGTAGTCCCGTCCAGTTTCTCCACATACACTCTCAAATAATTATATCCCCCATCCCTCACATATTCCAAATCTACCAATTCCAGATTCAGATTCTTTAAATGCGGTTCGATTTTCTTCTCAAACTCATCTAAAATCTGTTCCATAAAATTACACCTCATATCTAAAACTAAAGAGTGGGCTAACCCACTCTCTACCTAAAATTATTTTCTACAACTATAATAACATATTTTCGCTTTTTTTTCAACCCCCTATTTTATTTCCAAACAAAAAAACAACCTTATACAAAAGTTGTTGTTTTTTAAACCTTGTTTTAACGGATAACTTACTTTAATCCGTACTTTTGAGAAAACCCTTTATTAATAAGTATTACAGAATTTTTTTCAGACATTAAAATCACATTTTTTGACTTGATTTTTATCATTTTTTGCTGTTTTCTGGACATTTTCCGTAACTCCTAATGTGCATTTTTATTGGCTTTGAATAGGTTTTTCTCTGCTTTTTTAATTTTTAGTAGTGGTAGGAATTTTTACCACAAACTTATTGTACCACATTTTTTTGATTTTTCAAAATTTTTTTAAAAAATTATTATTAAAATTTATTTCTCTAAATAAAAAAACCTCTCCCCTTTTTTGACTAACTAACTTAAATTAACTTCCCTTTTTAAATTAATAAACCTCCGCACCTTTCAAATTAATCTTCTTTTTCTCAATAGTCCAGTTATTCGACAATTCTGCAAGTTCTTTTTTCATATTTTCCAAAAATTCATCATTATCATAATTCAAGGAAATCAATGTAGGACCTGCACCGCTTATATATTCTCCCAATGCACCGTATTTTTTAGACGCTTCAAAGATTTTTTCTGAATCGTTTATTAATGCGAATCTATAAGGCTGGTGAATTTTATCGCCTAAAAGGAAACGTAAATTGTGGTATTGTCCTTTGTTAAAAGCATTTACAAGTAATCCTAACTTCGACATGTTATTTATTGCGTCAGAAACTAGGTACATTTTTGGTAAAACGCTTCTTGCTTTTTCTGTCGATAATTTAAAATCTGGTATCATTACGTAAAAACATAAATCATCAGAATTTATCAATGAACTATAGACAAGGTTTTCCTTATCATGTGCAGTAAGCACCATTCCTCCGAAAATTGCAGGCACTACATTATCAGGATGCCCTTCCATTTCCACAGCCAATTTTGCCACCTCATTAATATCCAGCACATCACCAGCAAATTTATTTGCAATCATAATCCCAGCAACAATAGCAGATGAACTGCTTCCAAGCCCACGTGAAATTGGAATATCATTTTTTACAACATTCACTTTATAACTAGGAATATTTTTTACTAAATGTTTTTCCGTATATTTTATCGCTTCAAAAATCAAATTCTCTTCAATCGGAATCGAAAACGGCTCTCCATTTTCCAAAAATTCTATTTTATCGCTTTCCTCCACTTCCAGTTCCAGAAAGTAATCCAGCGCAACTCCCAGACAATCATATCCCACACCAATATTAGCCGATGTTCCCGGCACTTTTACTCTAAATTTTAAACTCATATTTATTCCTTTCATTTTATCATAATAATTTCTACAAGAAGAACCATGTTGCAATACTTAATCTAAAAATCCAGCAAAATACCAATAAAAAATATACCAATTTATAATCTTTATTTTCTTTCACAAAATGTTATATTGTCAAATCCAAATAATAAGCCCATTTTATCTGACTCAATCCTCTAAGTTCCTTCAATGATCTTCTTCCAACTTCACTGTCTACTGTAAGTAGCATAATTGCACTGTTTTCACGTCTACCTACGTTCATTGTAGCAATATTTATATTTTCTTTTCCAAGTGTTGCCCCCACAGCTCCGATAACTCCTGGCACATCTTCATTTCCTAAGTAAATCATATTGTCAGAAATTGCCATATCCACATCGTGATTTTTTATGCTAATAATTCTTTCCTCGTTGTTCATTCCAATTGTTCCGACAACATATATCTTCTTGCCTTCTTCATTTGTTATTACAAATTCTATTGCTGAAGAATAATTTTTATATTTATGTTCCTTTTTATTTATTGAAATATTAATCCCTCTTTTTTCAGCAAGCGGCTTTGAGTTAATATAATTAACTTCCTCTTTTAAAACTGGCTCCAGAATCCCTTTTATTGCTGTTGAATCCACAAGTGCAGTTTCCTGTTCGGCAATTTCTCCGTAATAATTAAGTACAACATTCGTAATTGGAGTTTTCTCAATTTGGAAATAAATTTTTCCTAATTTTTCAGCCAGATTTATAAATGGTTTTACAATTAAAAATTCCTCTCTTCCAATCGCAGGCAGATTCACAGCCGTTTCAACTATTTCCCCACGAAGTCCATTTAATACCTGTTTTACAACCTGAGTTCCTACATTTCGCTGTGCTTCATAAGTAGTCGCTCCAATATGTGGCGTTGTAATTGCATTTTCAAATTCATAAAGAATACATTCAGAACGTGGCTCAACAGTGTGGACATCATATCCAAAACTCGCAATTTTCCCATTTCTTAACCCTTCAGCCACAGCCTCCTCGTTAAACAATCCTCCACGTGCCGCATTTACAAGCCTTACACCATCTTTTAACTTGTGAATATTTTCAGCATTTATCATATCCACCGTTTCTTTAGTCTTAGGGGTATGAATAGTTATCACATCTGCCTTTTCCATTAATTCATCAAGCGTTTTAGCCTTTTCACAGCCATATCTCTTGAATCTTTCATCTGAAATATACGGATCATAAGCAACAAGTTTCATTCCAAATGCCTTCATTCTTGTAGCAACCAATCCACCAATTCTTCCAAGTCCGATAATTCCCAATGTTTTTTCAAACAATTCATTTCCAACAAAAATTTCTCTTTCCCATTTTCCACTTTTAATAAAATTATTTGCCGCAACAATATTTCTCGCAGAAGCAATCATAAGCCCAATCGCAATTTCACAAGCTGAAACCGTGTTACTGTCTGGAGTATTCGCCACAATTACACCATGTGCAGTTGCCTCAGGAATATTAATATTATCTGTACCGTTTCCCGCACGTCCGACTATTTTCAGATTTTTTGCCTTATCCAGCAGTTCCTTATCTACTTTTATAACACTTCTCACAATCAGAGCGTCATATTCACCAATTATATCCAAAATTTCCTCACGTGAAATCCCAACTTTCACATCAACTTTCACATCTCTAGCTTCCTGCAGTTCCGCAATCGCATCATCATCAATATATTCCCCAACTAATACTTTATACATATATTTTTCCTCCTCAATTCTAATCAACGCATTTATTTAATTAATATATTACCATAATTTCCAGTACAATTCAACAACATCACTTCTTTAACATCAAAATAAATTAATTTAAAAAAATTCTGACATCCTTTTATATTAAGAAATATTGTTATAAATTCATTTGACAAAATACATTTTTTTATATATAATAAGTTATGTTTTGCGAATGATTTGCAAATTTGCAAAATAAAAAACGTTTTTTATTATTAGGAGATGTTATTATGAAATTAACTAAGAAAAGGCAGCAAATACTTAATCTTATACAGTCTTCAGACACTCCAATAAATGCCAAGTTTTTAAAATCAAAAGTGGATTTTGACCTATCGACAGTTTATCGGGCTTTGGAATTTTTAGAGAAAAATAATTATATTTTTTCGTTTGACTTTGAAAATGAAAAATATTACTTTAAGGAAGAAAATGCCAATTTTTTTATTTGCGATTCTTGCAAGCATATTGAAACTATGCCTGAATTTTCAAATGAAGAAACAGAAAAGGAAAAAAGCGAATTAAAAAAACGAGGCTTTTCACTATTGTCACATCTTTCGATTTTTAAAGGAAAATGCAACGATTGTGATTAAATTTATGATTTACAAAATACATATAGGAGGAATTAAAATGAAAAAATTATTATCATTATTTTTATTATCAGCTCTGTTTATTTTTTCTTGTGGAAATAAATCAGAAACTAAAAAAGAGCAAGAAGCTAAATCAGGAACAAAGGAAAAAATTGTAACAAGCGTACCGCCTTTAAGATGGCTTACTCAAAAAATTGCAGGAGATGATTTTGAAGTTATTTCGATTGTACAGCCAAACATGAATCACGAACTATTTGAGCCAAAACCTTCAGATTTAAAAATTCTGGAAAATTCAAAAGTATTTTTCACTTACAATATGTTGGGATTTGAAGAAACAATTTCTGACAGCCTAAGCGATAAAAATAAAATTGTTAATGTTTTGGATGGTGTTGATAAAAATTTATTTATCAAAGGAGATCATGATCACGAACATGAGCATGAACATGCAGATAAAAAGGAAGAAGAACACGAACATCATCACGAGCATGAAGGACACGGTGGAATTGATCCGCATGTTTGGTTCTCACTTGACATGATGCCTAAAGTTGCTGAAAATATAAAAAATGAATTGTCAAAACTTTATCCAGAAAAAAAAGAAACTTTTGAAAAAAATTACAATGCTTTCATCACAGAACTTAATCAAGTAAAAGCAGAACTTTCGCAAAAAATGGCTTCAAAAACTAAAAAATCATTTATGATTTATCACCCTGCATTAAACTATTTCCTAAAAAATTATGCCATTGAAGAAATTTCAATCGAACAGGAAGGAAAAGAGCCATCAGCACAACAAATAAAAGAAATTATCGATGAAGCAAAAGAACACAATGTAACTACAATCTTAGTTCAGCCTCAATTTCCAAAACAAAGTGCCGAAGCTATTTCAAAAGAAATTCCTAACTCAAAAGTCGCTGAATTTAATGTTGACAAGGAAAATGTCTTTGAAAATCTAAAACAGTTTGTAGATTATTTAAATTAAAAATTTTTATTCAATAAAAAATAACGATAAGAAAAATGAAAGGATAAAAATTTGATGGCTAACGGACAGAATAAAAAACTTGTGAGCGTACAAAATCTTAATTTTAAATACAACAATGATTATATTTTGAACGATATAAACTTAGATATTTTTAAAGGAAAAAATGTGGCAATTCTGGGAAGAAATGGTGGTGGAAAATCGACCTTGGTAAAGGTTATGCTTGGGTTTTTGAGAAAAAATTCTGGCAGTATTGAATTTTTTACAAGTGAAAACAAAATTGGGTATTTGCCACAAATAAGGGAGTTTGACACTTCCTTTCCCATTAATATTTTTGACTTGATAATATCGGGATTGACTAATAAAAATAATCTTTTCAGAAGATTCAACAACGAAGAAAAAAAACGTGCTGAAATGCTCTTGAAGGAATTTGATATTTTTCATTTAAAAAATAAATTAATAAACGAAGTATCTGGTGGACAGCTTCAAAGGGCATTAATTGCACGTGCCTTAATTTCTTCGCCAGAACTTATTTTTCTTGACGAGCCGGAATCATTTCTGGATAAGGAATTTGAATTTAAACTTTTTGAAAAAATAAAGGAGCTGTCAGATTCAACAATAGTTGTAATTTCTCACGAACTTGAAAAAATCTACGATTACATTGATTCAATTTTTGTCGTGGAAGGAAATATTCAAGTTTATGAGAAAAAGGAAGATTATGTGTGCAGCAATCCTTACTTACATTCACACAAATAAAATTTACAAAATAAAGATAAATTATTAAAGATTGGGGAAATATGGAATTTATAAAAATTTTTGAATACGCTTTTATGAGAAACGCCCTTATTGTAGGGCTTCTTTCTAGTATATGCTGTGGAATAATAGGAACTTATATTGTAAATAAAAAAATGGTCTTTATTTCATCAAGTATTAGCCACGCCTCTTACGGCGGTATCGGAATAGGAATTTACCTGATTTACTTCTTTAACTTGCCAATAAAAGATCCATTATTTTTTGGACTGATTTTCTCAATATTGTCAGGTGTACTAATTTTAGTTCTAAAAGACACTCTTCACGTTGACGGTGATTTGGGAATAGGTATCGTTATGTCAATGGGAATGGCTATCGGAATTATTTTTGCCTTCCTGACACCAGGCTATCAGTCCGATATGTCAACTTATTTATTCGGAAATATCCTTTTATCCAACAGCCTAAACATAATTTTACTCCTAATACTGGACATCATCACAATCACATTTTTCATCATCTTCTACAAAAGCATCGTCTACACCAGCTTTGATGAAAACTTTTACAAAATCCACAGCGTCCCAGTAACCTTCATAAACTACTTTATGATAATCCTAATATCCTCCGTCATAATAATAAACATAAAAACAATAGGAATTATCCTAATAATCTCAATCCTGACAATCCCGCAGGCAATCGCAGCCTCACTCGCAAGAAAATACTCAGCAATCATAATTCTATCCATAATTTTCTCATTTATCGGAATACTGTCAGGACTATATTTTTCCTACACACTAAATATTCCATCAGGCCCTTCTATTATTGTACTGCTTACGATTTTGTTGGCGTTAGTTAAGATGGGAGGATTTGTGAAAGGGAAATTTTTGAATTAATAAATTTAACTATAAAACACCTTCCTTTTAGAGTTATTTTTAGAATTACTATTACAATGGAAGGTGTAAATTTATTATTAATTTCTATTTTTGTTCTTAAGAATTCTTGTCATTCTCTTTATTCCCCAATTTCTTTAGTTTTTCTTGATATTCTTCTATTTTTTTTCTGTAATATTCTTCATCTTTATTTTCAAACTTTGATTCAATCATTGATTTTAACTTATTAGAAATTAACTTTTCTCCAATTTCATCTATTATAAAATCAACCTCATGTTTTATATCTGAATACTTTTCAGCTTTTTCTATTTTATCTACCACTCCTTTAATCTTTTCAGTAGCAAATTTCCCAAAAGTCGATTCTAAAAACATAGTATTCTTAAACAAATCAATAATATTAGCCCCAAAAGTTTTCAAATCCTCTTTAATCTCAGCCTTAATTTTACCTTCTTTATCTTTACTCAAATAAATACAATCTTTTGCCAAAACATCTGCTATTAAAAAAGGACTGTGTGTTGCAAAAATCAATTTAAACTTTTTATCTTCATACTTTCCTAATTCTTCTATTAATTCATATAAAAATCTTCTGCTCCATTCAGGATGTAAATAAGTTTCTACTTCATCAAATAAAAGAGTTACGTATTTCTTATTTTTAAATTCACCATTCAAAATACTGTAAAGTGTAGAAAAATAACCTAATTTTACCTTTTCTCCATCACTTAGTCCTTCTTCTTCTATTTTTATAAATTCTACTTCTTTAAATAATGAATTTCCAAAATCAATTAAATATCTTTTCTTTTCTTCTATTTTTGGAGTATGAAAATCATCATATTCTTCTAACAACTTTAAAACTTCTTTGTCTTCATTTTTACAATTAATTTTAATTTTTGCAATAATTTCATCATTGTTTTCAATGTATATTTCCTCTTCTGATTCAATTTTTGACACAATACTACTTATAAGATTAGCAACATTTTCAATAATTTTATATTTTTCTTTCCTAAATTTAATTACATTATTTACTAAGTTTTCATATTTCTCCAATAATATTTCAAATTTCTTAGTATACGAAGATTCATTTTTTAACAGTTCTAATAATTCATTTTTGTTTTCCAACATTTCTTCCTTTGAAAATATTTCTTGATTCTTTTGTTTCAAAGTTTCTAGTGCAATTTCTAAATAAATACGATTAAAATAATTATGTAAAACAATATATTTCAAATCTTTTTTATCTATATTGTATAATTTAAAAAGTTGCTCATCAATTTCATTTGAACTATAACCCTGATAATGTAACGAATTATCAGAATTTGAATCATATTCAATTTTTATTCTTCTTTTAATTTCTTCATCTTTTGATTTTTTTAATTCTTTATATAAATCAGGAATTAGTAATGTCAAATACGCATTTTCAAAATTTTCATTATTTATAAATTTTACATTATTTTCTTTTTTATTTATACTTAGTAAATAATTATATAATTTTTTTTTACTTCCATTTTCTAATCCTCTATTCAATTTATAAAGATTTGTTTTTGACTCTCCTCTATATTCTTCTTCAAATTTTTCTTCTCTCATAACAGCACTCATAACTTTTTCTTTAAACGAAAATTTTATTACTCCTGTATTTTTTATATAATTTTCATCATCATGATACTTATATAACTCATTTTTAAGTTTAATTTCTTTAGATTCTTTTATTTTTATGAATTTTGATAATACATTTTTTTCAATAATAAAATCTTCATTATTCTCAACGGATTTATAGATAATCATATAATCGATTTTTCGTATTTCTTTACTTAAATTTAACATTTCTAAAATATTTGTCTTCCCACTCCCATTTTTTCCAATCAACAAATTAACACTATCTATATTTCCTTTTGTTCTCTCAATAGAATAAAAGTTTTCTATATTATTATTTGCAGATTCACATTTTTTATTGATTGATAACATGTCTTTATCTCTATTATACTTAATTTCATAATTATTATCAAAAGTAATTTCAAAATCTTTCAATCCTTTATATTCTTTTACATACATATATATTGGAAACATTTCATACTCTCCTTAAATTTTTATATCAAATTCTTCTAAAATATCTTTTGTCAATTTTGCCAAAGGCTCTCCATTTTCTATCCTTTTTCTATACGGCTCTTTCACAATATCTTTAAAATATTCTTCAAGCTGTTTTTTCTTATCAACATTACTTTCAAACATTTCTACACAATTTTCCAAATAATTTTCTGGATATTTTTCAACATTATATAGTAAATTTTGAATATACTGATTATGCGATTTTTTATATACTCTATCCAATCCCAAATTTTCAATACTATTCTTTACTTTTTCTACGTCTTCTTTATTTTTGAGATTTTCATAGTCAATTTTTATATAAAAATCTGAATATCTTTCTCCTAAAATTTCACTTATAACTTCTTTTGAAGTCTTAAATTTCACTCCTAATTCATCAAAACCTTCCTCATACAAATAAACAGAATCACGTGTATCTTTATTCCCTTTAAATCTGCTATTGCAAATTTGGCAACTAGGTATGAAATTATATAAAGACAAAGCTAAAAAGCGATAATCTGACTTTGGATAGAAATGATCTAAATCTGCTGTTGTTTTTTTACCATTATTTTCTTCATAGTTACTAATATAATTTCTTTGGCAATATGGACATATTTCTATTCCTATTAAAGACAATAATTTATGTCTATTCCAATCTTTATTGCCAGTTTGTAATTTTTTATAACAAAAAAGTTGATTTGGCAAATATTCTTCAGATATATTTAATTTTTCAAAACGTATTTCCAAAATACTTTTACTTTTTTTATTCTTTTTCTTCATTATTTTAATTATCTTGTCAATTTCTTTATTTTCATAATCTAAAAATAATTCTTTTTGTATAATAAAATCTTTTCCTTTATCTATTATTTTTTTTAATAATTCTAAATATTTTTTCATTGAATAACTTTTACTTTTTTGAGATTCAATAAATTCATAAGCATTTCTAATATTAGGCAAAATATTATCGCTGTACCATTCCGAATGTTCTTCTTTTATTTTCTCCCACTTTCTCTTATCTACATCTATTTTTATCATCTTTACTCCATTTACAAAATTTAAAAATCTACAATTTTATAACTTTTTTCTTTTCTTAATCCAGTATACTATATTTTACCAACAATTCCTATTCCTATTCACAAAAAAAAGAGGAAAATAAAAATTCCCTCTTTCTAAAATCTATTATTTCTTCACATAAACAAATTTTCTCTCATCCGACATATCCTCATCAAAAACATACCCATCCAAAGTAATATTTCTCAATTTTTTCACATCACTAATCTTATTTTTTACAATATAATTCAAAGTAAATCCTCTCATTTTCTTCGAGTTTGTACTCACTTGCTTTAATTTACCTTTTGAATCTTCCCAAAACTCAAAATCAATTAATTTATCAGGGTTTATAAGTTTAGAATATTCCTTTGAGGCAAGATTTAAAATAATGTCTTCGTGTTCAAAATATTCATTCACGCTAGTTTTCCAAACCTCATAAAGCGATTTACTTTCAAAAATTGAATTTGTCATATCAAGACGATACTCCTTCACATTTGTATAAGGGGTCAAAATCCCATACAAAGCAGACAACATAACCAAATGCGATTCTAAATATTCCAAATCACTTTTATCAAATGTTTCAATCTTTATAGCCTTATACGCAACACCAGTATAACTTGCCAAAGCATTTCCACTTTTTTCATTTTCATAATTTTGATAAAATTCCGATAACTTTTGTGCCTTTTCATTTTTTAATTTAAACTTTTTCTCAATTTCCTCTACAGAAAAGGTTTTTATTTTTTCAATAATTTCCTTTGTTATTTCTAGATAAAAAGGCTCTTTTTCAGTCAAAGAGCCACTATCTTTTATTGGCAAATTGTTAATTTTTTTAGTTTTGCTTGGCGATATTATAATTTTCATAGATTAAATCTCCAAATCTAATTCATCATTATCAAACTTAAAATCATCATCATGCAAATGCACCACTTCCAGTGCTTTCTCATAATTCGTAGATTTTTTCGAGAAGAAATCGTGCTGTGTTGTTTCCACATTTAATCCATTTAACACAATTGGATTTACATTCTTCACTTCAAATTCTTCTTCAAATCCTAGATTCATCAAGGCTTTGTTCGCATTATAACGAATATATTCCTTCACATCGCCTGTAAGCCCTAAATCACCATAAATTTCATCAGTATATCTTGTTTCATTTTCATATAAGTCATACATCAATTTTTTCAGTTCAGCCCTCATATCAGCTTTTTCCTCTTCGCTGAAAGAATTGTATAATTCCTGGAACAATAATCCTACAAAAACTCCGTGAATCGATTCATCAGCTATGATTTTCTTGATTATGTCGCAACTTGCAACCATTTCTCCCTGTCCTGCAAGCCAAAGCGGTAAAAAGAATCCGCTGTAAAACAAATATGTTTCCAAATAAACCGAAGCTGCCAAAGCCATCGCAATATCTCTTTTTGAAGCCTCAGGATTATTCATTTTCTGATAATATGTATCAATTTTATTGGCTTTATACTGCAAGTGCGGATTTTCCTGAACCCATCTGAATGTTTCATTAATCTCCCTTGTAGAAGCAACCGTTGTAAATATTGTCGAATAAGACTTTGCGTGAATCGTTTCCATCATACACATATATGAAAGCACCGAACGATTTTGCAGCGACTCAATATGATCAATAATCTTAGGCATCCCTGTATGGCTCTGCAACGTATCCAAAAGCGTCAATCCTCCCAATACGTGCAAATACGCCAACTTCATCGCAGGCTCAAGCGAATTCCAGCTATCAATATCCTTCGACGGAATATACTCCGTATCAATCCAAAACTGCTTCAAATTCTGCTCCCAAAACATCTCCACATAATCATTTTCCGGTGTGTTCCAGTTTACTGCTTCGTATATTTTTTTCTCCATTTTTTTGTTTTCCTTTCTAAAAAACTCATCTCTTTTTAAAAATTTACTGTCCATTTAACTCCCCGTTTTCTTTGAAATCTAAAATAATTTTTCATAATTTTATTTCTATTTATGCCAATCTCTTGGAAAATCCCTCTCTGTTTCTGGATAATCCTCAAACCTCTTTTGATAAACTTTTTTCGGATTAATTCCATTCTTTTTTAAATATTCTTCAAACTTCATTTTTGTGTCTGCGTCAAAATATTTGTAATACATCCAAAAAGTATTTTCAACACTCTTTTCCATAAAACCAGCAAGCAACTCGTAATTTGATTCAACTTGTGCCGTTTCCAAAGCAGTATAATATTCATCTCTATTTCATTCCTTATAACCGTAATTGGATAACCATTTTTCATAAGCTCCAAATTCAGAAGTAATCTCCCAGTCCGTCCATTACCATCAATAAATGGATGAATCTTTTCAAAATCAGCATGAAAACAAGCAACCTTCATTATCAAATCATTATTTTCATTACTATTGAATTTTTCAATTAATTCTGTCATTTTTTCTTCAACAAGATAGTAAGGTGTCGTTTCAAATCCTGCACCCAAAATTTCATTATTACTTTTCTTAAATTTTCCTCTATTCTCAATGTCATCATTCAGCACAAGAGCATGAAATTCTCTTATCAACCTCAGCGATAAAGATTCATTTGTTTTTATAATTTCCTTCAGAAAATTAAGAGCATATTCCTGCCCCTTCACTTCCTCATGCTCCTTCAAACTTTTCCCTTTCACAGTAACCCCGTATTGAAGAATAATATCCGTTTCTTTCAAAGTAAGAGTGCTACCCTCAATCGCATTTGAATTATAAATAAAATTCGTTTTAAGATTATTTTCCAATTTTGTCAAAATTCCTTTATTTAAGGGTCTTTCTTTTTCTAAAAAGTTTTTAAAAATTTCAATTTTAGATATTTTAAACATTTTTATCTCCCTCCCTTTTATTTAATAGCAAAAAATTTTGATGTTATTTATATTCTCATAAGCAAGTTTTCATAATTCTTCCGATGGTTTCAAATCATCAATCTGATTAAGTCCAACTGCTA
>ERZ773054.1165-NODE-1165-length-17022-cov-11.129899_pt1 | contig 17022 bp, 16 predicted proteins | sample MGYA00580630_ERZ773054 | MGnify/ENA primary metagenome ERZ773054 (study PRJEB29015, sample SAMEA2737994) | human oral metagenome | biome: human oral; feature: human-associated habitat; material: dental | place: China | collected 2115 ... | reverse complement strand
CAAGCCCTTTCGGGTCAATCACGGCAGCAACGAATTCGTCAAGGGCTGCAGACACGTCAACGGCATCGAGTCTTTTTGGAGCCATGCCAAACATCGGCTGGCGCAGTTTCATGGCGTGCGGCGTGACAAGTTCGCGTTGCATCTCAAGGAGCCTGAGTTGCGTTTCAATCACCGCCATCTCGATCTCTACAAGACACTGCTTAAACTGCTCAGGGATGAGCCTCTGTGAAGCGTTTGCTTCCTAAGCCCCTATTGAATATTAAGATGGAATCGGATGGAAATGGCCCGAAAACTTGGGATTTATTGGAAAACCTCGTGAATGAGTGCTGGAAAGGGGCGTCTTGCTTGACCGAGTAGGTGAACCGGTTGGGAGTTTTCTGGCTCCCGCAGGAACAGCGTTTGATGCCAGGGCATTGGCTCCCGGAGCAGGAGCGTCTAATGTTTATGTATATGAAGTCATCAAGCCCCTGCCGGAAGGTGAAATTGCGCCTGCATTTGGGCAACCTGGCGAAGGCGTTCAAATACTTCCGAATGTTGGAACACGAGTCAATGTACAGTGGTTGCTTGACAACGATTATATTGTTAGAGTAGAAAAGAAATGAATATTGATCAAATCAGACAACAAATAAGAGCTTATGGTGCCATGATAGATGCGCCGCCGCAGATGTTAACAGTATTCACTCAACCGCAAGGCGATGGAACGCCGTTTGTTGTGGTTGAAGAAGATGGTTATAGATATATTATTGAGGAGAGGGGCATGATCTTTGAGGAGCGAAAGACGAAAGATGTAAACCTACTGATGTACTGGCTAATGAGTAGCGTCATTTTTAATATGGCCTGTTGTCATGAATTGGGCAACAGAGAATCACAACGTGATCCACGAAGAATAATATTTGCCAAAGAGCTGGAATTGTTTGAGATAATAAACAAATCCTGGCGTCAATTAAAGAAAAGTGAACTGGATGAAATCCTTAAAAACAATCCGTTTGATGATGAAGCCATGAAACGCAGATTGATGAGATAAACAAGAAGATCAATATATTCGAATGGCTCTTGTGCTTGGCCAGATCAGTCATTGATCCAGTGTGCACGGACTGAAGCCCGGCCCCTTCAACCACGCAGCAGCCTGCCGAACCCAGCTGGGGCCAGCGCCTGAACCGCAACATGCGGCAGTGGGGCGAGGGTGTCATCGACCGGCTGGATGAGGCGGCCGTAGCCGATGGCGGAGGCCTTGTGACAGCACTGGCCGCCTTGGCGCGTACACCGGCGAGGTCATTCACCAGCTTCATGCAAGGCACGGCAGGCACGGTTTCGCTGCTTGATGGCCGTGTGCGCGGAGAAATCTCTGATGGCCTGAGCCAGGTGATGAGCGACCCGGGCCTGATTGGACGGGCAGCCAGCGATTACTGGCGCAGCCGCACGCTCGCTGACATGGCGGCGGACCTTTATGCCAATGGAGCGGCCGGGGCCATGATGGGCGGGCTGGAGCCGCAGCACTTGGGCGGCTCAATCGCTTGCCGGGGCTGGAGGCGCTGGCAGATGCCGTTGCCAATGCAAAACCGGCGACGGCACGGTTGCGGCAGACTGGGGGTGTTTATATTGGCCGGACGCTATCGGCAGAAGCAACTCAATTGCTCAGAGCAGCAGAGAAACCCATGAACAATCAAGGCATGACCGTGGCTGGACGTGCTGCGACTAAGCACCCGGAGTATTTCGGTTTCAATAGTTATGAAGAATTGAGAAGCGCTCACCGAAGAGTTGCTGATATAAATGCTCTGGCTCAAGAACGCATAATAGATACATTGACAAATGGCGTACGTACTTCAGGAACTAGTAGAAGCTACCCAGGGGGATGGGTTACTTATACGCTTCCGAACGGAATGGCTTCCAGTTGGCATGCTTCAGGAGAGTTTATTGGGTTTAGGGGGATTAAATGATGATTTCAGAACTGAAGTTTGAATATATTGCAGATGTTTCCAGTGAATATGCTTATATATGTGTCTATCGTGGCGAAGAATTGAGCAGCCCGTTCATGGAAATTCGAATTAATGATGATAGAAGCCTTGACTTCATTATCTACCAGAGCAATAAAGATGTTTGGATTTCGCTTGAGGAAATGAACCTAATCGTCAATAAAGCGCAGATCTTTCTCAAGAAAGCAATTAGGAATAATGAATCAGAAAAAAAATGGGACAAATGGCCTGATGGGCTGACACACAATGCAGCAACCATGCGGAAGCTGACCAGCAGGGAAATTGCATTCATCAATGGGTTATTAAAGGGAACGCGATGGCATGAAAGATATGCTAGCGCATTGGCGAATATGTGGGTGAATGATATTGGCGACAAGGGGGGCAGTATAAGATTTAGACCAAACCACGCAAACTCCAGCTATGACAAAGTGATTGCTGAATATGATTTCAAGGATACAGATGGCGTGGACGTAACGGCTTATCTGACTGTAGACAATCATGACGATCTTTATGAGTTGGAAATTGTCAAGCAAAGCCTTTCTGCGGTCTCAGTTTTACCTGAATTGAAGTAAAGGACATACACTCCGACCCGGAGTGTATTGAAGAGCGCTATTCAGTAACACAGGATCTCATAATATACTCTATTGGGCGCTGGAAATGAGTGTAAGACACATTGAAATCAATGGACAGGACATTTGTTCGGAAAGGGACTTCCATAAGCTGATGGCAGAGAAATTAGACTTTGGGCCATACCATGGAAATAATACCGATGCACTATGGGACATGATGAGCTCCGGATCTGGCAGTGGAATTATGCTGCACTGGAATAATTCAGAGTTGTCCAGGCAGCGTTTGGGATCCGCGTTTGATACCATTGTCAAAGTACTGACAATGGCTCGTGATAATGATATAAGACTGGGATTGCCGGAAAAATTCGATTTCAGATTGGAATAATGGAATGCATGCCCAACATGAATAATATTTCTGCATAAGGATGGCTAGCATAATTGGCAAGCCCTGACGCGCGGCAGGCGAAGTGCGCGCGCGCATTGACGCCAGCATTGCCAGCCAGCTGAACCTTTCGTCCAGCCAGCGCAGCATGATGCGCCTGCTCTCGTGCGCCACGGGCAGCGCCCTGCAAGCGCTGGGCAACCCTAATGACCCGGCCGCCGCCTTCGCACAGGACTTTCTGGGCAGCGTCATGAGCGGCCTGCCCATGCCGCAGGCACGCCCTGCCGCCGCACGGTATGCGCGCGAAGCCACTCTGGCGCTGCTGGACGAGACCTTCGGCAACACCGCGCGCGATCTGCGCGACACCTTGCTGCTGGCTGCGGGGGGCGGACGCTGGCGTCTGGACAGAATCGCTCAGCCGCAGCTTTGACTTTGGCTGCGGCTACGCAGAAGGCAGCGGCATGAGCCTGCTGCAAACGGGCGAGGCCGTCGTCAGTCGCATCAACTTTCCATTTTGGCCGTCTGAATTGCGAGCGGGCTTTGTTTGGCGGGATTGCCCCGCCGCCGTTTTGGATTCAGTCGCAGCCAGAACAGTCTCTCTGCTTGGGAAATCAAAGGCGGAAAGGGCTGTGGATGTCTTGGCGCCGCCCTGAAAGCCTGGAATTCAGGCTTTGCCCTGCTGCGGGATGGGCGCGGGCGCTGCTGGCGGGGTTGTTTCTTCCTGCACCCATTGGGCGAAAGCGGGCAGGGCCGCCGCCAGAGGCCAGCCTACGATGGCGGGCAGTTCATACGGATGCCACTGTGCCAGCGCCGCCTGTAGCGCGGGCCAGGCGCGTGCCGTGGTTTTGAATAGCACGCGCCACTCGGCTTCTTGCAGCACCTCGCCTTGCCAGCGGTACACGCTTTCGATGGCGCTGATTTGCGCGCATGCCGCAAGCCGTGCCTGCACTGCGGCTTGCGCCAGTTCGCGTGCTTGGGCGGCGCTGCCTACGGTGGTCATGGCCAGCCAGAGGGCATTGGCGGGTTCTTGCGCGGAGCGGGGCATGACGGCGATGGTTTCCTGTAAACGCGCAGATCAGCGTTGTGGCGCGGCAGCGTGTGGGCATTGGGCCAGCAATGCTGACAGCGTTTGCTGATCCAGCTGTCCTGCGTGGCGGGCGCAAGGCCGCCCGTTCGTCATGAGCACGGTAAATGGCAAGGCGCCACGGGTGTTGCCCGCCGCGCGCATGAGCGCCGTCAGGCCTTTGCCGCCGCGCGCGACGGGCAAAGTGCTGCCCACGCGCTGCATCGCGCGAGCTGCGGCGGTAGGCGTGTCTGCCGTGACCAGCAGCACGCGCCAGCCGCTGGGGCCGTCGGCCAGCTGTTGCAGCAGGGGCATTTCGGCCAGACACGGAGCGCAGTCCACGCTCCAGAAGTTGATGAGCAAAGGCCCCGGTTCCTGGGAGGCGGTGATGAAACGCCCGCCATCCAGCGAGGGCAGCGTGAAGTCCCAGTCATCTGGCAAAGGCTCAAGCGCTTGTGCGCGGGCGGTCAGAGCCGCGCTCAAAGCCAAGGCCGTGAACAAAAGGCGCATCAGGGCGCGTGTGAAAGGAAAAGGCATGCGGGGAAAAAGCATGAGCGCAGTCTGTTATGTAGCAAACATGTTTTTGCGAATCGGCGTTGAATGCAGGATTGTCTTTCGCAAATCATGCCCATTGAGGCGTATGGCGGCACGGCATGCTTTTGCGAGTTTTCAATATTCAGAAATTCCTGGCGTGGGGTTCATTTTCGCGATACGGGTCACTGATACTGTGTGGCTGTGATGCCGGGCATATTTGCTCAGGCATGCCAATATGGCAATAAAAATATTGGCGCTTATGTTTGCTGTGAAACGACTGGCCGTTTTCGCTGGCAGCGTACATTGAACGGGCTGTCAGAGGCGTCAGCAGCAGACGGTGCAGAGGCGAGATGCTTTTAAAACAGGAGCAAATTCAAAGCGCTAAAAAGGCATGTCGCGCAGTATTGGCGCGGAGGTCTAGCTATTGAATAAGGAGCAGATTGAGATGCTGAGCTGAGCTTTGCGCCGGGCGCGGCTTTCGGGCTGCGCCCTGGAGCCGCCGTCCGCACTTTTTCATGTGAACGGTGGCTCTGAAAAGCACGGTCAGAAGTCCAGCTTCACCCCTGCGTAGATGTAGCGGCCCCGGTTCGGCCCCCACAGGTGGGTGACGTCCATTTCGCCGTCGCCGTTGATCCACAAAAAGCTCTCTTTGTCCACCTGGCGGTAGTTGAAGAGGTTGTCCACGCCCAGGTAGAGGGAGACGTTTTTGCTGATGCTGTATTGGCCGCGCACGTCCACGGTGGCGAAGGTGGGGCTTTTGTCGCGTTTTTTGGTGCCGTCGAAGTTGTAGCGGCCTTGCTCGCCGCTGCCGTCGCCGTGGAATTTTTTCAAGTCCATCGGGCCGGTGACATTGACTTTGGCGGTCAGCGTCCAGGGGCCTTGCTCAAAGTCCACGCTGGCGAAAAAGCGCGATTTGGGGCGGGCAAAGACGAGAGTGCCGGGGTCGAACTTGTAGTGATACAGCTCGCCGCCCGCTGAAAGAGTCAGCGAGGGCGTGAGCTGGTAGCTGGCGTTCACGTCCACGCCTTGCACGGTGACGGGGCGCTTGGCGCTGGTGAACAGGGTGATGGGGTTGCCCTGCGCGTCTTGCGCGCCCGAATCGAGCACGGCCATGTGCTTGATGCGGTTGTAGTTGTAGGAGGTGGTGACGGCAAAGCGGTCGTCGGCAAAGTTCAGGGCGTAGCTGAGGTTTTCGGAAACTTCGGGCTTGGTGACTTCGCGCACGATGCGCGTGGTGCTCAAGATGCCGTGGTCTTGCTCGAAAAAGCTGGTGGGCGCGCGAAAGCCCTTGCCCGCGCTCAAGCGGCTGGAGAGGTGCGCGGTGTGGTGGTAGAGCAAGTTGGCGCGCGGCGAGACGATGGTGCCGTATTCGTTGTGCCGATCCACGCGCACGGAGGCATTCAGCTCCAGCCGGTCGCCCAAAAAGGTGCGGTAGCCCTGCAAGTACAGGGCGGGGGTGCGGAAGGTGTAGTTGTCCAGCCCCACAACGGGCGCACCGCCTTGCGCGCCCAGCGTGCCGTGGCTGCGCAGGTCTTCATAGCGCCAGCTCGCGCCAGCGGTGATCAGCCAGCCTGCCGCCGGGAACTGGTAGTTGCCGTCCAGGTAGTACTGGCGCTGCTTGGCAAAGTAGTAGTCGCCTTCGTAGAAGCTGTCTTGCTTGTGCTGGGCCGCGCCCATGGCCAGGCGCAGGCGGCCATCGCCCAGGCGGCGTTCGCCCTGGTGCACGATTTGCGCGCGCTTGGTGAAGATGATTTCCGAAAAGCCCCCGCGTCCGCTGTCGTAGGGCAGGAAGTCGCCCGAGTCAGGCGCATACCAGCCATCGGGCCGCTGCGAGCCGCCCGCGCCCCGGCTGAAGTTGAAGGGGTTGCCGCTCATGTTGTCTTTGATGGCCTGGTAGTCGCGGCCCAGCGCGCCGCCGCCGCGCTTTTCGTCCACCAGGTCGAAGCGGCCGCGCATCTTGAAGCCGCCCACGTCATCCAGGAACCAGCCCATGCCGCCCATGCGGCGGTCGTAGCCGGTGTATTCGGAAATGCCGTCGCCGTTGCCATCGACCGAGTTGTGGCGGTCGTAGTGCACGGCGGCCGTCACGGCGCCGCCTTGCAGGGGCTTGGCCAAAAACACATCCAGCCGCCGGGCGCCGAAGTTGCCGCCTTGCACGCGCATCTGCGCCTCATCGCGCGTGGGGCGCTTGGTGACGATGTTGACCGTGCCGGCCAGCGCTTCGGGCGCAATCAGGCTGGCGCCCGCGCCGCGCGCAATGTCGATGCGCTCCACGCCATACAGGCCCACGCTGTCCAGCCCGTAGGCGGAAGACACGGAGGAATACATCGGAATGCCGTCAATCAGCAGCGTGGTGTAGCGCCCGGGCAGGTTGTTGAGCAGCACGTTGCGCACGTTGCAGATGGAGCATTCCACCTGCACGGCCACGCCGGGGTTCTTGTCCACGGCCTCGTTCACGTTGGTCGCGCCGGTTTTTTCGATGGCGCGGGCGCTCACGCTCTCGGTCATCACGATGTCATCGCGCAGCGCGCCGGGGCGCATCTGGCGCTGGGTGCTCGTGCCCAGGCTGTGCACCGTCACTTCGGGCAGCGTGCCGCCTTCTTTGGAAGCCGTGGTTTTGACGCGGGCCACGCGCTCCGGCTCATGGTGATGTCCGTCATGCGCCTGTGCGCACATGGCCCATGAAGCCAGCGCCAGCGCCGTGGGCGCGGCCATGAAAAAACGCCGCAGAGCGCGGCGGTCGGATGCAGACATGTGTGTACTCCTCTTATCCAGATGAAAGCAAAACGTTTGGGGCGGATTCTCAATTTGAGAGCGCTTCGCATTTTTGAGAAATATCAAAGGAAGTTACGGTATCACTTGCGTGGCATCGAGGTTTTGCCAACATCCGGCCCGAAGCGTTTTTCTCCCTGGCGCAACCGGCCTCGTCCGCTCTCTTTTTGGGCACCAACAAATGCCGTCGCGCGCGCCTTCAAACTCACCGCGACGGCAGTGGTGGCATTGCCGCGTGGTCAAAAATGGCTGCGTGTGTATCGCCAGACCACATCAGGAAAGCCGCCCATGCGCCCTCCCAAAAACCGCCCCGCCAGCAACACCCAAGTGCTGCACTTGCGCCCCGCCGTCGCTTCCTCTCTGAGCTTGCAGCACGCCTTCAACTTCCTGCGCCAGGGGCAGAGCGAGCGCGCCATGCCCCTGCTGGAAAAGCTGCTGCAAAACGATCCGCAGAACTTTGACGCGCTACACCTGCTGGGCCAGCTGCACCTGCAACGGCGCGAGGCGGCGCAGGCTTTGCAGTGCCTTGAAAAAGCGCGCGCGCTCAAGCCCCCTGCGGCCGCATTGCTGAACAACCTGGGCATCGCCCTGCGCCTGCTGGGCCGCGCCAGCGAGGCGCTGGACTGCTACGCGCAGGCATTGGCGCAGCAGCCTGATTACGCCGAGGCGCTCGTCAATCAGGGCAACGCCCTGCGTGACTTGGGCCAGAGCGCCCAAGCGCTCGCCAGTTACGAAGCCGCGCTGGCCTTGCGGCCCGCGCACCCGCAGGCGCTCAACAACCGCGCCCTCGCCCTGCGCGAACTGGGCCGCCTGCCCGAAGCGCTCGACTGCGCCCGCCAAGCCGCCAGCCAGCACCCCGGCTATGCAGAAGCCCACTACAGCCTGGGCCTGCTGCTGCAAGAAAGCGGCGACGGCCCTGCCGCCCTTCAGGCCTACGAGCAGGCGCTGGCGCTGGCGCCGGGCGACCCTGAAACGCTCAACGCCAAAGGCAGCGCGCTCGAAGCGCTGCAACGCCCGCAGGAAGCGCTGGACTGCTACGCGCAGGCCCTGCGGCAAGCGCCCGCCCATCCGGACGCGCTGGACAACATCACCGCCTTGCTGGAGCGCCTGGGGCAGCCGCAGGAAGCGGCGCGCTACCGGCAGAAAGCGGCCCAGGCTGGCGGGCCGGCGTCAGGCTGAAGCCGCTTGATTGATGCTCCTTCTTTTAGAGCATGATGTCCTAGTAAAAACTGCGCCAGATGGCATTTCGCACCCCTTATATTCGCTCCTCTTTTTATTTCTGCCTGGCGCTTGAATACGGAAAAAAAGCGGGCGCGGATTGCTCCGCGCCCGCTACCGTCATGCAAGCGTCAGGCTGAATCAGTCGTCCAGGCGCTCGCGCTCAATAGCGCCCGTGTAGGGGTTGATGTGCAGCTCCACGCGCTGGCCAGCGGCGTTCACGGCGTCAGCTTCCCAGCGGCCATGTTCAAACTCCAGGTCATGCACGTTGCGGTAGCCCGCAGCTTGCAGGGCCGCCACAACTTGCTGTGCCGTCAGAATGGGCGTGGGATTGGGGTTGCCCGGCTGTGCCGCATTGCCGCCGCGAGACACCTGGGAGATGACTTCCAGCGTGACGGGGTGCAGATGCAGCTTCACCTTGGCGCCGCGCTCGTGCTGGCGAACCTTGGCTTCCCAGAGGCCGTCGTCAAACTCCACGTCGTTGATGACGGCGAATCCCAGCTGGCGCAGCTTCTCAATCACTTGGGAGATGCCCGGCAGGCGCGTGCCGATATCGGCGCGCGTGAAAGCCAGGAATTCACCTGTGGCATCGTTGAGCAGCAGGTAGTGGCGCACGCCTTCCTTGGAGAGGGCCTTGGCTGTCCAGTAGCCATGCTCGCGGTCAAAGTCTTTCACGCCGTAAAAGCCGTGGGCCTGCATGGTCTGCAAGGCTTCGGGCGCCGTCAAGGCAAAGGCCGGGCTGGATGCCAGCGCGAGGGCGGCGGCGGCGGCGGCGATGAATTTCTTGGCTTTGGTCATTTGCTTGCTCCTTTCAGGTGCTGTTGAGAAAAAACATGGCTGAAAAACCATGGCTGAATGATGAATCGATGCATCTAAATGCAATATGAAGACGCCGTTCACGGGGCATTTAAAAACCGTCTCCACAATCAGGAAGAGGTCTGTATCCACATGAAACACACCAAACTTTTTCTTTCGTGCCTTGTTTTCAGCCTCTTTTTGGGCGCTTTGGGCGCGGTCCAGGCGCGCGGCAGCGACCAGGAGCAGGCGCGCCTGGGCGTTATCAGCGGCGCTTACCGTCCGCTGGCGGCCATCCTGGATGAGGTATCGGCCCAGCACGAGGCGCGCGTGGTGGACGTGGAGTCGCGCCAGGGCGCGCGCGGCGAGCTTCAGTATGAAATCACGCTCATCACCCGGCGCGACGGCCAAAAGCGCGAGCTGCTGGTAGATGCCGCCACGGGCCGCGTGCTGGCGCAAGAGCAGGACTTCTCCCGCCAGGCGGCCTCCTTGTCGGCGCTGGCGGCCTGGCTGCGCCCGCTGGAGCAGCATGACCAGCGCGTGGTGGAAGCCGAATTCGAGCTTTCGCCGCAGGGCCTGCCCGCCTACCAGCTGCAAATCGCTCCGGCGGCGCAAGCCTCGCAGCGCATGCTGCTGGATGCGCGCAACGGCGCTGTGCTGGAGCGCGGCAATCAGTCCGCCGCTGGCGTCATCCGCCCCATGCATGAAATGCTGGAGACGCTGTCCCCGCGCTTTTCAGGCCTGGTTCGTGAGGTGGAACTGGAGCACGACACGCGCAACCAGCCTTTCTACGAGCTGGAACTGCTCCAGCCAGATGGCAACACGCTGGAGCTGAAAGTGCACGCCCACACGCTGGAAGTGCTGCAACGCAAGATCAAGCGCGACTGAAACCGGCTTCACTCCTGCCAATTCACCCCTGCCAAAAAAGACCTTTCCCATGCGAATCCTCATCGTGGAAGACGACGCGGCCCTGGCCGAGCAAATGCGCCAGGCCCTGGCCGAAGCGGGTTTTGTGCCGGATGTGGAGCACGACGGCGAATCCGCCTCCTTCGCAGGCAGCGTGGAGTCTTACGACGCGGCCGTGCTCGACTTGGGCCTGCCCGCCAAAGACGGCCTTTCCGTGCTGCGCGACTGGCGCGAGGGCAACTGTCACTGGCCTGTGCTCATCCTCACCGCCCGCAACCGCTGGAGCGACAAGGTGGCCGGCTTCAACGCAGGCGCTGACGACTACCTCACCAAGCCCTTCATGATGGAAGAAGTGGTGCTGCGCCTGCGCGCCATGCTGCGCCGCCAGACCGGCAGCGGCTCCACCGTGCTGCGCGCGGGCGGGCTGGAATACGACGTGAGCGCGGGGCGCTTCACCTGGCACGGCCAGCCCTTGGGCCTGACGGCGCAGGAGCACAAGATACTGGCCTATCTCATGCACCACCCAGGCCAGGTCATCACCCGCGCCCACATTGGCGAACACGTCTATGCCCGCGATCTCGATCCTGACTCCAACACCATCGACGTGCTCATTGGCCGCATCCGCCGCAAGCTGGGCGACCCCAGCCTGATCGTCACCGAGCGCGGCCAAGGCTTCCGGCTGGTTGCGCCATAGCCTCGTGCATTCCGCCGTTTCGCCTGATGGCGGGCAGCGCTCTGCTCTTTTATCCATAGCGGCTAGCGCCCGCTCCACAAGGGCTTGCGGCCAATTCGGCATCTGAATTCAGGGCGCTGAAAGTGCCTGCCAGCAGCTGCGAGAGGAAGGGGCGGCTTTGTAAAATTTGAAGCTTTTCACTTCCCACACCTTGCTAGCGGAGCTGAATCTCATGGCAGACCCGACCCTCATGGCCAACGCCATCCGCGCCCTTTCGATGGACGCCGTTCAACAAGCCAAGTCGGGCCACCCCGGCGCGCCCATGGGCATGGCCGACATGGCCGTGGCGCTGTGGAGCCGCCACCTGCGCCACAACCCGGCCCATCCGCAATGGGCGGGGCGCGACCGCTTCGTACTCTCCAACGGGCACGCTTGCATGCTGCTGTATGCCCTGCTGCACCTGACGGGCTATGACCTGCCGCTGCATGAGCTGAAAAACTTCCGCCAGCTGCACAGCAAAACGCCGGGCCACCCGGAGCACGGCATCACCCCCGGCGTGGAAACCACCACCGGCCCGCTGGGGCAGGGCCTGGCCAATGCCGTGGGCATGGCGCTGGCCGAAAAGCTGCTGGCCGCCGAATTCAACCGCGAAGGCCACACCATCGTGGACCACCACACCTACGTCTTTCTGGGCGATGGCTGCCTGATGGAAGGCATCAGCCACGAAGCATGCAGCCTGGCGGGCGCGTGGAAGCTCGGCAAGCTCATCGCCCTGTATGACGACAACGGCATCAGCATCGACGGGCAAGTGGCCCCCTGGTTTGCAGACAACACGGCGGAGCGCTTCAAGGCCTACCACTGGAACGTGATCGGCCCGGTAGACGGGCATGACGCCGCCGCCATCGACAAGGCCATCGCCCAGGCCAAAAAAAGCGCCAGCCAGCCCACGCTCATCATCTGCAAGACGCACATTGGCAAAGGCAGCCCCAACCGGCAAGGCACTTCCAAAGCGCACGGCGAGCCGCTGGGCACAGACGAAATCGCGCTGACACGCCAGGCGCTGGGCTGGCAGCATGGCCCCTTTGAAATTCCGAACGAGGTCTATGCCGCCTGGGACGCCAAAGCCATTGGCGCCAAAGCCGAAGCGCAGTGGGACGCCGCCTTTGCCGCCTACGCCAAGGCTTACCCCGAACTGGCCGCCGAATTCACCCGCCGCATGGCCGGCGAGCTGCCCGCCAACTTCCAGCAAGTGGCCGTCGATGCGGCCATGCACGCGCACGAAAGGGCCGAAACCGTGGCCAGCCGCAAGGCCAGCCAGCAGGCGCTGCAAGCCTTGACCGCCGCGCTGCCGGAGCTGCTGGGCGGCAGCGCCGACCTCACCGGCTCCAACCTCACCCAGACGGCCGCCACCGCGCCGCTGCGCATGAACGCCCAGGGCGAAGTCGAAAAAACGAAAGACGGCCAGATTGGCCGCCACATCAACTACGGCGTGCGCGAATTCGGCATGGCCGCCATCATGAACGGCGTGGCGCTGCACGGCGGCTTCATCCCCTACGGCGGCACCTTCCTCACCTTCAGCGACTACAGCCGCAACGCCATCCGCATGGCCGCGCTCATGAAGCAGCGCGTCATTCACGTGTTCACGCACGACAGCATCGGCCTGGGCGAAGACGGCCCCACGCACCAAAGCATCGAGCACGCCGCCAGCCTACGCCTGATCCCGGGGCTGGATGTCTGGCGGCCTGCCGACACGGTGGAGACACTCATCGCCTGGGCCGTGGCGCTGGGCCACAAGAACAAGCCCACCGCCTTGCTGCTGAGCCGCCAGAACCTGCCCTATCTGCCCAAACGCGACCTGAGCGACATCAGCCGCGGCGCCTATGTGCTGCGCGAGCCGCAGGACGTGGGCCTGAACCGCCGCCCGCAGGCCGTGCTGATCGCCACCGGCAGCGAAGTGCAGCTGACCCTGGCCGCGCAGGAGTTGCTGGCCGCGCAAAAGATTGCCGTGCGCGTGGTCTCCATGCCCAGCAGCACCGCCTTTGACCGCCAGAGCGTCGCCTACAAGAGCGCCGTGCTGCCCGCCCGCGTGCCGCGCATTGCAGTGGAAATGGGCAGCAGCGACTTCTGGTGGAAATACGGCTGTGCTGCCGTGGTGGGCATGGACCGCTTTGGCGAGTCGGCCCCCGCACCGGTGCTGTTCGAGCATTTCGGCTTCACCCCGGAGAACGTGGTCGCCACGGTTTGCGCGGCGCTGAAGACAAAGCCCGCCTGAGTTCAGCCCCCCCGCGAGACCGATCTCCCATGCGGCAAAAAAACGAATGGCTGCAGGCGCTGCGTGCCCTGGCTGCGCTGGCTGTTTTGTTTTTCCACATGAAGCCGCACTGGGAGACATCCTCGTGGCTCCACTCCTTCATGCCGTTGATAAAAAACGGCTTCATGGGGGTGGATATTTTTTTCGTGCTCAGCGGGTATGTGGTCTATCAAAGCGCCGACCATGAAAACTTTCGGCTGAAGCCCTTTTTGCTGCGGCGGGCCCTGCGCATTTACCTCGGGTACTGGCCCGTTCTGGCCTTTGTGGCCATACTGACTTTTTCCGCCATACAGCTCGATTATTCGGCCTGGCCTTTCCCGGATGCCAAAAAACTTTTCCTGAGCATCGCGCTTTTGAGCCCCTCGCTTTCCGAAAACTGGCTTCCAACCGCCTGGACGCTGGTGTATGAGCTTTATTTCTACGTCTGGATTGCGGTGCTTTTCATTTGCCATCCGGCGTGGCGGGTCAAAATATCCATGGTCCTGTTTTTGACGCTGCTTTGCTGGAACCTTGGCTGGTGGCTGTGGGGCAGGGACACGGTGCTCGCAGGGCAGCAGCCGCTTGACTTCATCCTGAGCGGCCTTGGCATGGAGTTCATGGCGGGCGCATGGCTGGCGCACTGGCATACGCGGCTGCCGGCTGAGCGGCGCGCCGGCCAGGCCGGACGGCTGGCATTGGTGGGCGCCGTACTGGTTTTGCTGGGCTCTGCCCTGGGCGATCGGCTTTTCCCCCTGAGCGCCAACGTATCCCTCTGGCGCGCCGGCACATTTGGCCTGGTGGGCCTGGGATTCATGTGCCTGGCGCTTGCATGCTCTGACAAGCAGTGGCGGGTGCCCGCGACGCTGGTGGCGCTGGGTGATTCATCGTATGCGCTATATTTGCTGCACCCCTTGCTGCTGGATGCCAGCAGCCTGCCAAGAAGAATGGCCATTGCCGCAGGCAGCGTTGCAACGCTCACGGCCTTTTTGCTGGCTCTGCCGGTTTTCATATGCATTTTTTCCTGGCTGTGGTTCCGCCACATTGAGCTTCCATTGCAGGAAAAGGGGCGATCGTATTTATTTTCACCCGTGAAAAAACACGCGGCTTGATTCAGGGACATTCATCACAGGAGAAAGCAATGACCATCAGAATCGGCATCAACGGCTTTGGCCGCATCGGGCGCATGGTGTTCAGGGCGGCCGTCAAAAGCTGCCCCGACATCGAAATCGTCGGCATCAACGACCTGCTCGAGCCTGACTACCTGGCCTACATGCTCAAGTACGACAGCGTGCAAGGCCGCTTTGACGCCGACGTGCGCGCCGAAGGCAACACGCTCATCGTCAATGGCAAAAAAATCCGCCTCAGCGCCGAAAAAGACCCCGCCGATCTCAAATGGGGCGATGTGGGCGCGCAAATCGTCATCGAATCCACCGGCCTGTTCCTGACCCAGGAAGCTGCGCAAAAGCACCTGGACGCCGGCGCCGGCAAAGTCATGATGTCCGCCCCTTCCAAAGACGACACGCCCATGTTCGTCTACGGCGTCAATAGCGACGCCTACGCGGGCCAGCGCATCATCAGCAACGCCAGCTGCACCACCAACTGCCTCTCGCCCGTGGCCAAAGTGCTGCAAGACAAATGGGGCATCAAACGCGGCCTGATGACCACCGTGCACGCCGCCACCGCCACGCAAAAAACCGTGGACGGCCCCAGCAAAAAAGACTGGCGCGGCGGCCGGGGCATTCTGGAAAACATCATCCCCAGCAGCACCGGCGCGGCCAAGGCCGTGGGCGTCGTGCTGCCCGCGCTCAAAGGCAAGCTCACCGGCATGTCCTTCCGTGTGCCCACCTCGGACGTCTCCGTCGTCGATCTCACTGTCGAGCTGGAAAAACCCGCTTCCTATGCCGACATCTGCGCCGAAATGAAAGCCCAAAGCGAAGGCAAGCTCAAAGGCATCCTCGGCTACACCGAAGACAAAGTCGTCGCCACCGACTTCCGGGGCGACGCGCACAGCTCCATCTTCGATGCGGGCGCCGGCATCGCGCTGGACGACACCTTCGTCAAACTCGTTGCCTGGTACGACAACGAATGGGGCTACTCCAACCGCTGCCTGGACATGGCGCGCGTCATGAGCCAGAAGTCGTGAGCCAGAAACAAGCCCGTCCCTGCCCCGGGAACCTGTCTGCAATCTGTCCGTGAGTGCGAAAAACGGCCCCTGACGGCCAGGCTCTGAACAGGTTCTGGAAAGCCCATGCGTGCAAAAGCGCGCATGGGCTTTTTCGCGCATTGGCCCCAGCGATGCCTGCGCGCCCTGCATCGCTCCGCGCTCCGGCGATGCGCAGCCCGTTTCATGCCCCAATCGGCCGCAAGTCCTAGTGGAATGGGCGCAGGCAGCTCCCTTTTTAATAGCGAATCAGCCTTTCAAGGCTCGAAAACCACCTTCAGCTGCGCCGTGGGCAGCGGTTGCAGCCGGCGGGCGTAAAGGCGTCCTTCGGCGACGCGGGAGAGATCGGCATGCCAATCGGCGCTGGCTTGGGGCTGGCCGCGCAGCCAGCTGAAAAGGGCGGCCACGGGCAGGGGTGCGCCAGTGGCGCGGGCCGTCATGTCTTGCAGGCTGGCGTAGGTTTCGGTTTGCGCGCCTTGCTGCAAGCTGGCCTGGCCGGGCTGCCAGCGCATAAGAGCAAGGGTGCTGCCGACGGGAGAAGTCAGGTGCAGCTCGCCCGCCTCAGGCGTGCCGGAGAGGGTGAAACTGGCTGCGTAAAACTGGGGCGGCTCGCTTTCCACTTGCAGGGCGAGGCGTCCTTGCCAAAAGCGGCGCCCGGCTTGCGCTGGCTGGCTGGCGGGCGGTTCAGGAGCGGAGGGCGCATGGGCGCATCCCGCCAGGGCGGCGAACAAGGCGGCGGCCAGCGCGGCGGCGGGCAAACGGCACGTCATGGCGCGGCGGCTTTGCCCAGCGCGCCGGGCTGAACGCCCAGGCGCTTGAGCGTTTGCGCAAGCGTCTGGTTGCGGGGGTCAATGCGCAGAGCTTCGCGCCAGATGGACTGCGCCCGCTCACGCTCGCCCTGCACCCAGAGCGCCTCGCCCAGGTGCGCGCCGATTTCGGCTTCGGGCTGGCGCTCGAAAGCGTCTTCGAGAATGCGGCGCGCTTCGTCCAGCCGCCCCTGGCGGAAGGCGATCCAGCCGAGGCTGTCCTGTATGAAGGGGTCGTGCGGAGCGAGGCTGACGGCTTTTTCAATGAGTTCGCGCGCTTCAGGCAGGCGCTGCTTGCGGTCGGCCAGCAGATAGCCCAGCGTGTTGTAGCCGGGAGCCGATCCGGGCCGCAGCTGGATGAGGCGGCGCAGCAGGCGCTCGGTTTCCGCCATGTCGCCCGACTGCTCGGCGGCCAAGGCGGTTTCGTAAAGCAGGTCAGGGTCATCAGGCGCCTGGTCAAGCGCCGAGCGCAGCAGGGCGAACGCGGCGCGGGGCAGTCCCTCGCTGTGCAGCAGATTGCCTTCGGCCAGCACTTTGGCGCGGGCGTCAAGCGGGCCGTCTTCCGGCGCCTGGCGGATGAGGCTGATGGCTTCATTCATGCGCCCCTGGCGGGCCAGCAGGCGCGCGCGGGCGATGAGCACGGTGGCAGCGGCCTCGCCTTCGTCCAGCTCGATCTTGTCCAGCCACCGCGCGGCCTGGGCGTAGTCGCCCTGGCGCTCGGCCAGTTGCGACAAGGCCAGGCAGGCGCTGGCGCGCTCCGGCTCGGTGGCTTCGCTTTCAGGCGCCAGCTCCAGATAGCGCCGCAGCGACTGGCGCGCGGCTTCGTCCTGATGGTCGGCGAGTAGTGCCATGGCAAGGTGCAGGCGCACGGGTTGCAGGC
>ERZ773054.1164-NODE-1164-length-17023-cov-12.521511_pt1 | contig 17023 bp, 18 predicted proteins | sample MGYA00580630_ERZ773054 | MGnify/ENA primary metagenome ERZ773054 (study PRJEB29015, sample SAMEA2737994) | human oral metagenome | biome: human oral; feature: human-associated habitat; material: dental | place: China | collected 2115 ... | reverse complement strand
GTTATTCCGCTTCCCCTGGAAAGATTGAGCAAAAATGTTTCCGCAGTATCATTCATATTGTGGGCGACAGCTATTTTATCCGCATTTTTTTCTTTTCTTATTTCTTCAAAAACCTGATATCTAAGTATGCGCCCGGCTTCTTCTTCCGATATTTTATATTTTTTAGAATACTCCGGTACACTTAAATGTCTTATCTCAAGGCAGATGCCGTATTTCTCACAGAGTTTCTTTACAAACTCTTCATCCCTTGCTGCTTCTTCCCCCCTAATTCCATGGTTTATATGAACCACAACTATATTTCCCGGATTTAAAATGTTCTTAAGCACAAGTAATAGGCAGACTGAATCAGCTCCGCCCGAAACACCTGCAACTATTTTTTCATTCTTATTTAAAAAATAGTTTTCTAATTCATCTATAGTTACATCATATATTGCTTGCATATTTCACCTTCAATTAATTATAACATTTAAAAAGAAGTTAATATATATTAACTTCTTCTAATCTTAGGACCCTCTTCATCTGTATTACTTAATCTATCAAAAACTCCATTTTCTCTAGCTTTTTCTACTATAAGTAAAACTGTCTTATCATCCATATCACTAACTTGTTCATTTGAAAAACCTAATCTATGTTTTAAAATCAATTTATAAGTATGAAGTTTATTTTTTAATTTTTCTTCTTCTATTGCTTTTACTTTTTCTTCCTCTTTTATAGCTTCTATTTGTTCTACTAAAGCTCTTTCTCTTTCGTGAGTATTAAAGAAATCTTCTGAATATATAGATGAAATATAATAATCTCTTGGAAGTTTTTTAAAATTAGGTATTATTGGTAATTTTTCTTTTATCATGCCTCTTTCATCATATATATAATCTTTTTGATATAAAGGATTATCACTAATTTTCATATCTTTATCTATTTCTTTATTGTATTCTTCTCTATACAAATTACTATGATTAATTTTGGCATTAATATCATCTAATAAATCTGTTTTAGTCTTACCATATTTTATCAAAACATAAGCATAAAATCTATCTGCTATAAGTTTTTCTAACCTAGATAAATCTTCTAAATCTTCAAGATCTTCTTTAATATCTTCTCTGATTTCTTCTTCTGTTTTAAGTGGTACTTCTATTTTAGGTAAAACTGGCATTTTTTTCTTTGCAAACATTTGATTTAATGCTTTATACAAAGCTTTTTCTTCTTCTGTATCTTGAGACATTTTAGTTTCTTCTACTTCTGTTTTTAAATTACGAGATTTTAATTCAGTAATTTTTGAAAAGCTATAATAAAAATGATCTTCAATATACTTAGAAAAATCTTTTTCATCCAATTTTTCTTTTTTTATTAAAAGATGTAAAGTATCTTCTAATCTATTTAAAAAACTATTTTGAGTTGATAAATATTCATCATTTAAAAAGCTCAATAAATTTGTTTCATTTATAGCTTTCTTTAGAACTTCTTCTTTTACTTTATCCTCTTCATCTATAGTAATTTCATCATTTAAAGGATTATCAAAAGCATCTTTCAATGCTAAATCTAAAAATTTTTCATCGAAATCTTTTGGTAATTTTTCTTTTAATTTACTTTTAGAAATTTCTTTAAATGTTAAAAATTCACTTTTATAAGCAAATTTTTTTTCAGGATTTTTAATAAAGAAATCAATTGTAGCATCTTCTACTGCTCTTTCATAACATAATTTATATAACTCGTATTTTTCCATAAACATCTCCTAGATAATTATATCATTATTTATCCTAAAACATAAGGGTCAGATTCACTACCAGTTCCACCTATTATTCTTGTAATAGATCTAAAGTGTACTACTGGATATATTCTTAAATTAGTATTACTTACTGCAGTATCCATTTTATTAGTAAAAATACTATATTCATTATGAACTTTATTTATTGTCCAAGATCTCTCTAACTTATTAATCCAACTACTATTTACACAAGCATTAGATATATAATTATTTAAATCACATCTACTTGTTAAAAATAAATCAGCTACTGAAGGAAGCGAGAATAAAGAATCTGAACTTTGAGAATTTTTATTAGTTTTCTTTCCATAATAACCATAAATTAAGGAATATAAACTAGCCTCAGATGCTTGTTCATCTATAGTAAAGAATGTAGAGTAATTCTTATTATATAAACTACCTACTCCTATAGTAGTACTATCATGGAATCTATTTATATTATTAAAAGTTAATTTATAATCAGTATTTAAATAGTTAAATATAAATGAAGAAGTCCAAAAGTTAACATCAGATACATTTGATAAATTATTATTAAGTACTACATCAGTATATTTATTATGACCTCCATCATCAAATAATACTTTCATTATATTATTATTAGTAAAATAAATTATTCTACCTCTTTTATTTTCATATATAACATGATTATTATTTACATTTTCTCCTCTAAAAACATATAAAGGTTTCATTAACATATAACGATTATTTATTTTTACTATCTTACCTGCTTTTTCAAGTTCTGTTCTAAGTCTTTGAATGCTTATTCCTTCTGAATCATCAAAAGATTCAATATTTAAACATAACCTATATTGACTTTCTTCTACAGAACAATTTCTATCTTTTACTATTTCTGATAAACAAAGTCTATATTGTGCTAATTTTTCAGCACAATTATTTAAACTAAGTAAAATATTGTCAGTTACACTTTTAGAAATATTTCTTTTTGTTCTAAGACTAGAAACCAAAAACGCCATTATTATAATTAATATAGCAAGCATTCCATATAAAAGAGTTGAAACTGCAAATCCTTTATTATTTTTCATAATATCACCTTTTTATTTTATATATAAATATATATTTATCTCCATACTTTTTAGCTTTTATTTCTTCTAAATCATCAAAGTTTTCTTTTTTAGTAGTTTCTATAATAATAATCGTATTATCTTTTAAAATATTACTTTTTTTAATATTATCTATTATTTCTCTAAAAGAAATCTTTAAATAAGGAGGATCTAAATATATAATATCTACTTTTTCTTTAGATTTCTGTAAAAACTTATCATAAAATTTATACTCTATTACACATTCATTATCATTTAAATTAAGATTAGCTTTATTTACCTTAATATTTTTAATACATTTATAATTCATGTCGTTTAATATTATCTTTTTAGCACCATTACTAAGTGCTTCAAAAGCAATAATTCCACTTCCTGCAAATAAATCTAAAAAGACACTACCATTTAAATATTCAAAAATAAGAGACATTAAAGCTTCTCTTATTTTTGACATTGTAGGTCTAGTTCCTAAAACATCATGACCTAGTATAAGTTTATTTTTATATTTACCACTAATAATTCTCATAATTAACTTTCTTTTAATTTAAATTTAAGTACAACTGGTTGATGATCACTTGCTATATAATCAGTATTTATTATTTCACTTTCTGCTTCTATATTAGAACTAATTATAAAACCATCTACTACTACTTGATATGTCTTATTTTTATCATAAGGACTTTCAGCTCCTCTACATGTTCCATATAAATTTTTATTAACAGGTACTACAAATTTATATCCTTCTATTAAATCTTTATCACTTAAATCAAATACCCAATCTGGTACTTTTTTGTCCCCCATATATAATGTCTTAGAATTTGCATAGTCGTGATTAAAATCTCCACCTATTATAACATAATTACCTTTTTCTTTTTCTTCTTTCATAAAAACTTTTAACATTTCTAATTGTTTTTTTCTTATATTTCCACCTTTATCATAAGCAGACATATGAGAATTAACTATAACTAATTCTTTATTGTTTTTAAGTTTAGTTCTATGTACGCTAAAAGCTCTATCTAAATCAAAGAATTTTTTAAAAAACTCATTAGTAACTGGATAACTTCTTCTAATATTACTATAAAAATTATATTTAGAAAGTGTAAGTAATCCTGATTCACTTTTACCTATCATATCATGAAGGGGATATGCTAAATATGCTGAATGAAAATTAGAAGTATAAACTGAAGAATATCCCTTAAAAGCTTTAATTAATTCTTCTACTTGATTAACAAAATAACTTCTATTAGCTTTTTTATCTATTTCTTGAATTAAATAAACATCCGATTTGTTTTCTTTTAATATATCAATTATTTTATTTGTATTATTTATAACATTATTTTTTGATATAGCTGTAGCATATTTACCAGATATAAATTTATTATCCTTTGTATATGCCTCATCTAAAAAGAATGAAAAATCATGATCATAAGCTCCAAAACCAACATTGTAAGTTAATACTTTGTATTCTTTATTAAAGTCAAAAGTTTCTTTTTGATTATTATTAATATTTAAGATTATATTATCTTTTATTCTATAATATGTAAAATTAACATAAAGTACATATGTAATAACTACAAATAATACTATTAATATAATTCCCAATATAATTTTTAATATAGTTTTCATTTATTTTACCCATTTATTTGAATAGTTTGATTCTTGTTATTATTATATTCAGTATAATAACTTGAAATTAATTCTCTATACTTAGATAAATCATCTGCTGTTTTAATAACAATCTTTCTAACTTCATGCTTTTCAGCTATATAAATATAGTATTCCATATTTAATTCTTTACTAGGTAGTTTATGATAACTAACCATAAATCCTTCGTAATCACCTAAACTTATTCCCTTAGTAGCTAAATCTTTAATTTTATTTTTTCTTAATTGGTTATTTAAGTCAGCTACTATTTTATTTTGATAATTACTAAAATTCTTAGTTTCAGCATTTCTAATTACAGCAAGTGCAATTATAGCTCTATTTTCTTTTTCTTTATATACAAGTGGATTATTAGAATTATCAAGATGTGTAAATCTGTCTGTTAAAGTAATATATCCTACCATTGAATTTCCAACTCTTGTAAATGTACTTCCTGTAACATAATGATCTATCTTACCAATTGTCTTTTTAAAATTAGCAAAACAACTACTTTCATTACCACATCCTAAAGATATAACTATAACTTTATTTACATCTACTGAACTAGTTTTTATATATCCTACTCCCTTTTGTAAACTAAAAGGAATAAAACCTCTTTCTTTTAAATATTCTCCATATCTATTAATATCTACTGGATCAGCATTCTTATATGTAATTGTAACTTCATTAGTATTTCTTCCATTTTTAGATCTTTCTACTGTTCCTTTTGTTTTAGGTAATATATTAGTAGGTTTAGATATAACATCTCCACTTAACTTAACTATATTATCATTAGCATATTTTGGATGATTAATATTATATAAAATAATACCTGCTGCAACAACTACGATTAAAAACATCAATATTACAAAAGGCCATATATTTTTCTTCTTAGGTGTAAATTTTTTTACAGGTCTTTTTGGAGGAACAAGTCTTTCTCCAGGAGCTAAGTTATTAGCACCACATATAGAACATATACCTGTATTTGATTCAAAATAATTTCCACAAGTATTACATCTTCTTAGCATAATTTCTCCTATAATTCTTCTTCTATTTCCATTAATCTATTATATTTTGCTATTCTTTCACTTCTAGACATAGAACCAGTTTTTATTTGACCTGCATTTACTCCTACTGCAAGATCAGCAATAAATGTATCTTCTGTTTCTCCAGATCTATGAGAAATTATTGTAGAATATCCATAATTTTTAGCAAGTTCTATTGTTTCTAAAGTTTCAGTAACTGTACCTATTTGATTAAGTTTAATAAGTATAGAATTAGCTATTTTATTTTTAATTCCTTCACTCAATATTTTCTTATTAGTAACAAATAAGTCATCCCCTACATTTTGAATTCTATTATTTACTTCTTTACTATAAATAATCCAGTTTTTAATGTCATTTTCATCAAGTCCATCTTCTATTGAAACAATTGGATACTTTTCTATTAATTCTTTTAGATAATCAATCATTTCTAAAGATGTCTTTTCTTCTTTTGATTTAAATACATATTTTTCTTTTTCTGTATCATAAAATTCACTAGCTGCAACATCAAGTGCTATAGCAACATCATGTCCTGGTTTATATCCAGCCATCTTTATAGCTTCTACTATATATATTAAAGCTTCTTCATTATTTTTAAAGTTTGGTGCAAAACCACCTTCATCACCAACCCCTGTAGATAAATTATTATTCTTTAATAAATTTTTTAAATTATGAAAAACTTCAGAAGCTATTCTAATCTTTTCCTTAAAACTTACATCTTTTATAGGAACTATCATATATTCTTGAAAATCTACTGTAGAATCAGCATGACTTCCTCCGTTTATTACATTTAACATAGGAATAGGTAGAACATTTGCATTAATACCACCAATATATTTATAAATCTCCAAGTTTTTAGATTTAGCTGCTGCTTTTAATACTGCAACAGATACTCCTAAAATAGCATTAGCACCAAGTCTACTCTTATCTTCAGTACCATCTAACTCAATCATTTTTTTATCTATAAGTCTTTGATTATAAGCATCCATTCCAATTAATGATTCTCTTATAATAAGATTTACATTATCTACTGCTTTTAATACACCTTTTCCTAAATATCTATTTTTATCATTATCTCTTAATTCTAAAGCTTCTTTATCTCCAGTTGAAGCACCAGATGGTACTTTAAATTCACCAATAGATCCATCTTCTAAAAATACTTTAACTGCAACTGTAGGATTTCCTCTAGAATCTAATATTTCTCTTGCTTTAATATCAACTATCTTCATATTACTCTCCTATACTAAAGTATATCATAAATTTTAATAATATTTTTATTAAAATAATTTTATGTTATAATTTTACTTGATTGTTAATGTCTTCATAGTTTAATGGATAGAACAAATCCCTCCTAAGGATTAGATGCAAGTTCGATTCTTGCTGGGGACACCATAAATATATATTTAAAATAAAAATACAATACTAACTATTTAAGTATTGTATTTTTTATAATTAATTATTTTCAGCTTCATCAATTAATTGAAAATAAATATTTTTAATATTTTCTTCTGGAACATTTAAATCTCTAAGTATTCCATAAGCATATTCTATATTCATCTTTAAAAATGCTTTTTCTTTATTTAAAATTTTCTTTATTATTAAATGTTTTTCTTTTTCCTTAATATTATTATCATTTTTTAAAAGCAATTTTTCATTTATTTTTTTTAGCTCTTCTATCATTTTTTCCTCCTATATGTTAAAACTCCAGGAATTCCAGAATCAGTATTCTTAATATAATCATATTCTCCACTATCAAATCTTTCTGATATCTCATTTTTAGATATTTTAGAAATTTTCATTTCTTCATTTACTAAATAATAATCATTAAGCATTTCATATTCATTAAAACTATAATCATTAACAGTAAATATTCCTATTACACTAGCAGTTTTATCTTCATCCATAGGTAAATTATTTCTTATAAGATTAAACGATAAATTATCTACTTCTTCATCTGGTGTAAAAAATATTTTTTTCATCTTCAGGATATAGTAATATGCATCTATTCCTTTAAGTTCAGTAGATGCTATTTTTTCCATTAATATATTAAATTTATCTTTTATCTTTAATTTCTCAACATTTTCAGTAAGAGTTTTATATTCTTCTAATAAACTTTCTATAGTATCTACAGTTTTTTTATTATTTTTATCTTCTTCGTTAATTAGAGTATATACTTTGTTTAAAGAATTATTAAATTCTTCTTTTGTTTTTAAATTTAAGTTTTCACAAGTTAAGCCAATAATTGGTTGATTTAATTTTGATCTAACAATATCTCCACCTAAAATAGTAGTAACAGAGTCAGCATGTACTAAATATTTTCCTACTCTAAAGTCTAATTCTACATGTCCATCTCCATAAACTTCACCAATCATATTTTTATAATTACTTTGAAAATTTATTCCTAAATCATGTAAAAATTTAGTATAAATTACATTAAATTCAAAACAAACAGCTTTGGGATTATCTAACGTTATTTCTGAAACATATTTTAAATCTTGGTGCTTTTCCACTGCATCTCCTTTTTGATTAACTGCATAATATTCTTCATCGTAACTTAATGTCTTACACATCTTAATATAAATATACATTGCTTTTTCTAAATCACTAAGACTTTCTGGCATATTAGATATTATCTTTTGTTCTAAATCCTTATTCAATTTAATATATTTATATTTAGTATCTGTAGTTTTTAAAAACTTATTAATAGCATCTATATCGATTAATTGACCTTCTTTTAGCATAGTATAATTATTAAAAATATTACTAGGGATTATATAATCTTCTATTAATTTATTATCTTCTATAAAAGTTTTTAAAATATATAAAAAATAGTCTTTAGGTATTTCATTAATTGTTTTAATCTTATCATTTTCACATACTTCACTAAATTTATCTTCTTTTAAGTTAATAAGTTCTATTAATGCTAGTATAGGTACTTCATATTCTTTATTTTCCACATTTATTTTAAAGTTGTCATTATAATGCTTAATTATAAATTTATTTAAAAATAAAGATTCTTTTAAATTATCAAACCTAGACATTATATTTTTATCTTCTTCGTATGGTTTAATAATATTCTTAATAGCATTAAATAATTGAATTTTTTTATATTCAAGTCTATTTCCAATATCACCATTAACTATAGTAGCAAGAATAAATCTAGGTATTTCACCACTAAAATAGTCTAATACATAATTATAGTATTTTTCATCCTCTAAAATTCTTTTTAAATATTCTATAGGTATATTTTCTCCCTTTATAGATACAGTTTTACCTGCTTTAATATTTTTAAAATCTTCTATAGAAGTAAATATTGTATAAGAAGACATATGTTTAAATAAAGGATTTTGTTCTATATATTCACTATTTACTAATTCTGTCATAAAATTCTCCAAATAATAAATAAATTATACCATAAAAAAAAGAAGTAAAACTTCTTATTTAATATCATTTCTATTCAATACATAAGTATTAATATAATTAAACACTGTACTATTATTATTGCTTCCTTCTATAGATACAAAATGTATTCTATCATCTTCTGCTCTAAATACCCATACTGACATCCATACTTTATCATCTTCTAAATACATATCTAATCTATAAGTTTCATACTTTTTTATTCCCACTCTTTCTCTAGTCATTTTAGCATATTGAACTACATTAGATTTCTTATATTTTTCTTCTATACTTTTTAAATAATCTAAAGGTGTTATATTAGCATTTTTACTAAGAGCTGTCATAGTAACAACGTATCTTAAATCATGTGATATATATTGCATATTGTTGGTATTAGTACTGTTTTTATCTACAAATCTTTTCCAATTAGTAGGTACTTTCATATATCCATAATTAACACTTCCAATAATTTGATAATTCTTTTGTTCTACAACTTTATCTGTTTGTGGTTTATTTGTATTTGTTTCAGTAGGATTTTTATTAGTAGTTTTTTCTACTCTCTTTACTAAAATATTTAATGTCTTTAATATTTTTAACATCTCATTATCTACTTCTTTATATGTTTCTTTATCACCTACTATTGAAGTTAATGTTAACATAAAATTATAATCTGGTGCTATTACAACGTATTTTTTACCTTTAATAGTCTTAGAACCATTAGATGTTGAATATTCAAATGTTGCTAAATATACTCCACTTCTTAGTAACTTAAAATCTGAGTCTGGCATAACTACATTTGTAATTGTTCTTTTATATTCAGATTTTAATCTATAAAGTAATTCTGTTCTACTATCTTTTTTAGCAAAATTATATGCTTCTATTGCTTTTGTTTGAGTAACATTATCTACTTTAAATTTAGAATTTTTTGAATTAACTAAATAATTATTATTCTTTTGCCATTCATTAGCATTATACTTTAATGAATAAAAATTATTTGCTTGAATAATACCTTCCTTATATCCTTTTTTCTTATTAAATAATGGAAATAATAGTAAGAAGGCACATGTTAAAGCCATTAGAACTCCTATTACTATAAATGCTATTTTCATAGGATCCATACCTTTTTTAACAGCTTTAAACTTTTTCTTTGTTTTCATATTATTAACATATGGATTGTTGTTATTCATTGGCATATTTGGATTTGTAACTGGCATACTATTTGCTGGTATGTTATTACTTACAACATTATTCCAATCTGCTGATATGTTATTATTTTTATTCATAATCTACTCCCTTTATTCTTTTTTATTTTGTAAGTCTATATGTATCTCTTGCAATTTCTACTTCTTCATCTGTTGGTACAACATATACTTTATATTTTGATTTAGTACTAGATATAATTCCAAAACTTCCTCTAGTTTCATCATTTATTTTTTCATCTAAATAAATATCTATACATTTAAGTTTATCAATTATTCTTTTTCTAGTGGTATTTGAATTTTCTCCAATTCCTGCAGTAAATACTATTCCATCTAATTTACCTTCAAGTGCAAAATAATAATTAGCAATATAACTAACTACCTTATCAGCATATATATCAGTAGCAAGTATTGCTTTTTCATCTTTTTCTTCTACTTTTGCTTCTATATCTCTAGAATCACTAGAATATTCTGATATTCCAAGTAATCCACTCTTCTTATTACAAATATTCATAAATTCTTCTATTGAAATATTAAGTTCTTCCATTATATATGGTGCTATAGAAATATCTATATCTCCACATCTAGTACCCATCATTAAACCTGATACCGGAGTAAATCCCATAGATGTATCAAAAGATTTAGAATCTTTAACAGCTGTAATACTAGCACCATTTCCTATATGACAAATAATTAAATTAACTTTATCTTTATTTAAATATTTTTGCATATATTCAGTAATATACTTATGACTTGTTCCATGAAATCCATATTTTCTAACTTTTAAATCTAAAAATTCAAGTGGTAATGGATAAGTATATTTTACTTTTGGTATTGATTGATGAAATGCTGTATCAAAAATAGCTACATGTTTAGCATCTTTTAACTTTTCTTTAACTGCTTGATATCCAATTAAATTAGCTGGATTATGAAGTGGTGCAAGAGATGCAAATTTTTCTATATCTTTTACTACTTCATCAGTTATTACAACTGAATCATCATATTTATCTGCTCCTTGAACAACTCTATGACCTACTGCTTTTATTTCATTTAAATCTTTAATAATATTTAAATCCAACAATTCCTTTAATAATATATCAATAGCAACTTTATGATCTTTTAAATCATGTTTCTTTTCTATTTTTTCACCATTTACTTTAATTTTATAACTACCATCTTTTATTCCAATTCTTTCAAATTGACCAGTTACTATTTTTTCCTCTTCTGGCATTTTATATAAAGTAAACTTTAACGAACTACTTCCTGCATTAATTGATAAGATTTTCATATTTACCTCCTAGCTATAAACATATGATATAAAATCAATATTATCGTCTTCTATCTTTATTCTACCATCTGTTGGTAATAATTCTAGTACTTTTAACATATTTTTAGTCATATCTATTATCATAGGGTTTAAACACTCATCTATAGGATATACAGGTACTAATTCTAAAAACTTATCTATATATTCTTTTTCTATCATCAAATTCTTCTCTAGTTTCAAATTTTTAAAATAATAAAATCTAAAACTATCGTTTACATAATGAATAATAAAAAAGTGCGTATCTTGATTAACAAAATTTTTAAGTGGAGATATAACTTTCATAGGTTTTACAAAGTTTCCATATAAAAATTGATTATCTTTTTCTACATTCCACATTAAAGTAGTACTCTTAGTATATTTATCTTGAAAATATAACTTTTTAAATATTTTCTTTATAGAGTTATCTACTTCTTCTTCCTTTTTTTTATTTTTTAAACTTTCTTCTACTACACTAACTAATTGTTCTATTGCTTCTTTATCTTCTACTTCTTTCATACTACCTCATTTAACATTATTAAAATTAAATTAATATTATGTTTAAGTCTATCTTTTATGTAAATTCCAACTTCTTTTAAAGCTTCTAAATCATCAACTAAATCAAGTAAAATACTTTCTTTATATCTAGGTACTTCATAAGATATTGGAAACATATGGGATAAAATCATATTTTTTTCTTTAGCATTTAATTTAAATATTTTACTAGCATTATAATATGCAAAGTATGGATGAGCATTTAACATGTATTTTCTTTCAATAACATTTATATATCTTAAGTCCCCATAAAAAAAGTCATGCAAAAGACCTGCTCTTGCTGCAGCTTTATAATCTAAATTAAATTTTTTAGCTAATTTATATGCATTGTAAGATACTTTTAAACAGTGATCTAATCTAGTATTATCATGATGTCTATAAAACTTTAACTTTAAAAATTCTTCATTGTTAATGATATCTCTCACAATATCAATATATTCAAAATCTGACATTATTTTATAATTCATAATTAAATTATACTATATTAAGTCATAAAAAAAAAGAAGTAATCTTCTTTTAATTAGTTATCTTTAGTTTCTATATTTATACCAAGTTCCCCACTATATGGAAAATCTACTTTACTATTTTTAGTAGTATTGGCTTTTAAATAATTATTAAATTCACTATATACTTGATTTGGAGTTAAATTTTCAGTTGTCTTATATCTCCAATCTTTTTGTTGACCATCAACATTCATTTTTATAATATATTCATAACTCAAATTTTTTTCATCATGATTATTAATAGCATCCAAAACTGGTTTATAATATGGATCTTTATACTGATCTGCTGCAAATTCTTTTATACTATTTGCTACTGTACCATCAGATTTTTTCATTAAAGGAACATTATTATCAGAATGATATTCTTTATCTTTTTGAATTTTATCTACTACTTCTGATGGAGTATATGTTTTTGTTTTATCTAACCATGATAAACTACTTGCTAGTTCATATTCTCCTCCACCAGCTCCTCTTTCAAAACCAGTTCCCATTATAGTACCTTTTGTTTTATCATTTACTTTTTTATTTCCATCTGCTGAAGAAGATTCATTTGATGTTTCATATGTATCATTTGCTAAGTTTTTAGATTCATTTTTATCAGTTTTAACAGCAGCATCTTTAGTAGCTGTTGATTGAGTAGGAGTAGTATCTTCTTTTGTTGTTCCATTTGGTGAATTAAATTTCATATTATTGTCACCAGTTAAGAAAGCATTACCACCAGATATAGTATAACCATCTTTAAAGAATTCCATACTATTAAGTTCATTTTCAAGTTCTCTAGCATGTCTTTCATCTAATAAAGTAGTATCTTCTATATTTTTTCCTATCCAACCTGTAAAAGAATCAAGTTCTTCATTTACTTCTGTTCTAATTTTACTTAATTCTTCATAAGCATTTTCTAAAGTATTTGATATTTCACCTTCGATAATATTTTGAGAAGTTAAAGCCTTAATACCACCATATATTCTATTAATACAATCATCGATATAATGAGTTACATCTTCTAAATTTTTCTTATACTCACCTACTTCAAGAACATTTATCTTTCTTTCATTCATAATTAACTCCTTATATTAATATTATTTATTTTGTATATTTTTAGCTTGTTCTGCTTCATGAGCTATATCTTCATCTATTTGTCTTTTAAGTATATTAACTAATGTAGTAAGTCCTTCTGTTTGTTTTTTTAATACTTCAGTAAATGAATCTATACTATTTTTATATGCTTCTGCATCTTTACCTTTCCATGCATTATTAACAATATCATTTGTTGCTTTATTAATAAGTCCAAAATTTGTATGTAGATTACTTATACCTTCTTCTATTCTTTTAATTTCAGCATCAGCTTGACTATAATCTATACCAATTACTTCATTTGCCATAATTATTCATCTCCTTATCTTTTATTTATCCTTTTAAAAACATCACCCATAGCTGCTACAGCATCTTCTAATTCTTTAGCATGTCTTTCATCTAATTCTGTAGTAGTAGTAATATTTTGTCTAATATACTCTGCAAATTCTTTTATTTTTTCATTCATTTCTAATTTTTTCTTTTGCATACAACCATAAACTATTTCAAAAACTCTAGTTCTTCTACCTTCAATGATTTTTTCATCATTTAAATTTCTAAAACCTGATCCTATTTTATTTAAAGAATCATCAAAATAACTTGAAATAGTATCTAAATGTGTAGCAAAATTACCTAACTCAGTAACATTTATCTCTCTTTTATCCATAGTATTCTCCTAAACATAATATTCATTACCATATGAAAATTCACCAGACATCTTAGTAGCACTTTTTTCTTCTTCTGCTTTAAATTCTGCTACTACATCTTTTAATTTTTCTACTAATTCTTTAAAAGAGTCTGTTTGTTTTTTTAATTTATCTGAATAACCAAGAATTTTTTCTTGATATGCGTCAGCATCTTTTCCTACCCATGTATCTTTTGATATTCCATTTGTATTTTTATCAATTAATTCAACATTTGTATATAAATCTTCAATAGCTTTTTCTATTCTTTCAATTTCTACTTCTGCTTCTTGATATTTTATTCCAACAGTATTACCCATAATTATTTACCTCCTTTAGTATTTCTATAAAGTTTTTTCATATGCTTGTTTAGCTTTTTCTAAATCTAAATTAAAGAAACTATAAGTTGTTTTAGATGATTCAATAATTGAATCTGGTTTCGCTACTTGTCTAATAAAATCTTCTTTAGCTTGATTCCATTCTCTATTTGTTGGAAGCTTATCTGTATCTACTGTTAAAGTATATTCTTTTCCATCTACTTTTAATGTTTCTTTTACTGTCAAACCAACGTTATTTTCAGTCCATGGAGTATACATACCACCATGTCCATCTGAATTTTTATAAAGATCTTTTATAGAATGTATGTCATAACCTTTAGAAAATTGCCTACCAAATAGTGGTCCATCTGGATCATAATTTCTATCTTTATACATATTGTTTATATAATTTTCTGCTGTTTGTTCCATATGATAATTTGATGATTGTCCGTAAGAAGTGTTATATGAAACATTAGCTGTACCCCTATTACGCATATCTTTATCTATTAGATTTTGCATTCTATAATTTTTTTCTTCTGGAGATAGATTAGAATGTTTTATAGTAAATTCTTCTTTACTCATAGTTCTTGAACCTGTAAGACGTGTATTAGCATATTTTTCATATTCAGCATCCATCTTTTCTGGTGGAATATAATCTTCATTAAGGTTATCATAAGGACTTATATTATCTCTAGTACTATATTTTTTTGTAGTTGATGTTTCAATTTCTTCTAATGTAGTTGCTTTATTATCATCTTGATCTGAAGACTGAGTTTCATCATTTCCTTGACCTGTATTATTTTCACTTGATGTTTTACTTAATTCTTCTCTTATTCTTTGCTCATCTGCTTCTGAAGTTGTTCTTGAAGGAGCGCTTCCTCCTTGTCCTTCACTATTTCCTCCAGAGGAAGAACCACCACTATTTCCATTTTTGCCATTTTTTATACCCATTTCATCTAGTGATGTTTGAAGTTTCTTAGCTTGATCTGCATCAAGGTTTTGCATAGCTGTTCTTACAGTATCAACAAATTCTTTTACTTCATATAGTTTATCTACAACATTCTTTCTAGACTCATCCATTTCATTATATACATCTATAAATACTTTAGATCTTCTTCCTTGGATTATTTTTGCAGCATATAAATTATTAAACCCTGCTGCTATTTTATTCATAGAATCATTTACATAATCAGAATAAGTTATAAGATTTTGACCATACTTATCTAAATCATCAAGATTCATTAATCTTTCATTCATAAGTATTCTCCTCCTATTGTTAATAATATACAATTTGATATATTAAGTAAATAAAAAAAAGACACTAATTATTTATAGTGTCTTTTATAGGTCTAAATGATTTTCTATGTTCTTTTATTATTCCATATTTTTTAATTGCTTCTATATGTTCTTTAGTAGGATAACCATTATTTTTAATAAAGTTGTACATCGGATACTTTTCATGAAGTTCTTCCATCATTTTATCTCTTGTAACTTTAGCTATTACACTAGCTGCAGATATCGTAATACTTTTTAAATCACCTTTAATTATATCCTCTTCTGGTATTCCTATATCAAGTCTCATAGCATCAGTAAGAATTACATCAGGTTTAATAGATAAACTATTTATAGCTTTTTTCATAGCCAAACGAGATGCTTCTAAAATATTTATTTCATCTATTTTTTTATTATCAACTATTCCAATACCTATAGCTAAAGCATCTTTTTTGATAATTTCATAGAAATAATCTCTTTTCTTTTTTGATAACTTTTTAGAGTCTGTTAATCCTTCTATAAAAGAATTTTTAGGAAGTATTACAGCAGATGCTACTACTGGTCCTACAAGTGGTCCTCTACCTACTTCATCTACTCCACAAATATAATTTAAATTACTATACTTTTCTTCATATTCTCTATTATTTAGCATTTTTTATAACTTTTAATAAATTTTTATCTTTTGGATTAATAGTAATAGTTAATTTTCCATACTTTAATCTTGAATAATCATAAAATTGTTTCTTTATTAAAGAATCATTAAATAGTTTTATAATATTCTTAAAGTTTTCTACGTTATTATTAATATAGTAATTAATTTCTAATTTAGTTTTATTATTTTCTGTCTTAGTATCTAAAGTATAAGAAGTTGTTTCATAGTTTTCAAATTTAATTTTTAAATTTCCCTTTTTAACTTTTTCATCATACTTGATTTCATAAAATCCACTAGTAGATATTTCAATACCTTTATCTATTTGATATGTTATATTGTGTTTAGTTAATTCAAGTGTTTTAATATCATTTATTACTTTATAATTTCTTGTTTCAAACATAAAAAGTAATGTAAATAAGAAAATACTAATATAAGAAAATATAGCTATATATTTATATTTTTTCTTATTTTGATCATGTATAAATCCTAGAATATATTTTAATAAGCATAAAGTTGCGACTATTAATGCTATAACAATTAAATATAAACTAAAAATAAAACTTCCTTT
>ERZ773054.1163-NODE-1163-length-17044-cov-14.166107_pt1 | contig 17044 bp, 16 predicted proteins | sample MGYA00580630_ERZ773054 | MGnify/ENA primary metagenome ERZ773054 (study PRJEB29015, sample SAMEA2737994) | human oral metagenome | biome: human oral; feature: human-associated habitat; material: dental | place: China | collected 2115 ... | reverse complement strand
TTTGCAAACAACGGCCTTCCCTCCTACGTTTCAAATATAAGAAAATTATAACACAAGATAGGGGAAGTTGCCTAATGATTCTTTGCAAAAGAAAAAGAGATTCCAGACGCTAGGTAGAGCGAATGGAATCTCTCTTGTGGAACATTTGGTGTACTACATGATTTAACTATCCCTCCCAATTTCATTCATCAGCAACTGTATCACTTCAACAAGCTGCACTGTTGAGAGGTCTCCTAAAGCAATCCACTGTATTGAAACATCAGGATTTATTCATTAACATAATAATTATATGTACAAGTCATCATATTTTTTATATTGTACTTCCATAAATCGCAGGACTTCTTTTTTTCTTCCTGTTCCCCAATTTTTAGACACCCTCCCATACATATTGGCAATAATTTACACTTTTTACATTCAACATCCTCAAAAGGTGTTTTATTAATCCACTTTAAAAAATTTTCATTTTGCTCCTCATTTTGTATATTATCATATTCTTCAATATTAGCAAATACCTCATGCTTATTTCCAACATCACACCAACATTTATACATATCACCATCAACATCCATTAAGAATGAATTGACATTACACGCACTACAGTAAGTAAGTTTTGGAGTAGGATATATGACACTTTCATTCTTAAATTCTTCTTGAAGCATCATATTCTGTATCTCTAACACGTAATCAGCATATTCTTTTTTTGTAAAACAATTTTCACCATACCCCTCACACGCACTAGTGTAAGGAAGAACATGACCATAGGCTATTTTCACTTTTTTTATTTCATTTTGTTTCAAGCAAAGCAAAAAATCATGTATTTTAGAATAATTCGTTTTATCGATATTTATTCGTATTACTACATTTAAGCCAACCGAAATTGCCGTCTTTAATCCATGGAGGATTCTGTCAAACGATCCTGTTTTTCCATCTTTAAGCACTCGCCTAGCATCATGAATTTCTTTTGGTCCATCCAACGTAACTTGAATTGTCTCTATTCCTATTCTTCTCAAACGATCAGCTACTTCTTTGTTTATAAGAAATCCATTAGAAATCATATTTTGTCTAAGAGAACATCCTTTTTTATTAGTCAACTCCGTTATCCGCTCTACCATTTTTTCAATGGCTTCAATAGCTAATAGAGGCTCTCCGCCATACCAATTAATTTCTAATAAACTCCCGTTGGATAAATTGTTATCTAAATATTTTAGGAACGCCTCTTGTATTCTCTTCGATATTATACCAGGCTTCCGTTCTTCAAAACAGTACTTGCAAGCCAAGTTACAATCCATAGTAGGAGCAATGGTAACGGACATGAACTCTCGATTGTATTTTTCCTTGTAATGTTGATATTTCAAATTTTCTATCTCGTTTACGGAATCATCGATTACGAATCCTACCTCTACTAACTCATTAATCATTTCCTTTTCTCGCTTCGAAAAGACATTGATCTTATTTCTTATTTTATCAAAAAGCCCCATATACTCATCATTTACTTCTGCAAGCGCACAATTTCTAGCATTAAAAATGATAACATTACCATTTTCTAGTGGATGAAAAAAATTATAATAAGATTCTTTCACCTATTTTTCATCTCCAGTTAAATCTAAAACAATATTTCCATTGTCAGTACGCAGGTTAATTTGACCCTCTGTGTTTAAATTGTCTGCTTTTTTGATAGACGACCTCCGCACAACATTGACTCGACCGTTGATACTAAGCGTTTTAATATGTTGGTCATCAATTTCTGTTTGACTCCTTTTTATGGTGATATTTCCATTTTTATTTCGAATATTAGTATCGTACAAAAAACACTTGTCTATTGAAATGTTTACATTTTCACTTGAAACAGAAAGGTTTTCACATTGAGATTTTCTCACTAACAGACAACCTGTAGTCATTCTAATATTACTTTCAGCCAAAACAGACTCTTCTATCTCAACATTTCCAGTCCGATTATCGACCTTTAAATCTTGAAGCATTTGATGAGAAAGATGGATATTTCCTGTTTCTGAATTTATGTTTACTTTTCTCACATTAGCAGGTACATTTATTGTTATTTTACAATCTACAAGTTTGACTATTTCACAACTTTGTACCTCCAGTGTCTCACCATTCTGAGTAAGTTTAATCGGAATACATTCTTCATCGCTTTTATATGACACGAATATCGTGATACCCTGTTCATCACACTTTTCTATATATACATCACTGTTTTTAGGAAAAACTTTAAGATTATTTATTATATCATCACAATATTGTTCAAAAAAACTAAATTCTTTATAGTTTTCACAATCTTGATACTCTTGGCTGTTCTCTATACTTTTAAGGATAGTCTCAATTATTTTTTTCATATCCATCCCATACCTTAAATATAATCTTACCAGAAAACGTTGGTTCTAGAGCAAGTCTGAAACCAACGTTTTCTAGTGAGACCTTATTCTCAGAAATAATCCTGACCGTATTAGAAAGAAACACATGAAAGATTGCAGTTTGCACCGCACGGACCACAAGCTCCAACCCTCGGCTTCTTAGCCTTAACAATGACCTTCATTTTTTTCATCTCCTTAATTGCTTTATTTACCTCCCCCCTAAAGAGTACTTAGGGTGGAAAATCACTTTATCTTTAGGAGGCACTGATAAATTCAGCACTATCATCTCAACGCATCTTTTTGCCCATACTTCGGCGGAAAATCCTCCACAGGATACCACTTGGCGTCCGATTTTCTGCCTTGTCCGGGCAAAAATCTACGTTACTCTGATGGACTTCATTTCATCAGTGATTACTTTATTTATTATATACTAAACTGCCCTCATTTTTCAATGTTTTTTACTTGGTTTGAAAAAATTGCATCTACATAATTTTTTAGGCAAAACACACAATCTCATGCTGCTTTTTCAGATACATACTCTGTTACTTCACCACCCATACATTTTAACAAAAGATACAGAAGTACCAAGTTCTTATTTTATTTTGTCATCTCCCTCGATTATCCCCCCACCTGGCAAAGAACGTCAAGCAGGGATAGTGCTCCGTAATCACAGGATCTTTGACGACCACCAAGGAATTTAGTACTTTTAAAAAATTTCATTCGTTTTTCCTTCCTTATAAACGTCTTATATGCCAAGGGAGCGATTTTATGTTTTTACATTTCCACAAATAAGATCGTTTATAACTAGTAAAATTTTTTTAATCCACTCGTCCGATATACTTTTTGATATGTTTACAAATTCTTCAATGCCAAGTTGTTCACTATGTGCAATAGAATTACGTAAAAACGTAAAGCTATCTTCCTTTTTTGATGAATCTTTGCGACTTTCTATGAAGTTAACAAACGAATATCGTTGCCTATTCTTACCAAAAAAATCATGAATCTTATTTTGCTGTATTGGTGAGCAAATCATACTCGCCATTTGCTCATAGAGTCCCATAAATTGTATAACCCTATGTGGACTATGTAATATATAAAATAGTTCTTTGTATTTTACCTTATTGTTAGTAATATCTACTTTGTTTGTTGCTATTCTTTCATAAAAATCCGATGCATCATAGCAAGATTCGATATTTAATTCATCATGCAAACTAAAATAATCATTTAATGTAATTTTACATTTTGTTCCATTTTCGTCTTTTACTTCAACTAATCTACATATAGGCTGGAAAACTGGAATTTCGGTATGAACAATGATATTAAAACATATTTTCTCTAATTCGTCACCGACTCTAGATATATAATCTTTTGCCACCAATCCCCTTTTTAGTGTAAATGAAATTTTATTGAATTCATCATCAATATAGACATTCTCTAAAAAAGGATGATCCACATATGTATAGCACTGATTATCCCTAATCTTTACTCTAGAAGTAGTAAAACCATCTTTCATAATTTTATTAAACCCACGCATTTCATATGTAATAGTGCTTAGCATGATAAACAACACCTCTTCAAGTATGCCGTAATGATAATTTTATCAGCTATAGTTGTTCCATAATCCAAAACCATCAAGAAATACTGATCGAAAACCTTCTCCCACGCCCTTATCCTAGATTCGGCTATAGAAAAATTATAACACAGAACAAAACGCACTACCTAATGTTTTTTATTGACAAGCGCCTCCTATGCTATTCTTCATTTGTGGTTGTCAGGCCACTTCTAGTTTAGCATAGGAGGCGCTTCCCTTTTCTATAAGATTTTTTAGCTCTTTGTCAATAGTTACGGAAAATTTTTAATGCTATTTTTTAGAAATTTTTGTACAACGTGCTTTGCGTTCCTCATTGTTTAGGATATACATGATGCGCCGTCGGAAGTTTTCAAAGTTCCGGAATCCGTAGCACACACGTTTCAATGTCTTAATTTTTGTGTTGCATCCCTCTGTGAATCCATTGTTATAGCTTGTATGGATTCCGTTCCAGATTTCTTTTTCCCACTGCTCTGTTGTCTTTAGAACTTTGATGAACGGCGCAATGTTGGATGCGAGTACGTGCTCCTTAAAGCTGTGCCGCCGTTCCTTAAACATCTTTCAATCACAGCTGTCAAAGATGTGATAATATTCTTCTTTCAAAGCATAGGCAAGGTTTAGCTTCTCGGAGAATGCGAACATATGAGATAATTTCACACGTTCCCATGAGCTGAGTTTATGCTCTCGTCGGAGCAGAACCCGGCGTGCGTTCTTGAACCACTTTCTATTGTGTTTATCAAGTCCCATCTGGACTTCTTTCCGGATTGCATCGAGCGCATTGTTGGCAAGGCGGACAGCGTGAAATTTATCGGCAGCAATGACTGCATTGGGAAAGCATTCTTCGACCAGTTTATGAAAGAACGGCGACAGATCAATGCTGACCATCGCTACATTCTCACGTTCGGATTCCGGATATGCGAGCAGTTTGTTGTAGATGGTGACGGCGCAGCGATCATCTATGACGTTGCAGCAGCTCCGATTGCTCAGATCGTTAATGACGACTTGATATTTTGCGCCAACGTTTCCGCAAAACTCATCTATGGAATGGTCTCGTCCTTAATCATCCCGACCCACTTGCCTTCAAACTTATCTCCTGCTCCACAGCCGGAAATGAGAACGATCGAGCAAATAAGCATCATGCATAGTGCGATCAGTTTCAGTGTCCTCTCCATCAAAGTCACTCCCTTCTGATTTGATTATACCGCTATCGTCCGAAAAGATCAAAACGGAATATCATCGTCGTCGATTATAACCATCTGATTGAACGGAATGGTGAGGTCTTCCGCTTCCGGTGTGGAGGAGACTTCTTTTCCGTCTTTGCGCGGTGTCAGAAACTCAATATTGTTGGCAACGATTTTTGCACGGTATTGTTTCTTTCCTTGCTCGTCAGGGTAAACATCCATATCGAGCCACCCCTGTACGTTGATGAGATCACCGATGATAAGGCGATCCTTACAGGTGATCGCGAGAACATTCCACGCCTCCACTTGAAAATAGTTGACGGGATAGTTTCCGCTTTCATCTTTCTTGAAGCTCTTACGGACGGCAATCGGAAAATGGATGACCTGATTCCCGCTTTGCGTTTCGTTCTCACGCAGCTTTGCAGCGACACGTCCGCTGAGGATGATGCTGTTCATTTGAATCTCCTTCCTTTCGTTGCAGTATCGGGTTTTCCATTCTTATCCGGGAATGTCGCCTTGCATTCCGGATAACCGGTGCAGCCCCAGAAATATCCTTTCGCGCTTTTCAGACGGCGCATGGGCTTCGCGCACTGCGGGCACGCTATGCTGTTCTTTGGTGGGGCGATGGTCGCAGTCTTGGCGCTGCTTATGAGTTCACGGAGATAGATTTCCTGTTGCGCAAAAAAAGTCCTTAATGGAAATGCTGCCGGTGCTGATCCGATCCAGATCAGATTCCCACTGTGCCGTGATGTCGGGAAATAGAATTTTGTCGGGCAGTATCTTACAGAGGGAGATGCCCAGCTCGGTCGGAACAAGCTGCTTCTTCTCCAATCGTATGTATTCTCGCTTTTGAAGTGTCTCGATGATAAAGGCGCGTGTCGCCTCTGTCCCGATGCCCGAACACTCTTTGAGCCTATCTTTTAGACCTGCGTCTTTAACGTATTTATGAATCTCTTTCATGGCCTTGAGGAGCGTTGCCGGCGTGAACCGCGCCGGCGGTTTTGTTACGCCCTCCTTAATATGCCCATCCTGATAGGCAACGAAATCCCCTTTGCGGACGCTTGGCAGATGCTGCGCTTGGTCAGTATCATCCTCTGTATCATGCTGTTCTTTTTGATAGAGCACGCTCCATCCGTCCTGAAAAATGACTTTTCCGCTTGCCGTAAAAATTTCTTCTCCAGCAGTGACTTCAATTTTCGTAGAGAGGAATTCCTGCGGTGGATAAAACTGCGCGATGTAAGCCTTTGCGATAAGCGCATAGAGATTCTTCTCCATCTCTGTCAGTGCAGTATAGTCCGGTCGCATCGTTGTTGGGATGATGGCATGGTGTGCGGAGATTTTTGCGTCGTTCCATGCACGGCTCCTGAGCTTTCGATCCGCCTTTACGGCAAAGGAAGAAAAATCTGCGTCAAGGGAGGCGAGATGATCGAGAATGAGATCTTTGTCTGCAAGCTGGTTCTCCGGCAGATAGTCGCAGTCCGAGCGCGGATAGCTTGTGAGTTTCTTTTCATAAAGTGCTTGCTGTGTGCCTAGAACTTCCTGCGGTGCATAACCGAACATCTTTCCTGCGTCAATCTGAAGTGCCGAGAGTGAATATGGAAGTCGCTGTGGACTTGTCCCCTTCTTTTGTTCCATGCCGGAAATATTTGCAGGAGCACTGCGGACGGCACTGAGGATCTGTTCTGCCGTCTCACGCTGAACGATGCGGCCTTCTGGATCTACGCCGTCCATCTCGTGCGGTTTCCATCTTGTAAGGAAACTTCCTGCCTCATGCTGCCAAAGAATGCACGGTGTGAAAAATGTGATCGGGCGAAACTTTCTGATTTCAATTTCGCGGTGCACAACAAGCCCCATCGTTGGCGTCTGCACTCTGCCGACACTGACTGTATTGGTGTACCCGGCCTGTTGTGTGCGAATCGTATAGATGCGTGATAGATTCATTCCGATGAGCCAGTCGGCGCGGCTGCGGGCAAGCGCAGAATTGCGCAGCCCGATAAATTCCTGATTGGAACGCAGCTGCCTAAGTGCCTCACGCACGGACTTTTCATCAAGCGCATTGAGAAGGATGCGCCGAATCGGTTTGCTCCCTTTTAGGATTTGCAAATCAGCAAGCACCTCATCCACGAGGAGTTGCCCCTCCCGATCCGGATCGCCCGCGTTCACGATTTCATCTGCCTCATGGACGAGCTTCTTGATGAGAAGGTACTGCTTTTTGGCGTCGGGCTTCACTTTCGTCTTCCACACCTCAGGAAGAATCGGCAAATCCTCGATGCGCCAACGCTTGTATTTCTCATCGTAATCTTCAGGACTGCATTGTTCAAGGATGTGCCCGAAGCACCATGTCACAACATCGCTGCCGAGGTAGATCGCGCCGTCCTTTTCTGTCCCTTTGCCAAGTCCCGCCGCGATGGCACGGCCAAGGCTCGGCTTCTCTGCAATAAAGAGCCGCATAACTTCCTCCCTAAAATATCAATGCGAATCTTCGCCGCTGTGCCCGGGATCTTTCGCAGCAGGTTCACCGGTTGTGTCATCGGCTGCCTTAGCCGCACGCTCCTCCTGTGGCATGGAAAGTATTTCCTGTGCAAGCGTAAAAAATGCGTCCAAACTCTTGGTGTCACCACCGCCAAGCGTTGTAATGTATGTCCCGATGATTGTATTACGTCGATCCCGTGCACGAACAAGTTCCGCCTTTGCATCCTTGAGTCGTTTCTCAAAGCGTTCAATCTCTTGTTCTTTGCGTACGATTTTTTGATCGATCTGTTCAAGTGCCGCCTTAATTTCCTCCATCATTGTCCCCTCCATTTTTTAGTCCCCGCAAAAATGTGAGGACAACATTCGGATCGTAGTTATAGAGTATGCCCGCTTCCTCAAAAAGGAGTCCTGCCTGTAAAAGCAAGTAAGAACGCTTCTTACGCCGCAATTTTTGCAGGGAGGATTTTTCTGCGGCAAGAACTTTCTTTGCCGCATTCAATTCCATTTCCATGTGGTGAATTTGTTGATCGACCAAATGCGTTTTCATGCAAAACACCGCTCCCTCCTCGTCAAGATTATTTTAACACAGCGCTGCGGCGCTGTCATATGTCAAATCCTTCCATTGATTCACTTCCCACGGCTATGTTACACTCATCTCGCAGAACACGTTCAGTACACACTTAGGAGTTTCTTTTCAAGAAACTCAGTGCCGCACGGGAATGTTTCGCGACTTTTGCAAAATGACCGTGATGTTCATGTTGTCGCTCGCCTACGCTCGCTGAACCTTCGGTTGAAAAAATGAATCTCCTGTGGAAGGAAAAAGGACATGGCAAGCTACCATTTTGAACTGAGATCCGATAAAAAACCAAGCGGTGTGCAGATCAATGCGGGCAGTCATATCTCCTATATCAACCGCGCAGGGAAGTTTCAAGATATCGACATGCGTACGGAACTTCGTGCCGATGCCCATGACTACCACAACACAATTTCAGGAACGCATTCGATTCTTTCTCTGCCAAAAAATCCTGTACTGCTCTACAGCAGCCCCTTCGGAAAAATCAAACTCGATGCGCAGGGCATCCATGTCACAAAAAATGCGTCACCTAAGACCGTCGGGATTGCCCTCGCTGCTGCGCGTCGCATTTTTGGCGAGGAGCTTTCTCTATTAGGGACTGAAGTATTTCAAAAGTCGGCACGGATCACTGCACGAGGCAATAGATCTGTAGAGCGCACAGCAGATGCCATCTTAGAAATTCTTCAAAAGGAAACGGACAGCAAACTCGCCTCCGCGCATCTTCAGTATATTAACCGCGCGGCGGCATATGAAATGCGTGGCGGCTGCGTCGCCACAGGACATCAACTGCCGCAGTGGGCAGAGGATTCCTCGCTGAATTTTTTTCTCGCAGCAGATCGCTATGAGCGTGCGAACGGCGAGCGTTACAAAGAAATTGTCTTCGCCCTGCCAAACGAACTAAATCTTCAGCAGCAGCAAGAAATCCTCGATGCCTTTCTTGCCAAACATCTCGCAGATCACTATTACGCGTGGGCGATTCATGAAAAAGTCGGCACCCTTTCCTCCGGAGAAAGGCAGCCACACGTTCATATTATGTTCTCGACGCGAGAGATTGACGCCAAGGAACGCCGGAAGGAGCGCACAGCGGAGAAATTTTTCGGGCGGGCAAATAAGGCGCACCCCGATAAGGGCGGCTGCGCAAAAGCAGAGAAATGGGTCGGCAAAAAACGAAAAGAATATCTGCTCCATATGCGCGAAGACTTTGCAAAAATCCAGAACGCCGTGCTTGAAAAATATGGTGTTCCCATTCGCGTCGATCATCGATCGCTCAAGATGCAGCAAGAAGATGCACTGCGCCGTGGCGATCATGTGCTTGCCGAGATTCTTGACCGCATTCCGGAAACGGACTTCGCCGTGACACTTGACGATATTTTGCAAAAGAATGCACGTGTGGAACGCTTTGAGCGGCTGCGTGCCCTCAATGACAGGTACAGGCATCTCATCAGCGCGAAGAATGTTGCCACTGACCGCGTGCGTCAGCTTAGAGCCGAAGAACTCTTTGCGCATCTGCTGGATGAATATGGTGCTCTTGGAAAAAAACTGCCTGAGAAGATGCGCAAAGATGTAGAGGATGCATACAAAGATCTCATCGCAGTAAAAAGTACCGTCCTCTGGGCAGATGAGGCACAGGAACGGGCACGACTTTCCTTCATGTCAGAAGAAACGCGCGTGCTTTGGCACGATATGAAAGCGGCGCGTATGCAGATGCTCGATCTGCGGGCACTTGCAGCAGGTGTGCACGCGGCAGAGAAGAACGCCGAGGATGAAGAACATTCTGCTGAGGAACTGCTATCCACAGTCGAACAGCGGATCACCGCAGCGCAGAAAACATATCAGCGGCTTGCGAAACAACTACAGACGGCGCTGAGTAAACTTTCGGCACGCGGCACAAAGCAGAACATTGAGACGCGGGTCAATCAGCTGCTTTTTGAAAACGAACTTGCAAAAAAACGCTTCGAAAAACGTCTGCGGGATTTCGTGGAGGTCATCGAAACAGCAAAGAAAACACTGCGTGCAGACGAGGAACCACAGAGCTTTTCTCTCGCCGATGTCGTCCGTATCCTCTCTGAGGCAAAGAGGTATACGGATGCAGCCATCGTTGAAAAACGTAAGGAATTGGAGGCGGCGCAAAAAGATGTGCTCTCGCCGGAACGTGCCGAACTTATCGCGCAGAACATCTTCGCCCAAGGGGCATGGAAGGATCTGCGTGCACGTGAGAATGCCCACCGCAAACAAGAACAGTATTATAAGAATGATGCGGAGGCGTGGGAGAAAGAGCGTGATGCCTTCAAGAAGAAGTCTGCACCCGGATTTTTCTCGTCATCTGCTGCCAAAAAAGCATACAGGGATGAAGAACGTGCACTTGAAGATCGTCGCCGCGCACTCATGGAGCGAAAGGACAATCTCACGCAGGAGGCTGCCGCACTCTCACGGGTGCGCAGTGACCTCACTGCGCGATGCAGCACGCCTGAGGCATCGAAAAAGATCGCAGAGATTGCAGCTGGTGTCATGGAACGCAACAAGCCGTTTGCCGCAAAGGTGTCAAAACTCGCAAGGGAGCTTACTGCCCTGACGAAGGAAAGCGCAGCACTGGGCAAAGAAAAAGCCATGGTCGGCTGGCAGTGGAAAAGAGAGGGCGATGGTGTGCGTTACCGCGTTATGCTGCCAAGAGGAGACAGTACGCGCAGAACGCCGCTCCAAGAGGCGCGTGCGATTGCAAAGGGGATCACCGATCCCCAATATGCAGCGCTCGTTGCTCGCAGCAAAGACAGTCACATGGGCGAGAACTGGGCGCTCATGTCTGAGATGGAAAAAGATGAACTCCTTGAGAAATCATCGCGGGGGAGATAGCAAAAACCGGAAGGGAGTCTTAGATATTGTATACTGAGCTTGTATGGTGGACGCATGGTCTGTTGCTTGCTGCCGTGGCGGCATGGATTGGAAAACGGCTTTTGTTTGCGCAGCTTGGTACAGAACGCATCGTACCGAAGGCAGAGGAGATGACGCCTTTTGCCGTTGTCAAGCAGGCAGAAAACCGGATTGTCATTGCTGCGGAAATCCCCTTTGTGAACGAAGGAAAGCAATGTGGAACCATCATGGACGCATTCGTACACATACGGTGTCCCTACGAACAATATAATATATCCATTTGGGGGAAGGCAGAACAAAAGGGACAGCCACGTGCAGATGACTACTTTGAAGCGATGCTGATGCAAAAGAACGAGCGCATTCATCTCGTACTGATATTCTGCATCACACCACGCGAAGGAATTTCTCTCGCCGAGGCGCTTAAACATCTGCCGGAGACGCTGCCGTTTGATCTCATCTATCAGGAAACCGGACGCAATCCTGTCCATTACAGTAAAGTATCACTGCTCCTTCCATGCAGAATCTTAAGAGACTAAATTCATACACAAACAACATCAACACAAGATGTTGACGGCAGGAAGATGTTTACTTTAAGATAAATATACAAACAGAGGGGAGGAAAATCATCATGGCGTTATATACCTATAACGATTATCTGCGCGACCTCTTGAAGGACGTGCCTTGTATTCTTGCCTATGATACGGCTGCGGATTATTTGGGGCTTTGGAGCGGCAGTACAAATCCTCATACGGCAAAGATTTATGTATGTCAGCCTCTGAATATTGAAGGTACGACGGAATACTTACTCCCCTCCTTTGCATCTGTGGAGCATGAAAATCGTCTCGGGCTTCTTTGTACAACTGTCAATCAGACCATTAACGATCTTTTGCGTGCCGATGGAGACAATCAGGTCATACAGGAAAGTTTGGCCACGGTTTATTACAAGAATGGTGAATCATTTGATTCCCTTCATATCGAGGGCGATTTGCTTCCTGCGTTCGAGCGTTACAAGGATTGGGCGATTGAATATTATGACGAGGTATAAGATGAATGACAGAGAGAAAATCATGATGGATGTTATGGCCGAGCTTTCTCTTGCTCACGCCCCCGTGGCGTTCAAGGGAGCGATGCTTCTAAAGATTGCATTGGAAGAAAAAAATCCTTCATCCGTCGCTCGGGCAACGAGAGATTTAGATGGGGACTGGCTCAAAGCCAATGTGTCCATGGAGCAGATGAAAGACATTGTGGAACAGGCAGTTCAAAAAGTGAATTCTGAACTTACTGTAGACGTTTTTCGAGAATTTGGGGAAAATAAATCTGCCGGATTTTGGATTTTGAACCAAAACAAGGAACGATTTTTCAGCATAGATTTAGGGATTCGCCCCCATCCATTTCAGCAAAATTATCAAATCGTCTATAAAGGTCAGCCCCTCTATATTCGCGGAGCAACGCTGTCCAAAATGCTCTCGGACAAGATTTGCGCCATCTCAAGTCCGAAAGTATTTCGTCGCGCGAAGGATCTTGTAGACACATACATCCTATCCCACTGTAAAGATATAAACTTGTTGGACGTTCATCGCCTAATTCATGCGGGCGGCCGCTCCCTCGGAAGTTTTGAAGAGTTCCGCACGCGGCAGGAGGACTTAAAACACGCATACGAAAAATTGGAGAATGTCGAAAACAAGCCTGAATTCTCTGCTCTATACGGACGGTTGGAAACATTTCTCGCTCCATTTATAGAGAAAAAACTAAGACCGCTTGTATGGACGGGCAAAACGTGGGTTGTACCACAAAGGAGCACAGAAAACCAAAAGAATATGGAACGATAACAGGGTCTGCCCTCCATGGGGCAAACCCTGTTTGTATATACACATATATTCTGTTCAGCGCACCGCACTTGCCGCCGTTTCTCTGCCCCTTTCCCGCTCGTGCTCTGCTGCTATATCACGCGCAAGTTTTGTGCCATAGGCGCGGTCGCCCGAGATGTTACAAGGATTGGGCAATTGAATATTATGATGAGGTATAAGATGAATGATAGAGGAAAAGACAGCAAAACGCGGACAGCCAAACGATCAGTTGTCCACGTTTTTTCAAGATGTTATTTTATCTGCCTCGCCCACGATCCGGTTCCGCATGTTCTGCTTTCACCTTTTTTAGTGCCGGTGCTAATATGCGGTCATAACGAAATTGCATTGCCTTTTTGAGATACTCTTTCCGAATATCAGAAAGCCCAGGCGTTGCATTTAGAATCATCTCCACGGTACGCATAGAAACTTTTGGAACAATGCGTTGTATCGCTTGTTTTAGACCATCTGGAGGATTTTTGAAAATCTCATGATAGAAGACACGTTTCCCATGATACGTATAAGCCGATGGAATATTATACTCTGCACTGCTGAACTCTGCCGCATTGTCTAAATTCTGTGCCATACGCTCATCGGATAACAGTGCTGAAAGAGCTGATCCACAATCATATACAGGAGCTTCTTTGATGATGTTCCCTTTCGTTAAGAAGCCCCAATTATCCAAGTGACGATCGCCGTTTCCAATCAAGGCATCTATAACGAACATATCCCAAAAACGCTTTTTGAACATCTCTTTTTGTGTATCAGTGATCTTAGGTATATGATCGATTGTATCTATCACGTCCTCAATATTGCAGACCCAATGATTTCGAGCCTCATCATCCGTATTCATACGGACAAGCTTGCTGAACTCCATGAGTTCGTACCCGTTGGTACAAAAATCTTCACAAGCGACGACTATTTTTCGCACTCCTTCAGGATTCGTATACGTTCCTAAAAAGGTTTTCTGTGTAGGAATGCCGACAGAGCGGAATATCTTACACCCAATATCTTCTGAAAACTGGTTATTCATATAGCTCAGTTCATTCTTAGCTGCACGAACAGGATCAGGAAATTTGACCATGTGAAGCCGTCCACAAAACAGAAAAGCTTTTTTGCGTTCGGAACCTGCGAATTTATGGTTGAATATTTCTTCCTGCTCATTAAAGTTTATCATATAACTTGTCCCCAAAAATATGTTTTCATCTCCTCTGCTTCCCTATCCGTAAGCAGATGACTTTTAACTAAATATTTCAGTTCCATGGTAATCTTAATGACAGCCATTGCATAGTGGTGCTGATCTTCGTGTTCAAGAGCGGCATATGCTTCCTGCATATAGGATTTCAGTAGTTCCGGGTACTTATCCGGCTGATAACACAGTACCATAATGTTCACCTCCAAAAACCATTATAAATTGGCACCTATATTCATGCAAGAAATATAGTCGAAGATTTTCTCCCATCTACCGCACCGCACTTGCCGCCGTTTCTCTGCCCCTTTCCCGCTCGTGCTCTGCTGCTATATCACGCGCAAGTTTTGTACCGTAGGCGCGGTCGCCCGAGATGATGGCGTAGGGGCTGTTTCGCTGAATTGCTCCCGCGATGCGCAGGAACGGAATGCCGGCCTCCATCTGCCTCCTTGCAAAGTGAGCATCCGCATCACGCCATCCCTTCTGATCGGTCGGGCGCAGACTTGACAGCCCACAGAGAAATGCACGCTCCCGAAACTCCTTTGCATAGTCTGCATCCATCTCACGGCAGCGCGGCGGGGCGAAGTGGTCAATCGGCAGATGCGGATTTGCACAGCGATAGAACACATCATGAAACTTCTTCTGATACGCCATATAAATATCTTCGCCGACAGCTTCCCTTGCCTTTTCCTGCTGCTTTTGGATCATCTCTGACGATGTACTTGTCAGAATGAAGTCTTCCTTATACGGGTGGAGCTGCATTTCTTCAAATCCGACCCTGCTGACACGAAAGATGCGCTCATCCACCTCAATGAGATCACCGACACTCATATTTCGCATGGTCTTTGCATTTGGTCGGTCATCCCGATTGAGTTTTTCATAGAGCCGGTCAAGGGTGAATGTCTCACGGTCAAAGTTGGCATCATACACGCGGTCAAAGTCTTGAAGGAATCTCATGCCGCTTTTTTCTGTACGCTTTCCGTTTTTGGGTTGGAATACCGTGACGTGTATGGAATCTTCTGTATGAGAGGGAACAAAGTCGGTGTCTTTGATCTCGACCAATCGATCATTGATCGTGCCCAAAGTCCCTTTCCAGAGCATCGTTCTCTGCAAAAGATCTTCTCGCATCTCCTTAGGCATTTCTTTTTCCGGCGCAGCGGCTTCCGTGAGAACGGTCTCCTCCGTTCGTTTGCGCAGATGTGCAGGGATAAACTCCTTCATGTAACCAACAATTTGTTTGGCATCGCCGGCGGCGTGAAGAAGTTCCGTCTTATCCTCCTTCAGCTCCTTCATCCAGCTTTGCAGATATGCCGCATGATTTGCAATGTTTGATGGCAGCCCGAACTCCTGTGAGAGAAATGCTGATGTAAGTTCAGCACGCAGCTCCTCACGCGCATACTCAGGCGAGCCGAATTCCCCGTACCGCTCGCGATTGAGACGTGAGGCGTGTCTTGTCCAGTGCGCGAGTTCATGCAATGCCGTCGCATAATAGTCTGCAATCGCCGGAAATGCTTCCTTCGGCGGCAGGTGAATCTCATCGGTGCGCAGACTGTAAAAGGCGCGGTCTGCCTGATCGTGCTTGATGATGGCCCCGCTACCCGCAAGGATTGCTTCTGCAATCTCGTGGACTTCCTCATGTGTATAGCGATCTTCCTTCGGTACGTATTCTTTGAGCGGATGATCGGTATAGAGCGGCTTGCCGTCCGCGCCATAAAGACGCTTTCCCTCGGCATCGCGGTGGTATTCACGGCGCAGACAGTCCGACGCATGATAGAGCGTAACGTACTTCTTCGCCCAGTATTGCTCATCTGCGGGCAGTTCATTGCCGTACTTGTCCTGCGTGACATGCCAGCGCTGAATGACTGTTGTCGGTTTGGCCCCCTCCTTGGTGCGGTACTCCCACAGGAGTTCTTTGGGCACATCCTTCCCTTCTGCGCTGTATTTTTCTATACGCTCCTTGTGAATCTTGTTTTGCTGTTTCAGTACCCCGATGGAGAAAAAGCGCGGATCATCGCTCTCCTTCTCTGCCATAATACACGAAAGATAGAGGCTGTTTAAGGGGCTTCCGTAAGGACGTCCCGACTTTCCATTGATGGGAACGTGAAAGATCGATGCGCCGACCTTACCGTCCCAGCCCTTTTGCCACGGCAGCTTTCCGCTCTCCATGAGTTCCACAATCTTGTTTGTTGCAACGCGTGTTTTTGGCCGCCCATCCCTTCCGGCAAGATCGATTTCCATTGTCATGACTTCTTGGCCGAAGGTACTTGCCCATGCATCGAAATGGTAGAGGTCCTGTTTTTCCAGTCGACTCGGTTTTAAATAACGCTGCATGGTATACAGTTCGGCCATGGAGTTGGAGATCGGTGTCTCTGTCGCAAAGACAACACCACGCTCGTTGGTGATTTCGTTCAAATACTGGATCTTGGCAAGTGGCAAGCAGATCCATGAACTTTTCGGCGTCCGTCGCATTCAGTCCCTGAGTCTTTGTCGTAAACTTTTGACCAGCTTCTTGATTTTCTTTTATAAAGAAACAATATGCAAATGATATCCAAGAGTAGGAAAAGCATGATATTGCCTTGGATAAACTCGATGTGAAAGAGTACGAAGCCCCTTTTAAGGAAAGCAGGCAGTACCACCGCCTTTTAAGGGCAGTAACGAATCAAGGGCAATAAGGCTTGAACAAAGTAAAAGCCAGCGCCTTTAGACGCTGGCCGGTATTATCCCCTTATAGGGGGGTAACCCCCCGTCAAATGGGTCGTTACGATTTAAGTAGTATCTTAAAGCGGCTGGAAGCCGTAGCGTGCGCCCTCAGCAGACTGGATTGCCTGATGTGCAAGGTCAATCGCAAGCCCAAGGGTACGCATGATCTTGTCGGGGTTGTGGAAGCCCACGCCGTTCTCGGCAGCAACCCAATCCCAGTACCACTGTGCTTCGCGAATCTTCGCGCGTGCATCGTCGA
>ERZ773054.1156-NODE-1156-length-17105-cov-3.229208_pt1 | contig 17105 bp, 16 predicted proteins | sample MGYA00580630_ERZ773054 | MGnify/ENA primary metagenome ERZ773054 (study PRJEB29015, sample SAMEA2737994) | human oral metagenome | biome: human oral; feature: human-associated habitat; material: dental | place: China | collected 2115 ... | reverse complement strand
ACCGATCACCTTGATTGATGATGAGGCCTACCGTAAGAAGTATAACGTAGATCCGGACTAAACACGGAACTGACGGTTGCTTATTTCCGAACACCATGGCAGCTAAACATACAGGAATGTCCACCGACCGAGCCGACGATGCTTGACCCAATGGGGTAGGGTTTTTACTATCCGATCATCTCCAGTAAAGAGCACCACGCTCTTCAGCCGGTGTACTGTCAGCTGCCCCGTCGTCAGTTTAGCTCGCCAGCTGGCCTGCTCACGGCGCACCCTATCGGGCAGGCGAGCAAAAAAGCCGGCATTAAGCGACATACCATAGCGAAGTGCTGTCCGACCGATGATATAAGTACCCGACTGGTCGCCTCGAAAGGACTCATCCAGTGCGATCAGTTGCTTCTGCCCATGATAAATTGAGCCAAGGTCAAGAGGTGTGAACTGAGCCGATGTTCCGGTAATTCGCCGGAAATCCCTTCGCTTGGCTATGGCTCGAGGGCTAGCCAAGATGTCAACCGCCTGTACGCCGACTACGATCAGTATTATCATCGCCACTATTACTCCCACCGACCGACCGTGATGGTGTTCTCGCCACTTCGTCAGCCCACTAGCAAAGAAGTAGCCGGCCAGCAGGATAGTCGCATAGTAAAAGACCCAAGCTTCTCGAGCTGAAGCCCGGAAAGCCGACCATAGCTCGTAGATTGGCTTAGGCACGCTATATTGAACCAAAGTTGCAGGACCGGCATCAATTCGCACTCCGACGGCAAAGATCAGTAGTAGTGTAGAGACAGCCAAGCTGACTCGGCACATCCAGCGATGTCGCCGCCAATACTGCCTCAGGTGAAGCCAAGCTACTCGATAATTCCCTCGCCATAGCCAAGCAGCGAGCAAAAGCATCAACCAGACGCCGAGCCCCAGCCACATCATCGTCTCGCCGGAGGTCGAGCGATTGGGGAAGACGGGTAAGACAGAATAGCCCAGCGGGTTGACAAAGCTCAGTAGATTAAAACCCTTGTCTACCAGGTCGTACACCTCCGCCCCCGTTCCCAAGCTAAAGCCTCCGACTAGATAAAATATGCCTACCGCCACTGCGGCGGGGACGATCGTCATTATCGCTAACGCTCGCCAGCGGCACCGACCACACCAACCTTGCCGATCAATCAAGCGGACGACGGATAGCACCATCAGCACTCCCATCATTGGCAGAAAGTAAGGGTGGATCAAGATAGCCCCGGTGAGCACAGCCGCCCAGATAGCCGTTAGGCGACCTGCCGACTTAAGCCTCGGCGTCTCTATCACCAGTAGTATCCCCAGGAGGATTATCCATTGACCGGCCAGGGCGGGATGATAAAAGCTACGAGCCAGCACTATCGGCGAGAGGACAAAGAGGCTCGCCCCGGCGCCAATTGCCAGCCAATGCCGGGGCAGTCCGGCTGGCTTAGCTAATCCGGTCCGACGCCAAACTGCGTCAACCAGTAGTGCCCCCAATCCGCCCATTAGGATGTAGCAGCCAAGCCCCCATAGTCCAAAGTACTGAAAGTTCGCCGGTAAGGCACCCGCTAGCGGCTTGACCATCAGTGCCACTAGCGGAATAACGTCCATAAAGACCATCGACAGTCCGGTCGGTGGCGCCAACCGCTTGATCATCCCGCCGGACGACTCAGCTCGGTAAAACTCCCAGCCCAGCTGATGTTGAGCCGTGTCATGAGTCTCACTATGCCAGATCCAGTCAGTGTAAGTAGGGTTGACCACCTCAAAGCCATAGAGAGAGCCAAAGACGACTAGACCGATTAGCGCACCTAGGGTAAACACTTGCCATCTTTTCAACTGTCCTCGCCTTAGCATGGCTACATTATATCGTAGGGAAGGCTGCGACAACGACACCTATCTGCCCATACACCGAACATAGCTAGCCCTGCTAATATGGTGTTAAGAGCAGGATAACGAAGCTCTCTGAGTTATATTATGTCAGTCGAAAAGCATTTATTCTACTATCTGCCGCTTGATCGGACTAATGTCTACCTGGCAGATATCCTCTGTCATTATGTCTACCTACATATCCAGCGAGAGCTGATCGAAAGATATCGCCTCATTCCTAGCGCTATCTGTATCCTGATGGTCAACTTTAACAGCCGGCGAGTCACCATTAATGTCCGACTGTATGACGATCAGGCAGTAGGGCAGATAGAGCAGATCATCAACGAGATACCCTCAGTAGCTTTGTCCGAGGAGCTAATACACCTTAGCCTCAGCCGGACCGAGACCGAGACAGGGCAGATAGCTCGAGTCGACAGCCGGGATAGACTGAGCGAACAGCTAGCCGAGCTATTACGTCGCCCCTTCACCAAGCTAGACCTCAGTGGCAGTGTAGTTGAAACCGACACCGACCAATCACCGCTAGTCAGCTACACTAAGCCGGACTGGTTGCAGCTACGGCGAGCCGAACGATCCTTTTCTTCTGTCACTGTATCCTTCCGGCTGGATGGTCAAGTGTCGAATAGAGTCATCGCCCCGGTGCTGCTATATATTCTGGCTAGCTATGTCGAACAAGGTTTAGTTCAATATGGCGGTCATCTCAGGGAAAATACTTGCTACGACTATGACGACGAAGTCGTCCTGAACTATCGCCTCATCATCCGAGACGACCGCCGTCATCATCGCAGGATCAAGCAAGCCGTGCTCAGCCAACTTAGCCAAGCCCAACACTTGGCAGTCAATTCACCCCGGCAAATGCGCCGTAACATCAGGTCGGCCATTCGGCGCCACTGTCAGGGTTGGAGCTCACCGGAGCCGGGCGACACCTATCGTAATCTCGGCATCATTATATCCGATAGTCAGACGGAGAGTTACCTTTCGCCTCATCACATTCTTGATGCCATAGCCGAGACATCCCTCCGGTGGATTAGCTACGACCAAGTACCCGCCGGCAGTTTCCAGCCGTTAGTTCTCAACGGAGGAGAGAATGATTAGTCCTCAACTGATTACTCGTCACTACTGGCTGCATGTTGATGGCGATATTGACGAACGGGTTATTCATCTCTACGAACACTGCTTCATTTATCAACTTGACCGGTTCCTGGCCGAGCATTATCCGATGCCGCCATACCCGGCTAGTTACGTCGGCGGCGAGAGCTTTCTCCATTACATTTATCTAGCAGTTGACTGCTGTACTGATATAGTGCCGGCGATAGACGAATACGTTACTCAGTCCGGTCGAGCCATCCCCGATACCGTGGTACGCAGCTGTCTCGGCGAAGTCGAAGCTGAACTGGGCACTCGCTACACAGTGATGAATTGGATAGGGCTGCGAGCCGAGCTGGATCAACTGGCTCGGATGAGATTCATCCCCTCGGATCAGATAGGACGACTAATCTATACACCGGAACCGAGTGAAGAGAATTGCCACCGAGGTCTCTTTCGGATGAGGCGCCGGCCTGAGCTATTCGAAAAGATGACTACTAGCTTAGTAGTGACGAACCCGACAGTGGCGGAGATGATCATTTTTCGGCTCATTGCCCGGGGTGTCTGGTGGCAGACAATCAGACAAACGGTCGCCGACCTAGGATTGTACCCTAATGGCGCCATCGTTGATGGCTCTAAAGAGCAAGTCACCCTCAGGCAGAGCTTTCTCCTACGTCGTCGTCCAATTCATTGTCGGATCAAACAGCGACTAAGTAGCGCTCTCGCTTCACTTCCGACACCAAACCAGCCGTCCTTGGACGGACTAGCTACTCGTCTCAAAGAGTTGATCGATGACCGGACGTTAATTGACATCCATAGCGACCTAAACGTACTGACCGGGCAGGCCGGAGTAAGCTCTCTTTTGACGGCGGCCAATATCAGGCAGGTGCTGACTAAGCTGGAGCTTGCCGAGATCAGCTATCAACCCCGCCGGGAAGATGACTATACTGATAAGTCACCTAGCGGCGGAGCGTCTCGCTAAAGAGCTCACCCCGAGCTCTGACAGCACCTCAATGATGGTATAATAGCCCTATGATTCTAACCGACCGGGTTCGTCAGCTGATTGAGCATGCAGAGTCAGTCGTGGTCTGCCAAGCTGAGAATCCTGACGGCGACTCGCTCGGCTCAGCTTTGGCACTAGAGGAGATTCTTGCCGAGCAGGGCAAAGCGGTAACCATGCATTGCCCCGTCCAGATACCAACCTACCTGCGCTACATTGAGGGCTGGAGCAGGGTGACCAACGATTTCCTGACCGGAGCGGATATTGCCATCATCGTTGACACTTCATCTAAGACGCTGATGAGCAAGACGATTGACAACCCGGCGGTGATGAACTTCTTCACCACTCACCCCGTCATCGTCCTTGATCACCATGTCGGCGTTGAGCCGGATCTGCCTTTCGAGGCGGAGTACATCTTTAGCGACCGGGCGGTTGCCACCGGTGAGCTAATCTACACCATCGCCAAGGAAGAGGGCTGGACGATATCCTCGGTAGCTGCTACTGACCTTTTCATTTCCATCCAAGCCGACTCCCTGGGACTATCAACCGAGTCAACTACCGCCGACAGTTTCGAGACTTGCGCCAGTCTAGTCCGGCTCGGTGCCAGTCCAGCCAGGGTCGAAGAGGCCAGGCGAGAGCTGATGAAGAAGTCGCCCCGCATCTTGAGCTACAAGGGTAAGTTGATCGAACGCATTGACTATCTAAACGACGGTCGCACCGCCTTTATCCATATACCGTTTGAAGAGATTCATGAGTATAGCAACGAATACAACCCGACCATGCTGGTGATTGACGAGATGCGCCAAGTGACCGGTGTCGATGTCGCTATCGGCATCAAGACTTATCCTGACGACAAGCTGACCGGCAAGATCCGCTCTAACATCCCCGTATCCAACCTGCTGGCCAAGCGCTTCGGTGGCGATGGACACCCTTACGCCGCCGGCTTTCGTACTTACGCCAGTCTAGATAACTTCCTGCCGGACTTGACCGACCAGCTGGCTCAGGTCTACCGGGAGTACGACGCCGGGGCGGGTGAGGACGAAGCAAGTCGGAATGTTGACGACGCCTTAGCTAGGGCGGAGCAAGCAGCCGAAAAGGGAAGTCACGCCAGCCTTGATCAGGCGAAGCTAGGCAGCTTCCGAGTCAGGCAAAGGAGCGATGATGCAGCTGTTTAACACCAGAGGACATCAGCTCCGGCAGTTCACACCGCTTCGCCCCGACTCCGTCCGAATGTATTCTTGTGGTCCGACGGTTTACAACCACGCTCATATCGGTAATCTAAGCTCGTACATTTACGCCGATATCTTGCGCCGGACACTCAAGCAGTGCTTCGGTACTACCAAGCATGTGATGAATATTACCGACGTTGACGACAAGACCATCAGAGACTCACTAGCCAAATATCCCGACCAGCCGCCGAGGCAGGCGCTTCAACGTTTGACCAGTCATTATCAGCAGATCTTTCTTGATGAGATGAGGGCGGTAGGCAACAGCATCGACGATATCACCTTGGTCAAAGCCACCGACAGCATCGCCGAGATCCAGCGGCTTATCCTGAGGCTATTGGATCAGAAGGTAGCTTATGTCGCTAGCGACGGCATCTATTTCTCAGTCGATACATATGCCAAGAAGCGTCAATATGGTCAGCTGTCTCATATCGACCTACATAGCCATCACCAAGAGAGGATCGTGAATGACGAGTATGACAAGGATAATCCGAGCGATTTTGCCCTCTGGAAGAAACAAAAGCCCGGCGAGCCGGCTTGGGATTTCACCCTGGCTGACGGTACTCACCTAGCCGGTCGTCCCGGCTGGCATATTGAATGCTCAGTCATGAGCAGCCACAACCTAGGGCAACCTTTCGATATCCATACCGGCGGGGTAGACCTCATCTTTCCGCACCACGAGAACGAGATTGCCCAGAGTACAGCCGGCGATCAGCCCGAGCTCTATGCTAACTTCTTCGTCCATAACGAGCATTTACTGGTTGACGGTGCGAAGATGTCGAAATCGGCCCACAATTTCTTTACCTTGCCCGACTTGATTAGCAGAAGCTACAGCCCGCTTGATTTTCGGGTATTGGTCCTACAGTCACATTATCGTGGCGCCACTAACTTCAGCTGGCAAAGTCTGACCGCCGCTCGCAATCGACGCCATCACTGGCAAGAGGTCGCCGTCCTGCGCTGGCAGGTGTCGGATAATCCCAGCCAAGAGCAGACTGAGCAAGTTCATCAGCTAGTTGAACAGCTGGTCTCCGCCCTGGAAAACGACCTCGACACTCCCGGCGCTCTTCGATATCTCGACCAAGCATACAATCTATTTAGCCCAGATCAGACTGACCTAGCTGCCCTGGATCTGCTCATCGAAACCGGCGATCAGCTTCTCGGTATTAAAGTAGAAGAGACTACACCCGACATCCCGCCCGAAGACTACGAGCTTATCGCTCAGCGTCAAAAGGCAAGGGGAGTCAAGGACTGGGCTAAGTCTGACCGGCTGCGAGACCGGCTGGCTGATCGTCACATCACTATTAACGACGGCGTTACGCCTATTTGGAGTAGAAATAATGACTAATCAAATCAGCACCATCACTAGCAACTTTGACCTGGCAGCCGACCGGCATTTCAGTGTGACTACCCGAATCGACTATTCGCCGGATATTAAAGTATACGAGCTGGTTCCCTCTACGCCGGGCGACAAGTACGCTATGATCAAAGCCGACTATATCTATAACGATGCCGAGGCGATAAGGATAATCAGTGAGATATTTAGCGCCGAGGAGGTCAAGCTAATCCCGCCCAAGACCGGCGTGCAAAGTAAGGGCAGTGAGGGGACTCTGTCAGCCTTCTTCACCCAAGATGATACCGACCCACACAACGTTTACATACTCGCTAAGTATCGCTAGGCTCTAAAATAGCCCCCCCCGGCGCTCCTCTTGTGTTAGACTGGTAGCATGAAGCAATCACCCGATGTCGAGCTGACCATTAGCACTAAGACTTTCATTCGGTTCTGGCTGGTGATTCTAGGGTTCATCACATTAGCTTTGGTTTGCTGGGCAGCTCGGATGCCCCTCGCTATGTTAGCCATCTCATTCTTCATGGCACTGGTGCTTAATCGCCCCGTTTCTTTCATAGCTCGTTACTTGCCGGGCAAGTCACGCACCATAGCCATCTTCATCGCTTACTTGATTATCGCTATCATGATCGGCGTCTTACTCCTTACCATAGTGCCGATCTTCGCTCGTCAGCTGTCCTCATTCCTCGCTAATCTACCTGGCATGGTCAATCACCTAAAGCAAGAATCGAGCTGGCTGGGTAGTTTATTAGCCCATTATCATCTGACTGACCAGTTTAACCAATGGCTGGTTGACGCCGGGGCGCAGCTGAGACACGCCACTAGCAACATGGGGGCAGCCTTCTTCGACGCTCTATCCAATATCTTCGTTGTCTTAGGCAATACCTGTTTAGTACTCTTCGCCACTTTTTTCATGCTAGTGGAAGGGCCGAACTGGGAAGAGAAGTTCTGGCGTCTAGCTTATACTAATCCAACCCGTCGTCGACGCCACCGTCAGATGGCTCGCAAGATGTACGATGTCATCAGTGGCTACATGGTTGGACAGGCGACAGTCGGAGTGATCAGTGGCACTTTTACCGCTGTAGTAGTCGGCATCTTAGCCACAGTCTTTCGTTTCGATATCAGCCTGGTCTGGCCGGCTTGGATCACCATCTTTATGATGATCTTCGTGCCGATGTTTGGTGCCGTCATCGGCGGCACGATTGTCACCCTGATTTTACTGGTGTACTCTCCGCCGGCTGCCATTATCTACGCCATTGTCTTCACCATTGAGCAGCAGATCGAGAATAATTTCGTCCAACCCCGGATCCAGTCCAGACACATGGAGACTTCCGCTCTGATCATCCTCGTCTCCATGACTCTGGGTATGCAGGCCGGTGGGTTGCTCGGAGCGATGATCGCCATTCCACTATCCGGCTGTGTGGTTATCCTGGTACGTGATTTCCTGCAGTCACATGGGCGAGGTGAGATAAGCCAAGATAGTTCCGGCGAGCCGCACCTTGCCGGTGTATCCAGCGCACCGGTCATCTTCGTGCCGGCTGATCGCCAATATATCGGACCGGAGCTGGATATCATTCCGCCCCTAGGTAATGACCGTAGCCGGAAACGTCGTCAACCGGGCAGGCACTCTAAGCATTAGTCCGGTAGTAGCGACGGATAAAAGTCATCACGAAATTGCCGGTAGCTACCATCCATGATAGCCCGGCGTATCTGCTCACACAGCCGGATGATAAAGCGAGTATTGTGCGCCGTCAACAGATTAAACGCCCTAGCTCGTTCGGCCGACTCGGCCGACTTGAGTAGAGCTCGTAGCTCAGCCCTGGTGTGACCGGCTCGACAGGTCGGACAGTCGCAGTCTGTAGCTAGCACCTGCGTGTCATCACGATACATCGATCGCTTGATATTATAATTACCATCCGGGGTATAGATTCGCCCGTGGCGGGCCTCCCGAGTCGGCGCTACGCAGTCAAATGTATCCACCCCGGCTTCTACGCCGACGAAGATATCGTCAGGGTGACTTAGCCCCAGCAAATGGCGGGGCTTGTCGGCAGGTAAGATTTCGTTCATCGCCACCAAAATCTCGCTTAGATTCGCCTTATCCAGTGCGCCGCCCAGCCCAAAACCGTCGAAATAATGACCGTCGATATTCATCCTTGAGATATCTCGAGCCGCCTGACGTCTCAAGTCGAGGAAATAGCTACCCTGAAGTACTCCATAGAGAGCCTGGTAGGGGCGATCCGAGCGTAGAGCCGTCTGCTTGATGTGCTCGGCCAGGCCACGCTCTGCCCAGCGCCTAGTCCGCTCCAGCGAGCGGACATTATACTCATAAGTATCATTGATATTAGTCAGCTCATCAAAAGACATCATCACATCCGCTCCGATCTTGTGCTGGGTGGCGATTGATATCTCGGGGGTAAACTTGATGATTCGACCGCTAAATGGATCACGAAACTCCACTCCTTCTTCATCGACCAGCGCCAAACGCTCGTCCGGCTCACGTAGCTCGCCTTGGTCAGCTTTGTCACCCGCCGTTGAAATCACCTTACCTAGACCCGACCCCAGCGACATTACCTGAAAGCCGCCCGAGTCGGTGAAGGTCGGACCCTGCCAACCCGACCACTGAGCCAATCCGCCGCTCGCCGAGATGACAGTCGCTCGACGATACAGATGGTAGCCATTACTCAGCATGACCTGTGCCCCGACTGCCCGCATGTCTGATGGTGGCAAGAACCGCACCGAGCCCATCGTCCCGACTAAGTTAAAGTTCGGCGTCTTGATATCGCCATGTGGTGTGCGAATGACGCCGGCTCGCATCAACGGATAGCGAGCATCACCCTGAGACACTATCCGGAAGCCAAAGCTTGACTGATTCACGCTAGATATTATATCAGTTAGGGCTATGGTAGAATATGGACATATGGAAAGTAGTATTCTCGTCATCAATAGCGGCAGTTCTTCGCTCAAGTTCTCGCTGCTAGACACCGCCACCCATCAAGTCATCGCCAAGGGTATCGCCGAGGAGCTAAAGACGCCCCGAGCTAACTTCACCATCAAGGCTAATGACGCCAAGGAGACGGACAAGCTGGACGACCCGTCTTTCGAGGGAGCGATGCAGCGCCTATTTGACGAGCTGGAGGAGCGAGGACTCAAGCGCACCGTCATGGCGGTGGGGCACAGAGTGGTAAACGGTATCGATAAGTTCACCCATCCGGTCCGCCTGACTGACAAGATAGTCGATGAGATTGAGGCGCTGAAGCCCTACGCCCCTTTGCACAACCCGCCGGCTGCCGCTGCTATGCGAGCCGCCATGAAGGTTATGCCTGAGTTGCCTCAGGTGGCCGTCTTTGACACCGCTTTTCACAGCACTATGCCCGAGTATGCTTTCCGTTATGCCGTGCCTGATGACTGGTACCAGGACTACGGTGTCCGACGCTACGGCTTTCACGGCACCAGCTACAAGTACGTCAGCAATCGGGCTGCCCAGCTCCTCAATATACCGATAGAAGATAGCGCTTTCGTCATCGCTCATATCGGCAGTGGCGCCTCGCTGGCGGCAGTACTCAATGGTCAATCAGTCGATACCACCATGGGCTTCACCCCACTGGACGGTATCGTCATGTGCACCAGAGCCGGCTCAGTTGACCCGGCCATTATTCCTTATATGATGGATCGACTGGGCGAGAGTGCCGAGGAGATAGTCGACGACTTGAATCACCGTTCGGGGCTACTCGGCATGTCGGGCTTTAGCAGCGACCAGCGAGAAGTCTCCGCTGCTGCTACCAAAGGCGACGAGAAGTCAGCCATCGCTATGGAGACGCTAGCTTATAGTATAGCTAAGAATATTGCCGCTATGATGGTGGCGCTACCCAGAGTAGATGCCCTCGTCTTCACCGCCGGTGCCGGCGAGAACGCCTCGGGGCTACGGGCAGGGATCGTCGAGCATCTCAAGGTATTTAACTATCAGATAGATAAAGATCAGAATAAGCGAATTCGGGGGCGCAACGGACTGGATGGGGTGATATCAGAGAAAGACACACCGGTGATCATGGCTATCCGCACTAACGAAGAGCTGGTCATCGCCGAAGAAACCGAGGCAGTGGTCAGTGGCAAGAAAACAGCAACCAAGGGTAAAGACACTAAGTCGACCAAGCGACCACGCTTCACTCCCCGCAATTGGAACGACGAGTAGCCTGCACCGGAGTCTAACGAAGAAAGTATGACCGGCCTCAACGCCGGTCGTATTCTACTTTAGAAGTAGGATAAACTCTCGCTACGCCTACGTCTAGTGGTCTGATTGCTTCGTCTTCTTCTTGTCGGACAGGTAACTATTCAGGCAAGAGCTAAAACCACCCAGCACCAGCACGATAGAGACAGGCAATAGCCACCGACCATGATCTTCCACGACAGGCTTAGTCACCGCCCAGACAAGATAGAGAATCACATTGACTCGGTGACGCCCGCCATCACTAAAGACCATCGACATCAAGGCGTCCACACCACACAGGATAAACGGAATCAGCCCGATGTAGAAGATGATCCGCCCCGCCTTGTTCGTCTCCAAGACTTTACCCAGCCAGCTCTTGTTGGCCTTCTTCTTACCATTTGGGTTATTGAGCTGATTGACTTTGCCGAGATGGCTGGCTTTCGCTACGAAGATATTATTCTCACCCGACTTGATCTGCCCCAGCACATCGCTAACTATGACCGGGATCTCGACATTGGGCAGGCTAGCTACCAGCTGATAATGGCGAGAGGGGTCCGATGCCTCGTGCGTCTGTATCCACTTGACGGCAGCAGGGTAACTATCCGTCTTCGCCGCATCGACCAGCTGTCCTTTCTCATTAATCGTGCCGATGCGATAAGATATGTCAGCGGTCGACATGATGCGGACGAAGATAGTCTTGGTCGGCTTCTTTAGCTCGTAGGCATAGACGTCGTCGCTATGCTTCTTCAGCGTCAGCTCTTTGCTGACCCGGCGAGACTCCAGCTCGTCAGTAATTTGGTCTAGGTAGCTAGCCACTTGGCTTCGCTTAATGACATATCCCGAGCTGGCACTTACCGCTCCCCGCATTTTATCGACCGTTAATCGAAATAGTACAAAGACTAAGTCATCTGCCATCTCTTCTCCTTAAGAATTACATAGTAGGGCAACAAAATAAGCTTTGGTTGGGATGGAGGGATTCGAACCCCCGAATGTCAGGACCAAAACCTGATGCCTTACCACTTGGCGACATCCCAGTAAAGCTAATAAGATTATACACCATTCCGAGATCGGTGAAAAAAGGAAAATCCCCCTGCTCGAAAGCAGGGGGGTGGAGGGTGGATAGGATGCCGGCGAGCCGGCGCATAAAAAACATGCGCTGACCCGGCGGAGCAAACGCTAGCTCCTGAGAGTGTCAGCCCTCAAGAGCTTGGGGTCGCCTAGAATCAGGCGACCGTCTACTTGCACCCCCTGAACAGGGGTTGCAAGGACTAGCTCCTCCTCTTTAGAGGAGGAGCCGTTCATCTCGGAGCAACGGTTGTCACCGCTGCTCCGAGTCTCTCTCTGCAGAGCAAACAAATGTTGCTCTGCTTTCTCGATACTCTCGAGGGCTCGCTCAAGCGAGTCCTCGAGACAAGCACCTGCTACCGAGCGGGCGCTTTCAAGCGCCTGCTCTAGCTGGCTACGAGCTCCCTGGAGCTCGTAGCCAATATTTAACGTTCTAAACGACACACACTCTTCCATATCATACATATTTCCTCCAAAGAACGCAGGTCATACGAGCTTTTCTCGCATGCAACCTGATAGTGTTCATTCATAACACCCTTATCCTTATTTGTCAAGTAGCGTCCTACATTAACGCCTTAACTGCAAAGGATGAGCTCAATAAAGACACGTTTCAATTTTAGCCCCGTGGTTTAATGGATTTTTGGAAAGTCAATTAACCGGAAAGGACGTTAGAAACGTGTCTAACAACAAGTATATACAACTTTGCTACGATGAACGTATAGTTATCGAGAATAGGTTAAAGAATGGTGAATCATACACTGCTATTGCCAAGTCGCTTGGACGCTCAACCAGTACTATCTCTCGTGAGGTTAATAGCTTTATTGAGGAGCAAATACAAAGACTGCCAGGTCGAAAACGGGAAAATCCCCCTGCTCGAAAGCAGGGGGGGTGGGGGGTGGAGGGTGGATAGAATGCCGGCGAGCCGGCGCATAAAAAACATGCGCTGACCCGCCGGGTAGAACTAACTCTTAGATTCACCTCCTTCCAGAGGCTTGACAATGAAGGATTCTAAACGGAATCCTCTTTCCTCACAGGCGGCAACAACCGCCTTTGCCAACTCGATCATTTGGGGACTTACGTCCCCTTTGACGTTCTTAATCTCAAAACCCATTTGTTCCCTCCTTAAGGAACGCAAGTCACTTGGTCTGTTACCAAGTGTAACTTGATGTTATTACTCTAACACTTATCTCTCTTTTGTCAAGCTTGGGCATAATAGAGCAGCTTTGCGCTAAGGCAGCAGGACTCGCCATTCTTCACCCGGCATCCTCAGTCATACCACATCAACCCTTGACTATCAGCCATTATAGATATATTTTATCCACGATGGATATTAGATATCAGCCAAGGAGGCCGCATGAAGCTAACTAAGAGCTTTGAGCAGGGAGTCTGCCTGATGGCAATCCTCGCCACTCAGGCTAAGGCTATCCCCGTCTCATCTCGCACCTTGCAGCGACGCCTGCCGACGTCTATGACTTATAGCCAGAAGTTACTGCGCAAGCTGGTCGTCGCCGGAATCGTCAAATCAGTGCCGGGGAATAGTGGTGGATTTGCCCTGGCTCGCCCCGTCAGACAGATCTCCATCCTGGAGGTAGTCGAAGCGCTGGAAGGCAGGGTAGACAGCTTTCCCAGCACGGGGCTCTTTAGTGCTATCTTCGCTAGCCAAACTAGCACCAACGCTCACCAAGCTATCACTACAGCCGACCAGGCGGTACACCGCATCTTCATGACCGCCGATGCCGTCTGGCGACAGGTACTGAGCGAAGTGAATATCGGCGACATCATCGACCGAGTCATTTCGTCGCATCGCTATTTACCTCAGCTAGACTGGAACGACCCCGGCGTCGAGACCAATGCTATCTTCACCATTAACCAAAAGGAGGTCACAGATGATTAAGGCAGAGCTAAAAAATATCCGACAGAGTAAAATGCTACTGGTCACCACCATCGCTATTTGTTGTATCCCGGTGCTGTATGCCGTAGTTTTCCTGAAAGGAATCTGGGATCCATATAGCCACTTGGACCAGCTCAAGGTTGCCGTGGTCAACCAAGATCAGCCGGTGTCGTACCAAGGCAAGACGATGAACCTGGGACAAAAGGTGGTCGATAGCCTGCACCGTAACCACACTTTCGACTGGCAGTTCGTTGACGAAGATGAGGCAAAGCAAGGAATGAAGGATAATAAATACTACCTGGCGGTGACCATCCCGACCGACTTTTCCCATAACGCCACGACCGTTACTCAGCTTGACCCGCAGCAATTAAAGCTCCGTTATCAGACTAACGCTTCACTTAACTACCCGATCGAGACAGTAGCGAGTACGGCAGTCAGCCGGATCAAGTCGCAGATCTCCGCTGAGATTACCACTACTTATGCCAACGCCCTGATAGATATTATCAAGCAATCCGGACAAGGGCTTCAGACCGCTTCCGCCGGGGCAGGCGAGCTGAGCAGCGGGGCAGACAAACTGTCGGATGGGCTAGTCCAGCTGTCTAATGGCACTGACACCCTTGCTAAAGGCTCTCATCAGCTGGCTAGCGGTTCAGCCAGTCTGGCCAACGGAGTAGACCGGTTGGCTAATCAGACTTTAGACCTAGGCACGGGTATGAAAGCATCTTTGCCTCAGCTTGATCAGCTGAATAACGGCGCTAGTAGTCTCGCCAAGTCTCTTCAGTTAGCCGATCAGCAGACCAAGGCAGAACTAAACGGACTCAGCAGCAGCCTCACCGGGCTGGATCAGCTCAAGACGACCGCCGGTAGCAGCCTTGGTCATATCGGCACCATCCTAAGCGACCCCGACATCCGGTTAGCTATAGCTAGGAAGGCGCAGAGTGGTAGCAACCCTCAGTTCACCCGGTCCGCCAAATCCTTAGCGCAGCTAGACTTGGCTAAGCTCCAGGCTAGCCTGGCTCAGTTGCCGGATGTTCAAACCGCTACTAACCATTTCACTAAGCTGACTAATGGACTTGACCAGCTAACCCAAGGTGCCAACCAACTAGCCGATGGCACCAACCGCTTGGCAAGTCAGCTCCACCGGACTAGCGACCGGCTCAATAGCCCCTTGACCAGGGCAAAACTTCACCAGCTGGCGAGTGGGGCGAGTCGGCTAAATAGCGGCATTACCCAGCTAGACGCCAACATACCGACGCTCAAGAATGGCGTAAATCAGCTAGCAAACGGAGCAAATCAATTAGCTGATGGTAGCGAATTACTCCGAACTAAGCTACAATCCGGCGCCGACACTATCGCCAAGACGCCACTATCCGACAAAACCGCTCGCCAGATTAGTCAGCCGGTCACCCTGGAGCATCAGCGCCAGAGCCAGGTTCCTAACTACGCCCACGGCCTGGCGCCGTACTTCTTCTCGGTCGCTATCTTCGTCGGTTGTTTGGTCTTCTGTTCAATCTACCCGGTAGAGCGTAAAGCTGACCGGCAGGGTAGTTGGCGAGGCTGGTATCTTAGTAAGGTCACCATCGGTGCCGGCGTCGCCGCTGCTATGGCACTGATCATGGGAGTGATCATGCAAGGAGTCGGCTTTCACCCAGCTAACCCCGTCCGCTTCTACGCCATCCTTATCCTCTATGCTAATGCCATGATGTTTCTCAATCTCTTCCTCGCCATATCGATGGGTAATATCGGACGCTTCATCGGTATGGTGATCATGATTCTATCGCTCGGCTCAGCCGGCGGCACTTTCCCGATCGAGACCTCGCCGGGGCTATATCAAGCCCTCCACCAAGTAGTCCCCATGGCATACTCGCTGACCACCATTCGCTCCGCCATCGCCGGCGGTATCACCGAGTCGTCGGTTACCGCCTCATACATCTACATGACCGTCACCTTGGTGATCAGCCTATCTTTACTGGCCTTCGCCATGTCATACCGAGCCAAGCACCAATCAAGTCCGACCAAGCTAGCCGGCGCTCATTCTCACTAGACTAAGCATGAGCATTAGCATAAGCAGTGTTAGTCTGATACAATAAGGGTAGTTATGAGTGGGCAAGTACCGAAAGGGAAGCAGCGGGCTTCCCAAGCTAAGATTGAAGATGTCGCTGAGTTTTACCAGACGATCGACCGTCGCAACCTGATCCACAAGATCAGCCCCGTACGACCATACGTCTATACCACCATGGAGGTATACGACCAGGCTAATGGCATCCGTGGGGCAGGAGGACTGGGCGTTCTGGCCGCCGACACCCGTCGGGTGGCAGAAGACCTGGAGATACCCTTTGTCACTTTAACTCCCTTTTATCAGACCGAGCGACACCAGCGTCTAGAGAAACTCGAGCCACATGACGACTACATTAGCCGTAGCCCTGAGGCAGAAGGCTTCCAGGCGATCGGGCAAGTAGCGCTTCATATCAAAGACAAACCTGACGCCACGCTTGATATCTACCAGAAGCAGCTGGGCAGCAGTCGTTTCCTCTGCATGACCGAGCCCAACTTCGGGCCACTCTACTGCGACACACCTTCCAGTGACCACCGTCTCTATCAGATGACATCGCTCGGCTTCGGTGGCTATGCCGCCCTCAAGATGGCTGACCTCAAGCCCGCCGTTATCCAGCTCAACGAGACCGCCACCGTCTTCGCCGCTGTAGCTCGCCTGGATGAGCTCTGTAGTAACGGTATGAATCTGTATGAGGCGATCGTCTACGTTCGCAAGCACACTCTCTATACCAATCACACCTTAGTGCAAGCCGCCGAGTCGCAGTTCAGCTACGAGCAGTTCGACCGCTTCGTCTTTCCTAATGTCAAATCACCGGCAGTTGACCACTACATCGGTGGGCTATTCCGAGACGGTTATCTACAGCTCAGCAGCCTGACGATTGAGCTGGCCGAGGCGAAAAACTGCGTCTCCAAGCTCCACGCCAAGGTGGCTGATTATCACGACTTGTCGGGCGAGAAGACTCACTTCAGCGCCATCACTAACGGTATCCACCTGCAGAGTTGGGTTAAGCCGGAGCTACTTGATTTCTACAAGCACAGCGGCATCATTGACCGTTTCAACATGCCCGGAGCGGCAACTGCCGACCAGATTCGCCGGATCTTTCGAACCAATCTTAGCCGGCTGCGTCAGCTCAAGCAGCAGGGTAGAGCTCAGCTCAATAGTGAGCTGACTCATCGACAAGACCAGTACGGGGCTGTAGTCCAGATCCCTGAGGACGCTATCCTACTGGAGTACAAGCGCCGTTTTGTCGAATACAAGCGCCCCTGGATGCCTTTCGAGGATATCGAGCAGCTCAAAGGTATCTTGGTTAGTTATAACGCCCACTACATTATGGCGGGGATGATCGCCGGCAATGTCTCGGCTG
>ERZ773054.1154-NODE-1154-length-17113-cov-5.928538_pt1 | contig 17113 bp, 8 predicted proteins | sample MGYA00580630_ERZ773054 | MGnify/ENA primary metagenome ERZ773054 (study PRJEB29015, sample SAMEA2737994) | human oral metagenome | biome: human oral; feature: human-associated habitat; material: dental | place: China | collected 2115 ... | reverse complement strand
TTTAGTGTTTTTTGTTTTTAACAAAATAAAAAAAGACTTGAAAAAATAACATGTGTTTGCTAAAATAAGAAAATGTCTTATAAATAATGTTGAATACTAATTACTTACATAAAATATAGTTTTGTAACAAAAATCAGAAAGAGGAGTACTAAAATGAAAATAATTTTTCGCTGTTTATTAGAAAGTGTAGTTTATACCATATTGGTTTTACTCATTTTTTATTTTTTGCCTTATACTAAAAAGGAATTTTTGGTTTTAAATTTGCATCCCTTGGAAATAATGGTTGCTTTAATGTCCTTACGATATGGAACCTACTTAGGTATTTTAAGTTCTTTTATTGCAATTTCTGGATATATTTTTGCCTATTTACATTCTGGTAATGATATGATTCTATTTCTTTTAAAATTTCAGTATTACAAGTTTTTCTTAATGTTTTTATTTACTGCAATGATACTTGGAAAATTCAAATTGAATTATAAAAATCGTGAAGAAGATTTGAAAAAAGGATTTGAACACTTAGAAAATAGCTTTCAAGAAGAAAAAGAAAAAAATCAACAATTACTAGATATAAATATTTCTTTAAAAAATCAAATTATAAGAAGTGGGGGAAGCATTGTATCATTTCATAATCTAAAAAAAGAACTTCTTCAATCAAAAAAAGAAGAATTATATAAAAAAATATTAGAAATATTTAGACAACTTTTAGATTGTGAGGTTTGTTCTATATATTCTTTGATTGATAACAAATTGATAAGAACATTTGAAATAGGAAAAAGTAAAATGGAAAGGGAAATTTTATTGAATACAAAAGAGGGAGAAAGGTTTTTAGAGGTATCTAAAAAAAGTACTAGTTTAAATTTTCCGTTTGATATCACTGGAAAACAACCAATTTTTATAGGACCTTTATATAATAAAAAAAATATAATAGGTTTTTTAGAAATAGAGAATTTTAGTTACACAACTGGGGAAAAATATAATTTTGAGTTATTTAAAATTTTAATGGAGGAAATAAATGAAATTCTACAAAAAAGAGGGGACTAACAAGTTTATTTACTTTTTTATTGCTATTTTTATTATAGTTCTAATTTTGCAAATAAATCGTGTTATAGATAAAGGAGGATTTTTTTCATTGGAACAAAATTTTTCTTTTGATAAAAAACCAGCTAAAAATACTACAATTACCTTTGATAAACCACAAAAAATGTTAGTTTTTTATAATGAAAAATCATCTCAATCTAAGGACATATTAAAAAATTTAGAAGAAAGTTTTATATTTAATAAAATAAATTATACTTTAGCCGATATTGGAAATATTGTATCAACAGATGGGTATGATACTTTTATTTTTGCAACAGACAGTTTTATAGGTTTACAAAAATCAACTTTTGAAGCTGTTAAACAGGCAACTTTTAATGGAAAAAATCTGATTTTTTTGAATACTTCTGAATATAATCCCTTTAATTCTATTTCGGGGATTCAAAAAACAGGAAAAGTTATAGAAAAATCTTCAGAAATTCATTTTACTCATAAGTTATTTCCAGGACTTGACCAACATAGCCCTAGCTCAGAAATGGTAGTTCACCCTATTTTTGAAGTAGCTTTAGATAATGAATGTAAAATTTTAGCATGGAGTAAAGAAAATATTCCACTATTATGGGAGAAGAAATATGGAAAGGGTAGAATTTTATACACAAATGCTTCATTTTTTGCAGATAAAATAACAAGAGGTCTGATGAATCAATGGGTATCATATGGAAATGATTGGTATATCACACCATTTTTAAATGCAAAATTAATGCATATAGATGATTTTCCAGCACCAATTCCTAGAACCATAAATAAGGTTATTCAAGATGAATATCAAATGAGTACTAGAGATTTCTATAAACAAATTTGGTGGAAAGATATGTTAGAAATAGCTAAACATAGAAATCTAATATATTCAGGATTTATTATTATAGATTACAATAATGCTGTTCGTAAAGAAGATATGAAAGAAGTATCACAGATAACATTAGAAGACTTAGATATTGAAGGTAGAGAATTATTTTTACATGGTGGTGAAATAGGAATCCATGGTTATAATCATAATCCATTAGTATTTGATGGAGATATTGATTTTGCAGCTTTATCTTATCATCCTTGGAGAAGTAAAGAAGATATGGCAGCTGGAATGAATCAGTTATTAATGTATGTAAAAAAAATGTTTGGAAAAAAGATAAAGTTATATGTATATGTTCCACCTAGTAATATTCTAAAAGAGGAAGGAAAAGCAACTCTTGTAAAAAATTATCCTGATTTGAATGTTATTGCCTCTGTTTTTTATGGTGATTCAGATAGAGGAGCTTATGCTAGTGAAATAGGTAGGGATAAGACTATTCCAAAATTATTTAATTTTCCAAGATTTTCCTCAGGTTTTTATTATGATAAAGATGAAATGTGGAGCTTATTTAATGCAATAGCAATTTATGGATATTGGACTCATTTTGTTCATCCTGATGATGTTATTTCTGATGATAGGGGTATGAATAAAACTTGGAAAGAACTAAAACAAGAATTTGATAAGTTGATAGGAGAAGTTGAGGCAAATCATCCATATTTAGAACCAATAAGAGCTTCTGAATTAACACAAAGATATATCAATATTGAAGATTTGAAGATTCAATCTGAAAAAAGAGATAATAAAATTTATATTGGAATGGAAAATTATAGAGACCCTTTCTATATGACAATTAGAATCAGAAACAATAGTATAAAAAATATTTCTTCAGGTACATTTAAAGAAATCTATGATACAGAAGATTCTAAAGTATATTTATTACATGTTGAAAATCCAGATTTAATAATTACATTAGGAGAAAAAAATGAACAAAAATAGAAAACTAGATGTATTTGTAATAATGTTATTTATAGTAGAGATTTTAATTGTAAAGCATTTTTATCAAACAGAAGAGTTGTTTCATTTTAGAAGTCTATTCTGGAGTTTTCATGAACTTGTAACTCTTATTTTTTTAGGAATTTCTTATATTTTCTTACATGAGGATATAGGGTACTATGATGTGTTTCTAATATTGTTTCCTCTTATAGGTATATCTTTATTGTTATTGGAAAGAATTTTTCAAAAATGGAAAGTATCAAATGCAGTTATAGATGAGTTACTTTCTTCAGGTGAACAAGAAGAAAAAAAGGAACAAAAATTTATTCCAGAAGAATTTGAAATAATGAGTTATTATGATTTATTATCATCTGATAATATAGATGAAAAAAAGACATTTCTTTTTTCTTTTCAAACAAAAGAAACAGATTTAAAAATTAAAATATTAAAAAAAGCTCTTTTGGATAAAAATATTGATGTTATACATTATGCAGCTACTGAATTAAATAAAATAGAAACAGAATTGCAAAATAAGATCAATGAACTTGAAAAAAAACATGACAAAGAGGAACTTTATAGAACTTACAAAACTTATATTAATTCAGGACTATTGTATGATTCTATTTTAGAATTTTATTTAAGAAAAGCAGCTGAATTATTAGGAAGTTTGGATAAAAATACTATTGATAAGGAAGAAGAATTACTTTCTCTTTGTAAATTAGGTAATGAAAAAGAAGAGTATGAAGATATCTTAAAAAAGAGAATAAAGAAAAAGGAAGAAAAAAAAGATATTCAAGACTACTGTTATTTTTTATATCAGGAAAATCGTTTTGAGGATTTATTGGAAATGTTGAAAAAATATAAATCAAAAAATATAGAGATTCCTTATTGTTTTAAACAATATGTAAAGGAGTAAATGAATAATGGCTACAATATGTTTTGTGTGTGAGGGGGCATATCCCTATGTTGTAGGGGGTGTATCAGCATGGGTACATGAGTTAATAACTTCAAACCCACAACATGATTTTAAAATATTATGCATTATACCAGATGAAAAGTTTGCGAAATTAAAATATCAAATTCCTAAAAATGTTATAGAAATAAAAAATATTTTTATGGATTCTTCTTTGGATTTCTCATATTCTTCATTTATTAAAGCTGGTCTTCAAGAAAATGAAGAAAAAAAAGATAGTATAAAAGAACTGATACATTTTCAAATAGATGGAAATACCGATGAGAAAGTAAATATAATAGAAAAATTGTTTTCTAAAAAAATGGGAAGTCCTCTTGAAATTATTTTAAGTCAGGAATATTGGGATGTATTATTAAAACAATATAAAAAATACCATGAAAAAGGAAATTTTAGCATATACTATTGGACATATAGAAATATTATTTTAAATTTATTAAAAATTGGGCAAGAAGATATCCCAAAAGCTGATATTTATCATTGTGTAACAACAGGATATGCTGGTTTTATAGGCTGTTTAGTTGCACATAGAAAAATGGGAAAATTTTTATTGACAGAACATGGGATTTATCCAAGAGAAAGAGAAGAAGAAATTTTAGGAGCAGATTGGATAGATGCAGATTTTAAAAATATTTGGATAGATTATTTCTATTATTTATCTAAATTAGCTTATCAATATAGTGACAAGATTATTTCACTCTTTGAATATACCAGAGGTATTCAGATATACTATGGGGCTGATGAAAAAAAGACTAAAGTAATACCAAATGGTGTAGATGAAAAAAAATATGGAGATATTATAAAGAAGAAAAGGGAAGGTTTTCATATTGGTTCTGTACTAAGAGTTGTACCAATTAAAGATATAAAAATGATGATTAAAGGATTTAAAATAGCAGAAAAAAATATGCCTGATGCAACTCTTTGGTTAATTGGTCCAACAGATGAAGATAAAGAATATTATGAAGAATGTTTAGAGTTAGTAAAAAACTTGAAACTAGAAGAAAAAGTAATTTTTACTGGAAGAGCTAATGTTTTAGAATACTATTCCTTTTTAGATTTATTAATTTTAACATCTATTTCAGAAGGGCAACCATTAAGTATTTTAGAAGGACTTGCTTCTGGAATACCTTTTATTGCAACAGATGTTGGAAATTGTCGTGAAATACTTTTAGAAAAAAAAGATATTGGGGAAGCAGGATTAATAATTCCACCAACATCTTATACTGATTTAGCAGAAGCATTTTTAAAGTTATATAAAAATACAGAAAAATTAAATGAATTTTCTGAAAATGGAAAAAAAATAGTTAAAAAATATTATACAAAAGAGTCTTTTATAGGACAATATCGTGAATTGTATGAAGAATTAGGAGATTAAAATGGCTGGTATAGGCTTTGAATTAAAAAAATTATTTTCAGAGGAAGAAGAGCTTCCTTTTGCAAATCTAAGAGCAATTATATTTTCAATTATTGTAAGTGTTGGTCCATGGCTTATCACTGCAACATCTTTAAATATAATAATCTGGATTTCTAACCAAATAGAATTAGCTAGACCTAAACAGTTAATTTTTATGAGTAGCATTTTTTATTGTTTTATATTTTCACAAATATTAACTTGTATATTTCAATATATAATAACAAGGTATGTATCTGATTGTGTTTTTAAAAAAAAGATTTCTAAAATTAGAGGTGCATATTTTGGAAGTATAAAATTGGTAGCTATTCTTGCATTTTTTATTAGTTTTATTTTTATTAAGAATGGAGATTTGTCAATTCCATATAAAGCAAGTTTTGTATTTCTTTTTGTATTTATGAGTTTATCATGGATTTCTATGATTTTTATTTCACTTTTAAAGAAATATCGCTTTTTAATTTTTAGTTTCTTTTTTGGAAACTTTATTTCTATGGCACTAGGTTTTTATTTTTTGAAATACCCAGTAACATTTTTTGAAGAAGAACCTATTTTTTGGATGTTATTATCCTATGGAATAGGAATTTTTATTAATTTTATACTTACTTCAAGTTACATCTTAAGAGCCTTTAAAGGAAAAAGTGAAAATAATTTTGAATTTCTAACATATCTAAAAGGATATTTCAGCTTAGTTTTAATAGGATTCTTTTATTCTGTTGGAGTATGGGGACATGTATTTATGAACTGGATTGTTGGAGATTCTTATAGAATAGCTGGAGTTTTTCAAGTTTCTCCTTTATATGAAGTTGCTATTTTCTATTGTTACTGTATTTCTATACCAAGTATAGTCTATTTTGCTATTTTCTTAGAAACAAAATTTTTACCTGTATATAAGGAATATTATAAAAAGATTTGTAAAACAGGAACATATTCTGAAATTGAAAATTCTCTTAGCAAAATGAAACAGACATTATATCAAGAGATTTTATATGGAATGGAATTACAATTTTTAATTTCACTTACTTGTGTGTTACTTGCAAATGCAATTTTTACATATTTTGATATGGATATTTATTTACTAGATTTATTTAGAGTAAGTGTTTTTTCAACTTATTGTGCAACCTTTGTATCCATATTAATTACTCTTTACTTATATTTTGATTTGAGAATACATGGAATATGTATAGCATTCTTTTTATTGTTTTCTAATTTTTTCTTTACATATATTTTTGGAAAACTTGGAAAACAATACACAGGAGTAGGATTTTTTATAGCTTCTTTCTTAACTTTTGGAATTGCAATCTTTGTTTTTCCAAAAGTATTTAGAAATTTGAATTATAGTACAATGTTTTGGCAAAATTTTGAGTATAAAGTAGGAGGAAATTTTGTGAAAAATATAACAAAGTTATTTAATAAAAAAGTTTATTTAGGAATAATTTTATTATTTTTACTATTATTTGGAGGATGTGCTTCATATTATTCTAAAAATGGTTTTAATAATAACACAAAACATAATTGGCATACTATGGGAATATATGGAAAAGATGGACTTGATTCAGAAGGATATGCAGCAAATGGATTTAACCGACAAGGTTTTAATAGAAAGCATATGAATCAATCCACGAAAACAGCTTATGACCTTAATGGTTTTGACTATAAAGGAATACATAGAGAGACTAAGAAAACCTATGATGAAAGAGGATTTAATACAAAGTCATATAATGTATTTACAAATAGTCCCTATGATAAAGATGGATTTAACCATGAAGGAATTCATAAAGTTACTGGAAAACCTTATAATGAAAAGGGGTGGGATGTTTATGGAATAAATGAAAAAACTAAGACTGAATATGATGAAAATGGTTGGGATATAAATGGAATTAATAAAAGGAGTTTTAATAAAGATGGTTGGAATATAGAAACAAAAAGTAAATATGATTATGCTGGTTTTGACTTTGAAGGAATTCATAAAGATACTAAAAAAACTTATGATGAAAGAGGTTTTGATGTAAATTTACACAATGTATTTACAAATAGTCCTTATGATAAAAATGGATTTAATTATGAAGGAATCCATAAAGTAACAGGTAAAGAGTATGATGAAAATGGTTGGAACTATTATGGCTTACATGAAAAGACTAAAACTTATTATAATCCACAAGGATATAATGTTGATGGATTGGATAAAGATGGATATGCAAAAGGAAAAAGACCACCTGGGTTAGAGGATGAATGGATGGATAAAAATGGATTTAATAAAAAAGGAATTTATATAAAGGGGTATTAAATGAAAAAAATAATAAAAACTTTATTTTATTTATTTTGTATTTCAACATTATCTTTTGCAGAAGAAGATATAGAAAACACAAGAGATAGAGGAATTGATAAAATGAATTTTTATATTCCAGTAAGTAAACAAAATAAATATTCTAATTTTACAGAGCTTGATTTAAGAAAAGATAAAAATATTTATAAATGGACTATGGCAGATGGTTATCAAACCTTAGGTAATAACTGGGATATTCAGTATAAAATTGAAAGAGAATATCATGTAGAAAAAAAGACAAAAGCAAAATCACATATTTGGGATAATGAAATTTACTTTTTAAAATATCATAATCCTATAAATTTTGGTGGGAAAACATTTCAACATAAAACTGTTTTAGGAATAAAACATTATGAAGGAGAGTATTCTGGAAATCGTGATAATCAATATTATAAGTTATATGCTGGACAAAAATTTTCTAGATTTTTTAATTTAGGAAAAGGAGGAACTTATATAGAGTTTGAAACTGATATTAATAAAGTTTTTGGAAGAAAAAAGGATGGCTACTCATTACTTGCTTCTCTAAAAGGTACTAGTAATATTGGTTATGGAGTTCAGTTTTCTAATGTATTAGAATATGAATATTTAAATTACAATCAATATAAGAATGCACATAAAACTAAATGGGAAACTGTTCTTCGTTGGACATATGAAATAAATGAAAATATTGCTTTTTCACCAGAAGTAACATTTAAAGTTGAAAAATATAATAATTCAAAAGAAAATTATTTAATTGAATCTTCGGCAGGTCCTTATGTTTTATTTACTAAAAATATTAATGATGATTTTAGGATATATGGAAAAGTTGGAGTTCCTGTTTTTCGTAAAGATGAAAGTAAAGCTGAAGGATATAGATATTCAAAATCACAAACATCAGCATATGGCAAAATTGGATTTGAATATATTTTCTAGGAGGAATAAATGAAAAAATATCTTATATTATGTTGTTACTTCATTTTGTCTAGCTTTATTTTTTCTCAAGAAATTTATAGAGATAGAATGAGAGATTTCATACGAGAATTAAGAGGAAATACAAGCAGAGATAAAATTTTTATAACACAAAATGGAAATGCTTTATATTTTCGAGATGGAAAACTTGATGAAGACTTTTTTTCAGTGACAGATGGGACTACACAGGAATCACTTTTTTATGGAGATGAGTTAAAATTTAATACACTTACATCACCAAAATTAAAAAAAGAATTATTGGATATGTTAATTCCAATAAGACAAGCAGGGAAAGTAGTTTTAACCATTAATTATGGAAAGGGAGAGAAAACAAAGAAGAATTTAGAAAGTGAAAGTAAAAAATTTGATTTTGTTGCAGAGTTACTTCCTGCATTTGAAGCGAAAGAAATCTATCAGCCAATGGAGGGATTTAATCAAAATAATATTTATTCTTTAAAAGATGCTAAAAACTTTTTATGCTTATTGAATCCAGAAAAATTTAAGACTTTAGAGCAATATAAAAGTTCTTTAGAAAATGTAGATTTTGATATTTTATTGATTGAGCCCTCAATAAATGGAGAATTTTTTTCAAGAGAACAAATTGAAAGTTTAAAGAAAAAGAGTTCAGGAGCAAGAAGGCTGGTTATTGCATATTTTAGTATAGGAGAAGCTGAAAATTATCGTCATTATTGGAAAAAAAGTTGGAACAAAAAACATCCTGATTGGATTGCAGAAGAAAATAGTAATTGGGATGGAAATTATAGAGTTAAATACTGGTCTCCTGAATGGAAAAGTATTATAAAAGACTATCAAAAAAAATTAGATGAAATAGGGGTAGACGGATATTTACTAGATACTGTTGATACTTATTATTATTTTGAAGATAAAGATGAAGCAAAACAAAAAGCAAAAACTAAAAAAAATAAAAAGTAAATTAAAAAATAATTTAAGGAAATAGATTACTAAACAAAAACACAATAATAGGGGGCAAAATTATGAAAAATAACTTAGAACAAATTGAAAGACATCTACGGTCAATGGCAAAAAGGTATAAAAGTGTAAAATATTCACTTGGTTTAGCAATACTTTTCTTAATGATGGGAATAAATATATTTTCAGAAGAAGTTATGACACAAGAAACAGTATCAAGAGAAAGAATACAAAATTCTGTTGGCAATCTTCAAACAAAGATAAATGATTTAAAAAGTCAGAATGATAAGCAATTAAATGGTTTGAGATTAGAGTTAATTCAATTAATGGAACAAGGAAACCAAGTTGTAAAATCACCATGGAGTTCATGGCAATTTGGAATAAATTATATGTATAGTAAATGGAATGGAGTGTATAAAGGAAGAGGAGATAAAAAAAATCGGCCAAAAGATTTAAGAGAAAATTTTGCTGATCCTTTAAAAAGATTTGTAAAAAATGATTCTGTTACATCTTCTACTTATGGTTTAACAACACTAAATATCTTATATGAACCACCAGCAGAAATTACAGTAAGTGCTGGAATAAGACCTAAAAATGTTAATAAAACAGAAAGTAAATTTGAACCAAAAGAACCAGCTGGAGCTCTTCCAACTTTTGAGCCAAGGTTAATAGGGACTCCTGGAAAACCAGTAGCACCAGCAACTCCTTCTGTGAATGTATTTGATACACCAGATATACCAGCAAATGGACAATCTTTTGCTCAAAGACCAATAATTGGAAAAAGAACAGCAGATGAATATGATAATCAAATAAGTCCTAGATTTAATAATGCTGTTGTAGCTCAAAACTATGATGAATATACACCTGAACCAGATACTCCTAATGGTAATATTGATGTTAATATGGGAAAAACTACTACTTGGGGTGGTGGAAGAATAAAATTAAAAAGTACAGTTCCAGAAGGAAGACCTTTTGAAAATGGAGAAGAAGAATATGAAAATATTAAAGATGAACATGGTAATGTAATAGGTCAAAGAAAAATGCCAAAAGATCCATATATATTAAAAAGAAGTGGGACATATTATTTAAATCCTGGTAAAGTTGAAACTAAATATGTAAATGACACAGAAGGTAGAAAACTAGATACTGTAAATGCTTTTATAAGTGATTCAAGAGACCATAATACTACAATTAATGGAAATTATACAGTAAAAAATTTAGGAGATGGACCTACTACAAAATTATTTTTTAGTTATAACCCTTCTGGAGTTGGTGGGAAAAAATATGATAATAAAGCTAGTTGGGGATGGAGTGATGGAACTGAACAAGCAGTAAATAGAGTAGCAAAATTTACAGGTAATTTAACTTTAAAAGGAGTTGAAGATCCAAATAACAAAACTGCTCTTGTTGGTTTGGAACATCAGCTATGGGCAAAAAGTAGAACTTCAACACATAAAGATGACCAAGCCGAGTGGAATAATTCTAACTCAAATACCACTTTATTAAATACTGGGAATATTACATTAGCAAGTGGAAACTATTTAGTTGGTATGATGATTGATGTTGAATATTCAAATGATAAAAATCATAAAAATCATAAAACAATAAATAAAGGAACAATAAATATAAACAGTAAAAATAGTGTTGGAATAGATTTTGCTAGATATGAGCTAGGTTTATTACAAACAGATGTTACTCTAGGAAACATTAATGTAAATGGAAGTAATAACTATGGTTTTAGAATGGCTAAACTTTTTGATGGGGAAACTAAAACTTATCAAGGTGCTGATAATGGAAATAATTTAACAGTTGATGGAAATAAATATTATGATAACACAACTATAACAGGAGAAGGTGGAAAAATAGTTGTAGGTGGAAAAGAAAATGTTGGAGTTTCAATTTCTAAAGGTGTTTCTGCTAGTAAAAATAAAAATCCAATTAGTAATATAAAAAGTTTAAATATAGAAGTAGTTGGAGAAAATGTTGTAGGTTTTTTAAGAAATAAAGATTTTTCAAATAATAATCCAGAAGATCCAACTGGAGTTGATACTAGGGGGCGTATTGTTTTAGATGATACAACAGTACAAAGCTTAACTTTTGGAAATGGTGCAAAAAATAGTACCTTAGTTCGTAGTGATAATGGTACTATTGATATAAAGAAAAATCTTAATGCAGAAAAAGGTGGAGAAGGAAATAGTTTTTCACAAGCGACTTCTGGTGGTAAAGTAGTTAATCATTCAATTTTAAAAAGCACATTATCTCATTTTACAGGAATGATTTCCTATGGAAGAAGCAATAGTCGTTCTTCTACTGCTATAAATAAAGGAACAATAGAGTTGACAGGAGATTCTAATAGTAATATTGGAATGGCTGCATTAAATAGAGGAGAAATAAGAAATGAAAATGGAACTATAAAAGTATTAGGAAAAGGTAAAAATAAGGCTGCTATCTATACAGACCGAACTTCTTCAGCTACATTAAATGGAGGAAATTATTTTATTTCAGGAGAATCTTCTTCTGGAATTTATAATCAAGGTTCTACTAATTTTGGAGCTAATAATAAAATATTTGCTAGTAATGGAGCAACAGGAATTTATAGCTCTGGTGGATTAGTAGATGGTAGCCATGGAGTTGATATAGAAGTAGATGATGGTGATTCTGAAGAAAAAGGATTAGCTGTATATGGAGAAAATGGTACAGATATAAAATTACAAAACTCAAAGATAAATGTTAAAAAAGGAGCAGCTGGAGTTGCTGCATTTGGAGCAAATACTAAAATTAATTTGAATGGAGCTACTTTGAAATATTCAGGTTCTGGATATGCTGCTTATGCAACAGGTGGAGGAAAAATTGACTTATCAAATAGTAGAATAGAATTAAGAGGAAGAGCCACAGGATTTGAAATGGCTGGAAGTGGAACTTCACCAATAACATTAAATTCAGGTACTAAAATTCATGTTTATTCTAATGATGTAACAGTAATGAATATAAAAGATATGGCTTTATTAAATTATTCTAATTTAAATTCAACAGCATTTAATAGTTATCTTCAAGGGGCAACAGTACATGCTGAAAATGGTGCAACAGACTATAAATTAGCGGCTGTTGATGGAATAGGCGCTTATAATATTAATTCTAGTTTAGATAAAAAATTAGCAGTAAATCCTGCAAATAAAAATACAAATGACTATATTTTTACAAGATTATTGTCTGTTCAAAGAGCAAGAATGAATTTAAAATCTGGAAATAATGTTAGAGCTGTCCTTAGCAGTAGTGACTTAGCTGCTATGAAAGAAAAAACAGTTGTTGGTTTAGCTATGAATTCAAGTAAAAATGCAGTAAGTAATACAGAAACAGCAATAAACCTAGAAGATAATACAACTGTTACAGCAGATAGAACAGATGCAGGAGATGGAGCAGTAGGTTTATTTGTAAATTATGGGACTGTTAATGTTGCCAGTGGTGCCACAATAAATGTAGAAAAAGAAAATAATGTTGTTAATGAGAAAGCAGTTGGTATTTATTCAGTAAATGGAACTAAAGTTGATAACAAAGGAACTATAAATGTTGGTGGAAAGAATTCAATAGGGATTTTGGGAATAGCTTATCGTACTGATAATGCTGGAAACAAAAAAATAGATGAATTTGGTTCTAATGCAGTTGGACAAGGAAAGGTAGATATTAAGAATCAAGGTACATTATCTTTAAATGGTGAAGGAGCAAGTGGAATCTTTGTAAAAAATAATAAAGGAACAGCAGCTTCATCAGGAGAACACAAAGCCTTAAATACTGGAACTATAAATATGTCTGGGAATAAAGCTATTGGGATGTTTGCTGAAAAAGGATACTTGAAAAATGAAGGAACTATAAATATTACAGGCTCACAACAAGGTATTGGAATGTATGGATATTTAGGATCTATTTTAGAAAATGGAACAAATGGAGCAATAAATGTTGCAGATTCTAATGATGAGAATAAACTTAATATAGGAATGTTTACAGATGACATAAATACAAAAATTACTAATGCTGGAAAAATTATAGCTGGAAAAAATTCTTATGGTATTTATGGTAAAAATATAACAACAACTGCAACTTCAAAAATAAAAACTGGAGATAATGGTGTTGGAATTTTTTCAAGTACAAAAGATAGTAATACTACATTAGATTTAGCTTCAGGTTCTGAAATAACAGTTGGTAATAATAATGCTGTTGGAGTTTTCTCATCAGGAAATAAAGCAGCTCATATTACAAGTTTTTCTAAAATGAATATTGGAAATGGCTCTTTTGGTTATGTAATAAAAAGTAAAGGAAGTACATTAAATAGTAACTATGCAGGAGAAACTGAATTGAAGCAAGATGGAACATATATATATTCTACTGATGAAGATGGAACTATCACAAATAAAACAAAATTAAAATCATCAGGAAATAAAAACTATGGAATATATGCATCTGGAAATGTAAAAAATCTAGCTGATATTAATTTTGCTACTGGATATGGAAATGTTGGTTTATATAGTACAAGTAATAATTCAAATAAAGGGATAACTAATGGTGAAGCTGGTTCATCAGGAATTAAACCTAAAATAACAGTAGGTGCTTCAAAAATTAGAGATACAAATGGAAATCTTTTAAAAGAAAAAGATAGATTATATTCAATAGGAATGGCAGCAGGTTATAGCTGGACAGAAGAAGATTTAAAGAAACCAGAAGCACAAAGACCTAAACAATTTATTGGAAGAATAGTAAACTATGGAACTATCTCTGTCACTGGTGATGATGGTATAGGAATGTATGCAGTTGGTAGAGGTTCTAGAGCAATTAATCATGGACTTATTGATTTAAGTGGTAAAAATTCAATAGGAATGTACTTGGATCAAGGAGCAATAGGTGAAAACTATGGAACTATAAGAACAGCTCCTAACAATACAAAAGATGGAATTATTGGAGTTGTAGCCCTAAATGGATCTGTTATAAAAAATTATGGAACTATTTCTATAAGTGGTGCTGGAAATACAGGTATCTATAAGGCACAAGGTGGAAACAATGAAGGAAAAAAACCTGAAGTAAGCAATGGAGCAACAGATATTTCAAGTAAAGCCACAGCAGATACAAGTAAAAAATTGGGAACTTCTCAAATTTTATCACCACCTGGAGCAACAAATGCAGTTATAAAAGAAAAAGGTAAAGTATTAACGCCTGATTATGTTGATAGACCAACACCTAATGCACCAAATGTTAGAGCAGGAAGTACAATATTAAATTTAAAACAACTTCAAAAATTTAATGGAAATTCTAGAGCTAGAGCATCTGAGTTAGGAATGTATATTGATACTTCAGGAATTAAATTTACAAAACCTATTGAAGGCTTAGAAAAATTAACTAATTTAAAGAGAATAAACTTGATATTTGGAGTAGAGGCTACTAAATATTCTAATAATACAGCAATTCAAATTGGAAGTAATATTCTAGAACCATATAATAAAGTAATTGAAAAACTAAGTCGTTCAGGTTCTGGTAAAAAATGGATTCTAAATTCAAGTAGTTTAACATGGATGGCAACAGCAACTCAAAATCCAAGCAACGGTACTCTTGGAAATGTTTATATGAAAAAAATTCCTTATACTACTTTTGCAGTTAAAGGAGATACAGATACATATAATTTCTTAGATGGTTTAGAACAAAGATATGGTGTTGAAGGATTAGATTCTAGAGAAAAAGAATTATTCAATAAATTAAATGATATTGGAAAAGGAGAAGCACAATTATTTGTTCAAGCAGTTGATGAAATGAAAGGTCATCAATATGCAAATACACAACAAAGAGTGTATGCAACTGGTCAGATTTTAGATACAGAATTTAATTATTTAAGAGAAGAATGGGCAACAGCCTCTAAGGATTCAAATAAAATAAAAGCATTTGGAGCTAGAGGAGAATATAAGACAGATACAGCTGGAGTTATTGACTATAAAAACTATGCTTATGGAGTGGTTTATATACATGAAAATGAATCAGTTAAGCTAGGAAAAGACATTGGTTGGTATACAGGTTTTGTTCATAATACATTTAGGTTTGAAGACATTGGTAAATCAAAAGAAGAAATGCTATTAGGCAAAGTTGGAATGTTCAAATCAATACCATTTGATGATGATAATAGCCTAAACTGGACTGTATCAGGAAATATATTTGTTGGACGTAATAAAATGCATAGAAAATTTTTAATAGTTGATGAAATATTTAATGCAAAATCTAAATACTATACTTATGGAATAGGTGTAAAGAATGAAATAGGAAAAGAATTTAGATTGAGTGAAGATTTCTCAATAAGACCATATGGAGCATTAAAACTTGAATATGGAAGAATAAGCAAGATAAAAGAAAAAACTGGTGAAATAAGATTGGAAGTAAAATCAAATGATTATGTTTCAATCAAACCAGAAATTGGAACAGAATTAAAGTATAAATATCTATTTACAAATAGAAAAACATTAACAGTTGGATTAGGAGTAGCTTATGAAAATGAGTTAGGAAAAGTAGCAAATCCTAAGAATAAAGCAAGAGTAGCATATACAACAGCAGATTGGTACAATCTTAGAGGAGAAAAAGAAGATAGAAGAGGTAATATTAAAACTGATTTAACTATCGGATTAGAAAATACAAGATTTGGAGCAACTGCAAATATAGGTTATGATACAAAAGGGCATAATGTAAGAGCTGGATTAGGACTTAGAGTTATATTCTAAAAATTTAAAAAGTTATCTAAAATGGGGGGTGTTACAACACCTCCCATTATTTTACTTGTTATATGTATACATTCCTAAACGATTATTCATAAGCCAAAAAATTGGAATAAATATCTTTTTTGATAATGGTAAAATTTTAGACATTTTTTTTGTGAAATTAATAAGCCCTATTTGTTTTAATTTAGGTTCTAACTTTACAACTTCACTACCATCCTTTACTCCCCACTTAAATTTGACATCATTCATTTTCTTTAAAGTGTCATGTTTGGCACTCATTTTTATAGTTCCTTTATAAAGTAAATCTAAGTGTAATTCAAATTTATCAAAATTATTAACTAATATTTCTAAAACTTTTTTTACTTCATTTTCATTAAAAAACATCAAAACTCCCTCAGAAATTATTAGTAATTCTTTTCCATCAGTTACAACTTCCTTAGTCCAATCAGATTCAAAAACTGATTTTGAAATATTTTTTACTCTATCATTCTCTTTAAAAAATAATTTTCTTGTTTCAATTACTTCTGGTAAGTCAAGATTATACCAAGTTATTTTTCCATTATCAACTCTTTCAAATCTAGTATCAAATCCACAACCTATTGAAACTATTACACAATCTGGATATTTTTCTATAAATTTTTTTACTTCTTCATCCATTATATATGCTCTTGCTAATATTCCGTAATAACTAGCCCAAGCAGTATCAAACTTTTTAAAATCATAATCTAACTGTGAAGCAATTTCAAAAGATTTTTTATCATGTAATACAGATTTAGGGTTTTCATAATCCTTAGCCCTTGCATTTAAGGTTATAAGTAATGTTTCTGCTACTCCATCTAATTTAATTTTCATAAAAGCCTCCTAATTCTAAAATATAATTTTAAAATCTATATCCCTATTATTCTCCTAAGAA
>ERZ773054.1141-NODE-1141-length-17282-cov-4.756429_pt1 | contig 17282 bp, 9 predicted proteins | sample MGYA00580630_ERZ773054 | MGnify/ENA primary metagenome ERZ773054 (study PRJEB29015, sample SAMEA2737994) | human oral metagenome | biome: human oral; feature: human-associated habitat; material: dental | place: China | collected 2115 ... | reverse complement strand
TTAATATTCGAAAAATTGGCCTCATCGTGGAAGTGTGCTGACCTGAAATCTGTGGGATTCCAAAATTCTGAATTGGAAAAAGATGTTTCCTTATGGAAATGGGTGTTAGAAAAGAAGACATCATTATTAAAAATTCCACTTGTTTCCAAATTGTAAAGATGACAGTCTTTTAGATCTAAAAGGAGATTTGACCATGGGCCTGGTTTGGGATTGTGTAATATCGTAAGCCCTGGAGAAAATCTTGAAAATATTATATCCTGTACTCTACTTTTTAATATGAGTAGTTGGGGGTCTGAGTCTTCTTCTATTGGGTCGCGAAGTTGACTTGTTAAAATATTGAGACAAACTTGCTGCTCCTGTTGTGCCAAGTCTGGGCGACTTTTGTAGAAAGTAGCCCAGTCGTCAGCAAGGGCTGCAAGGGCGTAAGCCCCAGACTCGCGTTTTATCAAGTCTTTATTGTCAGAAGAAATCATTTCAACAATCGATGTAAAGCGCTTTCGGAGTTCGTGTTCTTTATTTTGCTCCCGGGCTTTTTGTCCCCCAAACCAAGTAATTAAGGCAGCAATTACTGCAGTAATACTTGCTGTTATGGTTGCTATTGGCTGGGTGGTTATATCCACATATTTTTGCCACCCCGAAAAATCCCAGTCGCGACGCCAGAATCCCGCAAACACGAATCCTGCCACACCGCCAAGCACACAGCCAAGAAGTATCACCAGTAGTTTAGCTTTAAACCGCTTCGCAAACTTCCTCACCTACCACCACTCCTTCGCAAAACCGCACCGATACATTCATGACAATATTATCAACCCCGTCGCCCCTCCACTATGGAAACAGCAAAAATCGACGCGGCGAGTGGGTGTCGCGGCGTCGATAAGCGGTGGGGTTTTAGTCGAAAATGACGGTTCGGTTTCCGTATACCTGAACGCGGTCTTCGAGGTGGAATCGTAGGCCGCGGGCGAGGACGATTTTCTCGGCGTCGCGGCCGAGTCGTTGCATATCGGAGGGGGTGTCTTTGTGGGAAATGCGAATGACGTCCTGTTCGATGATCGGGCCGTCGTCGAGGTCTTCGGTGGCGTAATGGCAGGTGGCGCCGATGAGTTTCACGCCGCGTCGATAAGCCTGGTGATAAGGGCGCGCGCCCATAAACGACGGCAAGAAACTGTGGTGAATATTAATTGCCTTACCCGCCCACATTTCGCACAAATCTGGCGGCAGAATCTGCATGAAACGCGCAAGAACAATGGCGTCGGGACTTTCCGCATTCACAAGGTCGGCAACCTGGTCGAAAGCCTTGCGTTTACCCACCGCATCCTTCGGAAAAGGAACATAATGGAACGGAATGCCGTGGGCCTGGGCAATTGGCCGCAAATCCTCATGGTTACCGATCACCGCAGCCACATCCATCGGGTAATCATTTTGCGCAACCCGCCCCAACAAATCATGCAGACAATGACCCTCCTTGGACACCAAAATCACGGCCTTCTTCGGCTTCGCGGTATCCCACAAACGCCACCGGACATCCGGGCCCATTTCGGACGCGACCTCCGCAAAACGCTGACTCAGCTCGTCAAAGCCCATGCTAATCGACGCCGCGCGCACAGCCTGGCGGGTAAAAAACCAGCCGCTCTCCGGGTCGGTGAAAAAACCTGCCTCTGTGATCCAGCCGCCAATATCGGCAATGAAAGACGACAATTTAGCCACAATTCCCGTTGTGTCGGGGCAGCTCAACGTAAGGACATACTGGCGTTCGTCGGTGGTGGTATGCGCAGCTGGAATGGTCATTCTGTGCATTGTACTAGGAAAGCTTGATAGGGTGATCCGAGGGGAGGGGGATGTATGAAGCTTGTATTTTCGCGCGACTGTGATGACGCGGGGCGTCGTGCACTCAGCCGAGGGGTGCTTTCTGGGACGCACCTGCGTTTGGCCCTGGGAGTCTATGTGGAACGGGACGGCTTTAATGAGCTGCCGCCGTGGGAACAACACCGGCTACGAGCACTTGCCCTTGGGGCTAGCGGGACGCGAGTCATTGCTGGTGTCTCGGCCGCGTTGCTGTGGGGGATGTGGGTGAGGGTTGGGCGAGATGATCCGGTGGAATACGCTATGAACAGGGGAAGCAAAGACGTTGGGGGCGGTCGGCGGCTTAGGGCGTTGCTCGGGGAAAGTAGTTATGTGGATGGAAAAATAGCCAAAGTAGCTACCATCCCGCGTGTGCTCTTGGATCTGGCCAGATACCACAGCTTTGAAGACTGCTTTATGGCGACGAGCTGGGTGGTGGCGCACGACGCATGCCCGCTCGCCGAATTGCGGGAAGCGGCTCTTAGCGATGAAACCCTTACGCGGGTGCTTGATCTTGTTGACCCCTATGTTGAATCAGCCGCCGAGGCGTACTTCCTGGCGCAAGTGCGCAAAGATGGGGTGATCGATGTGCAGCCGCAGGTCACAGTGGCTGATTCACGTCTGGCTACGCGGCGGCCAGACTTTCAGATCAGGCGGACACGGATTGTGATTGAAATATCTGGCCTGGGTAAATACGGACAGACTGCCGAAGAGCAACAGTTTAACGTGGAACGTGCTACCAATCGTTATGATCGTTTGGTCACTGCCGGATACACCATCTGGGCGTACTCCGCCAAGGACGTGTTCTCTGGGTTTGCCTACAGGGATGTGCTGCGGCGGTACAAGGAAATGCGAGAGCGGGAGTCAATGTGAGCGCTGGGACTGCCGGTGGCTCGTACCTGATCCGATCGAGGAAAGCGAAAATGTCCCAGGATCCACCATTTTTAAGAATTTGGTGGATCCTGGGACAAAAACAGGGGGCTGGTGTCCCAAAAACCATCAACTAACCGGAAAATGGTGGATCTTGGGACAAACTGCAGTTCAGCCCGACGATGCGGGGGATGTAGAGGGGTAGCTGGCACAAAGACCCGGCGCAAAGACCTAGCGCGACAGCAAAGCAGACAAGAACCCGCTGCACCCGCCGCAAAGAAAGCCCCAGCCACACAACGTGTGACCAGGGCTTTTCAGGCGACTAGCAACTGGAAACTAGCAGCCAGCCCGGCCGGAACCGGCGAAACCAGCCCGGCCAGAATCTACGCCGACGGGTAGATTCCGTCTTCGCCGAGGCGGGCGTCGGGGTCGAGAAGCAGGGCGATTTCTGCTTCGTGTGCTCCGACGGCGGGGAAGCGGCGTCCGTCGATCACGCTGAAGAGTTCAACGTGTCCGACCATGCCTTCCTCGAGGCGTCGGGCACCGGCGGCCAACCGCGCATTCGCGGATGCGCGCCACTCGTCCACGGAGTATCCGGCGGCGTCGAGTGCCGCTTCGAACACACCGGGGTGTGCGAGCACTACCACGGCGGACACGTGGCCGAAGCCCAGCGAGGTGAGTACGCCTGCCTTCACTGCACCGGCACCCAGAGAGAGGGGAGCGCGCAGCCAGACTAGGGGCTTGGCCAGCGGCTCGATGGCCGGGTCAACGCAGTCGAGGGATGCGTTTTGCGGCAGGTTGCCGGTGGCCAGGATGTGGCAGAGTCCTGCGGTTTGGAAGAGCGCAGCGCCACCCTTGGCGTGTCCGGTGAGGGTCTTCTGGGAGACCACGAACAGCGGGTTTCCGGCGTCGCGTCCCAGGGCGCCCCACAGCAGGCTGTGAAGTTCGGACTCGTTGGGGTCGTTGGCGTTGGTGGACGTGTCGTGCTTGCTCACTACGCGCACGTCGTCGGGGGTGAGGCCAAGACCGTTCAACGAGCGGGCCAACGCGGAGTTGGTTCCTCCTCGTCCGGCGGCAAGTGCACCGAGTCCCGGAGCCGGGATGGAGGTGTGGATGCCGTCGGCGTAGGACTGTGCGTGGGCAACCACAGCGTAGACAGGCAGTCCGAGCTTGGCGGCGACGTCACCACGCGCGAGGAGGACGGTGCCTCCGCCTTCGGCTTCGACGAAGCCTGCGCGGCGGCGGTCGTTGGCGCGTGAGTAGAAGCGCTCGTTGATGCCCTTGGCCGCGAGTGCCGCGGATTCGGCGGTGGCGTTCATGTCGCCGAAGCCGGTGAGGGATTCGACGCTGATGTCGTCAATACCGCCGGTGACCACGAAGTCGGCTTTGCCGAGCTTGATCTTGTCCACGCCTTCTTCCAGGGACACGGCTGCGGTTGCGCAGGCACCGACGGGGTGGATCATGGATCCGTAGCCGCCGACGAGGGACTGCATGACGTGTGCGGCCACCACGTTGGGCAGGGCTTCCTGCAGGATGTCGCTGGGTCGTTCTTCGCCGAGGAATCGGGTGACGAAGACCTTGTGCAGGGATTCCATGCCACCAATACCGGTGCCCTGGGTGGAGGCGACATCGGCCGGGTGGACGATGCGGAGCAGTTCGGCGGGGGTGAAGCCTGCGCTGAGGAACGCATCAACGGCGGTGACAAGGTTCCACACGGCGATGCGGTCGAGACCTTCGATCATGGTGCCGGGGATGCCCCAGTTGGCGGGGTTGAAGTCGGTGGGCAGCTGACCACCAACAACGCGGCTGAGTGTGGCTTTGCGCGGGATGCGTGCCTGGGCGCCACGCTTCTTGTGCACCAACCATTCGCCGTCTTCGGTGGGGCTGATGCTGGTGGTTGCCGGGTCGGCGTCCACGTAGTCCTGGGCTTCTTCCTCGGTGGCCACGGTGAAGGAGATGTCGCGGTCGAGGTAGACGGTGGCTACGTCGATGGAGCCTTCGTCAACCAGGGTGTAGTCGTCCACGAAGCGGCGGATACCGGCGCGGGCAACCACTTCGTCGCGGAAGCGGTCGTAGATGTCTTCCTCGGCGACGGCTTCGCCGGAGGCGTCGTACCAGCCGGGTGTGGGGTCGTCGGACCAGTTGACCAGGCCGGTCATCCAGGCGAGTTCCAGCACACCGGCGGCGGTGAGGTCAACGTCGCCGTCGCGTTGGATGCCGTATTCCGCGAGGGTGCGGGTGCGGCCGGAGCCCCAGGAGGAGACTTCGCCCAGGCCGACAATAACCACCATGTCTTCCAGCGGCGTGGTGACTTTACCCAGGTCAATGCCGCCTGCCTGCTTCGGTGCGGCGGGAGAGGGCAGCGCGTTGATGGTGACGGGCTTCTCTTCAGCCTCTGCACTGTCTGAAGTCAGGTCCAGCGATGCGGCCAGTTCCGGCAGGGACACGTTGGCGTCAGCGAGCCCACCAGTGAAGTCCGCGTCCAGGGGTGCTTTGGTTGCCTCGGCGCGTGCCGACGGCGTGCACAGTCCCAGGAGTTCCTCGGAGATTTCGTCGGGTGTGTACACGTGGATGCCGTGCTTCTGCACCAGCGGTACCAGCGGGTCGTTGCCGCCCATCAGGTTGGTACCAGCCACCCAGCCGATGCGGGCCTGGGCGAGGGACACGTAGTCCGGCCAGACGCTTTCAGCGGTCCATTTCGCCAGGATGGCATCGAAGGCTGCCTTGACTTCGCCGTAGGCGCCGTCGCCGCCGAAGGTGCCGCGGTTCGGGGAACCGGGCAGCACCACGTGCACGCGGGAACCAACACCTCGGGAGGCAAGATCTGCAACACCGGCGATGGTGCGCTCCACGCTCCACAGCAGCAGGCGTGCCTGGTTTTCTGCAGCGGGGCCGGCATCGGCCAGGCTGCCGGACACGCGGGGTGCGGCGAAGGGGAATACCAGGGTGGGGGTCAACGCAGGCTTGGTGACCTTCACGTCTTTACCCACGGTGACTTTTTGCTCGGTGCCAATCCACTCGACCAGGGAGTCCACGTCACGGAAGGAGGACATGTTGGCGGGCACCAGCCACAGCTTCGCGTGGGCGGAAGCGTTGTTGGCGTAGAGGGTGCGGGCGTATTCCTTGCGGGCATCGTTGACGTTGGAGGCCGTCATGATGACGGTTGCGCCGCCTGCCAGCAGTTTCTCCACCAACGCACCGGCGATGGAGCCGGGGGCTGCGCCGGTGACCAGGGCAACATCCTCGACCCACGGCTCGGTGGGTTCTTGGGTGGCAATCTCGGACACCGAGGTAAGGGTCTGAGCCAGTTTCTTGTCGGAGGTCTGTCCAGCCCACCATGCGGCCTGTTTTGCTACAACCTCACCGGTTCCGGCGAAACGCTGCACAGCAATGTCGGCGCCGTTTGCTAGGCGGGCGAGGTCTTCGCGGGCGCTGGCCCAGCGGTCGTCGAAAAGCACGGCGCGCTGTTCGTCGAAGGTGGGAGTAACCATCTTGAACCACTGCGGATCCAGCTCGGCCTCCACCGCGTCGATGAGGGCGGTGTCGGAGGTTTCGGGTTCCGCGGGTTCGGGGGTGAGGTGCCCCAGCTGGTCCAGGATGGTGCGTGCCGTAGCAGCGAGCACACCTTCCGGGCCGGTGACGGTATCGGCGTAGGCATCCAGAGCAGCAGAATCAACCACGCCGCCGCCACCGGCAGCATCACCGCTCCCCAGGGAGACGGACACGCCGTGCGCGGCAGCGACGTTGGTCACTGCGGCGTCGATAAGCGCATCCAGGGCGGCCTTGGAGGAGGGATTGTCGGAGGGCAGGGTACCGGCATCGCCGCCGCGCACGGACTCGCCGTCGCGGGTGCCCAGCACCAGCTCGGCCTCCACGTGTACTGCCCACGACTCGGGCAGACCCCAAGCGCCGGTCACGCGGTCACGAATGTAGGCGGGCTTTTGCGACGCCTGGCCCGTCAGGGTACGCAGGCGACCGCGCACAACCTCCGACAGCACCGGGCCGAACGCACGGTAGCCGGGGGCGGCGGTGGCCACGCGGGCCTTCAGCGTATCGACGTCCGCCTCTGCCGCACCATCAATGGTGGGCACACCCAGCTCGGTGGACATGTCCATGAGCAGCTGGTTACGGCGGGAGGATACGCCATTGGTGAGGGTCTCCGTGGTGTCGCTACCCGCGATCTGGTCCAGGCGCACCTTGTTCTGCACCGCAAACAGGAACATGATCGCATCCGCAGCGGTAAACGGCAGCTCACCAGCGGGAGAGCCACCCGTCGGTGCGGCGGGAGCGGGTGCCGGAGCAGCCTCAGCGGCGGGGGCAGACTCAACGGGTGCCTCGGCGGGAGCCGCCTCAGCAGGTGTTTCCTCGGCCTCGGGGGCGGCTTCCTCCACCACCGGAGCGGACTTCGGATCGGCCAGGTTCACGGCATCCGCATCGCGCTCGACGTTGAACACGCGCACCGATGCGCCAGCGTTCTCCGCAAGATCCAGGGTGCGGGCGGCCAGGTTGGCCAGCGTGGGTGCAGAGGCCAAACCAACCTCCACAATGTGCTCCACCTTCGCCTCGTTGATCAGCAGATCCTGCGTCTCAATCCAGCGGACCGGGGAGGCGAACTGCCAGCTCAACAGCTCAATCATGAGCACGCGGGCAAGCTTGGCGGGGGAGTCGGTGGCCTGGCGCTCAAACTCGCCGCTATCCAGCAGTTTCTTCAGCGGTTCGGAGGGAACAACATCCAGAATTGCTTCGGCGAAGTCGCGGGTCAGCTCGAAGGGGCGAGCCACCAGGTTCGGCACGTAGCGGTCGACCAGGGCGTCCACATCCAGTTCTTCTGGCAGCAGCGAATCCAGCTTGTCGGCAAACGCCGGGACCCCGGGGCGCAGAACGCGGGAGTGGAAGGGCACGTCAATGCCGGGGATTTCCACGTAGGCGCGCTTTCCGCCGCGCTCCTGGGCATCCGCAGCCAGGGCCTTCAGGCCGGCGACCGTGCCGGCCACGGCATACTGCTGGCCAGCCACGTTGAAGTTCACAATCTCCAGGAACTCCCCGGTGCGTTCGGCGATATCGGCAACGTAGTCCACGACTTCCGCGTCGCTCAGCCCGAACATATTGGGGCGCAGCGCACCCAGGCGGTAGTTGGAGCGTCCGGCGGCGTCGCGCTCAACCAGGGAGTGCATGGCGGAGCCGCGGGAGAACACAATGTCGATCACGGCTTCCAGGTCGAAGATGTTGGCCAGGGAGGCCAGTGCCGTGTACTCGCCCAGCGAGTGTCCCGCGTAGAGGGAGCCGGGCACAATGGTGCCTGCTTCGCGGAGGCGTTCGGTCTGGCCGTAGGCCACCACGGCCAGAGCCACCTGCGTGAACTGCGTCAGGTACAGCACGCCCTTGGGGTGGCGGAACACGGTTTCGCCCACGCGCAGGACGGTCGGGTTCTCGTCCACGATCTGCACGATGGAGAATCCGAGTTCGTTGCGGGTGTGGGAATCGGCGCGCTCCCACACGGCGCGGGCAGCAGCGGAGGCAGAACGGTCGCCCGAAGCCATGCCGGGGCTTTGGATGCCCTGGCCCGGGTACACGTAGGCGGTGGTGGGCGGTGCAAGCAGCGCCTGGCCGCGGGACACCACGTTGCCGTCCACGCGGCAGGTAACCTCCACGGCGGAGATGGCGCCGCGGGCGGAGCGGCCGATGCGTTCAACGGTGATGTCCACGGCGTCGTTAAGCTGCACCATGCCGAACATGGAGTAGGTCCAGCCAATGAGACGGGAAGGGCGCTTACCAGCGGTAGCCAGGTGCTGCGCGGTGGCCGACAGCCACATGCCGTGCACCAGGGGAGCCTCCAGGCCCACGAGACGGGCGGCGTTGGTGGAGGTGTGGATCGGGTTGTAGTCGCCGGACACCATGGCGAAGGGGGTCATGTCGGCGGGTGCGGTGACCACGGCGCGGCGCAGGAAGTGGCGCGGGGTGTCCACAATTTCCACGTCAACTCCACCCCAGTTGGGGGCCAGCGACGGTGCCTGAGTGCTGGTCACGCGGCCGCGGATGGCAAAACGCTCCACAAGCCGGGCGACAACCTCACCCTCGGAGGTGAGCGTCAGGTTGACGGTGACAATGCGTCCCGATGCGGATTCCTCCAACGGGGAGGTTTGGGCCTCCACCTGGATGGTGCGGGAATTGGCCAGCTCCTCCAGCGGAACCAGCAGCTCCACGCAGTGATCCAGGTGCACGGCGTTGAGCAGGCCCTCAATCACCGGATAGCCGTCGGGCAGGTACGCAGAACCCAGGGCGGCGTAGATGGCGGGCCAGCAGGGCCCCACCAGCGCATCGGCGGTGCCTGCGTTCAGTGCCTCCCCATCCAGGTCGCCCAACGGAATGCCCGCGCCCGACACGGCGGTGTGCTGAGTGAGCAGGGTTGCGGGCAGAGTGAAGGAATCCCGCACCACGCCAAACGTGGTGCCTTCCTTCGGCTCCACCGTGGGCAGGGAATCAATGCTGTCGCCCGCAGCGGAGGTGGAACCCACGCCCGCGACGGCGGCCAGCAGGCCATACACGGCGTCCGGCAGGGCATCGTGATCCACCACCGGGGACGCACCCGTGGCCGTGGCCTCGGACAATGCCACCGGAATGTCCACCTGGGTGACCACATAGGGCTTCTTCGCGCCGGGGTCCAGGTCGTCCCACACGGAATCGGCCAGCACGCGAATGGTCCACACGTCGCTGGTGGGATCGGTGGGGGCGATGATGTCCACAGCCTCCGGCGCCAGCGCATGAGCTGGGTTATCAATCAAATGGCCGTGCCACACGATATGCGGGGCGGTGCGCAGCAGTTCCTCGCCGTCGGCGACCTCGCCCAGGCGGGCAAACACCTTCGCGGGTGTGCTGTTGGCACTGAGGGTGTCTGTACATGCCTGCTCAAAACGACCCAGCAGGTCAGCCACCGGCTCGTCGATACGATCAATACCGGCCACCGACACCGGGCCCGGGATCACGCGCACAGCATCGGCGGAGTAGCGCTCGTCCTGAGACTGCCACAGGGTATCCAAGCCCCACCAGCGTGCCAGGTCCGCATCAATGGCGGGCACCCACGGCATCGGCTTGTGGTGCTTGCGGCACAGGCCAATAAACCACGCAGCGTCGCGGGCACCCACCTTCAGCTCGCGGGCCTGCGGGTACTCCGACAGCAGCTTCTCGACGGCCGCCGGACCATCCTCCGCATCCTCCAGGGTGGGGAACAACGTGACCACCGGGCCGTGATCCACATCCGACAGGCGGGCCTCCACACGGTGCAGCAAATCAAAGAAGCGATCCGGCCAGGTCGGGTCCGTCCAGGGGTACGCCAAATCCACAAAACGCTGCAGCCACTCGGCGTAGGTCATCTCCTCCAGATCACCGAAATACGGCTTCGCCGTCTTATTCAGCGCGGCAATAATCTCATCGCGCCGGGCAGCCACAGCCTCGTCGCTGGGCTCAATGGAGGAAATCAGGCGGGAACACGCGGCGGAGGCGTTATCCACCTCGTACATGTCCGCGTGCAGGTGCGATAGGCCGGAGGTCACGCCACCACGGGACTCGCCACGGCCGACCCAGCCGCCGCGATCGTTGGGATCCACACCAGGGGTGTCCTTGAGCAGCTTCTTGACCTGCGGAGACGTCTTTGCCTCCTTGGCGGTCATGGCTGCGGTGCCCACCAAAATGCCGTCCACGGGCATGGCGGGGGCGTGGTACTGGGTAGCCCAGGAACCCGTCAGGTATTCCGCGGCCTTCTCCGGGGTGCCAATGCCACCGCCCACACACAGCACCACGTTCGGCTGACGGCGGATTTCGCCGTAGGTGGCCAGCAACAGGTCATCCAGGTTCACCCAGGAATGGTGGCCGCCAGCGTGGCCGTCCTCCACCTGCATGATGATCATGGCATCCGAGTTGTCCTTGGCGATCTCCAGGACAGAACGAATCTGCTCCACGGTGCCCGGCTTGAAACTGATGTAGGGGAAGCCATCCTCGTGCAGGCTCTGGATCAGCTCCTTAGCTTCCTCCAACTCGGGGATACCGGCGGACACGGTCACGCCGTTGATGGAGGTGCCTGCGGCGCGGGCGCGCGAAACAATACGCTGCGCGCCAAACTGCAGGTTCCACATGTACCGGTCGAAGAACATGGAGTTGAACTGCGCTGCGCGGCCCGGTTGCAGCTGGGCCACCAAGCCGTCACGATTCTTGGTGAACACTTCCTCCGAATACTGGCCACCACCGGCCAACTCGGCCCAGAAACCAGCGTTAGCGGCTGCTGCGACAATATCCGGGTCCACGGTGGTGGGGGTCATGCCCGCCAGCAGGATCGGGGAGTAGCCGGTCAGGCGGCTAAACGCGGTGACAACCTTCACGCTGCCGTCCGGCAACTCCACCAGCTTCGGGGCGAACCGCTCCCAGGTGTCCTCCTGCGGGATGGTGGTACCGGGAGTGACCAGCTTGTCGCGATCCGCAGCGGTGCCAGCGGCAACGAGGGTGATGCCGCGGCCGTCGAGAAGCTTGGCGGTGATGCGGGCCAGGCCGTGACCCGGCTCGGTGTTTAGCACGTGGGTGATCTCGGTGCTGGTGGTCAGCGCCGACAACTCTGCGGGCCAATCGTGGTGCTTGACCAGAATGTCTTCGGCAAGGGCCTGGGCGGATACCGTCAAACCAAGCGCGGAGGCCCACTCGGCGGCGCGGTCCGCACCCGGCTGCATTGCCGTGAAGTGGAACGGTGCGGAAACCTTGAGTTCGTTGAACAGCGGCTCCACCCGAGTACCGCCCGAACGCTTATCATCCAGCTCCGCGTTATGCTTCTCCGCAGCCTGCTCAATCAGGCTCTCCACCTGGCGCAATGCCGCAGGCGCACCGGCAATCACAAAATGCGTGTGGCCATTACGCAGCGCCAATTCCGTGTCCTTAACCTGCGCAATGGCGCCCTCAACAGCCTCGCGCGGCACATTACGGACACTCAACATCCAGGAATCCCCCGCGTGCGTGCCCAATTCCTGCGCGCGCAGGGTGGCAGCAGTGCCCATCAGCAGGGCAAACGCCACCACATCCACCAGCGCAGTGTTCTCCTCCACGGCCTTACCGCTGGTGTCCGCCGCGATGGCCTGCGCTGCGGCCACGCCCAGGCTGCCCTGGGAATGCCCGATGAGTGCGGTCTTTGATACATCCAAACCAGCATCCTGAAGATGCAACACAGCCGCAACCTGCGACAACACAATCCCAGGCACACTCACCGCAGGAAGCGTATCCACATCGACTGACAGGGAGGCATCCGGATTGGTGATCAAATCCTTCAGCCGGGCATCCGCGCCGGGCACGGCGCTGGCGCGCTCCCGTGCGTAGGCGGCGACGCGACGCTCAGCGGCATTCAGTAGCGACAACAGTCGAGGATCCTCAGCACCCCGGAGAGCCTCCTGCCAGGGAGACGCTTGCCCCGCGAACAACAACGCGGGGCTTTCAAAGGCATGCAAAGGAAGCAAAGACGGCAAGTTCACGCAAACTCCTCATGTGTGACAAACGTGTTTTCCCGAATGCTAACAAGGCTTACTTTCAGCGTCGAATACATAAATGTATCGTCCCTGCTTGGTTAATAAAAACTCATGTGTGCAGGTGGTGCTTGGTGCGGGGTTGGTGGTCGTTATTTTCCATCGTCCCTGCATGTGCGCTTAACGACGCCCCCACGTCCCCGAAGTTGCAGCCCCCGCAGCATTACACCATTGGCTTGGAACATGCAAATAATAAAGTAAGGATCATGTCCACAATATCGTCGGCTTCAAGCATTGTGCCGCGCGGTTCAAAAGTGTCATTATCATTAATAAGTTCTGTTTTCCAGGCGGAAACTCCCGTAACCCGCAATGCAATGCCAATAACCGCCTGCGCTACCGCCTCTGGGCGGCGATCTAAGGTGCGGCCGACCTCGTTCACAATAAGCTCCAAAACCTGAGCGACGCGCAACACAAAATCACGGTTGATTTCCCGGAACTGCAGTGCCCACTCCGGTTCCCGCGCCGCCCGCGACAGCAGCTCATTGTGCAGGATGAAAAACTCCCTGTTCAGACCTAGTTCCACCTGTGCGCTGCCCAGGAACTCGGCGACCTTCACTTCCGGCTGGCCGCCGGGCTGCGTTGAGGGCTGTGCTGCCCAGCGTTCCACGATCTCGTCGAGGCGTTCAATAATCCGGGCATAAGCGTCCCGCGCCACGTGGGTGAAAAGCTCCTCTTTGGTGGCGTAGTTGGAATAGAAGGCACCCCTGGTCAGCCCGGCTTCTTTGCAGATGCGCTGTTGTGTACAGCCCTCAATGCCGGAGTTAATCATCACAATGCGGGCGGCTTCCACTAGGCGTTGTTGTGTTTCTGAACGCTCCCTCATTGGCCCACCGCTTCCCGTATTGTGCTGCACCCTGGATACTGTACGAGTGCCATTGTGCCAGAAAAAGGCGGCTATTCTTGAGCCTTATGGATCTGGACCGAACCACACAACCCAGCCGCGAACAACTCGCCCGCATCATGGACTACACCCTGCTCTCGCCCGAAGCCACCGCCGCCGATGTGGGGCACCTGATCGATAGCGCCATCTCTCTCGGGGTGGGTGCCGTCTGCGTGTCCCCGTCTCTGCTGCATGCCACGGAGAAAGCCACACAGGCTGGCCTGACGGTGGCCACTGTCTGTGGGTTCCCGTCCGGCAAGCATCATGTGCTGGTAAAGGCGGCAGAGGCCCGGCTGGCGGTGCAGTTCGGGGCGTCGGAAATTGATATGGTGGTGGATATTGCCGCAGCTCAGGCGGGGGACAGCAACGCCCTCATCTCTGAAATCGCTACCGTGCGCGAGGCTGTGCCGCACCCGGTGGTGCTGAAGGTCATCCTGGAATCGGCGGTGCTCAGTAACGACGCCCTGGCTACCGCCTGCCGCGCGGCACTCGCCGCCGGTGCTGACTACGTGAAAACCTCCACTGGGTTCCACCCTGCGGGCGGGGCTTCAGTGGAGGCAGTGCGCGTGATGAATGACGCCGTGGGCGGGCAGATGGGCATCAAGGCTTCTGGTGGAATACGTACCTGGGATGATGCGCAAGCGTTGGTAGCTGCCGGTGCGACCCGTCTTGGAGTGTCAGCAGCAGCAAAGGTTCTTGATGGCGCTCCTGATTAAACCAGTGCAGCATCAGGGATGTACCCGAGGAATACAGCATTCCAAAGCCGCAGCCGCTTAAGAAGAAACCCGGGTGTGCGGTGATGGGTTGGGTGCTGTCGGCCATCATGACCCACTGGCTCACCACAAACAGCACCATGCCGCAATACATGAGAATCAGGTTGGCTTTCCTGCTGCGTGGCCCGAAAAACAGCGTGGATACAAGCGCGATGGGCACGACGAGCACGGTAATGCCGCTGCCCCAGGTTGACAGCAGCGGGTACAGAACATGAGACTGCCCGTCGGGTCTTGTTCCTGCGATGCCCACCCAGTACATGCCGATACCCGCAGCTAGTAATACTATTTCTGGGATCAGGTAGCGGAATGAAAAATGTCTCACACAGCTCAGCCCCTTTGGCGCATGTAAGAAAAAGATAACGATTTATTAATGTGTATCTTATCTGCGTATTAGGGCAGGGGCAAACTGGGCAGGCTGAAGGCCGGGGCTACTTCTGCTGTGAGTTATCGCTAATCTCGCTGAAATTGACGTTCGTGCCGGTCAGGCGCAGGGCAACTGCCTTATCTTCCACCGACACGCTCTCCACGTTCAGCCCCCCGGCCATCTTGCTGGCGCTCTCCCGCAGACTATTGGTAATGGCGTCCGACATCTCCTTGGGCAGCTCCACCCCAAACAAGGCGGCCCGTTCCGCCTGGAACTGCAGCTGTCCGTCTGCGGCACTGGGGCGCAGCGTCAGCGTGGCAGCACCGTCGGTGAACTCGACGCTCACAGTGCCGTCATTCGGGTGCGAGGTGATGCCGGTGACGCGTACCAGGCTTTGGATCAGCGCGCCCGCGTAACCATTGTTGGTGTTTCCTGCTGCCTGTTCCGCAATGGCGGATTGCACCTGGGCGAGCATGAACTCGTCGGTCAGCCGGGTATCCAACAGCATGGAACCAGCGATGGGGTTGTTGCGGTCCTTCAGGGAAAGATTGCGGATCTTCACCGTGGACGCGGGGCTGCCCGTCACGGTGGGGGCGCTGTTGGTGCCGTCGGGGTAGTCGATCTTCAAGGTGGACGGCAGGTCCATGTCCACATGCTTCACATTCCCCGTGACCAGCGTGGCCACAACCGGGTAGGCCCCGAAGCTGACGCTGGCCCCCTCACCCGAATCGGCTTTCAATTGCTGGGACACATACCACCGGGTACCGCCCTCGGCAATACCAGCGATGAGGAGGAAAGCAACAACAAGACCAACAAGTAACTTTTTCACCCAATCTAGTTTTCCTGAATCTTCAGCAACGCGCTACTCGCACTACACCTGATCGCCACTCACAAAAGACCACGGTACGGTGAGCAGGTTGTCGCGGACTCGGCGGCGAATCGGGGTGAGGGGCACCGAGGCGTCGATAAGCAGGCGGCGAGCCTCCCGCCAGCGGATGCGCGGACCGTAGGTGGCCCAGGCGGCGGTGCGGTCCCAGGCGTCGTCGGCCATGCGCAACAGGTCGTGGATGGCTTCGCCGGGGACGTTTCGGTGAATAAGGGCCTTAGGGAGCCGTTCGGCCAGGTCAGAGGGGCGGGCGGTATGATGCGGATCCCAGGCCAGGGTGAGGGACTGCGGGCCGTCCGCGTCCAATAGCACCCAGGAACAGCGGCGGCCCAGCTCGTCGCAGGTGCCCTCCACAAACAGCCCACCGGGGGCGAGTCGGGAACACACCAGCTGCCAGGCGTCGTGAACCTGGGAGACGTCGTACTGACGCAGCACATTAAACGCTCGCACCAGATTCGGGCGGTGGCCCGCCAGCTCAAACCCGCCCACGGCAAAGTGCACGCCGTCGCGGGGTGGCAGCACACGGGCGGGATCAATCTCCAGGCCGAGCACGGAGACATCGGCACGCAGGCGGCGCAGCCAGATGGCCCACTCGCAGGTGGTGGTGTGAGAGGCACCGTACCCCACATCAATGGCCAGGGGAACGTCGTGGATGGAGGCATGCGAAAGGCACCGCTGCACCGTGGGATGATGAACCATCCAGCGGTCGCAGCGGCGCAATCGATTCACATTCGTTGTGCCGCGTGTGATCACACCCACCGGGCGGGTGCTTCGAGTAGCCTGCCGACGAGTGCGTTGGTGATCTCCGAACGTGGCACGCAGATTATGGGCGTGATCAGCCACAAACGTGTGTTAGAGGTTTTCCGAAATCCACTTCTCGGTCAGAGCGGCCTCGTTGGCCACCAGCTCGCTGAGGGCTTCGGCAACCTTCGGCTCAATCGCGGGACCCATGAACGGAATGGTCACGTTCACCTCGTTGGCGTAGGAGAGGGTGGTGGACGCATCGTCGCCGGACAGCTCAATATCGCCCTTGAAATCCACCGGGGCACCCTTCACATCTGCGGTGTAGGACGCCTTCGCGGCACCGTCGGCCAGTGCGCCAATGGTGTACACGCGCTTAATCTTCAACGACTGGCTGATCATCGCGCGCACAGCCTCGGGAAGCAGCTCCATCGGCATGATCTCGTACAGCACAACCTCAGCGCCGCCGTCAGTGCTGGTGATCTCATGAACCTCGCCGGGTTCCGTGCTCAGATTCGCCACATTGTAGGCCCAGTAGTCAGCATTAGTCAGGGCCTCATGCACCTTTGCAGGCGGAAAATTGATAGTTACAGAAGTTTCGGTACGCGTTGCCATGTGTACAGACTACCGTTAAAGGTGTGTCCGACCTATTAGTAACCCAAAAACTCTCCAGCATCCCCGGTGCCACCATCGACACCACTGCCCAGTTCGCCGACCTCACCACCCTGCACCTTGGGGGGCAGCCACGCGCCGTCGTGCGGTGTGCATCCACGCAGGCAGTCATAGACGTCGTATCGCTTCTCGACGCCCACCAGGTGCCGTTGCTCATTATCGGCGGCGGGTCCAACCTCGTTATTGCTGATGGTCCCGTTGACGTGGTTGCCGTCGTCCTAGAATGCGACAACATTCACATCGACCCCGACAGCGGGATTTTGCGCACAGAAGCCGGTGCCGTCTGGGATTCCGTGGTCGCTGTTGCTGTGGACGCGGGGCTCGGCGGCATCGAATGCCTCTCCGGCATTCCCGGCTCCGCGGGCGCCACGCCCGTGCAAAACGTTGGTGCCTACGGGGCGGAAATCTCCGACGTGCTCACTCGTGTTCGACTGTGGGATCGTTCGGCAGGGGAGGATGTGTGGGTGCCCGCTTCTGAGCTGGATTTGAGCTACCGACACTCCAACCTCAAACACACCTCCAGAGCGGTTGTGTTGGAGATCGAACTCGCTTTAAGTGTGGACGGGCTATCTGCGCCTCTGCGATTCGGGGAGCTTGCGCGGACATTGGGGGTTTCGGGTTCTGAGGGTTCTGGGGCTTCTGGGGCGCGGCGACCGGTGGAGGAGGTGCGCGAAGCGGTACTAGAACTACGCAGAGGAAAAGG
>ERZ773054.1140-NODE-1140-length-17284-cov-17.578908_pt1 | contig 17284 bp, 16 predicted proteins | sample MGYA00580630_ERZ773054 | MGnify/ENA primary metagenome ERZ773054 (study PRJEB29015, sample SAMEA2737994) | human oral metagenome | biome: human oral; feature: human-associated habitat; material: dental | place: China | collected 2115 ... | reverse complement strand
CCGACGGGGGAGTAGCTGAGGGAGCGGCGCCCGTTGAGCGGCCGAGACCTCTTGAACGGACGGGATCCGGTGAGCGGCCGGCCCCCGTCGGGAGGCGATCCGTCGAGGGGGCGGGCGGTAAGGCGGCCGCCGGGCTCGGCGCCGAAGGGAAGACTGCCGGTCTCGGCGTCGAGGAGTGCGCACGCCTCGTCGGCCTTCCCGACGGCTGGGAGAGCCGGTATCCCTCCCAGCTCTCGGGAGGCCAGCTCCAGCGTTTCGCCCTGGCGCGGGCGCTCGCGGGCGGGGCGAAGGTGATGATCCTGGACGAAGTCACCGCCAACCTCGACTCCGTCGCGCGGGACGAGATATGCGAGCTCCTCCGGACGCTCAAGCCGCGGGTGGCGATGCTCGTCATCACCCACGACCGGGCCGTCGTCGAGTCCCTGTGCGACCGCGAGATCCCACTGGGGTGAGCGGGCCCCGGCTGTTCTCGACCGCCGCCGGCATTCCCTCGTCGCCGGGCTGTCACGGTTACCGGATTCCTCCGTCACCGGGCTGTCACCCTGCGTCATTTCGCACACCTCTTGCCACGCGTCGGATTCCCTCGTTACCGGGCTGTCGCCGTCGTCCGGAGTCGACCTACTGCGGGATGCCGTCTACGGTGGGGGCAGGCGAAAGGAGATCATGCGACTGCCGAGTTTCGGCCGGGACACCGCCGTCGTCTCCGGCTACCTGGCCGCGGGGTACGAGGCGTACCTCCGGCTCTTCATGCCCTTGGACTCAGCCGAGGGCCCCGTGCGATGGTCGGCGCTTCTCGCTGGCGGCGAGGCCGCGTTGAGAGGGGACTTGCGCTTCTTCGACGACATCGACCCCGCCGTCCGCGAGCGCCGCGGACTCGAGCTCACGTGCGGGAAGAGCGACGCCGGATGGCGCGCCCGGCTGGCCGGCGTCCTGTCCGAGCACACCTCCACCCCGGACGACATGCGCTACGCCCTCTGGCCCGGCTACGCGGGAGAGCTCGACGCGATGGCGGGACGGCTGACGCCGCTGCCGAGCGCCCCGGGCGAGGCCCGCTCGGGCGAAGTCCTTCCGGGTAACTCGGGCGCTTTCCCGCGGGGTACGTTCCCAGCCGAGTTGGGGTGCCTCCTGTACCGGGGTCCTCTGGAGGTCGTCGGCGTCGACGTAGACCATGTGGGCTACCTGCCGTGCGCACTCTGGCCGCGCGACGGCTCCTTCGTGGTCGCCCAGTGGATCTACGACGATTCGGTCTACGTCTCGGGCTCGCGGAAGCTCGCCGCTGCGCTGGCCGACGGAGGCTTCGACGTCGCCCCGGTCGACGACCCCGACTCGCCCCTCAACTCCATGGGTGACGTTCTCTGAACAGATTTTATGTTTTTATTGTATATTAAATAATTAATTCACTTTTATAACTTATTGAACATTATGGAGTTGCGAAATGTTCCATATCTTTAATTTTTGCCACTGTTTAAGGAAACCCATGCTCGATTCACTACTGGTAATGGGAATTTTCTCGTTAAGATATATTAAAGGAAAGTTATTTATGTGTTTCGCCAACTTTAAATTCCATATAGTTCCATTTTCGTGTGAAAGGAGCAAATATGCTAGAACAGCGCAATGTCTGTAGATTTTTATGTCGGAAACTTTTTCTTCTATTATATGAGTTAATAATTCATTGTTAATAATAGCAGAGGAATTTATTTTAATTTTATATTTAACATTTTTATTGAATACTCGAATATTATGAGCGCAATTATTACGTAGGTTTGACAAGGCAAGGGACCATTTCAGTAAATTTCTGCCGTTTTTAATTCCAAAATATCTTGCTACAGCATTTTGGTCGGACTGCTTCAGAAGACCAAATAAATAAGGCAAATTTCCGAACGAGAGCAGTTCGACAGTTGCCCACACAGGCAGTTTCTCTTTGGAATATGTATTTATATAATGGATTATAAAATCTTCGTCTTTAGAATGATTTAAAGCTTTTTTATATTCACTTTTCCAAGCTTCGAACTTTGTTTTATTATTTCTTTTTGTTATTTCATCACATTTGTTTTTATCTAAACAATTTTTATCTAAATGTGCCATAGGATTTCTTTTAGCAAGAATATGTGCGATTGCTGCTCTAAACCGTATTTCAAAATCAAATAAACCATTTAAAAGAATTTGCCTAAGTTCAACATCAAATTCATAATATTTCATTACGTCATTAAAGTTGGTTCCATTTATGAAATTGTCTCGCCTAAATTTTCGATTAGCCTCATTTTGCTCTTCTTTTGGAAGTAATTGCCGGAATATGTATCTATAACCACCCAAACGATGGTATCCGAAGCAACGAAGAGCTTTTTCTGCTTTTTCACGATCATCCACCTTCATTCCTAAGTCAATCAATCGCTCAACAAGCTGACTATAATCTTGAAAAGGTTTTGGCGGATTCTTCATGGCGACTGTAATTCTACGTATATGAAAACCGCCCCATGACGGCCCGGAGGCCGACAGAGGTGGGCGGTGTCTAATGTCTTCAGGATACTAGATGGCTACCGCTATTTCAAATCAAAAAAGTGATGTGGAACACAGTAACCCATCTATTCGCGTGTTTTACAGGTGACGTCTTCTGAACAGCCTGGACGGTACAGTCCGGGCGGTCACGCGAGTTTCCGGCGCCCGCGCGCTTATCCGCCTTCGCCTGCCTCGGCTTCTGCGCGCAGGGGAACGCGCATGGGAAAGTGGACATGGGAAAACCGTCCCGTGACGGCCCGGAAGCCGACAGAGGGGAACGGTGTCTGGACGCCTAGTCTACCGGGCGGCGCCTAGCCTACCGGGCGAGCGGAGCCGCAGTGCCGCTTTCCTGCATCTTCGCCCCGCCACCTGGCGAGCAGCTCGTACCCGTCGTGGCCGCGCACCGTCGGCACGTCGGCCCAGGCCCGCCCGGCGCTCGGCGCCTCGCGCTGGATCGGGACGCCGTGGGAGAGGACTTGCTCGACCGCGTCCAGCTCGCGAATGGCGATTCCCGCCACTCGCGAAGGGTGCTCGCGGGCGAGGTCGGCGTAGACGTACGGGTCGTGTTGGCCGTCGTCGCCGACGAGGATCCACCGGATGTCGGGGAAGGCGATGAGGAGGTTGCGCAGCTGGGTCTTCTTGTGCTCCTGGCCTGAGCGGAAGAGGCCGGTCGGCGTCGGCCCCCAGTCGGTCAGGAGGAGCGGGCCGGCGGGGAACCCGTTGGCGCGTATGAAGTCCTCGAGCGTCGGCGCCGTGTTCCAGGCCCCCGTCGACAGGTAGAACACGGGGTCTGCGGGATCGTCGAGCAGCGCGGCGTAGAACTCGGCCATCCCGGGGACGGCTTGCCGGGCGTTGGTGCGGCGGACGAAGGAGTTCCACGCCGCCAGGAACGGACGCGGAAGCCAGGTGACCACGATCGTGTCGTCGACGTCGGAGATGATCCCCGTGCGAACGCCCGGATCGACGATGACGACGGGCGCCCGCGCCCCCGCACCCGCGACGGGCGTGATGAGGGCTTCGTGCACGCCCGGCTCGAGCCCGTGGTCCTCGACGAGGAGGTCGATGTAGCCAGAGGCGTCGGTGTGGGTCTCGATCGTCGTGCCGCCGATGGACACTGTCACGGGCAGATAGCCGACCTGAGTCGTGAAGAACTGGTGCCAGCCGCGCTGTGCCCGCTCGGGGATCAGGCTTCGCGCGGAGTCTGCCTCGTCGGGAGCCGCCATGACGGCTCGCGCGAGGACGCGCAGGGAGTCCGAGCCGTATCCCGTGTAGGGCAGTATCTTCGGCTTCCAGCCTCGCTTGCGCAGGCGGACGATGCCCCGGCGGTTGTATTCCTGCTCGAATCGGCGGACGAGATCTGCTAATCCCATCCGGCAAGCCTAACTTACGAGTCGGCTAGCCTAGCGCATGGGTTGGCGGGCTTTGGGCGTGAGGCGGGGCGCGCGAGTTGGCGATCCTTAGGCGCGAGTTGGCGATCCTTGGGCGCGGGTTTAGCGAGCCTGGCTCGTGAGCGTTTCGCCCGTCGGCCTGATGGGTTTACTCGTCGGCTTGACAGCTGCCCGGTGAAACTCACGGTCGGGCTGCTCGTCATCCGGTGGAACTCATCTTTTGTTGATTTCACCGGTCGCTTTACCGGTGAAATCTGCCTACAACCGGGGTTTCACCGGGCGACGAGAGACAGCGACCGAGGTTTCACCGGGCGATAAGGCCGGTTGTAGAAGCGGCTCAACGAATGCGATCCCTCGAGTCGTCGAACAGGCGGGCCTGCAGATCCCTTCGGGCCCACAGATCCCTCGGCAACTCGGCCCCCTCGGACGGGCTTACAGTTCCCTTGACCCGTCGGGCGGGCAGGGCTACAATCGTCCGCACAACAGAAAACTTCTGAGCTTGTGCCAAATGTGTGCTCGTTTTCCCGCCACTCCGTGGGGTAGAAAACGAGCATTTTTTGTGCTCGAAACCGATTGGAGAGTTGCAATGGGGCGATTCTTACTGGGAATCGACAATGGCGGTTCAGTGTCGAAGGCCGCCATCTACGACGTCGACGGGACGATGGTCTCCGTGGCGTCCACGCCGGTGCCCTCCGAAGCTGTGAAGGCCGGATGGAGCGAACGGAACATGGATCTGCTGTGGAAGTCCAATCTGGACGCCATGCGGCAGATCGTCCAGGTCAGCGGCGTGGACCCCGCCGATATTCTGGGGATCACCTGCACAGGACACGGCAACGGCGTCTATCTCGTCGACGGACAGGGCGACCCGGTGCGCAACGGGATCGTCTCGAACGACAGCAGGGCCGCGAAGCTCGTCGAGCGATGGAGCGAGGGCGACCGATACAACGCGCTGTACCTCGATTCGACGATGCAGCAGATCTTCACCGGGGCTCCCATCGCCCTCCTGGCCCATCTCGCCGAGAACGAGCCGGAGTCGATGCGCCGGACGCATTCGATCCTGATGATCAAGGACTACATCCGGTTCAAACTCACCGGCAGGCTCGGCCTGGAGATCACGGACGCCTCGTGCACCAACTTGCTGGACATGCGCACTCGCCGGCTCACCACCGAGAACTTCAAGGAGCTCGGCGTGGGGGACTGGGAGGGGAAGCTGCCCGACCTCGTCGGATCCAACGAGGTGGTGGGCGGCGTCCTCAAGGAGGTCGCCGACTACACCGGGCTGAAGGAGGGAACCCCCGTCTTCGGCGGGATATCGGACATCTCGGCGTCGGCGATCGGATGCGGGGCCGTGGAGGACTACCAGCCCGCCATCATCACCGGCACGTGGTCCATCAACGAGTTCTTCGCGCCCGAACCCGTTGTGGACCCCGACCTGTTCATGACCTCGCTCGCGCCGTTCGACGACCGCTATCTGATCATGGAGGCCTCGCCAACGTCCGCCGCGAGCCTGGACTGGCTGGTCAACCGAGTCCTGAAGCGAACCCCCGGCTTCGCTCAGGCCGAGTCGCAGGACGTGTACGAATGGTGCAATGACATCGTCTTCTCGGGCGACGTCGAGCCGCGTGACGTCGGCTTCATGCCCTACCTCTACGGCTCCAACCTGCACCCGAACGCGCTCGGAGGCTGGTTCTCGCTGTCGAACGCCGACGGCCTGGAGCAGCTGCTGTACTCGCTGTACGAGGGCGTGGCCTTCTCCCACCGCGAGCACGTCCAGCGGCTGCGCGGCTACGCGGACCTGCTCTCTCCCGCGCGCATCACGGGCGGCGTCACCAATTCGGCGCCGTGGACGCAGATGTTCGCCGACGTTCTCGCGCTGCCCCTCGAAACGGTGAACGCCCCGCAGTCCGGGATCCTCGGCGCGGTCATCGTGGCGGCCGTCGGCGCCGGCGTCTACCCGTCGGTCCGCGAGGCCGCTTCGACGATGGTGACGGGCGGCGAGGAGATCCGCCCGGACGGGCAGAGGGAAGGGCTGTTCCAGAAGCGCTACGCCGCGTGGAAGGAGACGGTCGATCGGTTCTGACGGCGAGGCCCGGTGACCGAGGCTCGGCTGTTGCCGCGGCCCGGCCGCGGCCGACGTTCGCCTCGAGTCCGTACGGCGGCCGGACGAGCGGACCGGCCGGTCCGAACTCAGATAGAGCGGGGAGGCAGGAAGGCCTGTGGAACCGGCTCGGGAACGGACCCGGCGAACGAAAGGAAACGAGAGAGGAAGGGAGAGGAAGAATGCCCGACAAGCCAATCATCCCCACGGGCTCGGCGACGGTGATCCCTTCGGTCCACCGCCTCGCCGCCCTCGACAGGGCGCTCGAGGCCGACGCGCCCGCCGTCCTGCTGACCGACGCCCACATCGGCAACGTCCACGCGCTCGCCGACCGCTGCCACGAGGCGGGCAAGGCGATCCTCGTCCGCCCGGACCTCATGGAGGGCCTGCGCGCCGACAAACTGGGGCTGACCATCCTGGCGAAGGATATAGGGGTCGACGGCATCTTCACCGGCTCGGCCGCCACCGCCCGACTGGCCCAGCAGGCGGGCATGTCCGTGTACTGGAGGTTCTTCCTGCTCGACTCGCGCGCCTTGGAGACCGCGGTCGTCCAGGCCGCCCATTCCCTGTGCGACGGCTTCGAGCTCGTCCCCGGCCCGGCCGCCCTGGCGCAGGGGGCGCCCCTGATCGACGAGGCGGGCGACAGGCCCGTCATCGCCGGCGGATTCGTCAACAGCCGGGAAGTCGCGAGCTCCCTGTTCGCCGCCGGATTCTCCGGGGTCACCACCAGCGAACAGAGCCTGTGGCCGCCGGGCCCGGCGGCTTGACGGAAGTCATTGTCAATACTCGGAGTCCCTCGGATTCCCTTATGAAAGGCAGGAAGGCCACTATGACAACGAGAATTCTGTGTGTGGCGGACGGCGGGATCACCCCCGCGATGATGTCCGCGCTGAAAGAGCTGGAGAGCTACGACGCGGAGGTGACGATCGTCGAGGACTCCCAGATGACGTCCATGGCGGAGATAACCGACCGCATGGGCGTGATCGAGCGGGCGGGGATCGACGCGGCCCCGACGTGTCCGGAGCTCCTGGCGAACTGCGCCGAGGCGGACGTGATAGTGGTCCACGTCGCCTCCGTGAACCGAGAGGTCATCGACGCGGCCCCGAACCTGAAACTCGTGTGCGTGCTGAGGGGAGGATACGAGAACGCCGACGTGGAGTACCTGAAGTCCAAGGGGATCCGGTTGACGAACGCGCCCTGGCGGTCGGCCAACGCGGTGGCCGACTTCACCGTCGGGATGATGATCGCCGAGAACAAGAACATCGCGCGCAGCCACCACTTCCTGAAGGAGGGCAAGTGGGTGAAGAGGTATCCCAACCAGCCGTTCATACGCGACATGAGGAAATGCACCGTCGGCCTCGTCGGGTTCGGCTTCATCGGCTCCCGCGTCGCCAAGCGGCTCAGCGGCTTCGAGTGCCGCGTCGTCGTCTTCGACCCCTACGTCGACGCGAAGGAGATCGAGGCGCACGGCGTGGACGTGGCCGACTCCCTGGAGAGCCTGCTCGAAGCCTCCGACTTCGTCTCCCTGCACATGCGGATCTCCAGCGACACCCACCACATGATCGACGCCGAGGCGCTCCGGCGCATGAAGCCGACCGCGTACCTCGTCAACACCGCCCGCGCGGACCTCGTCGACGAGGAGGCGCTGGTGGACGCCCTGCGCGGCCACCGGATCGGGGGAGCGGCCATAGACGTGTACGCCGAGGAGCCCATCGGGACGGACCACCCCTACCTGAGCCTCGACAACGTCACCCTCGTCTCGCATCTGGCGGGGACCTCCGCCGACACGATGCAGACGTCGGTGGAGATCGGCTTCGAAGACCTGGAGGCCTACTTGAAAGGCGAGGAGCTGATCAATCGCCGTGCATGAAGGCTGCCGGCGGGCGTGCGCGAGTGCAGGCGTGACCATCGATCGGGCATGCGTGCGCGGGCAAGGCCGCCGACGGGCGTGGCCCGGGCCGCCGCTGAGGAGCGTGCGCGTCGACGTAGGTGCGCGGGTGAGGCCGTCGTCAGGGAACGCGGGCGTGCCCGTCAAGAAATGGGCGTGCCCGTCAAACCGTCCACTGTAAGAATTCATTGAAAAGAACGAACAAGGAGACATCAATGTCAGGCGTATCGATGCGAATGGGTCAGCTCTTCGACAGGGAATCGGGGCGGGCGTTCGTCGTGGCCTTCGACCACGGGCAGGCGCTTCCGATCCCGGAGGGGCTGGGGAATCCGGTCGACCTGCTTGAGAGGATCATCGCCGGAGGGCCCGAGGGGATCCTGCTGACCGCGGGGATGCTGTCCCAGTCGCAGCATCTCTTCTCCCACCGGCAGGCCCCGGCGGCGATCGTCCGGGCGGACTGGACCACCCTCGACAAGAGAATGCAGGCGGAGCTGGGAGAGCAGTACCGCTCCCTCGTCACCCCCGGGGAGGCGCTCGCCCTGGGAGCGTCCGCCCTGTGCACGTACATCATCGGGTGGCCCGCGGAAGGCAGGATGTTCGCCGAGAACATCGAGAACGTGGCCCGCACCGTCCACCAGGCCCACGCCGTCGGCCTGCCCGTGATCGTCGAGGCGACCCTCTGGGGGTCGCGGATGAGCGACAAGAAAGACCATCAGCTGCTGCGTCAGATGTGCCGGATCGGCGCCGAGCTCGGCGCCGACGCCCTCAAGACGGAGTTCGTCGGCGACGAGGAGGCCGAGCGCGTGATGATTGAGGAGGCGGGGAACATCCCCGTCCTCACCCTGGGCGGCGCGGCGGCTTCGCCGGAGGAGGTCGCCGCGGCCGCGCGCGGCGCCATCGCCAGCGGCGCCAAGGGCCTGATCTTCGGGCGGAACGCCTGGCAGGTTCCGGACATGGAGGGGGCGATGAAGGAGCTGTCCCGCATCGTCCACGGGTAGCGCATCGTCCACGGGTAGCGGGTCGCGCCGACGAGGTACATGGCTTCCGCGGCGAGCTGTCCCGCATCGTCCGCGGGCGGGGGCGGCTTTTCGTCCACGAGTGGCGGCTGCCGACTCCGCATTCGCGGTTGGTTGCCGTGGCGGACCGGCCTGATGCGGCGGGTGGCTGCGGCGGAGCGGCGGCGATGGTGACGAGCGTTCCTTGCTCTGGTTCGTCGTTGAGGCTGGCGGCTGCTGCCTCGGCTCGCCGCCGTGGTGAGCGGCTCGCCCTGTTCCGCCGCTGCCGCAGTCGGTTCGCTGTCGCCGTACAAAACGGCCGAATGCTATGCGACGGCCGGGCTCAGCGTTCGGCATCCACTCTGTCGCGAACGGGATCGGATGCCGAACGGCCCGGCCATCGGCCAGTTGGTGCCGTCAGCCAGTCGATCATCGGGGTTGTTCGCCCAGCCAATTGGCCTATCGACCCGGCAGCCGCGTTGTTCGTCGGGCCATCCGCTGCGTTGCCCGGTGAAACTTACTTCACTTGGCGGGCGACCGGTGAAACTCACGGTCGGGCTGCTCGTCATCCGGTGAAATCCGCCTACAACCGAGGTTTCACTGGGCGACGAAGGCAGGGAGCCGGCCCGCCCAAGCCATCTGTCCGCCCCGACTGCTCGGGTCAGGAAGCTGGGGCAAAGGGCCGGCCGCGGCGACCGGACGCAGGGGCCGTCTGCTTGAGACAGCCGATGGGCTGATCGCGTGGGTCCAGCGGAATCCCCTGCTACGCTCCCTCTATGACGCCCCAGCCGGATCCTGTGAAACCGTCCCCAGACCCTCTGATATCATCCCGGGATCCTAAGACGCCGCACCCGGATGATCGCACCGCCAGCGTCGCCGATCACACCGCCCATTTCGCGGAGAACCGCGCCAACTGGGATGACCGCGCCGCCTTTCACGAGGCCAGCGGCTACGGCATCGCCGAACTCCTCGCCTCACCCGACGCCGTCACCCGGGAGGTCTCCCAGGACGCCGAGCGCCTCGGGGACCTGGCAGGCCTCGACGTCATCCACCTCCAGTGCCACTTGGGCCTGGACACCGTCTCCCTGTCGCGGCTGGGAGCGGCGCGCGTCGTCGGCCTCGACATCTCGCCGGAGTCGCTCCGCCGGGCCTGCAGCCTGGCTGCGCGAGCCGGGGCCGACGTCGAGCTGGTCGAGGCCAACGTCTACGACGCCCGCGCTGCCGTCGAAGGCTCCTTCGACCTCGTCTACACCACCCTCGGCGTTCTGTGCTGGCTGCCGGACATCGAAGCATGGGCTCGCGTCGTCGCCTCCCTCCTGCGCCCCGGAGGCCGCCTGCTGCTGCGCGACGATCACCCCGCCTTCATGGCCGTGGGGGACGACGTCGCCCACGGGCTCACCCTGCACGAGCCCTATTTCCAGCAGCCGGAGCCCATGACTTGGGAGGACGACGGATCCTACGTCGCCGTGCCCGACGGGACTCCGCCGATCGCCCGCACCCGCAACCACCAGTGGAACCACGCGGTGGGGGAGATCCTCACGGCCGTCCTCCGCGCCGGGCTCGTCCTCGACGAGGTCGCCGAAACACGCGTCTCCGCCTGGTGCCGCTGGCCGGACCTCATGGAACCCTGCGAGGGCGGCTACCGCTTCGCCGATCCGGCGATGCGTGAGATGCTCCCGCTCCAGCTGCTCGTCGCCGCGCACCGGCCGGCTGCCGGTTCATCCGCTGGCGACTCGCCCTCTGCCGACTCGCTCGCTGGCGGCTCCACTGCCAGTCCATCCACCGCCGGCTCGCCCTCTGCCGGCTCGGCGGGGCGGGTGCGGGAAGTCGGCTAGCCTGGTGGCATGCTCCTCGCGTTCTCCATCTCCCCGCAGACATCCGACCAGCCCGACGGCTTCGTCTCCCAGGCCGTGGCCGCCGCCGTCAAGGTCGTGCGCGAATCCGGCCTCCCCAACGAGACGACGTCCATGTTCACGACCGCCGAGGGGGAATGGGAGGAGGTGATGGCCGTCGTCAAGCGCTGCGTCGACGCCGTCGCCGAGCGCACGCCGCGCATCAGCCTGGTCATGAAGGCCGACATCCGCCCCGGGCACACCGGCCAGCTCACCGCCAAGGTCGAGCGGATCGAGAAGATCCTCGACTTCGGTGAATAAACCACTACCCTGTTCCTGATCGGCAAGCAAGTGGTGGCTCAATTTATGCTAGAGTACCGGCGTGTGTAAATCTGATTTAAAAATCATAAGTGCGTCAGTTGAGCATATACTTGGCGAATATAATCACTCCTTTTCCATCGATAATGATGATGGATTTGTAATTTTATACGGTCCAAATGGCGTTGGAAAAACTAAATTTCTTGAAATAATTAATGCTATAACTCGGTTGAATGGCTATGCTCTATCTTATTTGCCTTTTGAAACTGCAACTTTAACATATTCTGATGAATCAATTTTATCTGTTAAACGCGACATAGAAAATGATATTAATCAAAATGAAGATTCAAGTCTATCATTTCCTATCGATATAACACTTGAGAGGCCGAATGGAAGTAAAATATGTTGGTCTTATAAAGTTGATAATTTTAAGAAATGGATTGAATTAAATCTTCCATACGAACAAATTTCTGAGTACATGTGGCTGGACGTGGAAGATGGGGAAGTTTTTCATATAGATGAATTACGAGAGCGATTTCAAAAAGTAAATAAAGAAATAATACAAAGTGAAAGTGACTGCCCTAAAGAGCTTAGAGAGTTTGTGAATTCTGTTCCTAGCTTTTTCATTAAAGCACAAAGACTTCGTGCAGAAAGTAAAAAAGTACGTGCTTCATTAATAAGAATAAAAAATAGATTAGCCAGAAATTTGCGACGTCCCTCTTCTCGCATCCGAGAACAAGCAGAAATAATTCAAAAACTTGTGAATGAGGCTCAAACAGAACATTCACGAATTACTCAACGTTTAGATCGTACATTTCCGAATAGAGTGCTTAGTGAGATATCTAAAGACCTAAAACTTGATTCTGAAACTATTCGTGCGAGTTATAACGAACAAAATGACTTTCGTGGTCGTCTAGGACGTGTTGCATCAGTTGACTTGGATAATGAACTTTCGCTACCAAGCGATAATTTAGATAATTGGTCGCTTACACTTCTTGACCTTTATTTAAAAGATACAAAACAAAAGTTGCGTCCTTTTGAAGTGCTATTAAAAAAGATAGAATTACTTGAAAAAATAATTAATAGCAGACTTCTTAATAAATATTTACAGATAACAGGTGATAAAGGTTTATCTGTTTTACATTCAGGTAATGATAAACCTATTGATCTTGATTCACTTTCGTCTGGAGAGCAGCATGAAATTATTTTGATGATTGATTTATTGTTTAATGTTCCAGATGGAGCTTTAGTTCTTATTGATGAACCAGAAATTTCTTTACATGTAGCTTGGCAGATTAAATTCATTCCAGATGTCATAAAAATAGCAAAACTTTCCAAATTTTGCTTTGTAGTCGCTACTCACTCTCCGCAAATCGTTAATGATCAGTGGGAAAGAGCCTTTCGGCTAGGTCCTTCGGAAGAGATTCCTTCATGAAAGAATTTTTGAATGAAAATACTTTATTTTCTACCATTTTGATGCTTAATGAATCTAATTTACCTTTATTGGTAGTAGAAGGAGAATATGATCAACTTTTACTTAAAAAACATTGCACAGAAAATCTTAAAATTTTGTCTGGAACAGGTGGAAAAAAGCAGGTACTTTGTACTGCATCTCTTGCACGAGAGAAGAATTTTAAAAATGTACACTTTCTTGTAGATCGCGATTATGATAATTTTTCATCAGAGTGTTCATATTTCTCTTATTATAATGTCCATTATAGTGATAGTCATGATATATTTATGGATCTTATTACTAATGATTGGAAAAATTTTCAGTATTTGCTTGAAGTAGTAGCTAAAAGAGACAATGAAAATTTAAATGATTTTGAAAGTTCAAATTTGGATGATATCAAAAATGAGGCGATTTCTTTAGCAGCTTGTCTTGCCATTGTGCGTATTCTAAACGCGAAATTTGACTTAGGATTCAATTTTAAACGATTTTCATTCTATAAATTTGATACTAAAGCAAACTTTGACATTAACACAATAGAAAAAATATTAAAATATTTTGAAAATGAAAATTTGGATAATTTAATTATTGATTCACGAAAAATCTACGATGAAGTTATTGAAAGTGTAGAACATGTTATTGGTGATCATGACTTATTTGAAGCCATTGCTCGAGGTTTTAAATTGAGTAAAATTAGTATAAAAGCGAATTATATTCAAAAAACTTTTATTTTTGGAGTTTCGTGTTTGTCTATAGTTAACACTACTTGGTATTCAGAAATACAATCTTGGTGCAAAAAATATGACTGTGAAGGTTTTAATTGTTAAGTTCAACTTAATGTATAAAGGCTGTTAAATACTGAAGGATGCAATTTCATATTTTTGTCGTCACCGCAGCGCCTTGGGCAGCGTTGCCTTCGCCGTGCGGGGGAGTCTGGCGATTTCCTCGGCCATTCCGGCGACGAACGCGTGCCGCTGGCTTTCGGGCATGCGCTCAATGGGAGTCGAGATGGAGATCGCCACGTGCGAGGTCTTCCCGATCGTCAGGGGGATGGCGACGCAGGCGATGCCGGGCTCGCACTCGCCGATCTCCTGCGTCCAGCCCTCTTCGTCGAGCCGGGCGAAGTTCTCCCGGACGGCCCGCTCCAGCTCCTTCAGACCTGCAGGGGATTCGCCGTCCAGGCCGGGGTCGGAGAGGAACCACGGCAGTTCGGCCTCGCGGTCGGGGCGGACGCCGATGAGGGCGCGCCCGAGGCTCGTGCGCACGGCCGACGCCTCCCGCCCGATCTGGGAGACGACGCGGATCGCGCGATCGGGCTCCACCTTGTCGAGGTAGACGATGTGCTGCCCTGTGAGGGCGCCGAGGTGGACGAGTTCGTTGAAACGGAGGCTCACCGCCGCCAGTGCGGGGTGCAGGGCCTCGACGACGCGCTCGGTCGTGGTCTTGTAGTTGGCGATGGGGCGGATCCCCTCGCCCAGGCGGTAGTGCCCGGTGGACTCGTCCTGCTCGACCCAGTGGTATTCGCGGAGGGTGGCGAGGGTGTTGTGGACCGTCGCCTTGTTGATGCCGAGCTCCTTGGAGATCGCGGTCAGGGGGACGCCGTCGGCCGGGTTGACGGCGAGGAACTCCAGGATCCGCAGCGCACGGGCCACGCTCGCCAGCGGTTTGTTGGCACCCATGCGGCCATTCTATGGGCTGTGCGGATTCTATGGGCGATTCGGGTTCGTTTCCGATCTTCCCTGGCTTAACCTCCCTGGGGCTTGGCCTCTCGCTTCGGCAGGAGACGATTCCTTCGCCTTGGCGGGGGACGCCGGATTCGAGGGTTGGCTCGGCGCAGCCCCGCACGCCGCCGTTGTGATCTGGATCGCAATACCGGGCGCCCGCTCGCTATTTCCGCCGTCCAGGTGGAAGATGTTCTCACACAGATAAACGAATGTTTCGCATAGCTGAACATTCCATGATTTAGTTCAACGGTGATCTCATGGAACTGACTATCGGCGGCCTCGCCTCCCGTGAGGAGTTCGAGCGGGCCGGCATCGGCCTCCCCGCCTTCGACGTGGCGCGGATGCAACGCGACGGCAAGCTGGATCCGCGCTGGGTCCACATCGGACCGGGCAACATCTTCCGCATCTTCATCGCCCGCCTCGCCCAGGAGATGACGGCGGCCGGCCACCGCTGGCCCGTCACGGCCGTCGTCCCCCTCGATCCGGTCGAGCTCGACGTGCAGTTGGCCCGCCACGATCTCATGACTCTGGGCGTGACCCTCAACCCGGACGGCACCCGCGGCCTGGAGGTGATCGCGGGCGTGTGCGAGGGCCTGGCCACCCGTCGCGAGGAGGACTCCCTCCGGTTCGCCGAGATCGCGCGCAGCGACCGGACGGCGCTCGTCAGCCTGACGATCACCGAGAAGGGCTACGCGGTCCGCGACTCGGCGGGCCGCCTGACCGGCGCCGTCGCCGAGGAGATCGCCTCCGACCCGCGCGGCCGGCACTCCCACGCCATGGCGCTCCTCGCCGGGTTCCTGCTCCACCGCTACGAGGCGGGCGGGGCGCCGATCACCCTCCTGTCGTGCGACAACTTCAGCCACAACGGAGACAAGCTGCGCGACTCCGTCCTGACGATCGTGGACGGGTGGACGGCGGCCGGAAGCGTCCCGAGGGGATTCGCCGAATGGGTGAAGGACCGCGAGAAGGTGGCCTTCCCCATCTCCGTCATCGACAAGATCACGCCCCGGCCCAGTGAGTCCGTCGCCGCCGACCTGGCCGGCCTCGGGTTCTCCGACATGGGCGTCGAGACGCCTGTGAGCACGCCGCTCGCGGGCTTCGTCAACAGCGAGCCGGCCGAGTACCTCGTCGTCGAGGACGCCTTCGCCGCCGAACGGCCGCCCTTCGAGGACTTCGGAGTCCACGTCGTCGAGCGGCGGGTGTGCGACGACTTCGAGCACATGAAGGTCACGACCTGCCTCAACCCCCTCCACACCGCGCTCGCGGTGGCCGGATGCCTTCTGCGCTTCCCGACGATCGACTCGGAGATGCGCGACCCCGCTCTGGCCGCCCTCGTCCACCGCCTCGCCTGGGACGAAGGGCTGCCGGTGGTCGTGGACCCGGGGATCGTCGCACCGGCGGATTTCCTCACGGAAGTCGAGCGCGTGCGCTTCCCCAACCGATACCTGCCCGACGACCCCGCACGGATCGCCATGGACACCTCGCAGAAGCTCCCGATCCGCTTCGGCGAGACGCTCAAGAAGTACATCGACCGCGGACTCGACCTCGACTCGCTGACCGCCATGCCGCTCGTCTTCGCCCTGTGGTGCCGCTACCTCATGGGCGTCGCCGACGACGGCGACCCCTTCGCCCTCTCGCCCGACCCGCTGCTCGACGAACTCCGCGAGCACGTCGAGTCCCTGGAACTCGGGGACGGGGCCCGCACCGGATCCCGAGACGGCGCGCGTGAGGCGGAGGTCCACGCCGCCCTCGAGCCGATCCTGTCCAATCCGGCGATCTTCGCCGTCGATCTCTACGACACCCCGCTGGCGGCCAAAGTCGAGGCGCTGTTCGCCCGGCTGATCGCCGGCCCGGGTGCCGTGCGCGAAACCCTGAATGAGGAGACCGATCAGAAATGAAAATGACCTTCCGCTGGTTCGGAGAGGGATTCGACCCCATCCCCCTCGGGCACATCCGTCAGATCCCCGGCATGACGGGCATCATGGGGGTCCTCGACCAGTACGCCGCGGGCGAGGCGTGGGAGCGGTCCGCGATCGCCGGGCTCGTCGGCCAGGCCGACGCCGCCGGCCTGGAATGCAAGGTCATCGAGTCCGTCAACGTCCACGAGGACATCAAACTCGGCGGCGGAGCGCGCGACGAGTACATCGCGAACTACTGCACCACCTTGGAGAACCTCGCCGAGTACGGCGTCGAAGTCGTCATCTACAACTTCATGCCCGTCTTCGACTGGCTGCGCACGGAGCTCTACCACGAGACCGAGGACGGCTCCACCTGCCTGTACTACAACCACGCCGACGTCGAGGGCATGACGCCGCTGGAGATCGTCGAGCGCACGGCCCGCGACTCCGGCGGCTTCACGCTTCCCGGCTGGGAGCCCGACCGGCTCTCGCTCCTGGAGGAGGTCCTCGCCCGGTACGAGGGCATGACCGCCGACCAGCTGCGTGAGAACTACAGGTACTTCCTGGAGGGCGTCATCCCGACCTGCGAGCGCGTGGGCATCCGGATGGCCGTCCACCCCGACGACCCCGCCTGGGAGCTCTTCGGCATTCCCCGCATCTGCAACTCGCGCGACGACCTCGACAGGATCGTCCGGCTCGTCGACTCCGAGGCGAACTCTCTGTGCGTGTGCTCGGGCTCGCTCGGGTCCGACCCGGCCAACGACGTTCCTGCGATCTTCCGCGAATTCGGCGAGCGCGGCCGCATCGCCGCGGCCCACGTCCGCAACGTCAAGCACCTGGGGGACAGGCACTTCCGAGAGGCCGCCCACCTGTCCAGCGACGGCAGCCTGGACATGGAGGCCATCGTGGAGGCCATCCACGACACCTGCCCCGACGTCTACGTGCGCCCCGACCACGGCCGCATGATCTGGGGCGAGACCGGACGGCCCGGATACCCGCTGTACGACCGCGCCCTGGGCGCCGTCTACCTCAACGGGCTCTACGAAGCCGTCTCCAAGCTCAAGGCCCGCGCCTGAAAACGCGCACGCCCGCCGCCGCGGTCGCACGGACGCCGCCGGGATCGGCGCCGATCCATTGCGCCCGGGCGGAGGACGGCATCGACGCGCCCTCCCGGAAGCGCCCCAGGCCCGGGCGGCG
>ERZ773054.1135-NODE-1135-length-17299-cov-3.471120_pt1 | contig 17299 bp, 29 predicted proteins | sample MGYA00580630_ERZ773054 | MGnify/ENA primary metagenome ERZ773054 (study PRJEB29015, sample SAMEA2737994) | human oral metagenome | biome: human oral; feature: human-associated habitat; material: dental | place: China | collected 2115 ... | reverse complement strand
CGTTTTGCAGAGCGATCTCTTCAAATTTGGCGTTTTGCAGATCGATCTTTGCGTTACATTCGCTTAAATTCGCCGCATAAATTTGCCCCTGCGCAACAGCGGCGGCAAGCTCTTTTCGCAAGTCCTCGATCGTGCCCGCTCGGGAGTGATTTAGGGCCAGCAACCCAAGGATAGCTACGATCAGCAAGCCGATGATTCCGAGATAAATTTTAAAATTAAACATTTTACGCCGCCTAGTCTTTCGCCGTGATAGTGATATTTCTGTAGCCCAAAACGATGTCTGGATTGTCGGTTTGAAGCGTTAGAGTTTTGTTTTCTATAAAAGCCGAAACATTAACGGAAACTTCCTCATACTCCCCGGAGTGAAAATGGCCATAAACCCGTAGACTTTCACTTTGCCCGTAGCCACTCCCGCCTTTTACGTTGATATCTATTTTAAGCGCCGCTGCGGTTCCTACACCCCCTTCGGCTTCTGCAAAATCTATCAAAATTGCGCGTAGCTCAAGCGTTCCGTTGAAGCCGTCGTTCAGATTACTTAGGGCAATGGCTGTTCCAGATTCATATGCCGTAATTGACCCGCTATTTTGATACACGAGTCCTCTAAAATCTCCATCGCTGCCAGCGGGCATAAGTATATGTGTCATATCATCGTCCTTTTTCTGTGATTCGCTCGGTCTTGCCGATATTTTGTTTTTGCGCTTTTCCCTCATCCATATCACTACGGCCGCGACCATTCCTATCGTCATCGCAAAAAATAAAATTTTCATCTCATACCCTTCCTATTTTGATTTCGTTTTCGCTCACTACGAAGTATGCAAATACCTCGGTAGCCTTGAGCCCCGTAGGCACTACTCGAAAGCCGAGCGCCGCATCGTAGCCCGTGATATTCGTCGCGTTTCGCACTATCAGCGCTCCGCTCTGCCCGACCGCGCCGTTTTTTAGCGCGAGCGTGCCGGGGGCGCTCGGATTAAGGACGAAGTTATCGCCCTGCCTTAAATCCACCTCAAGGCTCGTTATCGTCGTGATTTTCGAGCCGTTTGCGCCGTCTTTGCGGTGAAAGTTCGCCCCTTCCACGCCGATTAGTTTCGCGCTATCAGACGCGGCTTTGTCTTTATCCAACTTTTTATCAAACGCCTCGCCGAGCTCCGTTTTATTTGCGTCATAGACCGCGCTTGCAAGTTTTGCGAAGCTTACGGCGCGCCAGAGATTATCCGCCTTAAAAAACGGCACCAGCGCCGTCTGATCAAAAACGGCGCTCGCTCCACCGAGGTTTCCTTGAAATTTGAAATCGCCAAGCTCGATTACGGCATTGCTCGGATTGAGTTTTATATCGCGCGCGACGGCGTCGCTTCCGATGCCGCGCAGGATGACCTTGCCCCCTTTTTTTGCGCTGAAAACCCGCAGATCGTTTCCGCTCGGTGCGATATCCGATCCGTCCGCGCCAATGCCGACGCCCAGAGCCGCGACGCTTTTTGCGTCGGCGCGCAGAAATTTCTCGGCTTCCGCTCCCCCTAATTTTGCGCTATCCGCGGCTTGCTCGTCTTTACCGAGCTTACCGGTTGCGCTGCTTTGAGCTGCTGCGGCGGCGCTTATCGCGGTGTTTATACCCTGCGCAAGGGCGTCAAATTTTGCATTCGCCTCAATCTTTGAGTAGCCATACCCCACGCTCGCTTTGGTCGCCAACTTCCCCTCGATCAAATTCGAGCTATAAGTTTGAGTGGCGCTTTGTGCCTCGTCGTTGATGATTCCGTTTTGAAGCAGGGTTTTAATCTGCTCTTTTAAAGAGTTCAGCTCCGTAAGAAGCGCGCCCGCGTTTTCTACCTTGTCCGCGGCAGCTTTGATCTGCTCCTGAAGTTTTTCTATGGATGCGAGGATCTCCGCCGCTTTTTGTTGCGCGCTCTTTGCGCTCGCGGCGTTTTGCTCGGTTGCCTCTTTGGCAAGGTTTGCGGTCTGCTCAGCTTGGCTCTGCGCCGCAGCGAGGGTCTGTGAGGCTTGCTCGTTCGCGCTTTGCAAGGCACTACTTATGGTTTTATTGGCTTTGGATACGGACTCTTGCAGAGCCGCGCCGTCTGTTTGTATCTTTTCCACGAGCTTCCCCGCCTGTTCGGCAAGCGGCGTTATTTTTTCCGCGGCGGCGAGGACTTCTTTGCAAATTTGAGTAAATTCTTTATCCGCCATTACGGTTTTACCTTCTCTTTCATTATCTTATCCAGCGCCGCCAGATCGGCTCGATCGAGTTGCTTGTTTTGAAATTTAATAAAATCATAGATGAAGTTTCGCCACGAAAGATTGCGCGCACGGGCGACGTCTGCAAGCCAGAAATCAAGCTTAGAAAGAAACTCCGGCGCAAAGATATATATGCTAGATAGCGCGTAATCGACGCCGTATGGCTTTAGATATCCGCTCCGTGCAAGCGCGGTAGGCAGATCGGGCGTGTTTTCATCGAAGTTATTTAGCTCGTATTCGCAGAGCGATCTTTGATAAAAGCTCCTATATTTTTGATAATACTCGTCTCGTCCGCGTTTCGCGGCGATTCCGTAAAGCAGAGCGCTTATCAAGCTATCGTCTTTGAAATCGATCTCGTCGCTATCCTTTGCGGGAAGCTTAAATTTTCGCACGAAGTAATCGCCTCCCAAGTGATACACCACCTCGAAGCTGCGGTGATCTATCTCGATCATCTCAAGCGGAGTGATAGCCTTGCAAATCTCCAGCGCCGCTTCGCCCATCAGCGTCTTGATCTCCTCGTCGCTCGGAGCCAAGACGTCCGGGCGGGTCGCGATTTGCAGTCTTTCTTTGAAATTTGAAAAGGTCATCTCTTATCCTTGTTTGGGGCAGGCTTACCTGCCCCGCGCTTTAGGCCGCTAGGTTTTTCACCCAAGCAAAGGCCACCGGCGTGCAGACTCGAAGCGTGAATTCGGTTAAAATTTCCCTTTTGATCTCGTCGTTCTCGCTCGGAAGCTCTCTTCTTCTCGTGTTTCTCCAGTCCACTTTGTAGATGTCGTCGCTTCTGAATGCGATCAGCTCCGTATCCGCAAGCTCGGGGCTTAGCAGGATTTTCACGCTCTCGCCGTATTGCGAGTCGATCGCCTGCACCTTATCATGGAGATATTCCACCGTATTGTTTACCTGCTTGATCTTGTCGATGAGATCCATGATCTTATCGAGCTGTTTATCGTTTACTAGGATGAAATCATACGGGCGGCTTTTCTTGTGCCCCACCTTTAAAACGTCCCTAAGCGTTTGCATGCTTAGCGTGGCGTTCTTCGCATCGATCGTGTTTGTTACGGTGGCAAAGCTTTTCAGGCCACCGCACTTTCCCGCGGCCTTTGATGCGCCGGTATTGACGCGCGCAAGAGCCGCCTGATCGCTAAGCAAAATCTTCTCGATCGTCTGCTTGTGTCGGATGCCCGCAAGATCGCCCGCACGAGCGAGCACCATTGAGCCATCCACTCTTTTGCCGTCCTCCTCGGTGCCGCTGACGCCGTAGGTGTCTTTGACGATTTGATAGTGGTTGCTTAGCTTGCCGCCGATCACGTATTTCAGCGCAGCCGGAGCGCCGCCCTCCATGTGAGCGTTGTTCAGATCGCCGTCGGGCGTCTCGTCATACATCCAAGTATGGCCAAGAGCTGCGTTGGAGCTCCTATCCCTCGGCGCGCCCATTCCGATCGCCGTAAGAAACGGCGTGCTCTTCCAGCCGATCTCTTTGATCGTATTCCAAAACTCAACCCCCGACTTGCCGAAAGCTTCCTCTGAGGTAATTAGCCCATCTCTGATAGTTGGCATCTTTTTCTCCTTTTAATAAATCTTGCTGAGATAGGCGAGCTTCTCCTCTTGGCTTATCTCGCCCTTGTTGATTCGGCGTGCCATCTCTCCTCTGTCGATAGCGCTGCCACCCTTGCCGTGGACTACGTCATATTCGTCATCCTGCGGCACCCCTTTGAAGTATTTGAGATAGACGTTTTCGATCCCCGTAGGGTTGAAATTTTTCTCCAAATACCCCTTGTCCTTTTCATCGAGCTCAAACATCTTGTCGAGGACTTTTTGCATATTGAAGTCCCCGTATTCCTTTTTGAAATCCGTTTCGAGCTCTTTGAGCTGCCTTTCTTGCTCCATCGCGCGGAAGCTTTGATACTCCTCGTCGCTTAGCACCTTGCCTCCGGCGCCCTCTTTCTTGTCGGGCTCCGCGCCTTTGTTCGGCTCCTCTTTTGCAGATTTGTCGTCGCGAGGCGCGGCGGATTTTTTAGGTTCGCCCCCCGCATCCTTGGCGGGTTCCCCTTTGCCGTCTGCGACAGCCGCGGCGGCGGGATCCGCTACGCCCTCGTCCAAATCGTCATCATAGATATCCTCAGCCATCTCTACTCTCCTTCCTTGCTTGCTTTACCGCCCAAATTTGAAAGATCCTCGTTCGCTTTCGCGTCGTCCTTTTTCCCCTCTTCGTCCTTGCCGGACTTTTTCTCATCGGCCCCCATGGCAGACCACTCCTCGGCGCTGAAAATTTGCACCTCCAGCCCCGTCTCGTCCTTGTGTCTGACGACTACGTCGCCGATCTTTCCGTCCGAGATCTGCCCTGTGCTCTTGCCGTTTGAAAACACCATCAGCCCGTTGGTTGCCATATGGGTGATCGTGCCCAGCACCTTGAAATCGCTTTTTTTCATAGCTTTCTCCTTTGAAAATTTTTAATGATTCTATTTCTGCGCGTCCTAATTTTTTTAAACTCGATTTTCATCTCAAATCCCGCCGTTTAGCAGTGCCGCACGATCCAGCTCATCGTCGCTCGGAGGGTGTTCGTCCCTATCAGGGACGTCCGGTGCCTCGCCGCCCTCATCATCGGCTGCGTCCTGCGCCTGCTGTGCCGCCTGTAGCTGGGCTTGCTGGAGCGCTTGCATCTGCGCCATAGCCTCGTCGATCGCCTCGATAGGCGCGTTTTCGCCGAGAATTAGGGTTAAAATTTCTTTGATAATCTCCCCTGAGATAGCCGGGGTTGCCATATTCGCCTGCGCCAAGACCTGCATCAGCGAGTTGAGCTGTCCGATCTTGACTTCGTTTGCGATGGTGGTGCCGAAATTTACGTTCACGTCGAAATCAAGCGGCGCGCTGCGATCGCCTATCTTTTCGATAATCTGCGGATCCTCCGTAATCCGCACGAATTCCTCGTCGCTTGTAAATTTGTATATGAGCCAGACGAAATGTTCGGCGTAGCTTTGCAGCATCGTATCGAGCAGGGTTTGAAGCATGCTCTCTATCCTAGTGCCGGAAGCCGAATTGACCGCCTGAAGCGCGCTCGTGGCTCTGCGATCGCTCGGGCTCGTCTGCCCCGTCATTACGCTGTTTACTCCCGTCGCGATCTCATATTCGTTCTTTAGCATCGCGATCTCTTCGCTTAGCCCATACGTGCCGGGCTCGCTCATTACGGTGATGACGTCCTTAACCGTTCTGCCCGGTCCCGGGCTTGTGCGGATAAATTTCTTTCGAGCCGTGATGTCGCTGATCGCTACGCTGCCTGCGTCTTTATCGATAGCGTAAGGCGGATCGATCTGATTTTCTGTGATGTCGATCTTTTGATTGCGCTTGATGTTGTATTCCTCTTGCAGCTCCCAAACGATCTCGGGGATACACGAGCCGTATATTGCTATCTCATCCTCGCGCTCGTCCTCGTTTATGCTAGGCGTAGTTTCGATGCAATATCCGTAGTGAAACGGCAGGCGGGAAAATGTCGCTTCGCGCACGAGAGTGCCGTTTGCGTAGGTTTTGAGCTTCCACACGATCCGCCCCTGCTCGCGGCTTTTGACATACAGATCTCGCATCGCTATGCGCTCGCTGCCTGCCGTGGTCTGTGCGATCACGTTTCGGTCTTTGGATTTATAAAATTTGCGCTCCAGCTTCTCTCTGATCTCTCTTGCCGATTGGTTATATTTATAGGCTACGTATTCGATGTCGTTGATGTCGCTTGCGTGGCGATCAAACGCCAGATCGGTGATCGGGATAAATTTCGTGCGGATCTGCGCGGCTGTTTTGTCATAAAATAGATTGACGATACCCAGCGGCAGATACAGCGCGCTAAGCACGGCTTTGGACAGCCCCACGCGATGCTCTTTCTTTTTCCAATAGTTTTTCAGCACCGCCGTAAGCGCGTTTTGCAGGATTAGATCGTGATCGCTTCGCAGTCCTACCCTCTTTACTTCGATCGGGCAGCGGTCGCTCATAAAGCTAGTTTTGAATACGCTATGGATGATATTTACGGTGGTTTTTACGAGCGGGACGTAAAGCTTTGAGCGGCTTCGCTCCGCGCTCTTGCGCTTGCTCGTGCGGTTGTCTTCTTTATAAACTGCACGATATGCTCGTTCGCAGCGCAGAAATCTCTCTTCCTGCTCCTCAAGATCCCTAAAAGCACGCTCGATCAGCGAGTAATCTTCGTCGTTTGGCATTTTCTACTCCGCAAAAGGGCGTATCCTGCCCGGATTTGACCCTATTTTTTGGATAGCTTATTCCCCCGCGTCCTAATTTTTCTATACTGCGATTTGCTTTTTTGTATCTTTTTTGATACAATTACTGCCATGAAAAGAGTTAAGGCTGTTTTTTATGAAAGCGGAAGCGGCAATGAGCCTGTGCGGGAGTGGTTGTTGGGTTTGGATAGAGAGGATCGCAGGATCATAGGAGAGGATATTGCGACGGTGGAGTTCGGCTACCCGATCGGGATGCCCGTGTGTAGAAGTTTAGGAAATGGACTTTATGAGGTGCGTAGCGATATTTCGGACGGAAAGATTGCAAGAGTGATTTTTATCGTGAAGCGCGGGTATATGGTGCTGCTTCACGGATTTATAAAGAAAACGCAAAAGACGCCGAAACAGGATGTCGATCTGGCGAGCAAGCGCGCAAGGGAATTAGAGTAAAAGTAAGGCTAGCAACAAAAGAAGGAAGAGTGAATATGAAAGTGGAAAATTTAAGTTCGTTTGATGATTTTTTGAAAGAGGATGGGTTTTACGAACAGACGAAAGCCGTGGCGATAAAGCGCGTTATAGCTTATCAGATTGAAGAAGAGATGAGGGCTCAAAACATTACGCAGACCGAGCTCGCGCAGCGTATGAATACCAGCAGAGCCGTCGTATCTAGGCTTTTAAATCCAAAAAATAGCTCTCTTACCCTAAGCACCTTAAGCTCTGCGGTAAGCGCGCTAGGCAAGAAGCTCGACGTCTCGATTATTTAACTATCCGCCGCCGCAGCCATTTAAACTTCGGCGGCGCCGATGAAATGCGGACAAAGCGAGGGCGCGCGTTTTAAGGGCGAATTTATAAAAAATTCGGTTTTAGCCCCTTTGCCGCGCATTCGCTTAAAAACATATTGATAAGCGTTTGATACTTCGCGCCGCTCTGATCGGCAAGGGCTTTAAAATATTCGATCGTCTCGGCGTCTAAATTTATGCTGATCTGCTTTTTGAGCTTTTTTACATACGGATTTTTAACCGATTTGCTAAAATCATACTCTTTTTTCATCGTAACTCCTCGTACTGCTTGGTTTCGCGAGCGGTGGCCTTGCGCGCCGATATGATTCTGATGACCTCGTCCTTTTCACGGTAGCAATGCGCCACGACGAGAATTCTCGCTCGCGCGCTCATACCTAAAATGATAAATCGCTCCTCGTCTTCCGAATGCTCATCGTCGAATATCACGCGCGCAAACTCGTCGGCGAAGACGCTTTTTGCTTCGCCAAAGCTTACGCCGTGTTTGGCTAAATTGATCTCGGCCTTGCGCTTATCGAAGGTAAATTTTATATATTTCATAATTATATTATATAGATTTTTACTTATAGGAAGCTTATGTAATCGCTTCGGATTAGCTAGCGCAAAATTTTAAAATGGATTTTTATTTGTAAATTTCATATGCAAATAAATTTAATTATTTTCGGTCGGTTTCGTTTGGATCTGCTTTTTTTCTGTCTTTATTAAACCATTGAGGCAAAATAGCGATTATCGTCACGATGATACTCCCGCCGGCTATCCAATAATAATCTTTGTAAATGCTATAAAATAAAGAGCCGACCAGGGACAAAATAATAATTGTGGCAAAAATTTGTCCCCTTAGATTAAACTTTACAATCTGCGGCGCCTCCTGCGCTCTTAAGCTCTGTTCCTTCTCTTCGACGGCTAAAATTCTATCCTCGATTTCATGCCTATGCTTCTGATCGTTTTCTAGGTATTGCATAGCCCTTTCCGCGTAATTGGGATCCTTTTGCAAAATCTGGTTGAGTTCCGAAGGGATAACGTTTATATTTAAATTTTGCTGAACTGCCTTATCTATATAGTTTTGAATCGGCTGGCTATTTATTGCCTGCGGATGATTGCTTCTTGGATTTTTTCTCTTTGATCTGCTCTTCGCCATATCTTTTCTCTAGCTCTTTTATTCTCTTTTTGTATATTCTCCTTGATAGGTCGCCCGCCCTATAGATCATATCGCTTTCAAGCGGGAAGGTGGTAAAAGCATTTCTAAATCCTGAAGCAATATATCTTAATGTCTCGCCCATCTTTCATCCTTTCTTGAAATTTTATTATGGAAAGTAATTTTACCAAAAAATCCTTAACCTTCGGTCGTTTTTGTAAATTTCCTCTTGTCGCTAAACATCAGCCCCTTTTGGTTCTATAGCTCTTTGTTTTATAGGGGCTTTTGCTTCCCCTTTTTCCGGTGTAGGGATTGCGGTTTCCCTTCGTAGAGTAGTTATTGAACCTACTGCTATCTTTGTAGCTTCTGTGATGCGACATCACATAAGTGCCGTTCCGCTTTGTATAGCCGCCCACCCGCTGCGCTGCACCCGCGTTCGTTGCGGCAAATATGCAAAAAATAAAAAGTAAAAATAGCTTTTTCATATTCCATCCTTTGTAAAAATTTTTATTGATTTTTTTCTTTCATAAATAGAGCCAAAATAGATATACCAAAAATAAAAAGCCATACACTTATAGCGATCTCTCCGTGAATAGTGAGCTTATCAAGTTTATAATATTCAAGCCCCGCAAACCATAAATGCTGAATAGGCCATATAAACGGGATACCGCTAACAAGACCACCTATAACTGCGGCAATAATGCTATCGTAGATTTTATACATTCCGATTATAGTATTTATGGCGCCTATTAGATGTGCAATAACTATGCCGATGCCGTTTAAAGCCAGAATAACCTGTTTCATTTTTTATCCTCTTGTTTTGGGGTTTTTATAGTTGAAATATCTATGCTCTCGGTGCTCACCCCGTTTTGTCCCGTAATATATCGAACTAATATTTTTTTGCCCTCCATTAGTTGCTTTTGTTGATCTGGGCTTATAAAAAAAGACGCCCTCGTGGTTTTCCCGTAATATCCGGACATTATCTCTGCATCTACATCAAAGAATTGATTTTTATCGATCCTTATCCTTATTATTTGATGGCCAAAGTTTCCTCTTGTGTATTCGACAAGAAATCCGTCTATGTTATCGGATATTATGATATACATATTGGTTTTTTGCGGACGTATCTCTTTTTTCATATGAAAAACGTTTATATTAAAAGTCTCGTCTCCACAACTCGTCCAATGAAATTTTTCATCGGTCATTTTATCTGCGCTCTCGTATAACTTACATTCTGCAAAGACAAAATTTAGCATCACGCATAAAATTAAAGCGATCTTTTTCATTTTAAAACACCTTTATATTTATAGAGAATTTGCAGACGATCTTTCCCAGTAGCTTCAAATTTTTAATCTCATCATCTTTTAACACGATGTCTTGATAAAAATCGCTAAGCGAAGTAAGTTTGATGCTCTTATGCACGCTATCGCGCAGAAACTTTTTTATAAAAGTATCCTCGCCGACCTCCGCTATAACGACATCCCCGCTCATTATCTCCTTTTGCCTATCGACGAATATAATATCGCCGTTTTGGACGAAAGGCTCCATGCTATCGCCGAATATCCTTATCATATCGTATCCGTATTTGGCTGCCGTGATACCGAATACCGCCCTTAAAAATTCGGCGCTAACGCTTAGCGGCTCAAAGCTTTCGTCGCTGTTTTGGCTACCGTATCCCGCGCTAGCAGTAACGTTTTCAAAATATCTTAGCGGGATCTCTCCGCTCTGGCTTCTTATAGCCTCTAGGTCGATATCCGCCCCCTTAACTTCTCGTATATTTCCATCGAGTTTAACGTCCGCGTTCTCTTTGTTGTGTTTGCCGCCGTCCCACCATCTCCTAAGAGCTTTTGTGCTCCCTAGCCCCTCGCCTTTCATTATCCAATCCAAGGATAGTTTTTCGCTATTACTTATGTCTTGTAACCTTGATGTAGGTATAGACTTTCTCGTCTTCCAACCGTCTAATGTTTTATAAGGAATACCTAAAACTTCGGCTAGCTCGGTATCATTTTTTACTCCGAAATGGAATCTCAATCTCCCTAAAATCTCGTTTATTTCATTCATATTTTTTCCTTCTGCGGAAATTTCCTACTAATACCTTGATTTTCAAGGAAAAACGAGGTATAATTCCTTTACGATTTTTTTTTAAATGTTATGCAAATTATACCATAATTTTTGAAAGGCGTTAAAAGAAAATTTACAAAAAGGGCATCTGCGATGAGCGAAGTGGACCAAATTTTAGCAAAAGCGTGCTTCTTTGCCAGCGTTAAAACCGATACGGAGCTTAGCGAGTTTTTGCGGATTCCGTATAAGGCATTGACGGGTTGGAAAACTAGAGGGCATATCCCCGAAAAAAGGATCACACAGATAGCACTAGCCCTCGGCATACGCCCAGATGCGCTACTCGTTTCAGGCGATAAGGATAGAGAAATGACGGTGCGAGAGGAGCTAGATAGACTAAAGTCTCGTTTGAAAATAAAAACCGACCGACAGCTGGCTGTAGCATTAAGCACAACAGAAGCATCTATAGATAAATGGATAAGCAAAAAAGCCGTCCCGCAAAAATGGCAGAGGATAATAGCGCTGCTCTTTCCAGAACCGCAAACTGATTTTTTTGAAGAACACGCCTTTAAAGCCGAAGAGGAAGCAAGAAAAAAGATGGCGTTTGCTTTAAGCGAAGACGATGGGATTTCTACTGAAAAAGAACTACCCGTAGAGGTAGTTAGATATTGGCTAGAAGCGGAGCTTTGCGAGTATAAAAGGCTCGATGCCCTAATTGCCAAGCTTGAGTTTGATCTGGCGCAGGCTAGTCGCGATATGGAGAGATCTGAGCGTAAAATTAATTTGGCTCGCTCAGTTTTGAACTCTCGCGATCCCGACGCAGAAATATCGGATAAAGAGCTAAAAGTCGGGCTTATACGGGCTTTTAGTCCTCAAAGCGTCTCCGATCCTATCGAAAAAATTCTCGCTTTATTACGTAAGGATTGATTATGTCAAAACACTACGTCCTGCTTAGCACCCTTAGCACCCCGGCGCAAAGAGCCGAGGCAGTGAGGCTCGATAACTCCCTCAAGCTCGGAGAGTTTTGCGAGCTGCTTCACACTTCGCGCCACCTCTACAACCGGGCGAAAGATGGACAATACCCTTTCTTGCTTGAATGGGCGTATGCGCTTAAAGAAAATTTACACGTCAATATCGATTGGCTCAAAAGCGGCGTCGGTCCGATCTACGAGATCGAATTTACCGAGGATATGAAAATTTTATAGGGGGCGGAGATGTTAGAGGTTTTGCTTGAGATGGGTTTTGCGGATTGGGCGGTAGCCCTGCTTTGCCTTGCCCTTTTAGAGCTTATCGGATACGCGCTTTACAAAGAGGGCGGCGGGCTATGAGAGAGTTTATGTCTCTGGAGTCCGCTTGCGCCACCTACGAAACCCCGCGCAAGGCCCTGCAAAACCTATCCTATTTCGACCGAAGGACCGGGCGCGACGATAGGTTTTATAGACAAGACGGGCATCTATACGTGAGACAAAACTACAAATGTCCTCATTTTGACGACATCGCAGAGCTTTATTACAGAGCCTTAGAGTGTGCCGATAGCGAAAAGGAGATAGCCAAATTTATATCTCGCCGCACTGGCAAAAACATCAATGCGGTTTATTTTTATTTCAGAAATTTCAAGTTCAAAAACCCGGACTTTGCTCGTGTCGTAGCAAAGCTTCTAGGGATTTTTATAAGACAAAACAATCTATTCGCGGAAGTGGGATATTAACATGGAGAATAATATATTTCAAACGATAAGAGAGACGATCGACAAAGAGCAGTTTAGGGATTATATAAGCTCAAAATACGGCATAGAGTTTAAGGGCCGCACGGCTAACGGCTTCTGCCCTTTTCACGATCACGACCACGACACGCCGAGCCTCGGCGTCGCAAACGGCAAGAGCGGCGGAGCTTTCTTCCACTGCTTCGCTTGCGGAGCTAGCGGCGATATCGTGAGATTTACGGAGATGAAAGAGAGCATCCCTCCGCTTGATGCCGCCGCTGCTGTGTGCGAATACTTCGGCATTCCGCACAATATCAAAAAGGGCGAACTCAGCGAGGAGCAAAAGGCGCAGATCGAGGCTAGAGCAAAGCTTTTACAAGAGCAAAACGAAGCCCGCGCAAAAGCGGACGCCGCCAAGAGGGCCACCGCCGAAAAAAGGATGCGAGCTCGCATTGCGTCCATCGCGCCGGAGCTTGTCTCAAATTTTGAGGCCATAAGACCGACGCTCATAGAAAACGGGCTGCGCGGAATTTTCGTAAACTATGAAGCCCCTACCTTTCTGACCTATTCCAAGGACGCGATAGGATATTCGCACGAGCATCAAAGCATAGCGATCATCATTCGCGACGAGCGAGGCATGCCGTTAAATATCAAATACCGAGAAAAATTTGCTTGGGATGCCAAGGCTCGCGCCGTAAGCTCCGAGCGTATGAGCGGCAAATGGATAGGCGAGAGCGGAGCCGCAGCGGCGCCGTTTCCGATTAGATATTTTTTAGATAACCCGGACGATCGCGTCATCATCTGCGAGGGCGAAAAAGACGCCTTGAATTTGATGAGCTTCAACGTAAACGCCCTAACTTTGGGCGGCGCGGGGAGCAGATGGGACGAGTATCTGGAGTTGCTGCGCGGCAAAGATGTTTATATCTGGTTTGACCACGACGAGGCGGGATATGAAAACGCGATCAAAAGGTATTACGAAATCAAGCCTGTAGCGCGAAGCACCCATATCGTGCTATTTTATATGCTCGAAAAAGACCTGAATAAAAAATATGACATCAGCGATTGGCTCTACAACCATACCTCAAAGATCACAAATGACAATATGTTTGATCTGCTGGCGTTTAGCTGCTTCGAGCCGACAAACATCGTGATCGATGAGATTTGCGATTATTTTCCGAATTTGCGCGAGAAGCTGGCGCCCTTCCGACGCGGCAAGATCGTGCACTATTTCGATGAAATTTTTGACGAGTTTTTGCTAACCGATAAGGACGGCAACTGCGTCAATATATTCACCGTCAGGGGCGAGTTGGACGAACCCTACATCAATACTATCCTAAAAAACGCCAAGGCGCTCAAGAAATCAGATAGCGATACCTACGAAAGGATCAAGAGAGCTTTTTTCGACGGCGCGCTCATAGGCGAGATCGCCCAAAAAGATTGGGATAAGTATAGCGCGACGTTTGATAAGCTACTTCAGATCAACAAGACCGTGCTTACGAATTACCACCAAACCCACATCGTGGATATGGTAGAGAGCTTCCTCGCTTCGGTAGAGAAGCTAGGCTATCCTTTCGCGCAATACAAGGGAGAGCTGTATTTCTGGACGAAAACGCACTACGCTAGGGTCGATCTGCGCGTGTTAAATCACTTCCTGCAAGAGTATTGGATGCCGAGGGCTTGCGTGGACGTGAAGAAAAAGAGCGTGGATAACTCCACGAAGATCATTGAAAATTTGCTTAACAAGGCTCACCCGCTCGATACGATCAAACGCGACGAGCAAAGGCGAGTTATAAATTTAACCAACGGCACGATCTTTATCTCGAAGTATGGAAACATCACCTTTAAATCGCGCCACGAAAAGGGTGACGGCGCACTTAATATCTTGGATTTTGCATACGACAAAAACGCTACCTGCCCGAAATGGAATAGATTTCTACGCCAAATTTTAGCGGACAAGGACGACATCAAGACCTTGATGGAGTTTATCGGATACTGTTTCTTGCCGAGCCACGAATTCGAAAGCTTTCTGTTTTTATACGGCAAAAGCGGTGCGAACGGCAAGAGCGTTATCCTAGATACTATTCGCAACTTTTTCGGCGAAGACAACGTCTCAAGCCTCCAGCTTCAGCAGTTCGAGGGGCACCAGCTTTACGGACTTTCAAACAAACTCATTAACATTGGAACTGAGATTGATAAGAATGGCACCGACAAGGGCCAGCTTGCAAACCTAAAAGCCCTCGTATCCACGAAGGACCAAATTATGATAAACCCAAAAAATGAGAAGCCTTTTAACCTTTTGCCGAATGAAAAGCCCAAACTCGCCTTTTCGGGAAACGCCAAGCCTAAACAGGGCGTGGATAACGCAACGCTTCGCCGAATGGTGCTTATTAGCTTCGATAAGGAGATCAAAGACGGGCAAAAGATTAGAGGGCTTAGCGACCGCTTTAACGACGAGATGGCGGGGATTTTCAACCTTGCTCTTTCCGGGCTTATGCGCCTCGTAAAGCAGGGTAAATTTACCCACTCCAAGCGAATGCTGAGCGAGCTTGAGGAATATAGGGACGACGTCAATCCTATGCGGGCTTTCGTAAGAGATGCCGTCATCCCCGATGAAAATTACTTCATTCCTAATAAATACCTGTATATCCTCTACAAAACATATATCGAGGACAAGGGCGGCACCCCGCAGAAAGAGAAAAATTTTTATGCAAATTTTATCGACGAATGCACGATAAACAATATCAAGGTTACACGCGGAAGAAGACGAATGCCATATCCTTTGGCGGGACTAAGCGGCGATAGGCCTCATTGCGTATTTGGGATCCGGGCGAATGAAAATTTGGATTTTAACAAAATCAACGTGGACGGCAGTTTTATAGAAATCGGCGCCCTAAGCGAATATCAAATCGGAGGGGCAAGAAGCGATGATGAAGAATAACCTTGTCCCACGATACGGGCTTTTGTCCCTCTATCGTCCCACTATTTTGATTCGATGTCGGGACGGCGAAACTGCGCTAAAATCGGCTCTAGGGGCTCATTGTCCCAGTGTCCCACCATTTTCGCTTATATATTCATATATTTTTATTACTGAATTTAAACTTAATCTGCCTTTGATTTTTAAATTTTTTTCTACCGATTATATAGGGAAAATGATGGGACAGAAAGAAACCTTAAGGAAGCAAACAACGCTTTTTAGGTTATTGACCTTTGTCCCACGATTTGCAATCTTAAAGGGACAGCCACGCCGCAAACGTCCACTATACGGGATTTTGAGCGGGTCAGCATTTTTTTGCGATAGTTGGACAGCTGGGACAGAAGCGAAAGAGAGGGCGCGAGAGTGGAAACTATGAACGAGATACAACAAAAAGCCTTTGACATCTATATCCAAAGCGCGAACCTAGAGAATGATTTCACCCCTATATCGGAGCGGGCTTTAGCTAAAAAGCTTCACGATATGGGGTTGAAAAGCTCTATGAGCGCGATAGGCAGATGGAAAAAGAAATTCGGCTGGGTGCAGGCCCTGCAAAACAAAGTTACCTTGGCTATGAGCGAGGATAAACCCGTAAGAGATATGCTTCGCAACTCCAGTCTCAAGGCTGTAGTGGAAAACACCAAAGTAGATATTGAGCGAAACGACGTGCTTATGGCTAGCTCATATCAATTTTTTGAGAGCGAGGCGCGGGAAATTTTAGAGAAAAAACGAAACGGAGAGATCATTTCAAGAGAGGAGAGAGAGACGATGAAATTTATAGCTACGCTTAGCACTACTCGCAAGGATAAGATGCTGGATCGTATGGCGCTTATGCCGCGCGACGCCGTGAGCGCCGATGAAATTTTATCGCGATTTAGCGCGATTTCGTTGGAGGTGGAAGATGACGCGATCGATATTGAGCCATCTGAAGCAGGTGATGGTTAGCGCGGGCTTTGCGATCCTGATGATCGCCATATACGCATTAGCGCAAAATTTATTTTAAGGAGAGAGATATGGAAAATTTAGAACTTGCATTATGGATCATCGTGATTTTAGGAGGCGTCCTTACGGCAACCGCCGGCATCGCAGCTTTGGTTTTAAGGAAAAGCCATGAGTAACACTATGTATATACCGCGGATTTATATCTGCTCGCCATATACGGCTGTGGCTAGTAGGCGCGAAGCAAGACGTATAGCGATCAGGGCGATGGAGGAAGCCGACGGGTTTTTTGACAGCAAGGGGCTAGCCGTAGAACTCTTTTCGCCCGTGCTCGCAAACTCGGTGCAGTATGCGGATAGAAGCTACGACGAGATTATGAAAATTTGCTTTATGCAGATCGACACGTGCGGGGAAATTTTTATCCCTAGCGCCAAAACCTGCGATTTGTCTTTGATAGCCGGCTCAAAAGGCATAGGGCTAGAGATCGAATACGCGACCGCGAGAGGGTATAAAATCCACAACTATGAGTCTTTGCGCAGGGAAAAATTTCATCAAAATTTAAAAGGAGAGAAAAAATGAGTAGCCCCGACCGAGAAAAAGAGCGCGAGCTTTTGCGCAAGATAGACGGACCTGCAGAAAAGCGCGACAAAAAAAGTGCGCTCGCAGAACAAATCCACAGACGACTGCTTGAGCTAAATTTAAAGCAGTTGAGGAAAATTTTAAAAAGGATCGAAAAATGAATGAAATCTTGTTATTAATATACTTGGCAGATCTGTCGGATAAAATGTATCCGCTATTGTTGGGTAGCTTCTGCGTCCTTTTAGCAGGCATAATGTTGTGGTTTGGCGGCATTCAATTCAACGACGATACGAGCGCGCGAATGGTAAAAACCGCGAGGTGCATTATTAAAATATCGATAGTCGTCGCGGTTTTTGCTTTTCTATACCCGTCCAAAAACACCCTTTATATCGCCGCTAGCGCAAAAACAGGGCAGATAGGGATAGAAAAATTGCAAGGTAGCAATACTTTAGAAAAGGCCATCAAGCTACTGAATAAAAAGCTAGATGAAGCTTTAGCGGAGGAAAAGAAATGACAGAATATCAAAAACCAAAAGAAGCGTCGTCCGCGCTCGGGCGTTTTGAAAACAGCGGCATCGTAGCTGGAGTCGCTGCCGAAAATCAAAGGCTGCTGACGCAAAAAGAGGCGTCGGTTATGCTAGGATATTCACAAAACAGCAATATTTTGGCTCAAATGCGA
>ERZ773054.1134-NODE-1134-length-17299-cov-11.632046_pt1 | contig 17299 bp, 14 predicted proteins | sample MGYA00580630_ERZ773054 | MGnify/ENA primary metagenome ERZ773054 (study PRJEB29015, sample SAMEA2737994) | human oral metagenome | biome: human oral; feature: human-associated habitat; material: dental | place: China | collected 2115 ... | reverse complement strand
CCGTGTAGATCACGTTCATATTGAGCTGAATCTTATCGGGCACATCCTGCGCAGCACCGTACCGTTGCGCAATGTATTCACGATCGCCAAGGTACTTGAGATTGAGATTGCCCTGCCACTTTGCCATCTGATAGTCAAGACGAACAAGGCCTTCGAGGCGACCGGCATCCTGCACCCATTTTTTTCGCTCGTGTTGACGGATCCTGTACTTCGGGGTTGGATACAGAGCCACCAAGCGTCAGGCTCCATGCATCATTGAAACGCTTCGCATATTCAAGCTCAACGCCCGTATTGCGGAATTGCCCCTTATTGATCGCATAATGCGTATCTGTCCCTGCATCGTACTGCCAGCCGATTTTATTCTTCATATCCATGTGATAGACGGCAACTTTCCATGTATCATTTCCGCGACGGATTTTAACGCCGGTCTCATACGTCCAACCGCTCTCCGGTTTCAGTCCGTTTGGATTGAAATTGGTATAGCGGAAGCTGTCATCCACAGTCGGCATCTGGAACGCCTTGCCGATGTTGGTGTACCATGCTGTATTGCGATCAAATTTATATTCTGTCTGGAACTGCGGCACAACGACCCGCTGATCCTCCTCCGGGTCATTGATGAACTCACCGCGCAGACCAAGCGTAACGTTAAACTTCGGCGTAAACTGCTTGCTGTAAGACGCATAGAGGGAGTTCCCCGTACGTACCGCCGAGCGTTTTTTCTCAGGCAGATCAATAGCCTCGCGCTTGTAGGAATACCCAAGAACCATGGAGTCTTTTCCAAACTTCCAATTCTTCTGTACATCGAAGATCTGACCGTCCATCGTTGCATTACTGTCCTGTGCCCTGTGCGTGAGATTGTCGTATCCATCCACCTTGCGATAGTTATAGCCGAGAACGGCACGAATGCCGTTGTCCTTGCCCTGATAAACAAGACTAGCCGTATGACGGAAGTCATCATAGCGATAATTATACCGCGTCCCCGTCGGAACAAGACGATTTCCGGTTTTACGGTATTGCGTCCCGCCGCGCGTTATGTCTCCCTCCATATAGTTGTAGTTCAAAGAGAGTTCATCCGTCAGCTGTGCGGCGATGCCCACGCGGCTCTTCTTTCCCTTGCCTACCCACCAATCGACATATGAAATCTTATTGATGCCAAATCCGTTGGAGTGCGGAAGATCCTTCGACCACTCACGGCTCACATCGACAATGACACGATCTCCTACATAAGTCGCCTCGCTCTTTTTGAAATAATTTCCGACCGTCTGGCTGAGTTTGAACTCGGATTTCTGTGCTGTCGGTTTTTTCAATATGATATTGACAACGCCACCCATGGCTTCAGCCCCATACAGCGTCGATGCAGCGCCCTTGACGATTTCGATGCGCTCCACCATCGATGCAGGGATATTCTCCGTGCTCGGATAGTTCTTGAGGTTCATTGGTACACCGTTGACCATGACGAGCGTGCCGCGGTCGTAGCCGCGCAGTGTGATACGCCCTGCCGCAAGGCCAAAATCCTGTCCCGCCTCACCATACGACGTACTTGTCGAGCCGACCTGCTGGTCGATGGCCTCGAAGACGTTGCGGTAGCCCGCCTTCTCAATCTCCTTTGCCGTAATGATCGTCGTTGTCGCAGGTGTATCAAGATCGCGCTTCTCACGTCGCTGTGCGGTCACCACAGTATCGGTCAGTGCATGCGTCTCCGTCTGCTCCGCTGCATACGCCGTTCCCACAAAACTTGCACCGGCAAATGCGGCAAGTACCGCCAGTGTCCACTTCTTCTCTTTCGTCATAACCCTTTTTCACCTTTCTTTTCGTGCTCTCCATGCACCATGTTTATATTTTAGAAAACCTCAAAGCATACGGGTAAGTAAAAAGCCCCTCCTGCCAAAGCAGAAGAGGGCTTAATTTACACACAACAGAAGAGTCTGAATCCCCATCCCCATCACTCGCAGGTCAAACGGCGATTGTTAATCAGGCAGTTCTCCTGGCTCCAGTTCATCACATACCTGCGCCTTCCCAGGGATATCCCCAGTGACATTCTCGGAAGTACCGTCGGCATTTCCATACAGGCTGCTCACTGTTACAGTGGCGGGACCGCTCCGGCTTATCAAAATTCATTTACCGGATTTCCTATTAAGTATGTAGGGGATTCCAAAGCATCCCCACAACACCTGATTCAATACTATAAAGTTTTCATAATACGCTCGGATAAAGATACCATTGGATGAAGTACTTGTCAATACGCCGAAGAGCTATTTTACGAATTATCTCAACATCCTTGATTTTTACATAATATCAACACTATCTTTATTTCTCCAACAGATAAAGATAGTCGCCATAGCCCTCTGCCTCCATATCCTCCTTGGGAATGAAGCGCAGGGAGGCGCTGTTGATACAGTAGCGCAGGCCGCCCGTCGCAGCAGGACCGTCATTGAATACATGCCCGAGATGTGCACCGCTGTTCGCTGCCGTAACCTCGGTACGCACCATACCGTGCGAGCGGTCCTCGTGCTCGGCGATGAGTGCGCTGTCAATCGGGCGCGAGAACGCCGGCCAACCGCACCCCGAATCATATTTGTCCGTCGAGATAAAGAGCGGCTCGCCCGTCGTGATGTCACAGTAGATGCCTACGCGGAATTCATGGTCATACTCGTTGAAAAACGGCCGCTCGGTTGCCTTTTCCTGCGTGACAGCATACTGGAGATCCGTCAGCCGTTCCTTGAGCTCGGCATCCGATGGTTTGTCATAGGTGCGCGATGTATTCGTCACCTCTGCTCGCTCTGCTGCATCATACTTCTCACGCATGCGCGCAATGAGTGCAGGCGCGATATGACAATAGCCGTTTGGATTCTTCTCGAGATATTTCTGATGATCCTCTTCCGCGCGATAGAAGTTCACAAGCGGCCCCATCTCAACGGCGACGGTCTTGCCGATCCGCTTCTGCAGAGCATCAAGCGAGGCACGGATCACAGTCGCGTCGGGGGGCTCACTGCCGTCCGCACGCGGCACATAGTAGATGCCCGAGCGATACTGTCGGCCCACATCATTGCCCTGTCGATCTACTGCCGTCGGATCGATGGAATCGTAAAATGTCGTGAGAATCTCGTCGAGAGAGACGATCCGCGGATCATAGATGACATGAACCGTCTCTGCATGGCCGCTCCCACTGCAGACCTCACGATAGGAAGGATGCGCGGTCTTGCCGTTTGCATAGCCGCTCTCTGCGGAGATGACACCGTGGATGAGGTTCACATAGAGCTCCGTCCCCCAGAAGCAGCCGCCTGCAAGATAGATTTCCCTCTGTCCGTGCACGGGTACGTTCTCCTGCACGACCTCATGCGGCATCTCTGCCGAGGTCGCAGCGGGCGTACCGCACCCGCCGAGACAGGCGAGCAGTCCGAGTGCGCAGATATTGCGCAGGAATGTTATTTTCATTGTATTTCTCCTTTCTGTCATGCTTCGATTTCGTTTGCCGAGGGCAGCTGCCACGCGATTGGCTCCTCCCCCGCCGCTGTGAGGAAGTCGTTGACACGCGAGAAGGGACGGCTCCCGAAGAAGCCGCGGTGTGCCGAGAGCGGGCTCGGGTGCGGCGACTCGACGATGAGATGGCGCGGATTCGTGATGAGACTGCGCTTCTTCCGTGCGGGGCTGCCCCAGAGGATAAAGGCAAGCGGACGCTCGCGTGCGCCGAGCAGTCGGATGATGTGATCGGTGAACCGCTCCCAGCCGTGTCCCTGATGAGACGCTGCCGCATGAGCACGAACGGTCAGCACGGTGTTGAGGAGCAGCACGCCCTGCCTTGCCCAAGGAATGAGGCAGCCGTGCGCGGGCGGCACGATCCCGAGATCATCCTGCAGCTCCTTGTAGATGTTCAGCAGCGATGGCGGCGGGTCGATGCCGACCTGCACAGAGAACGAAAGGCCGTGGGCCTGTCCGTCGCCGTGGTACGGATCCTGCCCGAGGATAACGACCTTCGTATCCGCAAAGCTCGTATAGTGCAGCGCGTTGAAGATCGCAAACATATCGGGATAGATGCGCTTCGTGCGATACTCCTCGATGAGAAACTGCCGCAGTTCCCGATAATACGGCTGTGCCATCTCGTCCGCGAGGAGTTCCTGCCAATCGTTCTTGAAAATTTCCTTTGCCATACTAAACTCTCTCGTAAATTTCAAAGATACAGTCTTCGCCGTGCCGACGCTCCGTCCGTACAAAACCGTCGAGCTGCGGCAGAAACACATCCGCCGCATATGTGCCCGCGAGGCGCGTCACGTAGGCACGCCGCGTGTATGGCAGGAGCAGACGGTAACACGCCGCACCACCAATGGCAAAAATCGATCGCGGGTCATCCTGCGTCAGCACACCGAGCAGTGCCCACAGTTCGACAAGATCATGTACGACATGAAAGCCCTCGACGTGCTCCAATGTCCGCGAAAGCACGATGTTCTCGCGCCCTGCAAGCGGACGGCAGTCAGGTAGGCTCTCCATCGTGCACCGTCCCATGACGACAATGCCGCCCATCGTCGTGCGGCGAAAATGCGTCATATCCTCGGCGCAGTACGTGAGCAGCTGCCCATTTCGCCCGATGCCGCCCGCTTCATCACAGGCGGCAATGACTTCGAGCGGATACGGTGAGGAGAGTTCGGAGGCACGCACAATGCCCGCCCGATCTGCTTCATCGCACCACACTGTGATGGATTTCCCCTGCACAACAAGATCGGGTGCGACCTCCGCAAGCGGCACAAGTACAAAGGCGCGTGCTGTGAGATAGGGATGCGGCAGGGTGAGCGCTTCGCCCTCGCATGATACCCCCTCGATATGCAGAATGTCGAGGTCAATCGTCCGTGCTCCCCAGTGCTCATGCCGCACACGCCCGAGATCGCATTCGATGCGCTGAAGTGCGGCAAGCAGATCCTGCGGCACACCGTCAAATGAAATGTGCGCCGCTGCGTTGAGGAACGCGGGCTGATCGATCTTTCCCCACGGCGGCGTTTCGTAGAAATGCGATACCTGTTCCACGCGCAGCGACGGAAGCTCCGCCATCCGCCGCAGAGCCGCACGCATCGTCTCCCCGCGTGCGCCGAGATTTGCCCCGAGCCCGATGTATGCCGTCAGCATCCAGTATTTTTCCTGCGGCGCAGGATCGTCACGCCGACATCCGAGAACATGCCGTCGATGGGTGCAGCGGGTTTATGCACCGTTACGCGCACCCATCGGAGCGAAACGAAGTCCCGCAGGAGATCGTCCGCAATCCCCTCCGCAAGTGCCTCGATCAGCTGTTTCGGTGCCCCATCCATAATGGAAGATACCGTATGGTAAACCTTGACATAGTTCACCGTATTGCCAAGGGCATCGCTCTCCCCCGCCGCACGCAGAGAAAGCCCGAGTTCCACATCTACCTCGAAGGGCTGCGGAATCTCCCGTTCGTGCGGAAGGACTCCGTGACACCCCATAAAGCGCATCCCGCGCAGAAAAATTCGATCCATATTATGACCTCAGTATCGCGTCCGTCATACGGCACATCCGCGCAATCGGCTTCACATCATGCACGCGCACAATCGACGCGCCGCGCTCAATGCCCATGACACAAGCCGCACCCGTTGCCTCCATGCGCTCCTCCACGGGAAGCCCCAACGCTGCTCCGATGAAGCTCTTGCGGCTTGCCCCGAGAAGCACGGGATAGTCCACGCCGCCATACGAGACGAGTTCATCCATACGCCTGAGAACGTGCATATTCTGCTCTGCCGTCTTGCCAAAGCCAATACCGGGGTCGAGGATGATCTTGTCCCGCGAAAGCCCCGCCGCATCCGCAGCTGCAAAGGAGCGTGCAAAGAACGCACGCATCTCGTCAATGATATCCGCGTCATACACTGTCCCATGCTGATTGTGCATGACGATAACGGGCACATCCGCGTCTGCGGCGACGCGTGCCATCTCTCCCGGCTCCTCTGCATATTGGAGCCCCCAGATATCGTTTAGGATATGAGCCCCCATTCGGAGTGCCGCGCGGGCCGTCTCCGCCTTGAACGTATCCACAGAGACGGGCACGGGACACTCCGCCAGTACGATTTCGAGAAACGGTAGCAGCCGCTCCGTCTCCTCCGCCGCGCTCATTGGAACGAATCCGGGACGGCTCGACTCCGCGCCAATGTCGATGATGTCTGCGCCATCCCGCACCATCTCCTCCATATGGCGTAGTGCCATATCCCGTGTATTCCATTTGCCGCCATCCGAAAATGAATCCGGCGTCACGTTCAGAATCCCCATGACGAGCGTCCGCCCGCCAATCGTCAGCTCTTTGCCGTCACGGAAGCGATATATTCTCTTCGCCATTGTTCCTCTCTCCAAGCATCTGCCACGCCTGTAATTCCATCGTTTTGTCCTCGCGAAAGATGCCCCGACACACCGAGGTCGTCGTTCTCGTTCCGTGTGCACGCGCTCCGCGCATCGTCATGCAGAGCTGCCGCGCATCGAGAACAACAAGTACCCCATCCGCCCCGATCCCCTGCTCGATCTCCCGCGCAATATCTTCCGTCAGCCGCTCCTGCAGCTGGGGGCGTTGTGCCATGCGGGCAACGAGCCGCGCGAAAACACCAAAGCCCGCCACGCGTCCTGCGTGCGGGCGATAGACAATATGTGCCGTTCCAAAGAACGGGAGCAGATGGTGTTCACAGACGGAGTAAAAGGGAATCGCACGTACGGCAATGAGACCGTCTGTATTCTCCGTCAGCACATCTGCCCAGAGCTCGCTGGTGTCCGCACGAAGCCCCGCGAACAGCTCCCCATAGAGATGCGCCACACGCGCGGGTGTTTCCTCCATCCCACGCGCCATGAGATCAACGCCGAGCGCCGTGAGAAATTCACGCATGGCGCGCTCCGCGCGTGAGAGATCAACCTCCGTGCACCCTTCCTCCATCTTCGTCACCTCACTCCATTCTCTTTGCCCACGCAGCGATCTCTGCAATCTCACGCGGTGTTGTCCGGCAGCAGCCGCCGATGAGGCGTGCCCCCGCGCTGTGCCATCTTTGTGCCATGGTACCGAAATCCTCCGCCGTGCCATGCCACGATTTATCTGCGGCATCATACGTCTCACCGGAGTTCGGATAGACGACGATGGGCTTATCTGTTTCCTTCCGTATCGTACCGATCAATGCTTCTGCGTGCTGTGGTGCCGTGCAGTTCAACCCGATTGCTGCCGCCTCCGGCACAGTATCCAAGCAGCGTGCACACTCTGCAATCGGCGTGCCGTCGCTGATGTGTGCTCCATCACGGCAGGAGAACGAGAACCATGCGGGAATCCGTATCTCTCTTTCGCGCAGCGCACGCACAATGGCGCGTGCCTCCATAAGACACGGCAGCGTCTCGCAGGCAAGCAGATCGGGCTGTGCCGATGCAAGGACGGTGAGCCGTCCCGCATGAAACGCCGTCAGCGCACCCTCATCCACGCCATAATCTCCGCGATACTCCGAGCCGTCGGCAAGATATGCCCCGTAGGGACCGACCGACGCTGCAACAAGGGGCTTGTTCCCATCTGTCCCGCATGCCGCAAGATATAGATCACGCGCCTCCTGCGCCAGCTGCACAGATTTTTGAATCAGCGCATCCGCCTCCTCTGCGGAGAAGCCGCGCCGCATAAAGCCCTCGACCGTCGCCTGATAGCTTGCGCTCGTTACAATATCCGCACCCGCGCGCAGATAGTCCAGATGGACATCTCTCACGAGATCGGGACGCTCAAAGAGCGCCTTTGCCGACCACAGCGCATCGTTCACAGAAAAACCGCGCGCCTCGAGCTCTGTCGCAAACGCGCCGTCCAAGACGATCACATCCTGCCGCGCAAGGCGCTCCTCAATGACGTTCATCCGTTCCCTCCTCATACGATACGAGTTTTAGGAGCCGCTGATAAAATGAAGTCTGTCAGATTGGCGTAGATTTTTCGTCCGAACAAGGAGACAAACCGGACCCATAGCAAGGGCTATGTGGGAAATTTGTCAACACAGTGCGGGGCAAAAAAAATACGTCAAGATGGCGGGCTGAATGTATCAGTGCTTCCTTTACTCTACCGGTGGCTCCTTGCCGAACCACTTACGATAGATTTCGGCGTACTTTCCATTCTCCTTGATCGTGCGTAGTCCCGCGTTCAGCTGCCCAAGCAGTTCCGCATTGCCCTTCTTAACTGCAATGCCGAGATCCTCCTGATTGATCTGCGAGGGCACGACCTTCGCGATACCCTTGCCCTTATTCTCAACATAGTATTCATCGACAGGTGTGTCATTCACCACTGCGTCGACACCACCGTTGTAAAGATCAAGAAACGCGTCGGAGATCGTGCTGTACTCGTGCAGGTCGGCGTTCGGAATACCGCGTGCAACCTCCGCGCCTGTCGATCCGATCGTCACACCGACACGCAGTCCCCGCAGATCATCAAAGGTGTGGATGCGCTCTTCGCCTGCACGTACAACTATGCTCAGCCCCGCCCGATAGTAGGAATTCGTGAAATCCACCGTCTTCGCACGATCCTCATTGATCGTCATATCCGAGATCGCAATGTCAAGATCGCCCGTCTGCAGCGCGGGAATCAGCCCATCAAAGTTGAGATTTTTAATCGCAACCTCGCGCCCCTCGACCTCTGCAACCGCGCGGATGATGTCGATATCGAAGCCGACGTACTCTTGTGACTTTTCATCCTGAAAGCCGAAGGGTGCGTAACTCGCGTCCGTCCCAACCCGCCAAACATTCGTTGTCGCCGCTGTATTGGAGCCCCCGCAGCCCGCAAGTCCGAGTGCCGAGATACTGACAAAGGCAACCCCCAGAAGATATTTTTTAAAAGTCATACTAAACACCCCCCATTTCATATGTTTTACATATCTTACATGAAATGAGGGGGCATGTCAAATGTTTTATTTCAGCAGCCCATGCGCCTTGAGTGCTGTCTCCAGCTGCGCCGCATGTGCGGGCTCCATCTCCGAGAGCGGCATACGCAGTGGGCCTGTCTGATAACCGAGGCGGCGCATCGCTGTCTTGACAGGGATCGGATTGACCTCGCAGAAGAGCGCGTCAATGAGATCGGCGTATGCAATCTGGAGACGTGCCGCCTCGGCGACATTGCCGTCGAAGTAGTTCTGGCAGATGTCATGCGCTGCCTGCGGCGCAACATTCGAGAGCACGGAGATCACGCCGAGACCGCCCAGCGAGAGGATGGGCACAATCTGATCGTCGTTGCCCGAGTAGACCGCGAGCTCGTTGCCAACCGCCGCACGCAGACGCAGGATCGCAGAGAGATCGCCGCTCGCCTCCTTGACCGCGACGATACGCGGATGCTTTGCGAGTGCGGCGTACGTCTCCGTCTTGATGTTCACGCCCGTCCGCGAGGGCACATTGTAGAGAATCGCGGGGATGTTCACACTGTCCGCGATCTTCGTATAGTGGGCAATGAGCCCGTTCTGCGTACACTTATTGTAGTACGGGGTCACGAGGAGCAGTGCATCCGCCCCGACCGTCTCCGCATACTGCGAGAGCTCGACCGCATAGGCAGTTTCGTTCGAACCGGTTCCCGCCACGACAGGGATACGCCCCTTCACCTGCTCCACAGCAAAGCGGATTGCCTCGCGGTGCTCTGCGTCCGTCATCGTCGCGGACTCGCCCGTCGTTCCCGTAATGATGATGGCATCCGTACCGCCCGCAATCTGATCCTCGATAATGCGCCCGAGTTCTGTGTAGTTCACGCCCGTCTCTGTAAACGGCGTGATGATGGCAACGCCGGCACCACGGAAAATCGTCTTTTTCATGGCAGGTTCCCCCTTCAGTTTATCTTCTGCTATTATCCCACGCACGGCGTGAAAAGTCAAAAACTTTCCTCATGTCCGCAGCGCAGGCCGAATCTCCCCAAAGAGTGCCTCACTCGCGCGGATCTTCTCCTCGCCGCCGAGCACGCAGCGCACATTTTCACGCATTGCCGCCTCAATCATCGGCGCGAGCGCACGCACATCTTCCTGACGTGCCGTGAGAATCTCCGCGCGTGCCTTCTGGCGATCCTCCCATGTAATGCCGCGCAGGTGGAACGTCGCCGCAATATCGCCCTTCATCTGCGACGTGAGCGGCGCATCCACGCTGCTCATCGTGCCGATGATGAACTTGTCCATCTCGCGGTCGGACACATCAAACGAGCGCACATAGTCCGCCGTCTCATCGAGCACCGCGAACGTCTCCGCGAGGTTCGGATCGCGGTAGGAGGAAAAGATCATAAAGCCGTTGCGGTTGAACTGCGTCATCGCACCGTACGCTCCCCCCTGAACACGGATGCGCGTCCAGAAATAGTCATAGCGCAGCAGCGTCTCAAGCACGCGCAGAACGCCCGTGTATTCGTACCCCAGCTTGATAAAGTTTGCGCCCTTCGCCACATACTGCACGCGGCTCTGCGTCATCAGCCCCGCGTTTTTCGGCGCGATCTCCCATGTGTACGAAGCAGTTGGGAAGGTTTCGGACGAGAGCTTCTGCCGGAACGCTGTAAGCTGCGCCGCGACTTCATCATAGTGCGCAGCGGGTGTGGTAACGCTCACCATCAGATCGTTTGCATTGAAAATCTGCGGCAGGATACGCGCGAATGCCGCCTGCATCTCCGCATGACGCACCGTGAAATCATTCTTGAACCTGCGCAGGAAGTCGTGGAACGGCAGCCCACCGACCTCGGCATAGCAGCCCGAGGGCATGAGATCGGCGGCGATGCGCGATGCGACAACCTGATTTGCCGCGCGTTGGAGCGAGAGCTCCATGCCCGTCTTTTCCTCGTCGATCAGCTCGCGCACGCGCTTTGCGCCCGAGAAATCGCTCTCCGTCATAATCTCCGCGAGAAGGTCAAAGAGCCGTGGCAGATTCTCACGCAGCACCTTCGCACGCAGCTTAAAGCGCGGCAGGAGCGAGTCCGGCTCACCCGCACGCGTATACGCGACGATGTCCGCGCCGAAGCCGCCCGTGTAGAGGCTGCGCAGCATCGCGAGCTCCGCATAGCTGTGCCGCACGGTATCGACTGCGCCGAACATCTCGGCGAGGAGGTACGCATACGGCAAATCCGCCTGTGCGACCGTTGCCATTGGGAAGTAAAAATTCAGATAGACAATGCCGTTCGTCTCAAGATCGGAGTACAGAACCTGCATCCCCGTGCAGTCACGAATCGCAAGCGGCAGACGCTCCGCGTCCGCACGGATGTCGGAGCGTGCGAGAATCGGAATCGACGCGAGTGCCTCCTCCGTGTCCGCCTCCTCCTGTGCCGCCTTGAGTGCCGCACAGGAATCCAACACCTGCGCGATCTCGGCGGTGCTCATCGCCGCCTTTTTCTCCGCGAGGATTGCCGCCTGTGCCGCCTCACGCTCCTGCCCGAGCGTCCGGCTTGGCGCGAGCGTCACGAGAGCCTCATGCGGATTCTCAAGGAAGGATGTGCGAATCACCTGCTCGAAGTAACCCTTTTCCAGACCATCCTTCAGCTCTGCGAGCACATCCTCATAGCGCAGGTAGTCGGCGGGCGCACCGTCGTAGAGCCACGTCTTCATCATGCGGATGCCGTAGATCAGCCCCTTCGGCGAGGAGCCAAAGTCCGACTCGCGCAGACGGAACTCAAGCGTATTGAGCGATGCCTGTACGAGTGTGTGATCGAGCCCGCCGTCCGCGAGTTTTCGCAGCGTATCCTTGACGATCCGCACGAATTCATCGGCGCGTGCCGTCTCCGACTTGCTCACGATGATGCTGAACAGCGGCTGCAGGATGTCGCTCTCATAGTTCGAGTCCACGTCACGCCCAAGCCCCGCGTCGATCAGTGCCTGACGCAGCGGTGCGCCCTGCATCCTGAGAAGCGCGTGATCGAGGATCTGCAGTGCCATCACGCGCTTGCGGTCGGACGTGTCGCCGATGACCCAGTTCAGCGAGAGGAAACTGTTTTCCTCCAGCGGTTCCTCCGTCCCAATGGGATAGAAATGCGCCTTTTCGACGCGTCCCGCGAACGGCTTCTGACGATCGATGCGCGAGGGCACAGGAATCCGCTCGAAATGCGAGAGGTACGCACTGTCGATGTACGCAAGTTTTTCCTCGATGTCCATATCCCCGTACAGATAGATGTAGCTGTTCGACGGATGATAGTACCGTGCGTGGAAATCGAGGAACATCTCCTGCGTGAGCGTGGGGATCGCCTCGGGATCGCCGCCCGATTCGCAGCCATACGTCGTATCGGGATAGAGTGCCGCCATAATACGGCTGCCGAGCAGATCGTCGGGCGCGGAGAGTGCGCCCTTCATCTCATTGTAGACCACGCCGCTGTAACGCAGAGGAGCATCCGCATCGTCGAGCTCGTAGTGCCAGCCCTCCTGCATCAGCACCTGCGGATTCGTGCGCATGGATGGATAGAACACCGCATCAAGGTACACATCCATCAGGTTTTGAAAGTCGCGGTCGTTTCGGCTCGCAACGGGGTACATCGTCTTGTCAGGGAACGTCATCGCGTTGAGAAACGTATTGAGCGAGCCCTTCACAAGCTCAACAAACGGCTCCTTCAGTGGATACTTGCGCGAGCCGCAGAGCACAGAATGCTCCACGATGTGCGCTACACCCGTATCATCCACGGGCGGCGTGCGGAAACTGATCGAAAAGACCTTGTTGTCATCTGCCGTCTCAAGGAAAAACAGGCGCGCCCCCGTCTTCTCATGGACAAACGTATGCCCCCGCCCGTCTGCCTCCGCAATCTCCTCCGAGCAAATCAGGCGAAAGCCGTGGATGATGTCATCTATCTTCATGTAAATTATCCTCCTTTGTCATTCCTGCCATTATAGCACAGAGAAGCATTTTCGCAAAATAAAAGGACTGCCGACAAAGCAGCAGTCCGAACATATTTGCTCTTGTAAGTGGGGCGATGTCCCTAAGCGAACCCTAGTGAAGCAAGTGAGTAAAGCGGGCGACTCGCCCCCTGCGGATTTCTTTCGTTCAAGCGAAGCGCGTTTAAGAAGTCCGCAGGTATTTAGGCGAACGAGCACGCGATCACTTGCGTAACTAAGCGTTCGCGAGGGACACGGCCCCGAACTATTCACACCGGCGGGAACGCCTTTGCGGGGCACATTTCGCGCGATGCCGCATCATAGCGCCCGATGCCGAGAAAAACGCCCTCGGCATACACGCGGTAGCACCCCTCGGCAAGCTCCATGCGCCGCTCCGAGGTCGATAGCCCGCTGTAGAACGCCTTCACGCGCTGCGGGGCGAGCTCATATACAGGTAAATCGAGGGCAGTGTCAGGAGCGCACAGAGCTGTCTCCCGCACCTCCGCAAGTTCCTCAAGCGTATACGAATCCGCGAGCACAAAGCCGCCGACACGTGTACGCAGGAGAAAGCGCATCGTCGCAGGCAGTCCAAGTGCCGCGCCGATATCCGTGCAGAGCGAGCGGATGTATGTCCCCTTCGCACAATCCACATCGACGAGGATGCGCGCGTGCGCGGCATCCGCATGGACAAGCTCCAGTCGATCAATACGGACCGTGCGCGTTGGGATCTCCACCGCCGCTCCCTGCCGCACGAGATCATAGGCACGCTGTCCCCCGACCTTGATCGCAGAGTAGGCGGGCGGTGTCTGTTCAATCTCGCCGACAAACTGCCCCATCACACGCCGCAGCTCCTCTTCCAAGGGGAGCGCGGGACACGGAATGCTCTCGATCACCTCACCGTACACGTCCCCCGTATCCGTTGCATAGCCGAACGCGATCTCCGCACGGTAGGACTTGTCCGCGCCCTCCATATACTCCACGAGACGCGCGGCGCGTCCGAGTGCAACGGGCAGGATGCCTGCCGCCGCAGGGTCGAGTGTCCCCGCATGACCGACGCGTTTCTGCTTAAAAATACGCCGCACGATGTCAACAACATCGTGCGACGAAAGCCCCGTGGGCTTCAGTACATTGATAAAGCCGTCCACGTCTTAACGGTTCAGCTCCTCCCCAATCGCAGTGAGGATGGTTTTCTTCGCCTCGTCAAAGGAGCCGTGCAGCGTGCAGCCCGCCGCGCGGATGTGTCCGCCTCCGCCAAATCCCTGCGCAATGCGCGAGACATTCGTGCCCTTTGAGCGCATACTGACGCGGTAGCTATTCTCCTCAAGCCACTTCATAAAGAAGACCACCTGCGTCCCCTCGATCACGCGCAGGGCATCGAGCAGTCCCTCGGTCGTCGTGACTTCCTTTGCCCGCTCCTCGTCGATAAAGACCGCCGCAACCCTGCCGTCATAGAACATCTCGAGGTTCTTGATGGCGCGCACCTGTGCCATGACTTCATCGTAGGATTTCAGTTCCATAGCCACCGCGATGATATTCGGCTTCACGCCGATCTCAATGAGATCTGCCGCCGCGCGCATTGTATGCGGTGTGGTATTCGAGAAGCGGAAGAAGCCCGTATCCGTCGCCATTCCCGTGTAGAAGCAGGTGGCAGCATCGAGCGAGAAGGTTCTGCCCATCGTGCGTACGAGGTCGTGCATGATCTCACAGGTTGCGGCGTAGTCCGGATTCAGATAGAGATACTCTGCCTCCTCGTCGTTCGTCACATGATGGTCAATGTTGAGCACGCGCACAGCATCGACTGCGTCGAGTACCGCTCCCGTGCGCTTCAGCTCCACATCGCAGACGATGAGAAGATCAGCCGTATAACGTGCCCCCTCTGTAGGGCGCTCGATCTCCTCAATCCCGGGCAAAACGCGAAAGGTGCGCGGGATCTCATCGTCGATCAGCACACGCGCATCCTTGCCCTGCTCCCTGAGGCAGTGCATCAGTCCGAGCGTCGAACCGATGCTGTCCCCATCCGGACGGATGTGCGAGGTGAGGATGACAGTCTGTGCGTCGGCGACCATCTTTGCGGCTTCGTCGAGTGTAATCTTCATTCCTGCTCCTCCTTCTCCGCCATCGGCTTATCCTCATGAATCTCATTCAGCAGGCGCTGGATATGGTCGCTGTAGTTGAGCGATGTATCAAGCGCAAAGCTGATTTCGGGCGTAAAACGCAGCCGAATGCGTCTCCCGATCTCGCGGCGCACGAAGCCAAGCGAGCTGTTGAGCCCGTACAGCGTATCACGCGCCTTCTTCTCATCGCCCATGACGCTGATGTAGACCTTCGCCTCACGCAGATCCTCCGTGCACGCAACCGAGGTCACGGTTACAAATCCGATGCGCGGATCTTTGAGTTCATGGAAGATGATATCGCTGATCTCCTGCTTCATCAGTTCCTGTAGTTTTTCAACGCGAACCTTTGCCAAGGTACGCCTCCTCTCTCTATACAAATTGGCACAGTCCCCTGCCCCGACGGGCAAAGGACTGCACCGATTCAAATTTTCTTATTCGGCATTTTCTTCCACTGCTGCGGCAGCGGCGGCCTGCGCCTCACGCTTTTGCTCTGCTGCCTTGTTCGCCTCGGCGATGGAGGTTTCGATCTCCTCCATTGTATATGCCTCGATGATGTCCCCCTCCGCAAAGTCGCGGAAGTCAACGATGGAGATGCCGCACTCGTAGCCGGCTGCGACCTCCTTCACCTCATCCTTGAAGCGGCGCAGGGAATCGATCTCCCCATCGAAGAGCTCGACATTGTCGCGCAGAATGCGGATCTTCGAGTTGTTGTGGATCTTGCCCTCGAGAACGTACGAGCCGGCGACAAGAGCCTTCGAGAAGCGCATGACCTGACGGATCTCGACGCGCCCCTGAATGACTTCCTTGTATTTCGGCTTGAGCATGCCGCTCATTGCGTCCTTCACATCGTTCAGCGCATCATAGATGACGCGGTAGGTGCGGATGTCCACATCCTCCGTGTCCGCGAGACGACGCGCATTGGCATCCGGACGGACATTGAACGCAATGACGATTGCCTTCGATGCCGTCGCGAGCATGATATCCGACTCACTGACCGCGCCAACGCCCGAGTGGACAATGTTCACGCGCACCTCGTCGTTCTTGTTGAGCCCGAGGAGCGCGGAGTTCAGTGCCTCAACAGAGCCCTGCACATCCGCCTTGACGACGATGTTGAGATCCTTGATGTCGCCCTGCTGGATCTGCTGGAAGAGCGCATCCAGCGAAACGCTCTTCGACTTGATGAGGTCACGCCGCTGGTTGCCGAGACGCGCCTCGGCAATCGAGCGTGCCTGCTTCTCGTCGACGGCGGCGAGGATGTCGCCCGCCGACGGAACATCGTTGAGACCAAGGATCTCAACCGGCATGGAGGGCCCCGCCTTCTTCACGTTGTCTCCGCGGTCATTGATCATCGCGCGGACGTGACCGTATGCCGTGCCGACGACAATGGAGTCACCGATGCGCAGCGTGCCGCTCTGGACAAGCACGGTCGCGACCGAGCCGCGCCCTTTGTCGAGCTTTGCCTCGATGATGACACCGCGTGCCTCGCGGTTCGGGTTCGCCTTCAGTTCCTCGACTTCGGCGACAAGCAGGATGTTCTCGAGCAGATCGTCAATGCCGATGCGCTGCTTCGCGGAGACGGGCACCATGATGGTATCGCCGCCGTATTCCTCCGCGACGAGGCCGTACTCCATGAGCTCCTGTTTGACGCGCTCGGGATTTGCACCCGGCTTATCGATCTTGTTGATCGCAATGATGATGGGTACCCCTGCCGACTTCGCGTGGTCGATTGCCTCGACCGTCTGCGGCATGACGCCGTCGTCCGCCGCAACGACAAGGATCGCCACGTCTGTGATCTGCGCACCGCGCGCGCGCATCGCCGTGAACGCCTCATGTCCCGGTGTATCGAGGAAAACGATCTTCTTGCCCTGACAGACGACCTGATAGGCACCGATGTGCTGTGTGATGCCGCCGGCCTCGTGTGTGCTGACGGAGGTGTTGCGGATCGCGTCGAGCAGTGAGGTCTTGCCGTGGTCGACATGTCCCATGACGGTAACGACCGGCGGGCGATCCTTGAGCGTCTTCGGATCGTCCTCAATCTCCGGGATCAGCGTCGGATCGACATCCGGCGGCAGTTCCTCCGTCGTTACGCCAAACTCCGCCGCGACGAGCGTCGCCGTATCGTAGTCGATCTCCTGATTGATGCTCGCCAAGACGCCCATCAGCATGAGCTTCTTGATGATATCCGCCGCCGTGTAGCTCATCTTGGACGCGAGATCCTTAACGGCGATCGTCTCCGGCAGTTTGATGTGCTTCGGACGTGCGATCTCCGCTTTCACGACAGGAGCCGGCGCGGCTGCACGCCCCTTGCGCCCCTTGCGTGCGCCGCCGCGGCTGCGCTCCGTCTGCCGCAGATCCGTGCGCTCTTCGCGATCGCGGCGTGCCCCTCCGCGTGCA
>ERZ773054.1133-NODE-1133-length-17301-cov-35.580772_pt1 | contig 17301 bp, 15 predicted proteins | sample MGYA00580630_ERZ773054 | MGnify/ENA primary metagenome ERZ773054 (study PRJEB29015, sample SAMEA2737994) | human oral metagenome | biome: human oral; feature: human-associated habitat; material: dental | place: China | collected 2115 ... | reverse complement strand
CGCAGCTGGTGGCGCGTGGCGCCGAGGTCGTGACCTGTGCCCGTCATGAACCCGGACAGGCGCCGGGGCCGGGGGTGTCGTTCCGGCGCTGTGACCTGACGTCTGCGGCCGACCGCGAGGCCCTGATTGCCTGGCTCGTGTCGACGCATCCCGATCTTGCCGTACTGGTCAACAACGCGGCCGTTCAGCATGCGCTGGACTTCATGCAGGCCGATGTGGCGCAGATTCAGGCCGCAACCTCGCTGGAGCTGGCGCTGAATCTGGAAGCCCCCATCGCGCTGTCGGCCGGGTTGCTGCCCCTGCTGGCGCGCCAGCCCGAGGCGGCCATCGTCAATGTGACCACGGGGCTGGCCCTGGCCCCCAAGCAGTCGGCGCCGGTCTACTGCGCCACCAAGGCAGCGCTGCGCTCCTTTACGCGGTCGCTGCGCTATCAGGTGGAAACCTCCGCTCCGCATGTACGGGTACAGGAAGTGATCCCGCCGCTGGTCGATACCCGCATGACGGCGGGGCGAGGCACGGGCAAGGTTTCTCCGTCGGCGGTGGCCGAAGCGCTGGTGACTGCCATCGAGCGGGGTACCGATGAGTGTTATGTAGGCAAGTCCCGGCTGCTGCGGCTGGTGATGCGGGTGGCGCCGGGTGTGGGGTACCGGATTCTGAAGTGCGAATGAGGGCGCTGGCCGGTACCGTGGCATGGTTTTCCCTGAAACCCGGCCGTCAGAAGGACGACACTGCGTAGTCTCACCCGATGTGCCTGGGGCCGGCACCCCCCTAATTTCCCCTGCTGCCGCTTGATGCAAAATACCGTGTCTTGCCCGTGCCGGAGGCAGGCATGAGAGGTCGAGGGGGTTGCCATGCCGGTACGGGCCATTTTCGGCTCCCTCTTTCCTGTCGTGGACATCGATGGACATCAGTGGGAACACCCGGCTTATCGCGCATATCGGCTATCCCACCCAGACCTTCAAGGCCCCGCTGATCCACAACCCTTACTTTCAGTCGGCGGGCCTCGATGTGGTGGTACCCTTTGCCTCGCAGTCAGACGGCTATCCGGCGCTGCTGCGGGCGCTCTTCACGGCAGAGAATGTGGTGGGGGCGCTGGTCACCATGCCGCACAAGGTGAGCACCTGCGGGCTGCTGGAGCGAGTGTCGGCATATGGGCGGTTAACAGAGCCGTGGCATTTGGGGTAGCCAACGGCGTTTCGAGCTATTACGAGTAGTAAGGGGATATCTTGTTGAAGCAGCCAGTACTATACTGGTTGCTTCATGGAGGATTCATGATAATTATGTTGATTCTTTTTTCCTTGTGGTTTGGTTTTTCTATGTATATTCACAAGGAAATGAGGGATGGTGTTTTGTATTGGGTTGTGACGAGTGTTAATTTATTTGTCATAATTCGATTTGCGTCGTTGCCGGGTGATCCTGAAAACGGTTGGAAAGATTACGTTTTCCTTTGTGCTGTTTTTGGGCTTTCTTTTTTCGTTGAATTCGTTTTGAGGAAATGTATTTCTCGATTTTCTAAGAGGGGGCTGAAATCGCCGTCGCAGACTGGCACGCTGTGATTGTTAGATCCCAGGGGTCTTCGCGTATCAGTGTGGGTGGCGGTGAAAGTCAATTGTGTTGCTGACCAAGGATTTGGGGAGTGACTGGAACGGCATTCTTTTTACTTGCGCTGTCGTCGGGCTTGCGTTTTTAATTGAGTTTGTTTTGAGAAAATTTATATCCCGTTTTTCCGGGCAAAACTCGGCCGAAAAGTAAATGTCTTTCAGTTTGGTCTGGAGGAGAGCATGTTTCTTTCCGCATGCGCAGGGTTTATTGCAGGGATGTCGTCAAAGCCTGCAATCATCAAGGCCGACACGGCTGCGTTCGGAAAGCTGGTCAAGGGCGGCGGCGATCTTGTAGGCCACGGCAAAGAGATGGGCAGCCGTTTGGGGCGGCAGGTCGTGCCAGCGGTCGGTTTCCTGGCGCGGTACGACCAGCAGGTGCCCCCTGGATATTGGCTGGATGTCCATGAAGGCCACGCATTCGCTGTCGCGTCAGACGAAGCGGCCGGGAATCTCGCCGTTGATGATTCTGGTAAAGATGCTGCTCATGTGGTCCTCCTTTTGAGTCTGTTGATCATGCCTTACCGGGGGCTATGCTGACTGTTTGTTGTGTCTGGGGTAGTCATGGTGAAACATCTTGACTACCAGGGCGGTCGGGACGTTACCGGGGAGATCAGGTGTTCTGTGCAGACAGCCCTGATCCGCCGTTCTGCCTCGTCTTCTTCAATGGGGGGGAAGACCTTCGGCCAGGGTCTGTTCAATCTCCCGCTCCACTGACTCATAGAACTGCGCTTCAGCTTCGTCGCTCTCGAAGCTGAACGCCTGCTCATCGATCAGATCGTTATCATCGTGCATGGCTTGATCCCTCCGCTGGCTTGAGTGTACCTGCCTGATCCCGGGTATCCAGTTCAACGTTGCCGGTTCAGCCGCCCCCTCACGCCATGAACTGCTGCAGAATGAGGAACAGCAGCGCCGAGAGCACGCCCGAGACGGGCACGGTCACCACCCAGGCGGCGGCCATGGTGATGAAGTGCGAGCGGCGTACCAGGCGGCGGCGCTTGCGCTCTTCGGGGGCCAGCACCTTGCCCTGCACGGCACCCAGCGCCCGAGAGCGACGTGCGGCGTGCCATTCGCGGTAGAAGCCCACCCCGAAGATGGCACCGACGGCAATGTGGGTGGAGCTGACCGGCAGGCCCAGCCAGGAGGCGAGGATGACGGTGAGCGCGGCCGACAGCGCCACGCAGTAGGCGCGCATGGGGTTGAGTTTGGTGATCTCGCTGCCCACCAGGCGGATGAGCTTGGGACCGAACAGCATCAGGCCGAAGCTGATGCCCAGCGCGCCGATGGCCATGACCCAGAACGGGATGGACACCGAGTCTTCGAAGCGACCTGCCTGGACGGTGTGGACGATGGCGGCCAGCGGGCCGACGGCATTGGCCACGTCGTTGGCGCCGTGGGCGAACGAGAGCAGCGCTGCCGAGCACACCAGTGGCACGGCAAACAGCTTGCGCACCGATTTCTTGCGGTTCTCGAGACCTTGGGACTGGCGCAGGACCAGGGGCACCGACAGCTTCCAGGAGGCCAGTCCGACGACGATGCCGATGAGCACCGAGACGCCCAGACTGACGTGGATGAGGGCCGAGAAGCCCTTCAGGGCCAGATAGGTGGCAAAGGTGCCGGCCATGAAGCCCACCAGGATGGGCAGCCAGAAGCGGGAGGCCGCGATCTTGTCGTCGCGGTACAGGATGTGGGCCTTGATGAAGGCGAGCATGATGGCGGCAATGATGCCGCCCAGCACCGGGGAGATGACCCAGCTGGCAGCGATGCTGCCCATGCTGGACCAGTGGATGGAATCGGCGCCGGCGGCCATGATGCCGGCCCCCACCACGCCGCCGACCACGGCATGGGTGGTGGAGACGGGAGCGCCGATGTAGGTGGCCAGGTTGAGCCAGAGCGCAGCAGCCAGCAGGGCCGCCATCATCAGCAGGATGAAGGTGTCGGCGTTCTGGACGACCTCGGGCGAGACGATGCCGGAGGCGATGGTGTTGACCACCTCGCCGCCCGCCAGCATGGCGCCGGCGGTCTCGAAGACGGCCGCGATGAGCAGTGCACTGCCCAGGGTGAGGGCATTGGAGCCTACCGCCGGACCCATGTTGTTGGCCACGTCGTTGGCGCCGATGTTGAGCGCCATGTAGGCGCCCACCACGGTGGCCACCACCACCATGAAGGTGCCGGGCTGGATGCCGGTGAGCCCCAGTGCGGCGGCACCCACCAGCACCACGAAGGCCAGGGCAATGCCGGGCGCCACCAGCGGGCGGGCCACGAAGGCGGTGGCCTGCTCCAGCAGCCCGATGCGCTTGAGGTCATTGTCGAGCGCTTTCCAGCGCCGGGGGCGCTTGGGGGGCGGGGGAGACGCGGTGGGCGTGACGCCGGATGGCGGGACGGGCACGTCGGAATGGGCCGATGCGGCGACCGTGACGCGAGGCTTGCCTGCAACTGGTGAGGGCGCAGGGGTCGGGGTGGCCGGGGCCGTGCCTGCCTTGCCGCCAGCCGTGGCAGGAGGAGAGGAAACACCGCCGGTGGATGCCGGGCCGCTGGAAGGCCCTTGGGCCGTAGGCTCGTTGGACGAGGACATGCAGGAGGGTTCTCGTTGTGACTTGTATAACTATAGAACAACGGGCGAACGACGTGGGGCGATGGGGCACTTTCTTGATCGGCCCGGCCTGGTCGGCGTGGTGGCCGGCCTTGCGCGACCCGGATTCTGCCTGAATTCCGCGACTTTGGGCGCAGGATGGTGCGGCAGGACGCAGAATGACTGTGTGTGTACGTCAGAGGGGGCGACAGTCCGGGGAAAGTGCGGAGGCAGCCATCGGTCGGCCTGTCGTTCAGCGCGTATGCCAGGGGGCGGACGCATGCAGTAGCATGTCCGGTCCATTCCCGATCCATCCGGAGAGGCATTCATGCGCTGGCTCTGGTTCGCCGCCGGCTGGCTGATGGTGGCGCTGGGCTTCATCGGCGCCATGCTGCCGGTCATGCCCACCACCATCTTCCTCATCATGGCTGTGGGGTGCTTTGCACGCAGCTCGCCCCGCTTCGAGCGCTGGCTGCTGGAGCATCCGCAGTTCGGCCGGCCGCTGCGCCAGTGGCGCGAGGAGGGGGCCATCAGCCGCAAGGGGCGGCGCATGGCCTTTGCCGGCATGGCGGCAGGCTATGTCATCTTCTGGATCGGGGCGCGGCCGTCCTGGCTGCTGGCGCTGGGCGTGGGTCTTTTCTTTGCGCTGGGTGCGGCCTATGTGGGCACACGGCCGCTGCCGCGGCAGGAGCGGGTGGCTGGCGACGCGGGCTCACGGATCGGAAGGACGCCAGGGGCCCGGTCACCGGAAGATGAGGGTCTCCAATAAGAAAGAGGGGGCGTTGGCCGCGGGGCCTGCTCAGAGCCCCCTCAGGACAGGCGGTAGGCGATTTCCTTATTTCTCTTCATATTTCGTGATGGAAATCTTGCCGCTGTCGTATTCCGCAAGGAAGACGTCGCTGGCATCCTCGATTCCCAGCTTCTTGAGTTCGGCCTTCAGCCACTCTTCGTCCTTGTCGATCATTTCAAGCGTGCTTTTCTGAACGCTTCCGTCGGTGATCAGCGGATATTTCGGGTTCTCTTCTCCGAAGGACGTGATGATGAGCTGTCCATCCTGTTCGAGGATGGCCTGCTTGATGTCCTTGACGGAATAGATGCCCTGCATGCGCAGCTTGAAGGACAGGTCGTTTGCGGAAAGGCCTGCCTTGCGCGCCACTTTCACATCGATCTTGCCGCGCGAGATGAGCGTGACGGGCTTCCCGTCCACGAGCTGCTTGACCAGGTTGTTGTGCTTCTTGAGCCAGCGAAGCGACAGGACCGCTGCAAACCAGATGGCCAGAATGGCGATGAAGACGGGGATGGAAATGTCGCTGTTGTAGATGACTCCACCGACGATCCCGCCCAGGACATAGTTCTGCACCTGGTCGCTGGCCGAGGCGGGTGCGAGATTGCCCTTGCCGGTCAGGTTGATGACCAGTACAAGGGCCAGAAGGCCCAGGATAAGCTTGACGGCCACGATTGCATAAAACATCAGCATGTCCCTTCAGAAAGCGGACCGAACCAGGTTCAGTCGGGAAAAGCTCGGCTTGAGCCGAGATTCAAGGTAGTCGGAAGTACCGGCGAGGCCTGTGATGATAGGACGGCCATGGAGAATATTGTGAGGAGATTGGTGAAATCGCAGGGATCAGGTGCCGCTTCGGCCGATGCGCTGTTCATCGGGGAAGGAAAGCCGCTGGGGGAGGACGGGGATCTTTCGGGCATCTTCAAGGCGCGCGTTCGCACCATCGATGTCGGCGTGCAGGGCGTGGCCGGGGATGTGCAGGTGGACAGGCGCTATCACGGCGGGCCGGATCGGGCCCTGCATCAGTATCCGGCCGAGCATTACGCACGGCTGGCCGATGCCTTTCCTGCCTTGCGGGAGGACTTCGTGCCGGGCTGCCTGGGCGAGAACGTGTCCTCGTCCGGCCTGTGCGAACAGGATGTCTTTGTGGGGGATGTGGTGCGGCTGGGGACCTGCCTTTTGCAGATCACGCAGCCGCGCACGGTCTGCTGGCGGATCGATCACCGTTTCGAGGTGAGCGGGCTGGCGAAGTTCGTCCACGAGCACGGGCTGACCGGATGGCTCTATCGTGTTCTGGAGCCGGGGTGCGTGCGGGAGGGGGATGAGGTCGTGCTGGTGGAGCGGCCGAATGCCACCATGTCATTGGCGGATCTGCTGGCGTTGCAGCGGGAGCATCGCCCCGATCCGGCGCGACTGCAGGCCGCTTCCGAACTGCCCGGGCTGGCCCAGGTGATCAGGCAGCGGTTCGCATCGCGGGCGGCCTGGTTGCGGGACCATCGCTGAAAGCTATCGTCTCTGGCCCTGGATCGGGCAGCCTGCACAAGGCCCGGCTACCGGACGATGAGGGCCTCCAGCAAGCGCTGGAAGAGTCGGTCAGGACGCAGCCAGCTGCATGGCCAGGCAGCTTTCGGCGGCGGGCGACAGCACCAGTTCCACCGCCAGGTTCGAGCGGGTCATGCCCACGAAGAGGGCGCGGCGCTCGCGTTCGGTCAGCGTCTCGAAGTCCAGCTCGGTGATCACCACGCCGGCGGCGCTGCGGCCCTTGAAGCGGTGGATGGTCTCGACCAGCACGTCGCCGTGGGTCCAGATCGGATCGCCGTCGGGGGTGTAGTCGCCACTGAAGCGGCGCGTCTCGAAGGGGCCCAGCCAGCGGGTGTTCAGGATGGTGGACGCAAAGCGGTCGCGGCCGCTCAGCACCACGATGTCCTTCATGGCGATGCCACGGTGCAGCAGGTTGCGCACGGCCTCGGCCGTCTCGCGCACCAGCCCCTTCTCGTTTTCGTAGACGCGGAATGATGGCAGCTCGCCGGCGTAGGGGCTGCGCGGGGTGATGGCCTGGTCGGACAGGTGCAGGGCGTTGATCACCTCGCAGACCATGCGCGGGCTGCGGAAGTTGTCGTTGCAGGTCAGCGTCACGGCATCGGCCAGATCGAAGCGGGCGCGGTCATACAGGCGCTGTGCGTCGTCTTCCATCAGGTACAGCCGCCCGGAGGCCTTCAGCTGCGGCAGCAGGCTCTCGACCCAGGCGGGCTGGAAGTCCTGCCCCTCGTCGATGACGATCAGGTCGTAGGTGGGCTTCCATTCCTCGGCCGATTCACAGTAGACGCGCGCCAGCAGGTCGAAGTTGTCCGGGGCGGCAAAGTCGGGCTCGCCGTAGTTGCGCCGGTAGTAGGTTACGCACAGCTCGGAATAGCTGGTGACGTCCGCCACGGGCGGGGCCAGCCGGCTGATGTGGTCGGCCAGCGAGCGGTTGAAGCACACGTACAGCGCCCGGCCGCCCTGGGTGACGGCATCGTTGAGCAGGCGCAGCGCCAGCTGGGTCTTGCCCGAGCCGGCGGTGGCCTGGATGCGGATCAGGCCATGGGGGGCCTGGATGCGCGGTACCCAGGTGGCCAGCCCCTCGGCCAGGCGCTGGGTGGTGCGCTGAAGCTGCTGGTCCAGGGCCGAGAGGTCGACCGAGACCTGGAATTCGTTGGACAGGAAGCGGCGCAGCGACTCGATGTCGCTTTGCGAGTCGCCGTGGCGCATCAGTTCCTGCACGCGGGTGCCCAGGAAGGGGAAGTCGGCGGCGTCGATGATCCGGTCGCGCGACAGGGCCACGATGTCGCCCGCTTCCAGCCGGTAGTCGGGCAGCACCAGGCAGTGGCTCACGAAGGCATGCAGGCCGGCTTCCTTGAGGCGGTGCAGCAGCGCGGCGCGCTGCACGGCCAGCTGGCGGCGCACGTCGTGCTCGCGGCTGCTGTAGAGCTTGAAGAGCTCGCCGTCACGCAGCTGCACGCCGCCGGACTTGATCTCCATCAGCAGCAGGTGGCCGGTGGGGCCCAGCACCACGATGTCGATCTCGCCGTGGCGGTCCTGGCCGTTCTCCACCGAATGCCAGGCCACGCTGTGGAAGATGTCGTAGCCTGCCGGCAGCGATTCCTGCAGGCGTTCGAGCACGTCCAGTTCCCGGTAGAGACCCGTGTCCTGGCGGATGGCGTTGAGGCTGGGCGAGAGTGTGGCCATGAGCGGATGCAACCCTGGTGGCAGATGCCCCGGATTGTGCGCATCGCCCGCGCGACCCTTGAGGGAGGTGACCCTGAATGGCCGGTGTCGGCTGCCGGGTGGGGAAGGGTGTGGGGGCCACGCCACGGGGCCCCGACGCGCCTCAGTCGAGGAGCTTCCAGCTCACGCCCGTGATGAAGCGCCGATCCATCTTGTAGATGTTGGTGCCGGGGTCGCTGTTGTAACGCAGCTCGGCCGCGGCGGTCAGCGCCAGCTGGCGGGTGATGGACACGCTCAGGTCGGCCTGCAGCTCGGCGCGCCGGTCGTGATTGCGGTTGAGCGCGGGGTAGAACACCAGGCGCTGATGGGCGGTGGTGGTGTCGGTGAGCTGGTGGTGGGACTCGGTACCCAGCGTGAGTTCGGCGCGGCCGTAGCGGGTGCGCAGCTGGTCAGCCACGATGGTGGGCACCGTGTAGCGGTCTTCCGAGTAGCCCAGACCGGCGAACACGCTCCAGTCGTCGTTGGGGGTGGTGGTGACCTGGTAACCCCGACCGACGGCAGCGGCCAGCCGGTGCGACAGGTTGGCGATGCGGTCGCGGTACCAGCTGGTGTTGGCAAAGATGTAGTGGCGCTCGTCCAGATTGCGCTTGCCGTTGAATTCCAACGTGTTGTTGTGGGCGCTGGTCTTGTGGTTGCTGGTGTTGTAGAGCGCCTGGGCGCGCAGCGCCACGGTGTGGTGGCGGGTCTGGCGGGCCAGGTCGTAGTGCAGGTTGAAGCTGTTGATGTTGCTGTTGCCCGAGGCGAACGAGGCGCCAGCCCCCAGGATCTGGCGCCAGTGGCCATCAGGCTGGGTCTTGATCTGCGCCTGGGCCAGGCCAGGCAGAAGCAGCAGGGCCGCGAGGCCGAAGGTGATGGGACGGGTGTTCATGCTCATGGGAAGAAAGATATTCCGTGCTGGATCAGGGATCATTCGGTCAATGGGCTACTGTACCGGATCGCAGACTGTTATTCTTCGGAGTTGTCGGTTCCGGGGCCCAGGAAGGCTGTGGGCAGGCATGGGTCCGTTGTTCCCGTCCTGTCCCTTGCACCGTGGCGCTGGCCGGCACCCCATCCGCCCGAAGGAGTTTCGTTTCATGAGTTCTGCGCCGTCCCCGCGCCTGCATTCGCTGCCGCTTCTGGGCAGTGGCAAGGTGCGCGACAACTATGCGGTGGGCGAGGATCGCCTGCTGATGGTGACTTCCGACCGGCTTTCGGCTTTCGATGTGATCATGGCCGAACCGATCCCCGACAAGGGCCGTGTGCTGAACACGCTGGCGCTGTTCTGGTTCGACAAGCTCAAGCATGTGGTGCCCAATCACCTCACCGGCGAGGCGCCCGAATCGGTGGTGCAGCCCGACGAGATTCCGCTGGTGCAGGGCCGCTCGATGCTGGTCAAGCGCCTGAAGCCCATCCTGGTGGAAGCCGTGGTGCGTGGCTACCTGGTCGGCTCGGGCTACAAGGAATATCTGGCCGAGGGCAGTGTCTCGGGCATTGCGCTGCCGCCGGGCATTGCCCAGGCCGAGCGGCTTGACGCCCCGATCTTCACGCCGGCGGCCAAGGCCGAGCTGGGGCAGCACGACGAGAACATCTCGTTCGACGAGATGGTGGCCCGCATCGGCGCCGACCTGGCCGAGCAGATCCGCGCCACCAGCCTGACGCTGTACCGTGAGGCCAGCGAGTATGCGGCCACGCGCGGCATCATCATTGCCGACACCAAGTTCGAGTTCGGCCTGGATGAAGAGGGCAAGCTGGTGCTGATGGACGAGATCCTCACGCCGGACTCCTCCCGCTTCTGGCCGGTGGACCAGTACCGCCCCGGCATCTCGCCGCCCAGCTTCGACAAGCAGTTCGTGCGCGACTATCTGGACACCATCAAGACCTGGAACCGCCAGGCGCCGCCGCCGCCGCTGCCGCTGGCCGTCATCGAGGCCACCAGCAACCGCTACCGCGAGGCCTATGAGCGGCTGACCGGCCAGTCGCTGTAAGCCGGGGAGACCATGAATCCGAACACTCAGACGCAGGTCACGCAGACCCTCACCGGCATGCCGCCCGTGGTGGGCGTGGTGATGGGCAGCAGTTCCGACTGGGACGTGATGCAGCACGCCGTGCATGTGCTCAAGCAGTTTGGCGTGCCGCACGAGGCCCGGGTGGTGTCGGCGCACCGCATGCCCGACGACATGTTCACCTACGCCGAGGAAGCCGCCGGGCGCGGCCTGCAGGCCATCATCGCCGGGGCAGGGGGCGCGGCCCATCTGCCGGGCATGCTGGCGGCCAAGACCACGGTGCCGGTGCTGGGTGTGCCAGTGCCCAGCCGTCACCTGCACGGGCAGGATTCGCTGCTGTCCATCGTGCAGATGCCGCGGGGCATTCCGGTGGCCACCTTCGCCATCGGCGAGTCCGGGGCGGTGAATGCCGCCCTGTTTGCCGTGGCGCAGCTGGCCCTGTCGGATCCGGACCTTGCCACGGCGCTGAACGCCTATCGTCGCAGCCAGACCAAGGCCGCCCGCCAGATGGAGCTGCCGCGATGACCGATACCCCATCCCGTCGCCACGGCCGGCCTGCGAAGCTGGCATTCAATGAGCCGGCTCCTGCGCCGGCACCGCTGGACTGGAAGCCGTTGCCCCCGGGCAGCTGGCTGGGTGTGCTGGGCGGCGGCCAGCTGGGCCGGATGTTCTGCCAGGCCGCCCAGCGGCTGGGCTATCGTGTCTGTGTGCTGGACCCGGATACCGACGGCATCGCTGCCCGGGTGGCCGATCATCACATTCGTGCCGATTATCTGGACGACGCTGCGCTGGTGGAGCTGGGCACGCTCTGCGACGCCGTCACCACCGAATTCGAGAACGTTCCGGCGGCCGCGCTGGAGCGGCTGGCCATGCTCACCCGGGTCGCGCCCACCGGCGCCTCGGTGGCCGTGGCGCAGGACCGGGTGGCCGAGAAGGCCTTCTTCACGGGGGCTGGCGTGCCGGTGGCCCCGTACCGGGTCATCGAGACCCTTGAAGACGTTGATGGCGTGCCCGACACGCTGTTCCCGGCCATCCTGAAGGTGGCGCGGCTGGGCTATGACGGCAAGGGCCAGGCCCGCGTGGCCACACGTCAGGCAGCGCGTGACGCCTTCGAGCGCTTCACGGCCGCTGCTTCCGGCCGGGCGCCGGTCTGCGTGCTGGAGCAGCAGGTGCCGCTGGCGGCCGAGGTCTCGGTGCTGCTGGCACGCGGTGCCGACGGCCAGGTGGCCGTCTATCCGCTGGCTGCCAACGAGCACCGGCAGGGCATCCTGGCGGTCAGCACCGTGCCGGCCGCCGTGTCGCCGGCGCTGGCCGAGCAGGCCCGTGCCGCCGCCGTCAGCCTGGCCGAGCGACTGGAGTACCGCGGCATCCTGTGCATCGAGTTCTTCGTGCTGGAAGACGGCCGGCTGCTGGCCAACGAGATGGCGCCACGCCCGCACAACTCGGGCCACTGGACGCTGGATGCGGCCGACTGCAGCCAGTTCGAGCAGCAGGCCCGCGTGATGGCAGGGCTGCCGCTGGGCAGTACCGCGCAGGTCCGGCCGGTCATCATGCTCAACATCCTGGGCAATGCGTGGTACCCGGTGGCGCCGCCGCCGGCAGAGCCCACCGAGCCGGACTGGTCCGCCGTGCTGGCGCATCCGGGCGCCCACCTGCACCTGTACGGCAAGGATGAGGCCCGCATGGGCCGCAAGATGGGGCACGTCAACATCGTGGCCGACACCCTGGACGCCGCGCGCGAGCAGGCGGCCGCCATCGGCCATCAGGTGGCGCAGCCGCTGGTGGAAGGTTGAACGGCGTGGCGGATGGCACGATGACCGACGCTTCGTTGGCCGAAGCGGTGGCTGCATTGCAGGCCGGTGGCGTCATCGGCCTGCCCACCGAGACCGTCTACGGGCTGGCGGCCAACGCCGCCGATGAACAGGCGGTGGCCAGCATCTATCGCATCAAGGGGCGTCCGGCCGACCATCCGCTGATCGTGCATGTGGCGGATGCCCAGGCGGCGCAGCAGTGGGCCGAGTGGACGCCAGCAGCACAGCGCCTGGCCGATGCCTTCTGGCCCGGGCCGCTCACGCTGGTGCTCAGGCGCCGGGCTGGTGCGCCGCCCTTTGCCAGTGCGGGGCAGGACACCATTGCGCTGCGCGTCTCGTCTCATCCGGTCTTTCAGCGCCTGATGCAGGCCCTGGCCCCGGTGGGCATCACCGGTCTGGCTGCACCTTCGGCCAACCGCTTCGGCCGCATCAGCCCCAGCCGCGCCGCCCATGTGCGCAGCGGGCTGGGCAGTGCCGTGCCGCTGGTGCTCGATGGCGGCCCATCCGAAGTGGGCGTGGAATCCACCATCGTCGACCTGTCGCGCGGTGCGCCCGTGCTGCTGCGCCCCGGTGGCATCAGCCTGCAGGCGCTGGCTGACTGCCTGGGGCAGCCGGTGCGCGCTGCGGATTCGCAGGCCACCCGGGAAGCGGATGCGCCCCGGGTGCCGGGTGCGTTGCCGTCCCACTATGCCCCGTCAGTGCCGCTGCGGCTGCTGTCGGCGGGAGCACTGGCCGCACTGCTCCAGCAGCGGGCAACAGCCCTTTCGGCCGCTCAGGCGCCGATCATCGACGGCCTGCCCATGGGGCGCATCGCGGTCTGGCGCCCGGAACCGCCCCCGGAGCAGCCGGGGCTCTTCTGGCGTTGCCAGCCCACCGAGGCGTCCCTGGCAGCACGTCACCTGTATGACACCCTGCATCAGCTGGATGCACTGGGCGTGGATGCCATTCTGGTGGAGCAGCCGCCTGTCGAGCCGGCCTGGCGTGCCGTGCAGGACCGTCTGCAGCGGGCTGCGGCAGCGGGCTGAGCCAGACTTTTCCCCGCTCTCGGCATACCATTGCCCTTTCTGCCGTTCGTTCCGGAGACCGCCCGATGGACAAGGAAGCGCCGCGTTCCGAAGACAGTGCCGAAGTGGTGCTGTCCAGCATCCCGCGTGACTACAACGCCGCTCACGACCTGCTGCAGCGCAACCTGCAGGCCGGGCGTGCCGATCAGGTGGCTTTCGTCGATGAGCGGGTGGCCATGACCTATGGCGAGCTGGCCCGGCGGGTGGACCACTTCGCGCGGGGGCTGCACTCCATCGGGGTGGGGCGGGAAGACCGCATCATGCTGTGCCTGACCGACACCATCGACTGGCCGACCATCTTCCTGGGGGCCATCAAGGCGGGGGTCGTGCCGGTCTGTGTCAACACGGGGCTTTCCAAGCACGACTACGACTACATGCTGCGCGATTCGCGGGCCAAGGCGCTCTTCGTCTCGCGTTCGGTCTACCCGGCGCTGGATGGCCTGCACAACTCCATTCCCACGCTGTCGCGCCTGCTGGTCTCGGAAGCGCCGCTGGCCGATGGCGGCGACATTGGCGCCATTCTGGAGGCCGGTGCCGAGGACGACCACCTCGACACCATCGACACCATCAGCGATGAGCCCTGCTTCTGGCTCTATTCCTCCGGCATCGACGGGCATCCCCGCGCTACCATCCACTGCCATTCCAGCCTGGTGCAGATGGGTGAGCTGTTCGGGCAGGGCGTGCTGGAGCTGACCCCCCGCGACCGCTGCCTGTCGGTGGCGCCCCTCTACAGCGCCTACGGCCTGTGCAACTCCCTCATCTTCCCCATGGTGGCGGGTGCCATGGCCGTGCTCAAGTCCGGCCGCCGCACCGTGAGCGATCTCATCCACTATCTGACGGGGGCTGCGCCGGCCAAGGTGGTGGGCGCACGCCCGACCGTGCTGTTCGGGGTTCCGGCAGGGCTTGCCGCCCTGCTGGCCGATCCCGAGTGTCCCGATGACCATGAGGTGTCGCTGCGCCTGTGTGTCTCGGCCGGTGATTCGCTTTCGGCCAGCCTGCAGCGCCGCTTCGAGGAAAAGCTGGGCACCCCCGTGCTCAATGGCTTCAGCGCCACCGAGATGCTGCACATCTACCTGTCCAACACGCCGGCTGAAACGGCTGAAGGCACGGTGGGCAAGCCGGTGCCGGGCTTCCGCATCCGGCTGGTGGACGAGCAGAATGTCGACGTGCCTGACGGCAATGTCGGCACGCTGCTGGTCAATGGTCCCACGGCTGCGCTGGGCTACTGGAACCAGCGCCAGCAGAGCCGTGACGTGTTCCTGGGCCCCTGGGTGAAGACCGGTGACCGTTTCTGGCGCGACACGGAAGGTTTCTATCACTATGCCGGCCGTTGCGATGACCTGATCAAGATCTCCGGCCAGTTCGTCTCGCCGGCCGAGATCGCCAGTGCCCTGCAGGCCCACGACGCCGTGGCCGAGGTGAGCGTGATTGGCGCACCCGAAGAAGAAGGCTTGATCCGGCCCAAGGCCCTGGTGGTGCTCAAGCCCAACGAGACGCCCGACGAGGCCATGCAGCAGCGCCTGATGGCCTATCTGGCCGACAACCTGGCCCAGTACAAGCTGCCCAAGTGGCTGGAGTTCGTGGACGTGCTGCCGGGCAATGAGCCCATTGCCTCGCCGGAAGTCAGCGAGACCGATGGCAGCGCCATTGCCGAGACCGAGGGTATCTCGCAGACACCGGGCGGCCGGGAGAACCTGGTGGAAAGCGTGCTGCACCAGGCCGATGCGGCGCACCAGGCGCTGATGCAGGGGGATGACGAGGGGCGCTGAACCTCAACGCCTGCTTCGGAAAGGAAAAGGCCTGCCCATGAAAGGCAGGCCTGACTGAATCGCAGCCTTGTCGGACAGGTGTACCGGCCTTGGCATGTGGGCCTGCCTGAGCATTCGCGACTCGCAGGAACGAACAGGCCCCCGAAGGGGCTTGTTCCGTTCTGGAAGGGGTAGCCCGCAGGGCGCGGGCCAGCCCCCTCAGACCATCACTTGGCCAGCGAGGCCTTCAGTTCCCGACGCCGTGCGTGCAGGATGGGCTCGGTGTAGCCGGCCGGCTGTTCGCAACCCTTGAACACCAGGTCGGTGGCAGCCTGGTAGGCGATGCCGTTGCAGGCCGGGGCCATGTTGCGGTAGGCCGGGTCGCCGGCGTTCTGCTTGTCCACCACGGCGGCCATGCGCTTGAAGGTCTCTTCGACCTGCTGGCGGGTGACGACGCCATGGCGCAGCCAGTTGGCCATGTGCTGCGAGGAGATGCGGCAGGTGGCGCGGTCTTCCATCAGGGCCACATCGTTGATGTCGGGCACCTTGGAGCAGCCCACACCCTGATCCACCCAGCGGACCGCATACCCGAGAATGCCCTGGGCGTTGTTGTCCAGCTCGGCCTGCTTGTCGGCCTCGGACCAGTCGGCCTTGGCGGCGACGGGGATGGTGAGGATGTCTTCCAGCTTGGCGCGCTTGCCGCCCTTGGCGATCTCGGCCTGGCGGGCCAGCACGTCGACCTGATGGTAGTGGGTGGCGTGCAGGGTGGCGGCGGTGGGGCTGGGCACCCAGGCGCAGTTGGCACCAGCCTTGGGATGGCCGATCTTCTGCTCCAGCATGGCCTTCATCAGGTCAGGCATGGCCCACATGCCCTTGCCGATCTGGGCGATGCCGGACAGGCCGCAGGCCAGGCCCACGTCGACGTTGTTGTCTTCGTAGGCGAGGATCCACGGCTGGGTCTTCATGTCGCCCTTGCGCACCATCGGGCCGGCTTCCATCGAGGTGTGGATCTCGTCGCCGGTCCGGTCAAGGAAGCCCGTGTTGATGAAGGCGATGCGCGAACGGGCCGCGCGGATGGCTTCCTTCAGGTTGACGGTGGTGCGGCGCTCTTCGTCCATGATGCCCAGCTTGACGGTGTTGGCCGGCAGGCCCAGCACCTTCTCGACATGGTTGAAGATCTCGTTGGCGAAGGCCACTTCCTCGGGCCCGTGCATCTTGGGCTTGACGATGTAGATGGAGCCTTTGGCGGAGTTGCGGGCGCCGCCGGTCTTCTTCAGGTCGTGCATGGCGATGAGCACCGTGCACATGGCGTCGATCATGCCTTCAGGGGCCTCGTTGCCGTCCCTGTCCAGGATGGCGGGGCTGGTCATGAGGTGGCCGACGTTGCGCACCAGCATGAGCGAGCGGCCCTGCAGCGACAACTCGCCCTTGCCGTCGGGCGTGGTGTAGACGCGATCGGGGTTCAGGCGGCGGGTGAAGGTCTTGCCGCCCTTGCTGACTTCCTCGGTGAGGTCGCCCTTCATCAGGCCCAGCCAGTTGCGGTAGACGTCGGCCTTGTCCTCGCCGTCGACGGCGGCGATGGAGTCCTCGCAGTCCATGATGGTGGAGACGGCCGCTTCCAGCACCACGTCGGCCACGCCGGCCGGATCGGCCTTGCCGATGGGATTGTTGCGGTCGATGCGCAGATCGATGTGCAGCTGGTTCTGGCGCAGCAGCACGGAAGAGGGGGCACTGGCATCACCCTGGTAGCCCACGAAGAGGGACGGATCCTTCAGGCCCGTGGCGCCCTGGGCGGTCTGGGCCACCAGCTTGCCGTCGGCCACCTGGTAGGCGGTGACGTCCTTGTGGCTGCCCTTGGCCAGCGGGGCCACTTCGTCCAGGAAGCGCTTGGCCCAGGCGATGACCTGCTCGCCGCGGGCGGGGTCGTAGCCGCCGCCCTTGGGCAGGCTGCCGATGGCGTCGGTGCCGTACAGGGCGTCATACAGGCTGCCCCAGCGGGCGTTGGCGGCGTTGAGCGCGTAGCGGGCGTTCATGACGGGCACGACCAGCTGCGGGCCGGGCACCTTGGCGATGGCGTCATCGACGTTGGGCGTGTCGATGGCGAAGTCGGGGCCTTCGGGCACCAGATAGCCGATCTCGGTCAGGAAGGCCTTGTAGGCGGCCATGTCCTGGATGGGACCGGGGTGGGCGCGGTACCAGTCGTCGAGCTTCTTCTGGATGTCGTCACGCTTGGCCAGCAGGGCGCGGTTCTTGGGGCCCAGGTCGTGGATGAGGCTGGACAGGCCTTGCCAGAAGGCGTCGGCGCTGACGCCGGTGCCGGGTAGAGCCTCCTCGATCAGGTCATGAAGGGGGGCGGACACCTGCAGGCCGAATCTTTCGACACGATGGGTCATGAGAGTCTCCGTGGAATTGGACGAATCTTCCGGGAACGGAATCGTTCAGGTCTTATGGGGGGATAATACTTTGCTGGCAGTATACCCG
>ERZ773054.1132-NODE-1132-length-17309-cov-25.994204_pt1 | contig 17309 bp, 14 predicted proteins | sample MGYA00580630_ERZ773054 | MGnify/ENA primary metagenome ERZ773054 (study PRJEB29015, sample SAMEA2737994) | human oral metagenome | biome: human oral; feature: human-associated habitat; material: dental | place: China | collected 2115 ... | reverse complement strand
AACTAAAAGGACTCAGTCCTGTGCAATACAGAACTAAATCCTTCGGATAAATTAACCGTCTAACTTTTTGGGGTCAGTACAGTTGATTCGTGGTTCTTTTTTATAAACTTGTCGAGTGTTTTGGTTGAACTTTTTGTTCTGGGTCGATGTAGTTGATAGCATTATTGACGGCAGTAGGTGCTTCTCCAAGTCCTGTGGCAATCAAATCAATCTTACCTTCATAGTAGCAGCAGTCGCCGATAGCATAGATACCTGCTTGGCTGGATTCTTGCTTACTGTTGACAATAATCTTGTGACGGTTGAGGTCCAGACCCCAGTTTTTAAGATTTCCGACAGAAGACTTGAAGCCGTAGTTGACAAAGAGGTGGTCTAGATCAATCGTTTCGGTTTCATCCGATTTGACTTTGGTGATTTCAAGTTTATCAAGTGTTTTTCCAGCTCCAAGGAGTTGGCTAGGAACGAATGGTGTCTTGATAGTCACAGATGATGCTTGCAGGGCTTGCACACTGTGTTCCAAGGCACGGAAGTTATCTCGACGGTGAACGAGAGTAGTTGGGGCGATTTTTTCGAAAGCTAGAGCCCAGTCCACTGCTGAGTCCCCGCCACCAAGGATGGTTACTTTCTTGCCAGCGTATTGCTGAATGTTGGCAACGTGGTAGTGGATATTTTCATAGTTTTCGACGCCATCTAGTTCGAGCGGACGCGGTTTAAAGGCGCCACCACCCATGGCAATGATGACTGTTTTGGTCAGGTGGCTTCCTTTGTTGGTTTTAATGGTAAAACCTTCATCTTGTTTCTCGATTTCAAGAACGGTTTCGTTGAGGTGAACAGGTGTTTCAAAGCCATCTAGCTGCTCAAGCAAACGATTGGTCAGCTCTTCGCCAGTTAGGTTGGGAAAACCGGGTACATCAAGGATTTGTTTTTCAGGGTAGAGGATGGCTGGTTGACCACCGAGCTGGGGAAGAGAGTCGATGATTTGGACTTTGGCTTGGCGTAGGTGGGCGTAAAAGGCAGCAAAGAGGCCGACAGGACCGCCCCCTACAATGGTAATATCATAGAGTTGAGACATGATTTCTCCTTCGTTTTTTCTAGTTAGTTTATTTTATCATAATTTTGCTTAATTTAAAATGAAGTAGGATAGAGAAAAAATGGACAGAAAATGGTATAATAGGTCGGAAAGTGTTTTGACAGGGAGGAGGCCAGGGATGAATTTTCAACAATTATCCAATTGGCAATACTGGACAAGTTTGTTTTCAAGTCCTTGGACTATAGTCATCAATCTGATTGATATTTTGATTGTGACTTATATTTTGTACCATTTTACCAAAGCCATTGCAGGGACTAAAATCATGATCTTGGTTCGGGGAGTTTTGGTCTTTATTCTAGCCCAGATTCTGTCCAATATGATTGGCTTAACGACCATTTCCTGGTTGATCAATCAGATTATCACCTACGGGGTCATCGCAGCAGTGGTTATCTTTTCACCAGAGATTCGGACTGGTTTGGAGAGATTGGGGCGGGCGACAGATTTCTTTTCCAACGCACCTATTAGTGCGGAAGAGCAAATGGTTCGTGCCTTTGTCAAATCAGTCGAGTACATGAGTCCGCGTAAGATTGGTGCTCTGGTTGCTGTTCAGCGAGTGAGAACCTTGCAGGAATACATTTCGACGGGGATTTCCTTAGATGCAAAGATTTCAGCTGAATTGCTCATCAACATTTTTATTCCTAACACTCCCTTGCACGATGGTGCGGTCATCATCAGGGAAGATCGGATTGCTGTAACTTCAGCCTACCTACCCCTGACTGAAGATACTGGAATTTCCAAGGAGTTTGGAACACGTCACAGAGCAGCGATTGGTTTGTCAGAAGTATCTGATGCTCTTACCTTTGTGGTTTCTGAGGAAACAGGTGGAATCTCAATCACCTATAATGGAGTCTTTAAGCATGATTTGACCTTGGGAGAGTTTGAATCTGAATTGAGAAGAATCTTGCTTCCAACATCTGAGAAAAAACAAGGTCTGAAAGAGCGTTTGCTAGGAGGATTGAAACATGAGAAAAAATAGTCTTTATATTATTTCTTCCTTCTTTTTCGCCTGCATCCTCTTTATCTATGCGACTTCAACAAACTATCAGAATAGCAATAGCGCCAGACAAGTGCGGACAGAAACCTATACCAATACGGTTTTTAATGTCCCAATCGATATTCAGTACGACAGCAATCAGTATTTTATCAGTGGCTTTACCTCTGAAGTGACCGTCTTTCTGACAGGGTCAAACAGAGTTGCATTGGCGAGCGAAATGCAGGAAAGCACTCGGAAATTCAAGGTCAAAGCTGACTTAACTAATGCCAGTGTGGGAACCATCGAAGTTCCTCTAACCATTGAAAATTTACCGAGTGGTTTGACGGCTGTTGCGACTCCGCAAAAGATAACAGTGAAGGTTGGTAAAAAAGCAAAACGAGATAATGTAATCGTTGTGCCAGAGATTGATCCTAGCCAGATTGATTCTCGTGTCAAAATTGATACAGTTACTGTATCAGATGAAAAAGTAACGGTTATTAGTGATGAGGAAACCCTCTCTAAAGTGGATCGTGTCATTGCCATCTTACCGACAAGTGAACGGATAACAGGTAACTATTCAGCTTCTGTTCCTCTACAAGCGGTTGATAAAAATGGAAATGTCTTACCAAGTGTCATTATGCCATTTGATACAACTATGAAAATTACAACGAAACCAGCATCGTCTAGCTCGAGCTCATCATCAACGAGCTCCTCAGCTAGTAGTTCGTCTTCAACGAGTTCAGAAACAAAACCAGACTCGTCTAAACAAGAATAAACAAAATAGTAGAAAAGGATTATAATTTAAAATGGGTAAATATTTTGGGACCGATGGAGTCCGTGGAGAAGCAAACGTAGAACTAACGCCAGAGTTGGCCTTTAAACTGGGGCGTTTTGGTGGTTATGTTCTTAGCCAACATGAAACGGAAGCCCCAAAAGTCTTTGTAGGACGTGATACACGTATCTCAGGAGAAATGTTAGAATCTGCCTTGGTGGCAGGTCTTCTATCAGTAGGGATTCACGTCTACAAACTCGGTGTCCTTGCAACACCAGCAGTAGCTTATTTGGTTAAAACTGAGGGAGCCAGTGCAGGTGTCATGATTTCAGCGAGTCACAACCCAGCCCTTGATAATGGGATTAAGTTCTTTGGTGGGGATGGTTTCAAACTTGATGATGAAAAAGAAGCAGAAATCGAAGCTTTGCTGGATGCTGCTGAAGATACTCTTCCTCGCCCGAGTGCAGAGGGCTTGGGGACCTTAGTGGACTATCCAGAAGGTTTGCGTAAGTATGAAGGCTATCTTGTTTCAACTGGAACTCCTCTTGAGGGAATGAAAGTAGCCTTGGATACAGCCAACGGTGCAGCAGCTACAAGTGCCCGTCAGATTTTCGCTGATCTGGGCGCTCAGTTGACAGTTACCGGGGAAACACCAGATGGTCTTAACATCAACCTAAATGTTGGTTCAACTCATCCAGAAGCTCTTCAAGAACTAGTCAAAGAAAGCCAGTCAGATATCGGTTTGGCCTTTGACGGTGATAGTGACCGTTTGATTGCTGTTGATGAAAATGGCGACATCGTTGATGGTGATAAAATCATGTACATCATCGGGAAATACCTTTCTGAAAAAGGACAGTTAGCTCAAAACACCATCGTAACAACCGTCATGTCTAACCTTGGTTTCCATAAGGCTTTGGATAGTGCTGGCATTAACAAAGCAGTCACTGCAGTTGGAGATCGCTATGTTGTCGAAGAAATGAGAAAATCAGGCTACAATCTTGGTGGTGAACAGTCTGGTCACGTTATCTTGATGGATTACAATACAACAGGTGATGGTCAATTATCAGCTGTCCAATTGACCAAAATCATGAAAGAAACAGGTAAGAGCTTGTCTCAACTGGCAGCAGAAGTGACGATTTACCCACAAAAACTGGTCAATATCCGAGTGGAAAATGCCATGAAAGAAAAAGCCATGGAAGTACCAGCCATCAAAGCAATCATCGAAAAGATGGGAGAAGAAATGGCAGGCAACGGTCGTATCCTTGTCCGCCCAAGTGGAACAGAACCCCTCTTGCGTGTCATGGCAGAAGCGCCAACAACAGAAGAAGTCAACTACTATGTAGATACGATTGCTGCTGTTGTTAAAGATGAAATCGGTATTGACTAAAGCCTAGAAAACTAGATGAAAATAAAAAAATATGTTACAATGACAGTGTAATTTGTATTTATTGGAGAGAAAAATGAACCTTAAACGAGAACAAGAATTTGTTAGCCAGTATCACTTTGATGCTCGTAACTTTGAATGGGAAAATGAAAATGGAGCTCCTGAAACAAAGGTAGACGTGAACTTTCAGTTACTCCAACATGACCAAGAAAACCAAGTAACTTCTTTAGTTGTTATCTTGAGTTTCATGATTGTCTTTGACAAATTTGTCATCAGTGGAACGATTTCTCAAGTTAACCATGTGGAAGGTCGTATTGTTAACGAACCAAGCGAATTTGACCAAGAAGAAGTCGAAAACTTAGCGCGTCCATGCTTGAACATGCTCAACCGTTTGACGTATGAAGTAACAGAAATCGCCTTGGATCTTCCAGGGATCAATTTGGAGTTTTAGTCATGAAATTAGCTGTCATTACAGATTCTTCAGCCTATTTAGAGGAGAAGACGCTGCAAAGAGAGAATCTATATATCTTGGATATTCCTGTCAATATTGATGGGGAGGAGTATGTCGAAGGTGTGAATCTGACTGCTGAGGAATTTTATCAAAAGATGGCTCAGTCTGCAGAATTGCCTAAGACCAGTCAACCAAGCATTGCCAAATTGGATGAGATTTTAAGTTCCTTGAAAGAAGAGGGCTACACCCACGTCTTGGGACTCTTCCTTTCGTCAGGAATTTCAGGCTTTTATCAGAATATCCAATATATGTTGGACGAGTACGAAGGTTTGACCATTGCCTTTCCTGATACCCATATCACAAGTGCTCCTCTAGGATTTATGGTGGAGAGTGTCTTTGAATGGGCAGAACAGGGCGATGATTTTGCTCAGATTCAGGAAAAATTAGCTCTTCAAATTGCTGATAACTCAGCCTTTATCATAGTAGATGACCTCGACCACTTGGTTAAGGGAGGACGTCTGTCAAATGGGGCGGCCATCCTAGGAAATCTTCTCAGTATCAAGCCTATTCTTTACTTCAATGACCAAGGTGTGATTGAAGTTTACGAAAAAGTTCGTACGGAAAAGAAGGCAACCAAACGTTTGGTCGAAATCATTAAAGAGTTGACAAAAGACGGGGACTACCGTATCACTGTCATTCATGGCAATGCTCCCCAAAAGGCGGCAGATTTGCGCCAACTCTTGATTGAGGGTGGTGTGAATTCTGAGATTCCAATTGTTAGCTTTGGTAGTGTCATTGGGACCCACCTTGGAGAAGGCAGTATCGCTTTGAGCTATACGCCAGTTGTCTAGATTGTTCTGGGCAGCTAGCGTCCTTTGTATCTTGAATAGGAGTAGAGATGAGTATTCGAGTAATTATTGCCGGTTTTAAGGGGAAGATGGGTCAAGCTGCTTGTCAGATGGTCTTGGCTGATCCTGACTTGGACTTGGTTGCAGTTTTGGATCCTTTTGAGTCTGAATCAGAATGGCAGGGAATTCCTGTCTTCAATGATAAGGCAGCCTTGGTTGGATTTGAGGCTGATGTCTGGGTGGATTTCACCACACCAGCTGTTGCCTACGAAAATACACGCTTTGCTCTGGAAAATGGCTTTGCTCCAGTAGTTGGAACAACTGGTTTCACGAGTGAAGAAATTGCAGAATTAAAAGCACTTTCCCGTAAGCAAAATTTGGGTGGCTTGATTGCTCCAAACTTTGCCTTGGGTGCTGTCTTGCTCATGCAATTTGCGACGCAGGCTGCTAAATATTTTTCCAATGTGGAGATTATCGAGCTTCATCATGACAAGAAAAAGGACGCTCCAAGTGGAACAGCCATCAAAACAGCTGAGTTGATGGCAGAAGTTCGAGAGTCTATTCAGCAAGGTGCGCCTGATGAGGAAGAGTTGATTGCTGGTGCCCGTGGTGCTGACTTTGATGGCATGCGCATCCATTCTGTCCGTCTACCAGGATTGGTAGCCCATCAGGAAGTCATCTTTGGCAATCAGGGAGAAGGATTGACCCTCCGTCATGACTCCTATGATCGCAGCTCCTTCATGACAGGGGTGAATTTGGGAATCAAAGAAGTTGTCAAGCGTCATGAGCTTGTTTATGGATTAGAACACTTATTATGAGATTAACGCAAATGCCTTCTGAATTTCAGAAGGCTTTACCAGTATTAGAAAAAATTAAAGAAGCAGGCTTTGAAGCCTATTTTGTTGGGGGTTCCGTCAGAGATGCCCTACTCAATCGTCCCATCCACGATGTGGATATTGCGACTTCTTCTTATCCAGAAGAGACCAAGCAGATTTTCTCTCGTACAGCCGATATCGGAATCGAGCACGGAACCGTCTTGGTTTTAGATGGAGACGAGGAGTATGAGGTGACGACATTTCGGACAGAGGATGTCTATGTAGACTATCGCAGACCTAGTGCAGTTTCCTTTGTGCGTTCACTAGAAGAAGACCTCAAACGCCGTGATTTCACAGTCAACGCTTTTGCCTTGGATGAGACAGGTGAAATTATTGATTTGTTCGATGGTCTCAAAGATTTGGAAAACCAAGTTCTGCGAGCAGTAGGTGTTGCTAGTGAGCGTTTCAACGAAGACGCTCTACGTATCATGCGCGGTTTTCGTTTTCAGGCCAGTCTTGGTTTTGAACTTGAGAGAGAAACATTCGAAGCGATGAAATCCTTGACTCCGCTCTTGGAGAAGATTTCTGTAGAACGTACCTTTGTTGAATTTGACAAACTCTTGCTAGCACCTTTTTGGAGAGTTGGCTTGTCTTCCATGATTGAGAGTCAAGCTTATGATTATCTCCCTGATATGGCAGGAAGTCAGGACAAGCTTAACAGACTGTTTGATTTGGAGACTGATTTCACCTTTGAGTCTTCTGAGCAAGCCTGGGCGGCCCTCTTGTGGGTACTAGAAATTGAGGATGCTCAACCATTTTTGAAGCATTGGAAAACCTCACGTCAATTTGCCAAGCAGGTTCAGGATTTGCTGACTATTTTAGCTTTGCGTGAAGAAGGAGAATTGAGCAAGCGTGATTGTTACCGATTTGACTTGGATTTGCTTTTACAGGCTGAAAGTCTTCGTCAGGCCCAAGGAAAAGAAGTCAATCCACAAGCTATCACTGAAACTTACCAGAGTTTGACCATTCATGATAAGAAAGAAATCCAAATCAATGGAGGTATTCTCATCAAAGAGTACGGCTACCAGCCTGGTCCAGATTTGGGAGAAGTTTTATCAGAGATTGAGTATGCCATTGTTGATGGTGACTTGGAGAATGACCGTCAAGCCATCCATGATTACCTGAGGGAGAAAAAATGAGTGATTTTATTGTTGAAAAACTAAGTAAATCCGTCGGTGACAAGACTGTTTTTAAAGATATTTCTTTTATCATCCATGATTTGGACAGAATCGGTCTGATTGGTGTTAATGGAACGGGTAAGACCACTCTTTTGGATGTTCTTTCGGGAGTTTCAGGTTTTGATGGGGATGTCAGTCCTTTTTCAGCTAAGAGTGATTACAAGATTGGCTACCTGACTCAGGATCCAGAGTTCGATGATAGCAAGACGGTCTTGGATACGGTTCTATCTAGCGACCTCAAGGAAATCCAGCTCATTCGTGAGTATGAACTCCTCATGCTCAACTACACTGAGGACAAGCAGGCTCGTTTGGAACGGGTCATGGCTGAGATGGATTCTCTCCAAGCTTGGGAAATCGAAAGTCAGGTCAAGACCGTTCTCAGCAAGCTGGGGATTCAGGACTTGTCGACTCCAGTTGGGGAATTGTCAGGTGGTCTGAGAAGACGGGTTCAGTTGGCGCAAGTTCTCCTAGGAAACCACGACCTCTTGTTACTGGATGAGCCGACCAACCATCTGGACATTGCGACCATTGAGTGGCTGACACTCTTTTTGAAAAATTCCAAGAAGACGGTTCTCTTTATCACCCATGATCGCTATTTCCTAGACGCGTTGTCAACACGAATTTTCGAGTTGGACCGAGCTGGTTTGACGGAGTATCAGGGCAATTATCAGGACTATGTTCGTCTCAAAGCAGAACAAGATGAGCGTGACGCGGCACTTCTCCACAAAAAGGAACAACTCTATAAGCAAGAATTGGCCTGGATGCGCCGACAACCGCAAGCACGTGCGACCAAGCAGCAGGCTCGTATCAATCGTTTCCACGACTTGAAAAAGGAAGTTTCAGATAATCCTACTGAGACAGACTTAACCATGAACTTTGAGACCAGTCGGATTGGTAAGAAGGTCATCGAGTTTAAAGATGTTTCCTTCGCTTATGAGAACAAGCCGATTTTACAAGATTTTAACTTCTTGGTGCAAGCCAAAGACCGTATCGGTATCGTTGGTGATAATGGCGTCGGAAAATCAACTCTTCTTAATCTCATTGCTGGAATTCTTGAGCCGACAGCAGGTCAAGTCATCATCGGTGAAACAGTCCGTATCGCCTATTTCTCTCAACAACTCGAAAGCTTGGATGAAAGCAAACGAGTCATCAATTACCTGCAGGAAGTAGCAGAAGAGGTTAAGACTAGTGGTGGTTCTACGACTTCCATCGCTGAGTTGCTGGAGCAGTTCCTCTTTCCGCGTTCGACGCATGGAACCTTGATTGAGAAATTGTCTGGTGGAGAGAAAAAACGCCTCTATCTTCTCAAATTGCTTTTGGAAAAACCAAATGTTCTCCTCTTGGACGAGCCGACCAATGACCTGGACATTGCGACCTTGACAGTCTTGGAGAATTTCTTGCAAGGCTTTGCGGGGCCTGTCTTGACAGTTAGCCACGACCGCTATTTCTTGGATAAGGTAGCGACTAAGATTCTGGCCTTTGAGAATAGAAGCATCCGTACTTTCTTTGGTCATTACACAGACTACCTTGACGAAAAAGCTTTTGAAGCAGAAACAGCAAGTCAAGTTCAAAAGGCCGAAAAAGAGAAAGTGGTCAAAGTCCGTGAAGACAAGAAGCGAATGACCTATCAAGAAAAGCAGGAGTGGGCAAGCATTGAAGGCGATATTGAAGCCTTGGAAAATCGCATCGCTGCTATTGAAGAGGAGATGCAGGCAAATGGCTCCGACTTTGGTAAACTAGCGACTCTTCAAAAAGAGCTAGACGAGAAAAACGAAGCACTCCTTGAAAAATACGAACGCTATGAATATTTAAGTGAGTTGATATGATGGAAGAAAAAGTCATTAAACGTAGTCCCAAGAAAATCATTTGGAATGCCTTGTTTGGCCTAGCTTCGGTGCTTTTCTTCTTGTTACCTCTCTCTTATCTCCATTCGTATTCGCAAAAGGGGACGGGACTTCATACGGTAAGTCTTTTGTTGATGCTGCTTGTACTTTTTTGCGCTGGAGCAGTCATTTATCAGACTTACAGACTGTTAAGTTCCGATAAGGAATATTTGAGATGTACAGTTAAGGGGTTTTACTACAAACCGAATCCAAAGAAAGCCAGTCGTTTCTATGCTTGGGCTGATGTAGAGGAATTTTCCTTCTCTCGGTTTGGAGGGAGGTATAGGAATTCCTATCGGATTGAAGTTTATTTTAAAAACAAGGATAATGTGAAATCCCAATCACTTTTAGCTCTACTGAAGAGAAGATGCTTCCCTTTTCATCAGTCAGCAGATTTGATCATCCCTATCATTCTACTAGATGTAGGTCTTCCTGAAAGGGTATACGAGACCATGAAGTACTATGAGAGAGAATGGCGTATCGAACAAAATCGTCAAGCAAGAAAAGAGACAAAACAAGCTTCGAAAAGCAAATCTTCCAAACAGCTATAAGCCAGTTTAGCTTAAAGAAAATCAATCAAAAAAGCCCTATCCACTGGATAGGGTTACTGTTTGTCTTCTTTTTTTGTTTCCTGGTGGAAGATATTTTGCCAAGTTTCGTGGCGACGCCAGATACTGGTATGGACGATACCATCTAACTCATAGCAAATGAGCTTGGTTTTCTGACTAATGGAGGTAATCTGAATGTCCGTAATCGCAGCTTTAGGTTCTTTCTCAGCTTGATAGGAAACCTTATCCATCTGCTCTCCATCTTGGCGGATATAGATAAAGTCTTCAGATAGGAGTTCTTCCAGTTGATTGCCTTGGTCAATCAATTGCTCACGCATGAGTAGTTTTTTATAGACATTATCCAAAATTTCGTCTTCAGGTATAGGAGCAGGTTCGATATGGACATCGGTATCAAAGACTCCAAAACGATCTTCCAGCATAGATTCGACCTGGTCTGCAATTTCATGACTTTCATAGACTGATAGGTCGGGATTCATCTCCAACGTGATGTCAAGGTAGATATTACTACCGTAGGTACGACCTCTTTGGGACTTGACCTTACTAATCTTTGGAATCTCCATGATAGCCTTCTGATAATCTTCCAGCAGACGGTCGTCAAAACCATCTGAAAGACTGAAGGAAGACTCGATAAAGATATCATATGCTGTCTTTAAGATAAAGAAAGTGATGATGATAGCAACCAGTTTATCCACGATTGGATAGTTGAAGCTGCTGGCTAGGATGGCAATGGAAGTACCAAGCGAGGTGACTGCATCAGAAAGATTATCTTTAGCAGCTGCCTTCAGAGCCTTGGATTTGGATTTCTTACTGAGGCGAGTATTATAGAGATAAACGGTGAACATGACTGCCGCAGATAAGACTCCTAGAGTAGCACCCAGAGGATCGATGGGTGTTTGTTCTCGACTGAGAATCTTTTGAATGGTGTCCCGCAGAACATCAAAGCCAACGTAGAACATGATGATGGAAGTGATCAAACTAGCCAAGTCTTCAATCTTCCAGTGGCCAAAACGGTGATCACGGTCAGCGGGCTGGCGGGCCATCCGAATCCCAATCAAGAGAGCAACATTTCCGATAATATCGGATACGTTGTTGAAACCATCTGCCACCAAACTGGAGGAGTGCAGGAGGTGACCAGTTGCCAATTTTGCCGCAGACAAGAGGAGGTAGGTCGAAATGCTGATAATGGCTCCACGTTCTGCCAATTTGAGATTTGACATGGATTGATTCATCGGACTTCCTTTCTAGTCATTTAGTATTCTACCATTATACTGGTTTTCAAAGTAAAATTCAAATTTAGTCTTGTTTCATCGGATTTAAACCCTTGAAAACTTTTCAAATTTTGATATAATAGTACTACTCAAGGGAGTAGCTGGCAGAAACCTGTGATAGTGTCGTCATTCCGAATTGTATACTGCAAAGTATGCTTTCCGGCGCTATCTTAAACAGCGAGACTTGTTATGATTAACAGGTCTCTTTTTGTTTGTCATAAAACCAAAAGAGAGCTTGTTTTGCACACAAAGTCAAGGAGGAGACACATGTCAAAAGAACAAAAACGCCAAGCGTTTTATACTCAAAGTCCTGAAGAGGTCTTGAAGTCGGTTGAAGCAACTGAGCAAGGCCTTTCGTCAAGCGAAGCACAGAAACGCCTAGCTGAATATGGACGTAATGAACTCGAAGAGGGTGAGAAAAAATCTCTCTTGGTTAAATTCATCGAACAGTTTAAGGATTTGATGATTATTATTTTGGTGGCTGCAGCCATCTTGTCTGTCATAACTTCTGGTGGGGAAGATATTGCAGATGCCATCATTATTCTAGCCGTTGTTATCATCAACGCTGCCTTTGGTGTTTACCAAGAAGGTAAGGCAGAAGAAGCCATCGAAGCCCTCAAGTCTATGTCTAGCCCAGCTGCTCGCGTTATCCGTGATGGGCACATGGCTGAGATTGATTCAAAAGAATTAGTACCAGGTGATATCGTTGCCCTTGAAGCAGGTGATGTGGTACCAGCGGACCTACGTTTGCTAGAAGCCAATTCTCTTAAAATCGAAGAAGCAGCCCTAACAGGTGAGTCTGTTCCAGTCGAAAAAGACTTGACTGTCGAGCTTGCTGCAGATGCTGGTATCGGTGACCGTGTCAATATGGCCTTCCAAAACTCAAACGTGACCTATGGTCGTGGTCTTGGTGTTGTTGTCAATACAGGTATGTACACTGAAGTGGGTCATATCGCTGGCATGCTCCAAGATGCGGATGAGACGGATACACCACTCAAACAAAACTTGAACAACCTTTCTAAGGTCTTGACCTATGCAATTTTGGTCATTGCCCTTGTTACTTTTGTAGTTGGAGTCTTCATTCAAGGGAAAGATCCACTTGGTGAGTTGATGACCTCTGTTGCACTTGCTGTTGCAGCCATCCCAGAAGGACTTCCTGCTATCGTGACCATCGTTCTTGCCCTTGGTACTCAAGTTTTGGCTAAACGAAACTCTATTGTTCGTAAGTTGCCAGCAGTTGAAACGCTTGGTTCAACTGAAATCATCGCTTCTGATAAGACTGGTACACTTACTATGAACAAGATGACAGTCGAGAAAGTCTTCTATGACGCAGTCCTACATGACTCAGCTGATGATATTGAACTTGGCTTGGACATGCCACTACTTCGTTCAGTTGTCTTGGCCAACGATACCAAGATTGATGCTGAAGGAAACCTGATCGGGGATCCAACGGAAACAGCCTTCATCCAGTATGCCTTGGACAAGGGCTACGATGTTAAAGGGTTCTTAGAGAAATATCCTCGTGTAGCTGAATTGCCGTTTGACTCAGATCGTAAACTCATGTCGACAGTTCACCCATTGCCAAATGGCAAATTCCTCGTGGCAGTCAAAGGGGCTCCAGATCAACTTTTGAAACGTTGTGTTGCTCGTGATAAAGCTGGCGATGTCGCTCCGATTGACGAGAAGGTTACAAACCTCATCCATACAAACAACTCTGAAATGGCTCATCAAGCACTGCGTGTCTTGGCTGGTGCCTACAAGATTATTGATAGCATTCCAGAAAACCTCACTTCTGAAGAACTGGAAAACAACTTGATCTTTACTGGATTGATTGGGATGATTGACCCTGAGCGTGCTGAAGCAGCAGATGCGGTTCGTGTCGCTAAGGAAGCAGGAATTCGTCCAATCATGATCACGGGTGACCACCAAGACACAGCAGAAGCCATTGCTAAACGTTTGGGAATCATCGATGAAAATGACTCGGAAGACCATGTCTTGACAGGTGCTGAGCTCAACGAACTTTCTGATGAAGAATTTGAAAAAGTAGTTGGTCAGTATTCTGTTTACGCGCGTGTATCTCCAGAACATAAGGTTCGTATCGTTAAAGCTTGGCAAAACCAAGGTAAGGTCGTTGCCATGACAGGTGACGGTGTCAATGATGCGCCAGCTCTGAAAACAGCCGATATCGGTATCGGTATGGGAATCACTGGTACAGAGGTTTCTAAGGGTGCATCTGATATGATTCTTGCGGATGATAACTTTGCGACCATTATCGTCGCAGTTGAAGAAGGACGTAAGGTCTTCTCAAACATTCAAAAGACTATTCAATATCTTCTTTCTGCCAATACGGCTGAAGTATTAACTATCTTCCTATCAACCTTGTTTGGTTGGGATGTTCTACAGCCAGTTCATCTCTTGTGGATTAACTTGGTAACCGATACCTTCCCAGCTATCGCTCTTGGTGTTGAGCCGGCTGAACCTGGTGTTATGACCCATAAACCACGTGGACGTAAGTCAAGCTTCTTCTCAGGTGGGGTCATGAGTTCGATCATCTATCAAGGTGTACTCCAAGGGGCAATCGTCTTGACCGTCTATGGTCTTGCTCTTGCCTACCCAGTCCATGTAGGAGACAACCAAGCCATTCACGCGGATGCCCTCACTATGGCCTTTGCAACGCTCGGTTTGATTCAGCTCTTCCATGCCTACAATGTTAAGTCTGTTTACCAATCCATCTTGACAGTCGGACCATTCAAGTCTAAGACCTTCAACTGGTCTATCTTGGTATCCTTCATTCTTCTCATGGCAACAATCGTTGTAGAACCGCTTGAAGGTATCTTCCACGTAACCAAACTAGACTTGTCTCAATGGGCTATTGTTCTAGCTGGAAGCTTCTCAATGATCCTTATCGTCGAAATCGTTAAGTTTGTTCAACGTAAACTTGGTCTTGATAAGAACGCGATTTAAAAAGAAAGTCATCTTCGGATGGCTTTTTTTGCATTTGAGGGAAAGGAATAGAAGTTACTCCCTTTTGTGCTATAATAAAGTAAAGTTGTAAGGAGCGTAAGAGAATGGAAAAGAAAATTGTCCGAGATGCCTTATTTTTGTCGCAGGTCTCGAAACCTGCAAGTCAGGAAGACCTTTATCTGGCTAGAGATTTACAGGATACTCTGCTGGCCAATCGCGAGACCTGTGTCGGTCTGGCAGCAAATATGATTGGGTTGCGGAAGCGCGTGATTATCTTTAATCTTGGCTTGGTTCCCATGGTCATGTTTAACCCCATTCTTCTTTCCTATAAAGGACCTTACGAGACAGAGGAAGGTTGTTTGTCTTTGACTGGGGTGCGACCGACGACTCGGTATGAAACGATTACGGTTTCCTATCGTGATAGTAAGTGGCAGGAGCAGACCATTACGTTAACAGGTTTTCCAGCTCAGATCTGCCAACATGAACTGGATCATTTGGAAGGACGGATTATTTAGGAGGAATTCAGATGAAACGCATACTCTTTGAACTTGTTTTTATCGCAATGACTTGGTATATCTTTTTACCGCCCTTCAATCTAACTAGCTGGGAATTCATCTTCTTTCTCTGTGGGCATCTGGTGGTGATGGGGATTTTGTTTAGTTTCCGCAAGGATTCCAATATCATCAAAACGGTTCATGTACGTCATGGCAAGCCTGCCAATGAGCTCAATCTAGAAGGACTTCATTTTACCAAACTCAGTAGAGAATTGTTACTGGCTGCAGGCCTTATCTTTGCCCTTGCTGGTTTGGTTAGCTTAGTGACCTCTAGCTTTTTCCAAGCAAAAAACTATGCTAATGTGGTTTCTATCACCGAAAAAGACTTTAAAGATTTTCCTAAGAGTGATACCAGTAAGGTTCCGATTTTAGATCGGAGCACCGCAGAAAAGATTGGTGACCGTTATCTGGGCTCTCTGACGGATAAGGTCTCCCAGTACGTGGCAGCAGATACTTATACCCAGCTGACAGTTGATGGCAAACCCTATCGGGTAACTCCTTTGGAGTATGCCGACCCGATCAAATGGTTTAATAATCAGTCCAAGGGAATTGGCGAGTACATCAAGGTTGATATGGTAACGGGCAATGCGGAATTGGTAGATTTAAAAACACCGATGAAGTATTCGGACTCCGAGTATTTTAACCGTGACGTCAAACGTCATCTTCGAATCAAGTATCCGACTAAGATTTTTAAAACCCCATCTTTTGAGGTGGATGATGAAGGCAATCCTTTCTATGTAGCAACCGTTTATCAAAAACAGTTTGGTTTAGGAGTACCTCGCCCTTCATCTGTTATTATCTTGGATGCTACCAATGGAGAAACCAAGGAATACAGCTTGGATGAGGTGCCAGAATGGGTGGACCGTGTCTATCCAGCCGAAGAAACTATCGAACAAATCAACTACAACGGCAAGTACAAAGATGGTTTCTGGAATGCCTTGATTTCTAAGAAAAATGTTACCCAAACGACTGAGGGTTATAACTATCTTTCTATCGGAAATGACATTTATCTCTACACGGGGGTGACTTCAGCAAATGCTGACGAAAGTAATCTAGGATTTATCCTTGAAAATATGCGCACTGGAGAAATCACCAAGTACAATCTAGCATCAGCAACCGAAGAATCTGCCCGTGCTTCCGCAGAAGGAGCAGTTCAAGAGAAAGCCTACAAGGCTACTTTCCCTATCCTTGTCAATCTAAATGACAAACCGCTCTACATCATGGGCTTGAAGGATAATGCAGGCTTGGTTAAGGAGTATGCTTTGGTCGATGCAGTGGAGTACCAAAACGTCATCGTAGCAGCTACGGTAGATGAACTCCTCAGTAAATATGCCAATAAAAATGATCTCGAGCTGGATAACGAAACGGTGAAAAATATCAAAGGTATCGTATCAGATCTTAAATCAGCTGTCATCAAGGGTGATACCGTCTACTTCTTCAAAGTTGATGGCAAGATTTATAAGGTCAAGGCTTCCGTGTCAGATGACCTTCCTTACCTTGAAAATGGTCAATCCTTCGAAGGTCAGGTTGGAAAAGATAATTACCTCAAAACATTTAAAGTCAAGTAAAAGAAACCTCGGTATAAACCGAGGTTTCAGATGAAATTCTTGGTCGTGATTGAAAAATATGCTACACTAACAATATGAAAATTTTAATCCCAACAGCCAAAGAAATGAACACAAACCTTCCTTTTATCGAAGCGCTCCCCTTGAGTGAAGAAAGTCAGTCGGTTCTTGACTCACTGGCGCACTACTCAGCTAGTGAATTAGAGACTTTTTATAAGGTATCTGCTGAGAAAGCAGAAGAAGAGTACGCTCATATTCAAGCCCTAAAAGATCACAGGGCTAAACATTATCCAGCCCTGAAACTTTTTGATGGTCTCATGTATCGTCATATTAAACGAGATGGGTTAACCGAGGCTGAACAAACCTATCTTGAAGATCATGTTTTAATTACATCAGCTTTGTATGGCGTAGTTCCAGCTCTATCTCCCATGGCTCCTCACCGTTTGGACTTTTTGATGAAATTAAAAGTAGCTGGTAAAACCTTAAAGACTCATTGGAAGTCAGCTTACGATGAGGCCCTGCAGGATGAGGACTTGATATTTTCTCTCTTGTCATCAGAGTTTGAAACTGTATTTTCTAAGGAAATCAGAGAAAAGATGGTAACCTTCAAATTTATGGAGGATAAGGCAGGCCAGTTAAAAATCCACTCAACCATTTCAAAAAAAGCCCGTGGTGCCTTTTTGACCGCCTTGATAGAGGGGCAAGTTCAAACTGTTGAACAAGCTCGCAAACTCAATTTTGCTGGTTTTGATTACCGACCTGATTTATCAAGTGATTTAGAACTCGTCTTTTTAAAACAAGTGTAAAGTATCTTTAATTCAAAATAATATAAGCTGTCCCCAAGAAGTCAACCTCTTAGTTTGACCTTTTGGGGGCAATTTTTTCGCTCTGTTGTAAAATGAAGTGCAACACAAAAGACATGTTCATCTGATATACTA
>ERZ773054.1128-NODE-1128-length-17385-cov-3.118234_pt1 | contig 17385 bp, 13 predicted proteins | sample MGYA00580630_ERZ773054 | MGnify/ENA primary metagenome ERZ773054 (study PRJEB29015, sample SAMEA2737994) | human oral metagenome | biome: human oral; feature: human-associated habitat; material: dental | place: China | collected 2115 ... | reverse complement strand
CGTCCCTGTCGAAGATTAGCCTCGACTCCGACGACAGACTTCTCTACTCATCAGACATCTACATATCCTCCCTTAGAGCCTATTCCCTGGCGAAGTGCCTCCACCTGAGGAGCGCACTACGCTAGAGGGATGGCTCATTTGTACCCTGTCGGGGTACGAACTTTATTACAATAGAATGATGAGTAAGAAAAATAAGACCGTCACTTCGCCGAAGAAACCCAAGAAGGGTAAGACACCTTCGGGCGAAGGTCGCCAAATCAATCGAAGGGATATCCTTCGAGTTGCTCGCCTTGTGTTCGAGGAGAATGAAGGGCGAGTCTTAAACTACAAGCAAGTTTGCTATGCCTTCGGCAAGACAAACATGGGACAGAAGCGCGCGATCTATCAGGCTTTGGTCGAGATGGCCGAGACAGGTGAGATCGAGCAAGTAGAGCCCGGGCGCTTCATCCGTGGTGGTGCACGCACCGCCCGCCTAGAGGGACGCTTCGACTATCGTGGTGGTCGCCCCTCCTTTATCCCCGATGATCCGGAGTTGGAGCCGATGCCCCTCTCCGAACGTGCGCTATCGACCGCCCTACATGGCGATCGTGTCGCCGTCTCCTTCGTCAAGAATCGCCGAGGTGAATACAAACGCCTTCAGATTACTGATATTCTCGAGCGTCGCCCAGCGACTTATGTCGGGAGTCTTCAGCTGGCACGTGGCTACGCTTTCTTCGTAACCCTGAACAAGGAGCTTCGTCAAGACGTCTTCATCCCTGAGGATAAGACCCTCGGAGCTACGAGTAGGGACAAGGTCCTCATCCGTATCACCGGCTGGGATCCTAAGAGTAAAAATCCCCGAGGTGAAGTCATCGACGTCCTCGGTCAGTCGGGAGACAACACGACGGAGATGCATGCGATCCTCGCAGAATTCGGATTACCCTACAGCTATCCCGAAGAAGTCGAGCGTGCAGCAGAGGCTCTCTCCGAAGCCATCACAGAAGAGGAGCTCCAGCATCGTGAGGACTTCCGAGGTGTACTGACTTGTACGATCGACCCGAAGGACGCTAAGGACTTCGACGATGCACTGTCCTTCCGCCAGCTTCCTGATGGACTCTACGAGGTGGGTGTACATATCGCCGACGTGAGTCACTATGTACAGCCCGGCAGTATCATCGATGACGAGGCCTACAAGCGTGCTACCAGCATCTATCTCGTCGACCGAACCATCCCGATGCTACCTGAGCGACTGAGCAACTTCCTCTGTTCGCTCCGCCCCGATGAAGATAAGTACGCCTACAGCTGTATATTCCAGCTGGACGAAGGTGCCAATCTTCGCTCGGCTCGTATCATCCGCACGGTGATCCGTAGTCAGCGACGCTTCACCTACGAAGAGGCTCAGGAGATCATCGATACCGGCCATGGCGACCATGCAGAGGCTATACTTAGCCTGCATCGACTGGCACAGCAGCTCCGTGCTCGGCGCTTCGAGCGGGGGAGTATTGCCTTTGATCGCCCCGAAGTTCGCTTCGAACTCGACGAGGCTGGTAAGCCTATCGCCGTCCAGATCAAGGAGAATAAGCCCGCCCATCAGCTGATCGAGGAGTTCATGCTACTAGCTAATCGCACCGTAGCTGAGCGTATCGCCGAGCCTGGACGACGGGACATTACCCCAGCGATTACCCTCAAAGGCAAGCCCGCCTTCGTCTATCGTATCCACGAAGCTCCTGATGAAGAGAAGCTCCGCTCCTTAGCAGACTTCGTCCGTCGCTTTGGATACCGCCTGAAGACAGAGGGTGGGGGAGAGGCCATTGCCAAGAGTCTCAATCAGCTTCTCACTGATATCAAGGGCCGACCAGAGGAAGATATGCTCACTATGCTAGCTATCCGCTCGATGGCAAAAGCTCGCTATACGACGGCGCATATCGGCCACTACGGGCTGGGATTTGATAGCTACACGCACTTCACTTCGCCCATTCGTCGCTATCCTGACCTGATGGTGCACCGTCTGCTTACTCGCTATCTCATCGAGGGTAAGCCTTCGGTCGACGCTTCTTCTCTCGAGGATCAGTGCGATCATGCCTCAGATATGGAGTCTCTGGCAGCGACAGCCGAGCGTGCATCGATTAAGTATAAGCAGGTCGAGTACATGATACCACGGCTTGGAGAGAAGTTCTCCGGGGTCATCACTGGCCTTGCCGACTGGGGGATCTATGTCGAGCTGGAGGAGAATAAGTGTGAAGGTCTCGTGCCCGCTCGTGATCTCTCGGACGACTATTATGTCTATGATGAGACGAACTTCCGACTTGTGGGGCGTCATACAGGCCTTACCTTCTCCCTGGGAGACAAGATAGAGATCGTCGTAGCTCAGGCAGATCTAGCCCGCAAGCAGTTGGACTTCGCTCTCTCGGAAGAGCTCGAAGACAAGCGCTCTACAGCACGTCGACCCGCACGTCGCTATTAGGGCGTCGGGCGATGAATAAGTAGTAAAGCAAAAGGCTTGGCTCCACAGGGGGGAGCCAAGCCTTTTGCGTTTGCCTGCCATCAGGCAAGCTGGCTGTAGAATGGCCGAAGACTACATGTTCATCCCACCACAGACGTGGATGGTCTGACCAGAGACGTAGCTGGAGAGATCGCTAGCGAGGAAGGTAGCTACGTTAGCTACGTCCTCAGGCGTACCGCCACGACGGAGGGGGATCTGAGCTTCCCACTGCTTACGTACGTCTTCGGAGAGAGCACCTGTCATATCGGTGACGATGAAGCCTGGTGCGATCGCATTGGCACGTACGCCACGAGCGCCGAGCTCCTTAGCGATACTCTTGGCCAGACCGATCATACCTGCCTTCGAAGCAGAATAGTTCGTCTGTCCTGCATTACCAGAGACACCGACGACGGAGGCCATATTGATGATGCTACCGCTACGCTGCTTGACCATGACGGGCGTGACAGCATGGATGAGGTTGAAGGCACTCTTGAGGTTGACATTGATGACGAGGTCCCACTGCTCTTCGCTCATGCGCATCATCAGACCGTCACGGGTGATCCCGGCGTTATTGACGAGCACGTCGATACGGCCGAAGTCAGCGACGACTTCATCGACGAGCTTGTGAGCATCATCGAAGTTCGCAGCGTTGGATGCATAAGCCTTAGCCTTGACACCGAGGGCTTCGAGCTCCTTGATGAAGGCTTCTACAGACTCGTCTATCTTGAGATCGGTGATAGCTACAGAGGCTCCTTCCTGAGCGTACTTCAGAGCGATAGCTCGACCGATACCACGACCAGCACCTGTGATGATGGCCACCTTGTTAGCAAGTAGATTCATTAGTTTATCGTATTAAGTATGAATTCGGATGTTGTTTATTATACCTTCCTCGGCTCTACTCAGGACTCTCGAGCCCGTGTAGTATGAGATGACGCACGGTGGCACGGACCTCTTCGATGGTTCCCTTGGCTCGGTAGGACCCGCTGATGAAGGGGACTTCCATGCCTTTGATGATATTCTGTAGGAGATAAGCCATGAGTCGAGGGTTGGGGATCGAGAAGTGCCCGAGGCGTTTACCTTCTTCGAGCAAGTCCTGGAGCTGATGGATCTCCTTCTCATCGAAGGAAGAGCGAGCTCGCTCGACGAGCCAAGCATCTCGGAAGAACTCGGCACGGAGTGAGCCATTGCGAAGGACCAGGTCCTTGATCTTGTCCAGATGCGTGAGCATCATCGTGAGGATCTTCTCCTCGGGAGTCGCAGGGAGTCGGCGGATGAGCTCCATATCGTGCCAGAGTCTCTCGAGCTCTCGCTCGATGACGGCTTGGAAGATCTCATCTTTGTTTCGGAAGTATGTGTAGAGCGTACGGCGACCCTTCTTCGAGGCATCAGCAATGTCGTTCATCGTCGTATTGGTAAACCCAACCCGAGCGAAGAGCTGTCGTGCAACCTCGATCATCAGATCCTTTGTTTTGACGATGGTAGCCATGCGTAGTGTACCGTATTTCCTTTCGTTGTGCTATGGTAAGGGGGAGGTATACCCCGCCCCAAACTCTTACAAAGCTACGAAAAATTGCGCAAAAGTGCCCGATGCGTGCAATTCGCTTGCCCTGCTTCTTCCCCACGCCTTCTCGTGCAAGAGCCCTCGCTTCTCTGATCATCGACGAGCTATTGGCCGATAGTGACGAAGTGTTTTCAGGAGATTCGCTCGGCTCTTTCAGCTAGTTTAGACCCGCCTTACCTGATCCTGCCTCCTAGACACTGGAGCTCTGGAGCCGATTCTTGGCGAGAAAGAGGGGGATATGCCGTGGAAAGGTGTCGATCTAAGGGCTAAAGTTCTTAAAAATAGTGTACCTTTGTAAGCCTTTGGCCTACCGAACATCAGACCAAGTCTTCGGTATCTGCCGGCGAACAAGCGTGAGTATAAACATTAATCATATAGCATATTTCGAACTAAATGAGTAAGTACGTAGGGAATCTTATCCCCCACACCTTCTTCGTGACGAAGGGTAGCGGTGAGTCGGATCTGGAGCTGCACGCTGGGTCATATCATATGGCTCTGTATGATGCAGGGATCTCTGACTTCAACATCATGGTCTATTCGTCCGTCCTGCCCGCTACGGCACACATCGCTTCGATGGATGAGATCGACCTGCCCCCGTTCGGTTCAGAGATGAAGACCATCCTAGCGGTCTCACATGGCCAGCAGGACGAATTCGTTTCGGCTGGTATCGTCTACGCTTGGATGTATGCTGATGAGAACTTCGACAATAAGGTCGGCGGACTCGTCTGCGAAGTCAGCGGTCGCTATCGTATCGAGGAGCTCGAAGCACGTCTGATCCGTGTGATCAATGACCTGCATCAGAAGACCTACTCGCAGTACTACCTCGGCGAACTGAACTTTGTGACCGAAGGGATCACGATCGAGAAGCGCTATGGTACAGCTCTGGCTGGTCTGTGCTTCGTTGATTTCCAGCTCCCCGAAGTAGAGCCCGTAGAGCGTCACTTCTAGTAGACAGCGCTTCGCCTCTGTAGAGCAGAGCCTCGCATATACTGATAAGCCACGAGCTTCAGCACCTCGATATGAGGGCTGAAGCTCGTGGCTTATTCGTTGGTGGGCTGTAGGGAGCGGGGCGGTGACTAGAGGATGTTGAGCACCTGCTCCTTGATCTGCTCCAGTTCGTCCTTCATCTTGACGACGATCTGCTGCATCTCGGCCTGGTTGCTCTTCGATCCCATGGTGTTGATCTCACGTCCGATCTCCTGAGCTATGAAGCCCAGCGTCTTGCCTTGACCTGGAGCGTCGGCATCAAGTACCTCGAGGAAGTAGCTGAGGTGATGGGCTAGACGGGACTTCTCTTCATTGATGTCGAGCTTCTCGATATAGTAGATCATCTCCTGCTCGAGGCGTGAGCTGTCGTAGCCACCAGCTGGTGCGATCTTGGCTAGCCCTTCCTCGAGGCGCTGACGAATCGCAGTGATGCGCTCGGCTTCAGGGAAGGTGATGTCTCGCAGTAGTGCAGAGATCTTCTCGATACGTAGTGCACAGACTTCACGCAGCATCTTACCCTCCTGCAGACGGAAGGCTTGGAGCTCCTCGATCGCCTGTAATGTGGTAGTGCGAACGACTTCCCACTCCTCCTTACTTACCTCTGTGGGACGGCTGGATTCACTATCCATCACCCCGGGGAGACGTAGTAGTGCGACGGGATCAATCGGGAAGTCAAGCCCTGACTCCGTGCGTATGCTCTGTAGCTGGTGGATGTAGCCGAGGAGGGATTCCTTATTGATCGGGGTCGCATTTCCCTCAAGCATATCGTCCTCCATCGTCACAGTGAGATCGATCTTACCTCGCTGTAGACGGTCAGCGATGAGGGAGCGAAGTTCGAGTTCTCCTTCACGGTAGGCGGAGGCAATACGTGCCGAGATGTCGGCTTGCTTGCTATTGAGCGACTTGATGGCTACAGTGACGGTCCGGCTACCGAAGCGTGCCGAGGCCTTCCCAAAGCCGGTCATGGAGTGTATCATATAGGATGTTTGCTTTATTGTCGGGCAAACATACGAAATATTCACGAGTCGGCGCACGCCGATAGCTGTCACACGGCTCTAGAGGAGCACACCGAACTTCAGGGACAGCCCGCCCGAGCTCCCCCAGTACTTATCGAAGTACTTGCTCGAATTGAATTCCTGATAGCCGTAGCCTAGGCTCATCGTGAAGCGATTGATCGCTATCCCACCCGAGATAGAGAGATAGAGCCCGTGGAGTCCCGAGTGAGTCAGCCCCAGCGAATAGCCAGGCTTGATGTCGAAGAAGGGCTTGACGACGGAGCTTGTAGGCAGTGTCGCACGGAGATTCACGAAGAGGGGGAGCATCCAGAAGGCATCCCGATAGGGACGAGAGAAATAACCATCGAAGCCCAAGCCACCACCGAGATAGATCGTGGGGCTAACGAGCGTGCCGAAAGAACCGAGGAACTCGATACGTCCATTGCGATCGGCCGAGACAAAGCCCAACTCGAGTGTCCCCGCATAGGCCGATGCCGAGGTACTTCTATACTGGTAGTGACGGCGTGGTGCCGCTTCGCTGAAGCTGAGTGCATAGTCTCTGGCTTCGCTGGTCGAAGTCTCGGAGGGGAGAAGGGCTGACACTCCTTGCGGAGAAGCAGCAGTCTGAAGGGCTTGGCCCTCGAAGTTTTGAGCTTGGGCGCCCGCAGTGATCGAGCCGATCGTAAGCAGGGCCGAGAAGATCTTCTTCATCATGGGTCTAGTCTTATTCGTGGTGAAGTAACTTGTTCGGGGAGAGAAGCTCCTAAGTCGTCCGTGACGCAGTGCCTCATCGCTTGAGAATGGCGAAGCGTCTGCTCGGGAAGAAGCCTCTTACATTAGGGAGTGGCGCTTCATCCTGGTGGAAGCGAAGTGCCTCGCTATTTGAGTCCGTACACCTTCCATAGAGAAGGAGCAGTTCATCTTATCGATAGCGGTACTCCTTTCCTCGAGGAGAAGCTTTTCGTTCCATTAGTAGCCGTGCTCTTTCCCTCAAGAAGGGGCGTTCGTTTTTGTTAGTAGTGGCACACCTAGTTATTGGTAGTCGTGCACCTTTTATCTAGTAGTAAAGTTTCTTTTCGTAGTAATGACGCATCTTCTTCCTTTATACTGCCAAGCATCGCTAGGGGAAGAGCGGACGAAGATGCATGCACTGTTCTAACGGCTCTTCGGCTCAGCTCGGTATGTTTTGCTCCTCATTCGGGTCTTTCTTCATGATAGAAGAGGGGAGGCCATCAGCTCCGCCGACAGGACATAAAAGGACCAGCCCGCATCCCCCGTGGAGGGAATGCGGGCTGGTCTCGTATGATGTTAGGTGAATGGAGTCGTCTCCTTAGATGACGCCCTGTTCGAGCATCGCCTGAGCTACCTTGAGGAAGCCAGCGACATTCGCACCCTTGACGTAGTTGATGTAGTCACCTTCACGACCATTCTTGACACACTGTTCGTGGATGTCACTCATGATCTGATGGAGCTTAGCATCGACTTCTTCGTTGGTCCAAGAGAGGTGCATAGCGTTCTGCGTCATTTCCAGACCCGAAGTAGCTACACCACCAGCGTTGACAGCCTTACCAGGAGCGAAGAGCATCTTCTTTTCTACGAAGTATTCTGCTGCTTCTGCAGTGCAACCCATGTTAGAAGTTTCAGCTACGATCGTGACACCATTAGCGTGAAGTAGCTTAGCATCCTCTTCGTTCATTTCGTTCTGAGTAGCGCAGGGCATTGCGATGTCTACCTTCTGTTCCCATGGCTTCTTGCCTGCGAAGAACTGAGCGTTGGGGAACTTCTTAGCATAGTCAGAGACGACGTCGTTACCGCTGGAGCGGAGATCAAGCATAGCCTGGAACTTTTCAGGCGTGTTGATGCCGTCTGGGTCGTAGACGTAGCCGTCAGGACCGGAGATCGTGACGACCTTTGCACCGAGTTCGGTAGCCTTCTGAGCCACACCCCAAGCTACGTTACCGAAGCCAGAGATAGCGACTGTCTTGCCCTTAAGGTCGATGCCGTGCTGCTTGCAGATGTGCTGTACGAAGTACACAGCGCCGAATCCCGTAGACTCGGGGCGCAGACGAGAGCCACCGAAGGTGAAGCCCTTACCCGTCATCGTACCGGTGTGCTCGTTAGCCAGGCGCTTGTACTGGCCATACATGTAGGCTACTTCACGACCACCTACGCCGATGTCACCAGCAGGTACGTCGGTATCAGGGCCAATGTAGCGCCACAGCTCACGCATGAAGCTCTGACAGAACGTCATGATTTCGCGGTCACTGCGACCCTTAGGAGAGAAGTCTGCACCTCCCTTACCGCCACCCATTGGGAGCGTGGTGAGTGCATTCTTGAAGGTCTGCTCGAAACCGAGGAACTTGAGGATGGAGAGATTGACAGAAGGATGGAAGCGGATACCGCCCTTGTATGGGCCGATAGCGTTGTTGAACTGTACGCGGTAGCCGATGTTTACATGGACTTTACCGGCATCGTCGATCCAAGGTACACGGAAGGTAATGATACGGTCTGGCTCTACAAGGCGTTCGATGATGGCTGCCTTTTCGAACTCGGGGTGCTGGTTGTAGACTTCTTCGACAGAGAGAAGTACTTCCTTGACAGCCTGGAGGAATTCCTTTTCACCAGGGTGCTTTGCCTCGAGAGAGGCTAGAATCTCAGCTGATTTCATAACTGATCGATCTAATAGTTTTGCGTGTACGGCTCTTATGGTTGAGAGCCATGATTTCATAGGCAAATGTATGCAATGATTTTTGCCTTGGCAAATCATTCCCTTTCTTTTAATTTCTTAGGAAATAGCCTGTAACTACTGCTGTTTTCCCTATGAAGAGAAATGCTTGCTCTTTGTCTCCAAGGCGTGTGAAAATCATGGATTATCCCTCGGATTTATGAAAATATTCCGTGGTATAGTGCTGGAGTCAGGACGAGGAATTTTAGATCTTCTCTACAATTATGGAGTGTCGGGGGAAATTATTCTATCCATACGAGCTCCGTCTTCGCGTGGGGAATGGCTTGCTTGCGCTGGGCCGGAGGAGAAATTAGCGAGCTAAGCAGAGGCAGATCTGCTGTAATTCTAGACCGCATTGCCGGTAGTTCGCCACTCCATTGCCTGTAGTGATGTGGATCATTACAGGAGGTAGTCGAGGGAGCTTGTGGGGAGGCTCTGTGGATACAAAGGTAAGGGGAGGGTGGTGATCCCTTGATCGGGAGGTGTCTTTCGGCCGGTCTCGAGCCGAAGGTATTGCTCCTATCGCTCACTACGCCCGAGGAAGCGGGTTGGGTAGAGGGAGATGAGGTAGGAGAGTAGGGTCACGGAAGCGAAGATGATCAGGAGATCCAGCGGACGTACATCTACGGGGAGCGCCATCGCTTCGATGCCACTGCCCGAACGTATCAGCCCGAAGTGCTGCTGCACTAGGCAGATCCCCCAGCCCATGAGCATACCCACCGACGTGCCTGCTAGGGCAATGAGTAGCCCGACACGACGGAAGACTGCCTGAGTGAAGCTTGGTGGAGCTCCGAGTGCAGAGAAGATGCGGGTGTCTGCCTGCTTCTCGATGAGGAGCATAGCGAGCGAACTGGCGACATTGAAGGCTGCCAGCAGGAGGATGAAGAGCATGATGAGGTAGGTCATCAGCTTCTCCATGCGGATGAGATAGGAGAGATCGGGGTGTTGCTCCTCACGGTCGAGCGCTACTAAGCGTCCACCGTAGAGCTTACTGACTTCAGCCTTGAAGTGCTCTGTGGATACTTCGGGTCTGAGGCGAATGGCGATGGCGGAGACTTCTTCCGCATCGTAGTCGAGTACCTCTTGCAGGGCTTCGAGGGGTAGGTAGATCGCCCCGTCGGTCTCTTGGCTTGTCGGCGGATATTGACCGATGACTTGCCCCTCAAGACTCTGGAAGGCCGAGGCGGGACTCAGTGGATTGGTGAAGCCGAGACGCTTGGGGAAGAGCACTTCTGCTGGGACTATTCCCCCACCATTCAGCGCACTATCTAGCGGGAAGAGAATAGCCGAGCCGAGGAGGATCGGCGTGACGGGCTCCCCTTCACCATCGATCAGTGCCGTAGGGGCGTGTAGCTTGGAGGCTTCGGGATGGGTGTGGGCAAGGGGATAGACGGAAGAGAAGGCAATGCCGACAGCATCGACGACCCATTGCTGCTGCCCCGAGCGGAGCAGTGCTTTGCTCTCGAGCCTCAGGGCAATGGCCTTCGCTCCGAGCTGGGAGAGTTGCTTGCGGTAGTCGGGATAGTCGGCTAGATCAAAGGTCTTCCCCTCCTGAGTGCGTAGTAGGATGTCGGCATCTATCTGCTCCGTCCCCGCCAGGATCATCGTGACATAGCCGTTGTAGACGGAGAGCACGCAGACCAGCGCCATAGCCACGACGGCGATGGCGACAGCAGAGATCGCCGTCACATAGTTCACCGCATGCAGTCGGGTGCGACTGATGAGGTAGCGAAGGGCTATACGGAAGCTAAGCACGAGCCGTGGGGCGGAGGCTACTTGTCGTGTAGTCCTAGGAGGGTATCGATACGCTCAAGGTAATCAAGCGAGTCATCGATGAAGAAGGTGAGTTCAGGGAGCTTGCGCAGTTGCTTACCGACACGTAGGCCGAGGTCGTAGCGAATGGCCTTAGCATTGGCACGGATGGACTCGAGTAGCTCCTCACCACGCTCAGAGGGGAAGATACTCAGTCGTACACGTGCGATACTGAGGTCGGGGCTGACCGTCACCGAGGTCACGGAGATGAGCGTACCTGGGAGGCTCTGTGTCTGTATGCGGAAGAGGTCACTGACCTCCTTCTGGATAAGCCGATTGATACGGCTCATTCTTGTATTATCCATCTTGGGTCTTTACTATTCTGTTTCTTACAAAGTTAGTCAAAGAAAGGGGAGACCCTTTCTTTCGGTTGCCTTAGAAGAGTAGGGAAGGCTCCTCTACAGGCTCTTGTTGCGATCGCTCGATATAGCTCTGAAGAGCCTCGATGCTACTGGTCTCGGGGCAAAGGTCGAAGGGTATTCGGTAGTCGCACCCTTCGTGATAAGCTGAGCAACCAAAGGCTGTCCGCCCTCTTAGTAGTACGCCGCGACCGCACCGAGGACAAGGGATCTCCGTGCTCCTTTCCTGCTCTGACTTCGGGGGCGACGGCTGGGGAGCGAGGACGGATTGGGTCAGCTGGTAGAGCATTGCCTTCAGCTCGTCGATGAAGCTCTTGGTCTCGAGCTCTCGTCGCTCGATCTGGCGAAGCTTATATTCCCATTGTCCGGTGAGGGCAGCACTCTTGAGCAGTTCGTAGTTGATGAGACCGATGAGCTGACGGCCCGTGTCGGTGGCGTGGATCTGATTCTTCTTGACCTTGACGATGTAGCCACGCTTGAAGAGGGTCTCGATGATGTTTGCCCGAGTAGAAGGGCGACCGATGCCGTTCTCCTTCATGGCCTCTCGGAGTTCTTCGTCGTCGACTAGCTTCCCAGCTGTCTCCATCGCACGGAGGAGTGTCGCCTCGGTATAGTACTTCGGGGGTTGGGTCTGGCGCTCCTTGAGTTCGGGGAGGTGCTCACCTTGCTCTCCGACGACGAAGTTAGGGAGAAGCGTTTCTTGGGGCTCTTCTGTGTCGGAGGATTTCCCTGTAGAGTTGCTCTCGTTCGTTGGCTCAGGTGCATTCCCTTCGAATACCACTCGCCAGCCAGGCTCTAGGATCTCCTTGCCCGAGGTCTTGAACTTCACCCGCTCGACAGCACCCTCCACGGTGGTCGTACTGACCTTGCAGTCGGGATAGAAGACTGCGATGAAGTGCCGGGCTACGAGGTCGTACACCTGCTGCTCCCGCTCAGAGAGGCCTCCGGTGCGCTGACCCGTCGGGATGATGGCATGGTGGTCGGTGACCTTCTTATTATCGAATACCTTCTTGTCCTTGCGTATCGGCGCTCCGCTCAGCAGAGGAGCTACGAGGGACGGGTAGGGAGTGACTAGTCCTCTGAGGATACCCGCTACCTTGGGATAAAGGTCTTCGCTCAGGTAAGTCGTATCGACACGGGGGTAAGTCGTGAGCTTCTTCTCATAGAGACTCTGGATCGTCGCTAGGGTCTCTTCGGCACTCATGTTGAACTTCTTATTACACGCTACCTGTAGGCTCGTCAGGTCGAAGAGCTTCGGTGCACTCTCCTTGCCGTCCTTCTTCTTCACGCTCGTGATGGAGAAGGGTTTGCCGACGATACTAGAGAGGGCTGCTTCGGCCTTAGCCTTATCGGTGTACTTCCCCTTATCGGCTGAGAAGAGGACTTCTCTGTAGCGGGTCTTCAGCTCCCAATAGGTCTCACTCTGGAAGTGCTCAATAGCCTCTTGGCGCTCGACGATCAGTGCCAAGGTCGGTGTCTGCACCCGTCCGATGGAGAGGGGTTGCTTGCGGTCACTCCCTCCGTAGCGCAGGGTGTAGAGGCGGGTAGCATTCATCCCGAGGAGCCAGTCACCGATGGCACGGGCGAGCCCTGCTTCATAGAGCGACTGATAGTCCGCCTCGTCTCTCAGGTGCTCGAAGCCCTCACGTATCGCCTCATCGGTGAGCGAAGAGATCCAAAGACGGCGCACGGGGACACGGCATCCAGCCTTCTGGAGGACCCAGCGCTGGATGAGTTCGCCCTCCTGCCCAGCATCACCGCAGTTGATGACTTCGGTAGCTTGGCTGACCAGGCGCTCGATGACCTCTAGCTGTCGCTGATAGTGCTCTATGGGGATGGGCTTGATCCCGAAGCGCTCGGGGATCATCGGTAGCGAAGAGAGGCTCCAAGACTTCCAGGAGGGTGTGTAGTCGTGGGGCTCCTTCAGCGTGCACAGATGTCCGAAGGTCCAAGTGACTGCATAACCATTCCCCTCCATGTATCCCACGCCGTGGTCTACCTGTCGGTGATTAGCTCCGAGGATGGAAGCGATGTCGCGAGCCACGCTGGGCTTCTCTGCTATACAGACGATCAAGATCTAGAGGACGAAGAGCTATTAGGATGGGTGAATCTTACTCGGGCTCCTTTGAGGGGCGAAGGCGAACCGGTCACCGAGGAGTTTAAGTGGTGCAAAGATACGCTAAATAGCCGAGCCTCGGCCCTTCTTCGTGCGGGGCTGTCGGGGGATCTGGTGCTTGGGTGAGGAAGGGCGTCTGCCCTTGGCTCAGAGGGGCAAAAAAGCGACCTACGGTAGGTCGCCGAAAAAACCTACTGTGGGTCGTCAATGCGACCTACCGTAGGTCGTCGAGACGACCCACAGTAGGTCTTATTTTGGAGGTGCAGGAAGGCTGTCCTTCTCTCCGCTCTCTAGGGGCGAGCGTCGAGACTGAAGGAGGGCGAATCGATCAGAGCTTGACGATCAGGCCGAGGGTCGGGAGGATGACCTTGCTGTAGTAGTCAAGCTGACGAAGCTGCTGGCGCTCTGGATCGGTGGGGTGATCCATTACTCGTCCTGAGGTATCTCGGTTGGTGTAGACGGGGGCGCTGACGTAGCTACTCAGGTAGGCATTCTGTACGTCTAGGTAGAGGTTGAGCATCCAGCGCTTGAAGTAGAACTCCTTGTCCAGACGCAGGTCGAGCTGATGCTTGGCGGGAAGGCGTAGCGTATTGAACTGAGTGTAGTCGGGGTAGGCTCGATTGGTCACCGCCCAAGCAGCCTTGTTCGTCGAGAGCTCCATATCAATTGGGGTGTAGGGTGCTCCACCGCTGTAACGCCAGGAGGCGGAGAGGTACCAGCTCTTGCCCAGACGATAGCTGGCGAGCAGGTTGAGCATCTGCCTCGTATCCCAGGAGGAAGGGCGGTAGATACCGGTCTTGTCGGTAAATTCGCTCCTAAATAGTGTGTAGGTAGCTGTCGCTGAGAACTGATGCCAAGGCATGAGGCGAGCCACGACTTCGACCCCATAGGCACGCCCCTGACCTGTAGATAGTACAGCCTCAGCGCCTACCTGCCCGTACTCCGTCCCCTTGCTCGCTAGACTGATACCCTCTGCCTCGGAGATCGGGTAAGCGCTATAGGACTTGTAGAACCCTTCAGCCGAGAAGCGCAGATACTCCCCTGGGTGGTACTCGGCGCCGAGCACGGCTTGGTTCGACATGATGTACCTCAGGCGTGGCTTGTTGGGGTAGGTCCCGTCGAGGGCACGGTAGCCCATGCTCGTGTAGGAGGGCTGCATGGCGTAGCGTCCGAAGTTAGCATTCAGGTCGATGTCGTCGGTGAGGGCGAACGAAGCTGAAAACCTAGGAGAGAGCTGAGGCAAAGGATTGCTCATGGCTGAGTTGAGCGTATTACCTACAAGGTTGACTCCGAGGGCTAGCTTGAGTCGCTTACCGAGGTATTCGTCGGAGGCTTGAGCGAAGGCCGAGTAAGCTAGTAGCCTGATATGTGTGTCGTAGGAGAGCGGTACTACTTGTCCCGACCGATAGGTGAGTCGCTCGTCTCGATTGCGGTAGTCTGCGTAGCGTAGCCCTGCACCGAAGCTGAGCTTGAAGGGTAGGGTGGTGTACACACGCTCATAGCGTAGTTTGCTCTCCGTCTCATCGGACTGATATTCGGAGAGCTTGGGCAAAGCGGTATCGTTGTTCTGATGCTTCACGCTGCTATTGCGTAGCATGTTGCGACTCAGCACCCAGCTATCCACGTGCCCCGACCCGTAGTGCTTGTACACGGCGCCCACGGTGTAGTTCCACTGCTTGTACTGGGGGAGGTAGCTCAGGATGTAGCGCTGTACCTCGGTGCCGATGGTCTGTAGTTGGGTGTTCAGACTCATGTTGTCGATGGCTCCGATGCCCAGGATTGTCAGCTCGTTGTGCGCATTGAATCGGTGCTTGTACTTGAGCTGGAAGTCGTTGTAGGTGGGTAGGAAGGGGAGCTTGATCGCCTTGAAGAGCCACTGAAGATAGGACTGGCGAGCCGAAGCGATGAAGGAGGACTTCTTCCCCAGAGGACCCTCTATGGTGAGGGCGGCATCAGAGGCGCCCACCGAAGCCTTGAGGTGCATGTGGTCGGCGTCGCCATCCCGCTGCTTGATCTCCATCACCGAGCTAAGGGCGTTGGTCCGACTTGCTGGGAAAGCACCCGTGTAGAAGCTGATCTCTCGGACGAAGTCGGGGTTAATCATCCCGACGACACCTCCGGAAGCTCCCTGAGTAGAGAAGTGGTTGATCACGGGGATCTCTATCCCATCGAGGTAGAAGACATTCTCCGAAGGTCCCCCGCCTCGCACGATGAGGTCATTACGATTCGGGTCGGTAGCTCCGACGCCAGGTAGCGTCTGTACGAGCTTGGAGATATCTCTATTGGCGCCAGCGCTCTTCTCGATCTGCTTGATGCCAAGAGTCTGTAGCGAGAGGGGGCTTTCTGCCCGCTTGAGACGCATCTTAGGGCGGACGACGACCTCTGCTATGTTGGTGGATTCCTCCTCGATACCGATGTCGATGAAGCTGGTCTGATTGCCCACCACTTGCACTTCGGCCGAAGTAGTCGTCTCATAGCCGAGCATCGTGACGATGAGGCGAACGAAGCCAGGCTTCACGCCCGAGATGACAAAGCGTCCTTCGACGTCTGTCCTGGCGCCCAGGCTGGTCCCTTGTACTCGTACGGTAGCTAATGCTAGTGGGTCATTGCTCTTCGTACTATAGACTTGACCCTTGACCGTTCCCTGCTGAGCGAGGAGCGTGGTCACAGAGAGTAGGAGTACCAGCAGGCTGTAATAAAGCTTTGTCATTTAAATGAATTGAGGTGTAAAACCTTCAGTGAATCAATCGGAATGTAAAAAACATCACAGGCTCAAAGGTAGTCAAGTTTTCGGCAACACCACCGCCGGGAAAAGCTCGAACCTGCTGAGCCCTAAGCGCTTCTACCTACACAGCCCTTTTGTGAACTTGAGTCGCTTAGCGGGGAGGAAGAGTGCAAGGAGATTCGATGCTCATCTACGGACAAAGTAGACCTTCCTCCGAGGCTGAAAAATTCGCCTCACTGGGGCTCTTCCAAAAGGAATCGTATGGCCTTGAAAGAAGGATAGGATCTATGCGTGGAAAGGGGGAAGAATAATCGGCTCAAAAGGAGACCCTCGGAAGGGGTCAAAAAGGCATCTACAGTAGGTTTCATTTTGGGGGTATCGGGAGGTCCCGCGAAAGGGTAGCTTAGAGAACGAAAATTAGCGTATAGAGGATGTGGGACAGATGTGCTACCTTTGGTGTGTATAACTCTTACTGATAACCCCCTTTGTAGACACATGACGAACATGAAGAATTACTCTAGAATTGGCTACTTCCTCTCTCTGGGGTTGGTGGCCCTCCTCCTGCTCTCCTCCTGCCGGCGGAGTGCCCGTGTGGGCTTTGCCGAAGCAGATGCTAAGCAGCTCCCTACCTGCGACCAGATCATCATAGACTATCCCCTGGATGTCACCATACACCTAGGGCAGCCTACAGCGGTCGTCTTCGATGACAAGATGCCCAAGAAAGTCCTTGAGGAACTTGAATTCAAGACGAAGGGGACGACGCTACTCATCGCTTCGAAGCGAGAGCTCGGCGAGAACTGGACCGATGGTCGCCATCGGGAGGATCGTGCGCATATCGACGTCTATCTCCCCGAACTCAAGGAGCTAGAAGCGACTTCCGCTGCTCAGATGCGCCTGGCCGATAGCCTCCGTCAGCCTCACTTCGCCATCAACCTCTCGGGCGCCTCGCAGCTCACAGGCCTTCGACTCGGTACCGACGATCTGCGCCTCTTCACTTCAGGGGCAAGTAGCCTCGAAGGCTCCATCCAGGTGACAAATGGAATGGAGGTGGTCGGAGCGGGAGCTTCCTCCTGTCATCTCTCGGGGATGGTAGGTGCGCTTCGCTTGATCCTCTCGGGAGCGAGCGAATTTGATGCTCCGAGCCTTCGGGTGCGTCAGGCAGAGGCTAGGACCTCCGGAGCTTCGAGCGTAGACCTAGGTGCTATCGATACCTTGGGCTACCAAGTCTCGGGCGCTTCGAGCCTGCTCTATCGGGGAAAGCCCGTCATCACCGAGCAATCTTCGACAGGAGCAAGTTCGGTGAAGCAACAGGCAAACTGATACCCCTTCCCTCCAATAGAGGGGTGTAGAAAAAGTTAAGGGCCACAGACACGATAGTCTGTGGCCCTTGACTTTATTTATAGCCGAATGACGGGGCTAGAAGTTGATCTTGATCGATGCTGGACGGCTCTCCTGCCAGAAGCGATTGATCGCTGTGACGAGGAACTGATAGGTCGATCCCTGGGGCATGCTGGGGAGGATATAATAGGGGTTGGTCGAGATGCTCACCAGATAGCTGGGGTTAGAGATATCAGGACGTACCCCCTCGGGGAAGGCGTAGACTGCATAGTAGAAGGCCGATGCAGGCTCGTTGGGCTCTCTGTA
>ERZ773054.1126-NODE-1126-length-17396-cov-153.628732_pt1 | contig 17396 bp, 22 predicted proteins | sample MGYA00580630_ERZ773054 | MGnify/ENA primary metagenome ERZ773054 (study PRJEB29015, sample SAMEA2737994) | human oral metagenome | biome: human oral; feature: human-associated habitat; material: dental | place: China | collected 2115 ... | reverse complement strand
GAAAAATGAGCTACACGAAGAACGCCAGGATCGCCGAGGACGTCATGGAGTCCGCGCTCGGGGCCCAAACCCTCGGAGGGACGCCCCTCTACCAGATGGCCGGCCTGAACGTCAATCCCCGCAGCGACGGCTTCACGATCGAATGGGAGGTCCGCCCGGGCCGGTTCGAGGCTCTCTACGAGCTTGACGCCCATGGGGTCGCCCAGGTCGAGGACGGCGCGGCGCTCATCTCCTATCAGGAGCGCTACGGCGAGCTCGGGATCGCCTGCGTGAGTGTTCTGCGGAGCGCCGTCGAGGATGCCTTCCTCTAAGGTTCCGCTCATCGGCCCCCTCTCTTGGGAGGGGGCCTTTCTCATGTCCACCGCCACCCTGTGTGGGGTGTTTCACATTTTCTGGCTTGACGGTGGCGTCCGCCTCGGGTTATACTGGACGTGTCGGATCGAGAGAAAGGATCACTCCGATGAATGAAAATAGGGAGATCGCCGCGGTAGAGTGTGTCGCGACCGGTCTGCACGAAACCCTTGTGACCGAATTCCAGTCCCCGATGGGGGCCGCGGAGATGTGTTGCGAGTGGAACGGTGAGGATTTCAATAGAGTTGCCCTCGCCACCCCTACCGGGGGGCTGGATGTCATCGTTACGTCGGTGGTCGGCGAGGAGGGCGCCGATGTACGCGTGGTCGTCTTCGACTTTGAGGACCGCGGGGCCGGAGACTTCACCCGTGAGGCATGCGGTCGCGAGCTGGGGCGTGTGGCTCGCGCCGTCGCCGCCATTTCCGACGTCGACAGCGTGTGGCCCGACGCGGAGTGGCCGAAGGCATTCTTCGCGTCCGTCCGCCTAGAGGGGGCCGACTCGTGATCGCCGATATCGTGCTTCTCATGGCTCTATGCGTCCTGCAGGTCCTGGCGGCGGTCGCCGCCGGGGCCTGCGCCCTGGCTCTGCGCGACCAGGTGCGCGCCGGGCTGCTCGTGCCGCTGTGGGCGGTCGCCGGCGTCTGCGTCGTCTCCGTGGGCGGCGCCCTGGCTCAGGTGGCGGTCCTATGAGCGGCCGCCCCGTGAAGATGGCGCCCGAGCTGCGCACATCACTCCTGACGGAGGTCGTGCTGGCCGCTCTGAATGCCGGCGCTGGGGCTGCCTTGCCGGTGCGGGTGGAGACGACGGGCCCCTACACGGCGGTATTGTCGGTCGCTGAGTCGAATCTCCCCTATGGCGGCGTGAAGCTCGCCCTGACGACGTGCGTCGGCGGCGTCTCGCAGGCGGTCGTCTCCGCGATCTGGCGCCCCGGCGCGTCCGAGCCGCTGCGCGAGCGCCGCGCGGCGTGTATGGAGCGCCTGGCGGAGGCGATCGAGGCCGAGCCTGGCGTGACCGAAGCCGTGCTCGACGAAACCTACAGCAGTAGTATTCTCGTGCGGCTCTCCTACGGGAGGCTGCGGATCATCAGGGAGGGCAACAATGGCTAGGAGGGCCCACATGACGCAGATTCGCCTCGCGCAGGCGCTGGAGGAGCTTGCTGACCTGGTCGGTGAAGCGATCGACGAGCCGATCTGGGCGTGCTGGACGGGCGGCCGCACCGGCTGGCTCATGGTCGACGACGGGCTCGACTCGCGGATCGCCGCCTCCGTCGACTACCGCGATCGTCTCATGACGCTGAACCTGCCGCCCGAGCGGGCCGTCGGGTCGAGTGCCTGCCTGCGTGGCTGGCTGGGTGACTGGCTGGCGGATGCCGGGCTTGCCTGGTGTGTCGGCTGTGATGACCTCGGTGACCGCGTGCTGGTCGACGTGGCCCGTGACTATAGGCTGGTGTGTCGCTGATGCCGATCTTGGACGACCCGCAGCGGCCTTGGAACCCGGTCCACGACATTCTGCGGCGGCTCGGCGCCGAGCGACACCGTTCCCGCGAGGAGGCGGTCGATTGGCTGCTGCGGGTGCCGCTGGCGGGCGAACTGACGGATCTGGGGGCGCCGTGGCGCCAGCTGGTGGCCGAGCGGTGTGTTTTCTGGCTGGATTCGTCCGAGTCGTGGTGGTCGGGGGCGCCGGAGCTGATCGCCGAGGAGATTGCCATAGCCCGCCGGGAGGCTGCGGCGGCGGGCGCCGTGCCCGAACAGCTGGCGCTGGATATGTAGAAAGGATGTTTCACGGGAAACCCCCCCCGGAGTAAATCTCCGGGGGGGGGTTCTTTCATTTGGTGTTGGCGGCTGCGAGGCCGACGCCGAGGAAGCCGGCGATGGCGGGGCCGATGAGGGCGGCGGTTTCGCCGGTGACCCAGCCTGCGGCGACGCCGAGCGGGATGAGTCCGGTGAGGGCGCGGTAGGCCCATTTGCGCCAGGGGAGCCATCGGTCGGTGCCGGTCGTGTCGACGATGTCGCCGGCGGCGGCGGGGGTGCCGTCGGCGACGGCGTGTTTGGCGGCTTGGAATGCCGCGAGGGTGCCGGTGTCGGTGACGCCGGTGTCGAGGTGCTTGGCGGTCATTTATCCTCCGTGGATGTATCTGTGGCAGTCGAGGTGGTAGTGGACGACGTCGGGATCGTCGGTGATGCAGATGAGCGGGATGGGGTCCCCACATCCCGCGCACCTGCAGTTAGGCATCCTTTTGGCCATTTTTATCCAGTTTGTTGATGATTTCTTCGAGTGCGTGGTGGCTGGCGGCGGGATATCCGAAGCCGTAGCCCGGCACCTCCAGGAACCCCCGCAATTGCTCGACGGTGGCCGTCAGTTTGTTGACGGTCTCCTGCAGGTCGCCGAGGGAATTCTGGGTCGCCTGCGGGTAGCCGAAAGCCTGTTCGGGGACCTTGAGGTTGTTGTAGATCCAATCCAGTTTGTTGGCCTGGTCGGGGGTCAAATCGTCCTCCTCGCTATCGTCTTCTATGAATCGCCTCACAGAGATGATGCTCGCGGACCCGGTGAGGCTCGGGTCGGAGAGTCGGTGGAAGCGGGGCCCTCGGCCGGGGCCGCCGTGTCCCCACGTGTATCCGCTGCCGGCGTAGAGCTCGACGTGGGAGATCCGCCCGGCGAAGGGGCCGGTCGCCCACCCCATGCAGATGACGTCGGCGGGCTGGAGCGCGTCGAGGTCGAGGTCGCGCCACGTGTGCGTGTAGGCGATGGAGCGCCCTTGGACGGCGATGTTGAAGCTGCGCTCCCCCAGCCGGATGCCGGCGCACTGCAAGTAGGCCTGTGCTATGGTGGAGCTACAGTCGCCCCAGCCATAACGTTCGGGATCTTTGCGGCGCCAGTCGTTCGTGTAGCCGAAGGCGTTCTCGTGCTTGGCCATCCATGCTACGATGGCGGCCCTAGTCGTCGCTGCTGTGATTTTTATCACATCCCTTCAGTGTCTCCTCTACTTTCCCGAGCCTGGCCTCGACGTCGGCCAGGCGTTCGAGGATCCCCGGGGACGCAGGTACGCCGGGGCGCGCCGCCTCCCCCATGAGATCGTCCAGGAAATGAGAGATTCGTCTCAGATTCGGCATGATTTTCCACACCACCCCCGCGAGAGCGATGATACCACCGAGACCTAGGCCCGTCAATCCGTCGACGAAACTGTCCACACTACACCCCCTTGAAGGTTTGGATAAAGCAATTTCGAGTCTGCGGCTTGTCGAAATAGAGCTCGCCCCGGTTGTACATGCGCCTGGCCGAGGCCAGGAACGAATCGCGCGGGGAACAGTACATCGTACTCTCTGTAACCAACTTAACTTCGCTTGTTATGCGGAGTTGCTGTTTGGGGAGTTTTTCTTGACAGTACCATCCGGACTGGCGTGGGTCGATCCACAAGGAGAACTCCCCAAGTTCGGTGACGACGGTGCACGCATAGTCCGAGTAGGCCGGTTTCTTGCCGATGAGGACGCCGTTGTTGTCGACGAAGCGAGATTTCATCATGTAGTCGGCATTGTCGCCGCCGACGGACGACAAGAACCTTCCGAACTTCGTTTTCGCAACCTGGTTGGCGAAGACGGCGTCGTCGGAGGTGTGGACGGCGATAAACCCATCGTGGTATGTTTCGAACTCGCTCGACGGCACGATGCCGTATTTGATGAAGTATGGGTTGGTGATGGAGGCCGCGTTGGCGAGGAAGAGCGCCTGGACGCGGTCGTCCCAGCGGTCGATCGTTGAATAGAAGCCCTCAAAAATGTCGGCTTCTTTCGGCAGGTACCGAGTAAGGCCTTCCTCTAGGATGAATTCATCGAAGATGAGTGTTCCCACCTCGCGGAAGCTCATGGACTTGGCCTGGCGGGCTTGAGTGAGGGCGGTGCACCTGCCGACGAGTGCGCCGGTTTTGGTGCCGTCGTCGACCCAGAGAGAGTTTTGGCGCACGGTGAAATCGTGGTCGGGGAAGCGCTCGGCGATGTCGGCCATGAACGTCTGGAAAGCCGCCTTCTCCCCCTTGTGGCGCCGGAGGTAGACGAATTGGCTCCCTTTATCGATGAAGCGGCGCAGTGCTATTTTCTTGGCGCCGTAGGTTTTCCCGGTGCCTCGGGCGCCCGTGACGATGGTCCACGGTGCGTTATAGGAGAGGATGGGGCCGAAATTATAATAGTTGAGGACCTGCTTAGTCATTGAGGTACCTCTTGACGCACCAGCCTATGCCTCGGGTGTCCCTGATGAATTTCGACAGCGAGTTCTTGTGGGGGCCTGGCACTTCGCCGTGGAGTCCGCCGCCGTGCCCCCATGTGAGGTCGCCGCCGGCGTACATTTCGACGTGGTCGACGCCGACGCGCCCGGATCCCCAGTCGTAGAAGACGAGGTCGCCAGGCTTTATGAGCGCGAGTTGCTGCGCCGAGATACTCTTGGCTGTGTTCCAGTTGATGATGAAGGATCCGTGCCCGCTGGCGCTCTGGGCGACGGTGTTGCCGCCGATGTCGATACCGCAGACGTCGAGGTAGGCACGCCGGCAGGTCGACGAGCAGTCGCCGACGCCGGACCGGTCGGGGTCGAGCCGCCCGGCGCCGTTCGAGTATCGGAATTTGTTTTCCCTCGACGCCATCCACCAGACCAGCTTCTGGCGGGTCTCCGAGGTGCCGGGGGCGAGCTGGCCGCCGCCGCCGCCGGTGCCGGGGCCGCCGTTTTGACCGCCGGGCGTCGTGTCGGTCGGCGGCGGCGTGCCGGCGCCGCCCGGCCCGGCGATGTACTGCCCCTGGCCGTTTGGTGCGCATTGGACGATTTTCCCGTCAGCCATGTGCGCGATGGCGACGTTGCCGACTGCCTCTATCCTAGAGAGCGTTCCGGCGGTGGATCCCTGTTGCTGGGGGGCGTTGGTGTTGCCGCCGGGATTGCCGCCGGAGCCGTCGCCCTGCGTCGGGCCGCCGGGCGCAGGCGCGCCGGGCTCGACGCCGTCGACGCCCGTGCTGTCCATGTTTTTGATGATGGTGTATGCCGTATTGTATCGGTTGCGGTATTTGCCGAGGACTGGCTCGGACAGGAGCGCCGCATGCCAGCGATCCAAGCTGGCGCCCCCGATTTGGTTCGCTATCCGGAGGGCGCGCCTAGGAGATTGGTGGTAGGCGACGAAGAACATAATCATTGCCTGCGTGTGCTGGTTTTTGTCGATGCCACACCGACCGGCCACCTGCACGTAGGCTTCCAGGTCTTCGGCCATTTGCTTTTGCTGCACTTTGTAGGCGGCGCGGAGGACGGGTTTGACCTGGCCGTCCCAGTAATTCGGCAGGTAGTATGTGGCCCAATTAATGGTATTGGCGTTGACGAGCGACTGCAGTTGGGCCGGAAGTTTGGCGAACTCTGACGGCATTTCCTGTTTGATGCGGTTGAGTAGCCCGTAGGCGCGCGGGCCGAACCATTGGCCTATCCCTATCGTGATCGGGTCGACGTGGTAGATGCCGTCGTAGCGCATACCGGACTCCACCGTGCCAATCGCCTTGATCGCCACGGCCTTTGCCTTGGCATCCCATGCCATCGGTGTCTCCGTTTCACGTGAAACCGCCGCCCACGGATTTCAGGTCCGTGAGCGGCGGAGTTTATAAAACAACAGTATACCTACAGTGTAGACCACGTGGCCGAAATGTTCAAGTTCCCGCTCCAACCCTTCCAGGTCTGCAAGTGCTGGTTGGGGTGGATTTGGAACGGAATGTCGTCGGTGCCGCTCGCGCCCCCGCGGGCGTTCCCGTTGACGGTGGCGCGGGGCGCCGCCCACTCGGGGATCATGCCGAGGTCGGCGCCGGTCGCGATCGACTGGCCGGTGATGATCCCGGAGAGTGAGACGAGGCCGCCGGACAGGCGCAGCGTCAGGGGCGTGTCGGAGTGGGAGGCGCCCCCGGAGAGGCCGATCCTGTAGTTCTGTGACACGGGGATCGGTTCGTTGCCGTATTGGAGGTAGTTGCCGGCGAGGGTTGCGAAACGGATGTCGCCGGTGGAGTTGAGATGGATTTGGCCCTCGGTGAAGTATTTCGCGTACCCGAGGCACCAGTATTCGGTCCCGACGTATTCGGCGCCATAATTGCCGCACACCTCTTGCATGGCGGAGAGGCAGTTGGCGAGACCGTTCTTCGACTTCGTGAGGATATGGAGGTTGCTCCACGCCCAGACAGCACTGAAAATAACGATTCTAGCATTCTTGAATGCGCGTTTTGCGTCGGAGATGCAGGTGACGAGTCCATTGTAGATGTCGATCTCCTGCATCGCATCGTTGCCACAGTCTGCGATAACGACGTATTTGACGTTGTCGTTTGAGAAGCTGCCGTCGGCGATGGCGCGGTTCATCTGCACCTGGAAATTGTCGGCGCCCTGTGCTATGCCCGTGCCGCCTTTGGCGAAGTTCTTCTCCGTGATGCCCATGGCGCGGCACATGAGTGTCGGCCATTTGCCTTCGACGACGTTGGAGGTGCCGACGATGACGGCGCACAGATCGGGTGCCGCGGCGTTCTTCAGTATATACCTACTGTCGGACTCTTCCTTTGTGTAGCGGTCGGCGACTTTCATGCCGAGGTCGTCGTAGGCGGATTTCACCTGGCGGGTCGTCTCGGCTTTGGCGCGGCCTTCGGCGTCGGCGATCTTCTGGTCGATTTGCTCGACGATCTTGTGGTCGCCGGCGACGGTGTCTTCCGCTTTTTTGATGCGGATCTCCATCGAATTGAATTTCGTGGTGTCTTCGGCTGCGCGCAGGTCGATTTTGCGCATGTCGCCGTTGTAGTCGCCTCGCCAGGTTGGCTTGTCGTTGTCGAGGAACTGCGACAGCCCGAGGGCCTCAGTCTTGTCGGTGGAGCTCATTAAATGTCCTTTCGTACTGCGTGGGGTGTCGTGGCCTCGGGGTCGAGGTCCCAGCCGCGAGCTTTCCAGCCGATCTCGTCGAGTTGCTTAGCGGTGGCGCCGATATTATCAGCCTCGATAGCGAATCTCGCGGCTGTGCGCAGGTTGCTGTACATGCTGGCGAGCGCCTCCGAGAGTGTCTTGGTGGTGACGCCGTCGACCGGGTCGGTTACGAAAACCTTCTCACCACCCCTGGCGGCGAGTTTCCTGTAGAGCTCGTCGATAGCGAACTGTATTTTACGGTCGGTTTCGGCGCGCAGCTGCGCGACCGTCTTGTTGACGTTGGCTTCGAGCTCGTTGCATATTTTTATGCACTTGTTGATGGCGTCAACCAGGTTTTGGCAATTCCTGGCGACGCGCTCGAGCTTTTCGACGTAGGTGATACCGTCCCTGAAAGTGAACGGCGTCACGTTCGTCAGCGGCGTGTCCTGGATTGTGAAAAACGGCACATTTTCTACCGGCATTTGTTACCTCCCCCACCAAGGATACCACAGGCCGAAGGGATATGTTGCATCCGACCCGACGTGCGCGTCTCCGGACGAGGCGATCCCCATAAAAAGCGGTTCTAGCTCGGCGACGACCATCTGGTCGACGTTGATCATCGCCTGGCGGTACTCCGTGATGAGCGCGGCGCCGGAGGTCATCCTGCCTCGCTGGCCCGACCTGGCGTGCGACTCCGCCATATCCGAATGGGAGGCGTCGGAGGTTGCTTTTTGGCCGTTTTTGCCGGCGGTGCGCCCCTCCGACGTTGTGCCCGTCGTCGCGTAGTCACCCTCTTTGTAGATGGGGCTGCCGGGGTAGGCGTGCTCGCGGCCTGCCGACGTCGACTCGCCGGACGACGTGGACTCGCTGGACGACGTCGATTTCTGGTTGCCGCTGCCGGACTGATTGGCGTCGGTCCAGGTCGTCATGTCCACCGCGGAGAGCGGGTCGTACTGCAGCTTGGTGCTCTCGTAGAGTTGGTTGTAGTAGGGCATGACGAGGCGCAGTTTCGCGGCGACCTGCTGTCGGAAAATATCGATCGTCTCGAAACCTATCTCCCGATAACAAAAGACCTCGTATAGGGTCTGATTGAGCTGCCTCCGGTAGGCCTCGTCGAAAATAGGGTAGGTCTCGACGCCCCAGTCGCCGCCGGTGACGTCGACGACGTCCCGGAGGAGCATGGTGAAATCGGCTGCCATTAGACCTCCATCTCGCTCGCGACGTCCAGGTTGCCGACAAAACCTTCAACCATGGCGTCGGTGAGCCGCCAGCTGACGGAGACGTCGAGTCCGTATTTCCTATTGATCTTCTCGCAGGCCTGTTCGCGCTGGGAGAGTGCCATGCCGCGGAAGGCCATCGTCTGCCCGTCCAAGCTGTTAGCCTCGTCGGCGACCATGCGTTCCTTTTTGCCCGGGGGCGCGGCTTGGATGCCGAGCATCATCATCGCGTCGTTCCAGATGGCTCTTCGCGCTGCGAGGTTTTCGGTGACGACTTGGGGGTGGACCTGGTTGGGGATGGTGACGACTTTCTCGGCGATGCTCTCACCTCCATTGGTTTTGATCGTGTAGATGACCGGCTGCCCCTCCACGAGCTGGCGCTGGAAATTCTGTGCCGTCAGCATCTCGGACGGCTCGACGGCGAGGATGAGAGGGTTTCGCGTGTTGGCGAGGTTGATGTCGATCGTACGGTCGATTTCCGACAGGCGCGCCGCGTAGGCGGTGACGACGTCATTGTCCGGCTCGTGCATATCGTTGGCCCAGATGGGTACGCAGTCGCGGGATTTGACGTGCCTGTTGATCTTGCTGTTGGCGTTGAGGTAGTAGGAGAGGGGGCGGTTGTAGATGTCGCGGTCGCCGCTCGGGGTGCCCGCCAGCGCCGTGAAAATGTGAAAATGCGGGTCGAGAGAGAAGATTACCAAGCCGTTCTTGTGGAGGGTCATCTCCACGTATCGCTCGTCGACAGTGTCCGGCAGTCCCTCCCATTTGAATCTCGCCATGGCGAGCATCCGGAGGGTGCGCCAGTAGATGTTGAAGTTCATGCCCGTGCGGGCCATTGCTTCGTTTCTTTTGAAGCGTCCCCGCGCGGTCACCATGTCGTAGACGTCGTCGGCGCCTTTCACAGCTTCACCACCTCATATGGGCCGTTTTCATAGAGTTTCATGGTCGGTATTTCCTCGGGGTCTCCCCAGACGGTCGTGCCCGACTCGAAAATGCCCCGAATCGTATCGACGAACATCTGTGGGCATCTCGGCGCCTCGATGTGCACGTCCGCGAGCTTCCAGTACGTGAAATGCGTCATGAGATCGAGGCGATATGTAGCCATGTCGACGTAGCGGTTGCAGGCGTACCCGTACCTTGCGAAAAACTGGGCGACGCGGTGGGCGGCGCCGGAGTTGAGGCCGCGGATCCGCAGCCAGACCGCCCACCCGGACGTCGTCAGCATGAAGGCGTCGCCGCCGATCTGGCCCGACGTCGACGGCTGGGTGAGCTGTGTATCCTGGACGCGTGCGTTGATGCCGGCGATCGTGTTCGCGTAGTCGCCTTTGGCGACCATGTCGGCGTAGGCACGGTTCGTGTCGCGATTGTAGGCCGCGAGATGGTTTTGGGCCTGGTTGATCTGGGACGCGAGCTGGTTGGATATGCCGGTGGAGGCGGCTGCCGTCGAGTTGGCGAGCTCGGTCTGTGCGTTCCTGGCGTTCGTGTTGATATTGTTCGACGCCGCTGCGGTCGCGATCGAGGCACCTCCCTTCAGGGCGCCGCCGATGTTGCCGCTCAGAAGATTTCCGACAACGCCGAGGCCGGTGTTGGCCATGGACAGCTTCGTCTGGTCCCAGGCGGCGTCGTTGGTGATCGCCGTCGACTGGGACCTGGCGGCGTTCGACAGGTCCGTCTGGGCAGTGCGAGCGGCATTACCGAGGTTGGTGGTGGTTGTCGATGTCGCCATCGCCTGAGAAGCTTGATCGTAGGCGAGTTGGTTGCCGGCGAGTGCCTTTTGCTGTCCCCACTCGGCGGACTGCCGGGAAAAGGCTATCGAATGCGCCTGGCTCGCCAGCGCCGCGATCCCGGCGTTATTGGTGATGGAAAATGTCGGGAAATTTGTGAAATAGATGCTGCAGTCCAGATAGCTGCCGTCCAGCGCCCCTTTCTGCGCCGGGCCGTCCTTGAGGTAATCTTTCACCCAGCATACGACGCGTGGCGACGGTGGGGCGAAATGCCGCAGGCAGGCGATCGTTGTGACGCCGCCCCTTGGCAGGTACTCGGGGCGGAGTGTCATGGACTGGCCGGCATAGTTGGTGAGTTCTATCCACACGAAAGGCGAGGTGAAGAGCTTTGAGTAGTTTTGCTGCCAGTCGGGGTATGCGAGGGCTCCTGCCACCGATAGCATGCCGTCGGGGAAAAACGTCTGCTGGCGCCCCCACATGACGGCGCCAGCATGCTGATCACCCTGCTTGCGTGCGCGTACGATCGCGACGTTGTTAAGATCCATCCCGGGGATGAAATGACTGTCAGGGAGTTCACATTCGTGGCTGTAGACGACGTCGAGGAACGGATGCTGCCCCCCGCTGTCGCCCCATGGCATGATCTGGATCGATTGGATGCCCTGCGCCACCCACGGGTAGAGGCTGCACGACAGTGCGAAAACCTCGAACGCCGCAATGCTGCGGAAAATGATGATGTCGGCGCCGTTCGGCAGCCCCTCGAATCCGGACCCTTTGGCGGTGTCCAAGTGAGGATTCTGGGTGTTGCCAGGATTTCCCGTGAAATCAGTACCGGCGATGACCATGACGCCACAGTCCTGCAGGGTGGCGAGATTGTAGCGCTCGGTCCACTGCACCATGTAGTCGGCGCCGAGGTCGAGCCCCTCGGTCTCGCGGAGGACGTCATGGTTACGGCCGCGCCACGTGGCCGCTACTGGCAGGTGTCCGCGCTCGACGTAGGCGGTGCGCAGTCGGACGTTCCAGCAATAAGTGGTCCATACGTCGAGCTGCAGGGCGAGCTCGATCGTGTCGGGTGCGACCTGTACGATATCGTTGATGAAATAGTAGTAGACGCGAACGTCATCGTCTTGCGGGTGGAGGGTGGAGAGTTTCGGGTCGCGCACGCGGATGTAGTTGAATTGCATCGCCTGCGGCCAGGGGATGTCGAGCCGCACTGTTTGCTGTTGAGTGAGGGGGGTGAATTTATTGATCGTGAGCGACTTGCCGCCCTTACGGCGCAGGTAGGCGTCGATCTGCTTGAAATTCTGCCATTTGACAATGTTCCGGTACTGGGCGTCGTAGTCGACGCGGGCGAGCAGCACCTCGCTACCGGGTCCCCAGCCTGCCCACTGCGGCATGATCGTCACCTCCTATAGGAACGGCCCCGGGGCGGATCGAAAACCCCGGGGCCGTCGGCGAGAACTCGCTCCAGCGCCGGTTGCTCAGGCCGGCGCCTCACTCCGCATTGTCGTCACCTCTAGACGACGTTTACAGTATATTCGCCATAGCTCTTACCGTCAAGCCCGGCGATTGTGAGTTTCACCACGAAGCCGGCCTCGCCTTTGGCGATCGAGACCTCCGTCGCGAAGATGTTGACCCCAACCGGGTAGACCTGCGACTCGGCGCCATCCTCCGCCAGGAGGGCCTTGCGGGAGCGGGTGACCGTGTACTCTTTCGTGGCCTCAACGAATTTCGCGACACGCCGGCCGAGAATATCGATCCCCTTCAACTCGGACTTCGTCGCCGGCCACTCCGGGAAGGCCGGGCCGCCGATGCCGGCGAACTCGGCCTCCAGCTTGGCGCCGTCCGCCTCCGCGGTGACGACGATCGGGCCGAGCTCGCGCGGGCCGATCGAGAGGACGCCGGCCTGAGAGACCTGCGTGCGGGAGTCGGTGCCGCGCACCGTCCAGTTGATGTCCGGGTCGGTGCCGCCGCCGGTGCAGGTGGCCTCCAACTGATAGTTACCGCCGCGCGTCATATCCTGCCCCCGGACTTCTTTCGCGCCCTCACCGTATGCCTTGATGGCGGTGATGGCCGTAACGGGATCCTTGGCGATGACACGCTCGGTTTCACCGCCAGTCCAAAACATAATCGCCGGCACGAAACGGCTACAGCTGATGATTTCGTGATGGTGCAGGAAGATATTCTCCTGGCTCGGCTCCGTCGGATCCTGGAAATTGAGATTTTCCAGGAGAGTGTCGGCGACAACGAAGAAGTCACTGTCGACGAGGATCGCCTGGCATCCACCCTGCGGGAAGTACTCGGCGGGCACCTCGATGATGTGGTAGGGCACCTCGGCGTAGCTGACGTTGAAAAGCGCCGCGAGCCCCTCGACGTCGAGCGCGGCGTTCGCCTCCGGAGTGATAAACATCACAAGGTTGTCCGGTTTGGCGGCGATCGGGAAATGCGCAGCATTGTAGTAGGGGGACCGGAATTTTAGGTTCCCGGCCATTGCGCGCATTTTGCGCAGCGCCAGCCTGACGTCGCGGTCGGTGACATCCTGTGCCGAAATGTCCGGGACGTGTGCGTGGTAGAAGCCCCCGCGACGCTCGTACTCGGTGAAAAGCCGCGACATGAGAAGGAATTCGTCCCACTTGTCCGACTCGCTCGGGGCGGCCATGATGTCCGAGATGAGTCCGGACATGTCGCCCTCGCCGAGGAAGGCGCTCTTAATGACGGCCCGTTCCACCGAGACAGGATAGACGTCCATTCTGTTCTTCTCGTGGAAAGAAACGTCGATCGGCACGCGATGGGTGCCGAAAGCCATCTTCTCTCCGAAGCTGCGGTTCGGATCGTAGGCCTTGGCACGGATGAGGCCCGTCTGGTACTCTTCGATGCCGTTGCCGTATTCGATGAGGCCGCGCTTGAAGCGGGCGAGAGGATTCGTCCACGAGTTGTGGCGGGCGACGATCGTGCCGATCTGCGTCATCAACGCCGTATAGATAGGGTTCCACAGCTGGCGGTGCTGGTCCAGGTAGCGGACCGTCGTCTCCACGCCAGCCTGCGTCGGCGACGGAATGCGCGCCTTGTAGCCGATGTTAGCGCCGTTGATGGCGACCTGCAGGAGCTCCCCGTTGCTGACGCCGGGCTTCAGGGACGGGATGTTGGGTACGGGCATCTATCAGTCCTCCGCGATAATATCTTCGAGGGTCAAGGATTCGGGGTCGACGTCGGCGACCGACGTCTCGGGCGCCTCGTCGATCGCGGAGTGCTCGACGATCGCACGCAGTTCCGTGCACTGGGCGAGCGCCTCCTCGGCGATCTGCCGCACCTCGGAGATCATCTCCGTCAGGTCGGCGTCGATGGCGTCGGACTCCGCCTCCACGACGTCCGACTCATCCATCTCCTCAGGAGCCGGCGCCTCGTCCGGCTCTGTTTCACGTGAAACATCCTCTTCAGGCGTGTCCGCCATGTATATCCTCCGATCGGTGGTAGTGGATGCCGCCCCCCGGCGCCGGACGGCACCCAGCCACGGGATCAGGGCTGCGGCCGGTCTCACCCGGGGCTCTCCGCGCGCCCATCGCCGGCGCGCACGGGAGGGGCATCATGTGCGCAGTATATCACACCACCGCCATCCTCGACCAGTCCTTGAGCGTGTAGCTTTCTCGGACGTAGGCGGCGCCGCCCGGCACCATCCGGCAGACGCGATTCTCCAGGACGGCGTAGGGGCGGACATCCTCGTAGCGGACCAGCGGCGCCAGGTCGCCGGACAGGCCCGCCATGACGGCCGTCGAGCCGGCGCCGGAGTCCAGGTAGTACTGCTTGGGCCCGACAAATTTCGCCCGGTCGAACGTGTCGCGCCGGGACCACTGGCCCAACCCCTCGCCGACGTCGGCGCCGCGCGGCGGCTCGTCCCCGAGGAGGATGACCGAGTCTGTGTCATAGTAGAGCAGGCGGTCGTAGTTAGCGTTGGCGACGCGCACGAGCTCCCGGCGCCCGTAGGCTGTCACGAAAGCTGCCAGGGCGGGGTAGACGCTGTTGACGTAGCGCTGGCTGATCTTGAAAGGTTTGAGTATCTCGTCGGAGTGGACAAGGCTTGGACCGTCGTCTTCGCGCGAGTCGACGAGCTCGTAGCCGAGACCCTGCTCCACCATGAGCGTCCGCGTCGCGAATTTCCCGTACACCGTGTTGAGGGCTTGTTTGGCGACGAGGCGCATCGCCGGATCCGAGTGGGATTTCATCTCGTACAGAGGCTCGATATACGGCGCCAGGTCCCCCGTCGAGCCCTCGTACTCAAAGCACGAGTTCCAGCACCACACGTCAAAATCATAATAGGTCGTCAGGTACTCATAGTCGACGGACGTGATCCAGCACGACGTAGAGACGTCGTCGTCCCACACCTTCGTACCGCACTCGGTTTTCTGGAAAAAGCACGGCACACCCCAGCCCAAACGCCCTTCGCAGACGACGTTCGCGATCCAGAGACCGCCCATGTCCTCGGGCGCTCCCTCGTGGAAATAGGGGCGCCCGACCGGCAGGCGCTCGCCCGCCATGACCGATGGGTAGAGCGAGTTGACGTCCCACGAGGACCCGGCGCCCGTTTCCACGAAAGGCTCAACCTCGGGGCCGAGGTTACACAGGCCGGGCAGGTAGGCGGCGCGGAGCATCTCCGACTCGGGGACGCCCGTCGGCGCCGGGTAGAGCCCGTCGAAATCCGCCACCGCCTCGCGGAGCCGCGCGAAAGCTCGAGACGCCTGGGTCATCTTTCGTGACGACCAGGCGTCATCGAAGGTGACGGCAGCGGCGAGCACGTCGAGGTAGACGCGCGGCCACGGGACGTCCAAGGCCAGGTCCGTCACCCACTGGGGGTGGAGGGTCTCGGCGAGGGCGTCGAAATCCAGCGGCAGGAGGGCCTCGACGCCGCGGATCGACACCGACCGGCCCGGCGCGACGGGAGCGTTGAGCGAGAAAAACTGACCGTCGCCCGTATAGAGGCCGGAGAGCCGGTCGATGGGGCGCCGGTAATCAGGGGACCACGTAATGCCGCGGGCGATGTAGTCGGCGACGATGCAGGGGCCGACCAGGTCCATGTCCCACGTGTAGGCGACCTGGTAGGCGGCGAGGTCGGGCTCGGCGTCGGCGAACGTTTCACGTGAAACATAACGCTCCCCGTCGAGGCCCATGAGGTGGACGGAGGCTATCGAGGCGCGCTCGCCGTCGTAGGCGGTCTCCACCCACAGAACGCAGACATCAGATCGCTCCAATCGTTTGCTCGATCGCCTTGAAGACATTCTTCGGCCTCCCTCCGCTTCGACCCGTGCGAGGATTGTTCTCCCCCATTTGCACCCGAGAGAAATCCAATTTCGTGAGCTTGTAGGCGTTGCGGAGATTCTGGGCGAGGGTAGAGTCGCGCCAGAGCACCATGAAAGCCGCCATCCCCTTGCCTTTCTGAGCGATTTTGGCCTCCATCTGCTTACGGATGCGCTCGCCCTCCTCGCCGAGCTCGGCCGTCATCGTCGTGAAAGACCGCCATGCCTTGTCCTGCTGGTATTTGCGCCCCTCCGCCGACAGGAGAAAATCGAGGCGCGCCATGTGCTTGTCGAAAGCTTTTTTAGAGGCGTATTGTTTGACGCCGCGGTTGCGGGAGGCGATCGGGTCGGAGTCGACGCCCGGAACCCCGATGTAGCGGGGCGCCCGACCCTTGCGGGTCTCCTTCTCGGTGAACATCTGCTGCAGCGACATGCCCGTCGACGGGTCGATGTAGCGGGCGAACTTGCGTCGCTGACGGGCTGCCCGCTCGTTCAGGCGTCGCTGGCGGTTTCGGAGGATGTCCATGTCAGTTTTCGATATGACGTCACCCTTCTGGGTGCCGTAGAATTGCACCCCGCGCGACGTGAACACTTGCATTCGGTTGATATAGGCTTTCAACTCCTTCACCGACATGCCGCGGATGTCATCCAGCGACGACGGGTCCGGATGATACTCGGTGCCGCGTAGATCCACGCCCTGCTTCTTCAGGCGGTTAAGCTTCTGCATCGCCCGGCGCCGAGCCAGCGCCGCGTCCTTCTGCCACGAGGCCTTTGTCTTAGCCATGATCCCATCCTAGCCGAAGCGGGGCGGCCGAAGCCGCCCCGCGCGAGTGATTTACGTTACGGCCGCCGGCGCCTCGCCGGCGTCCGAGCCGGCCTAGCCGACTCCACCTTCTGGCGGGGAGTCGTCCCGAGGTAGGTCGCCGAGCGGATCACCAGGTCAGTGCGCACGACGCCGTCGGAGTCCGTCCACTCGTCCAGGGCCAGCTGGCCAGAAACGGCCACAAGATCGCCCTTCTGAGAGGTGTCGGCGACCGCCTCGGCGACGGCGCCCCACACGGAGGCGATCACCCAGAGAGTCGGGCCGGCGTCCACCCACTCGTCCGTCTGCGGGTCGCGCTTGCGGGATGTGTGGGCGATCGAGAGATTGGCGACGGCCAGGCCGTCATTCGTGTAGCGGACCTCCGGCGCGGCGCCGAGGAAGCCCTGGATCGTAACGTTAGCGGAAGTCATGAGCATTCTCCTTAGAGTTGATGAGTGACGGCGAATCGCACGATCGCGAAGCCGGTGGGGCCATCGGCGGACAGCCGACGGATGACGATCCCGCCGCGGCGCCGCGCTTTGGCGACAGCCACGGGAGGAAGAGCCGGATGACGCCGGTCCAGGACGACAACCCGACGCCGAGAAGTGGAGGCGACCCGATAAACCGACGGAGGGAGGGCGACAGCCAACTGGGCCAGCGACGCATCGCAGACATAAACGCCGGGGCGCCGACGGCGAAAGCGAAGGCGATCAAGAATCGACGACATAGCGCCTCCTCCTCAGCGAGCCTCTAGATCGAAGTGAAAACCGGTCTCGACCGAAGACGCCGAAGGGCAGACGCGGGCAATCCCAGGGGTGTCGGCACAGGCCGCGGCGAGCTCCTGCGCGAACTCGGACACGCGGATCCTGATCGGGCCGCGCCCCAGCCACCTCACCGAGGACGGCGAGAAATTGTTAACGAAACAGATGCCAGACCAGTCAATTACGTCGACGACGATAGACAGCGAGCCATACACCTCGATGCCGCGGGCAACGATCGAGAAATCCATGATTGTGACATCGGCCATCGGGGCGGTGAGACTGGTGGAGACGTTACGAGAGTCGTCATAGCCGTCGAAGCAGTGGCCGAGAGCGCTGCACAGAGCATCTGTGGCATCGGATATGTAGGACATATT
>ERZ773054.1125-NODE-1125-length-17426-cov-11.823844_pt1 | contig 17426 bp, 6 predicted proteins | sample MGYA00580630_ERZ773054 | MGnify/ENA primary metagenome ERZ773054 (study PRJEB29015, sample SAMEA2737994) | human oral metagenome | biome: human oral; feature: human-associated habitat; material: dental | place: China | collected 2115 ... | reverse complement strand
AGACACTCAAAGACAAGGCGATCAACGCTGCGAACGATACGAACACGGACGAGGACCGTGCACTTATCCAGAAGGAAGTTGACCGTCTGATCGACCAGATTGACGAGAACGCACTGACGACCTATAACGGGAAGTATCTGATTGATGGTTCAAGGAACGGTCTGGTTGTTGGGGAAACCGGCTTAGGAACGCAGACGAGCTTCACCAACATGAGCCTAGCTACAAATACCCATGGCTTGACTCAATTGGATCGACTTAAACGCCGCGACGGAAATGATGTTGGCATTCATTCGAGTGATACGCTTACGGCTTCATGGGTGAAGAATGGCGTTACTTATACGGGAACGCTTTCGCCGATTGGAAGTGGGACGATCACAAACATGATCAGTCTCATTACGTCGCAGCATGCATCGCTTCACAGTCTTGGTCCTGATGTCGGTGTGGATGCGTTTGGACGGACAGTATATACGCCGGATAACAAACCTGCACTCACGATTCGAGCGTTTGGTGAGGGCGTGGATGGACAGGTTACGGCGATCACCTTTTCCGTTACAGACAAATCGGGGAAAATGCGTAATGAAGTCAATGCCGTCTTGGATAATTTCAAAGAAACGGTTCGTGCGCAGAACCCATCCCCTGATAACTCGCTCATTCTTCAAACAGGAACACGCGCGAATCAGGCAGTCAAGATAGGTTTCACCGATATGCGTTCGGCGGCTCTTGGGCTGCAGTCCTCGAATGGAAGAGGGTGGGATCGTGTCGTTCCTCCACCGACACCTCCGGTTACGATCGACATTGTAGGTACCGGTCCCAAAGTTCAGGTCACAACGAAGGAAGCTGCGAATGCTGCGATCAATGTATTTGAGAATGCACTGATTCGTGCTACCGACCAAGCAGTCGCTATTGGTGCGGCGCAGAACCGTCTCAGCTATACGAGCAGCAACCTCGTTGTTGCATCCGAGAACGTGCAGGCATCGGAGTCCACAATCCGTGACTCGGATATGGCGAAGGAAATGACTGCATACACGAAGAATAACGTGCTCACACAGTCAGCACAGGCGATGCTCGCACAGGCAAATCAGAACTCGAGCGCGGTGCTGAGCTTGTTGCAGTAAAATAGGAACGCGTTGGGAAAATCCTCCAATTATCCTTAGGACGATTGGAGGATTTTTTGTTTTTATATATCGTATATGCTATTATTAAATGTACTCTCACATCCGATATACTACATAAGGAGTAATATGTCTATGGGAGTGCAGAGAATGAAAAACAATCGGACGAAACTATCGCAGCGTGTGCGCTATGCACTGCTGGCAGGCATGGCGGGCGCTTTTTTGATTCCTCAGGTCACCTTTGCTGCGCCGACGGGCGAGCATGACTATACGACGGGCGTTACAGTCGGTCGTTCGGGCAATACGACCAATATCGGGGCGACCGCGGCGAACAATGTGATCAAGTGGCAGGACTACTCCGTGGCGAGCGGAGAGACGGTCGCTTATGATGCAAAAAATTATCTAAATCTGGTCACGGGGGCAAATACTTCTGCCATCAACGGCTCGATTACCGGCGGCGGCAAGATCTACCTCGTGAACCCGAACGGCGTGATCTTTGGCAGAACGGCATCGGTGAACGTCGGGAGTCTCTACGTCTCGACGCAGCCGATCAATACGGTCAATCAGTCCGGATTTACTGCAAGCGGCGTATCTCCGTTGAGTACGTCAGCGGCGGGCCTCTCCGATGTTGTCAACATGGGCTCGATCACGGCGACGAACGTCGAGGTCATGGGCAAGAACATTCGCTTCCTCAATGCGGCGAATGTGACTAGTTCCAATGTCGTAATGTACACCGATACAGCGGATGACGGCACGGCACATATCGGGTATCGAGGAAGCGCACCGACATCCGGCTATACGGTGAACGGTGCTGCGGCGACGGCGGCAGACAACTATTATCAGCTTGTCGCTACCACTACAGAGTTCCAGGATATCAATAATGATCTCACAAAGAATTATATGCTCGAGAATGACCTCAATTTCGGCGGTGGAGCGCTGACACCGATCGGCGACAACACCACGCCTTTTACGGGGAAGTTCGACGGCAATTTCTTCAAGCTGCAGAACTTTACGATTACAGGAGGCGTATACGCTGCACCCTTTGGGAAGATCAGCAACTCTCGCGTTGAGAATGTCGGCGTTACGGGAGCAACAGTTACGGGTGAAAAGACAGGTAGTCAGGATCGCTGGGCGGGCGGTCTTATCGGCTATGCGAACGTAACAAAGATCAAGAATGTCTACATCAAAAACAGCACCATTGATGGTGAAGCAGGTCAGCATGGCGGTATTGTCGGACAGACGGTAGGGACGACGCTGGATAGTATTTACAGCAAGGCGCGTATTGGTGAGGGTGGCGGCGTTATAGGGACCTCCTCATTGGGGACTGTAATCAGTAATGCATACAGTGATGCGAGCAAGATTTCCGGAACAACGGGGACGGAACTTGTTTATTACATAGATCCGCACAATGGGACAACGGTTAAGAACACCTATGTAACAGGAACCAATCCTAGGCTTGCGACAAATCAATCGGGTCTGAATGCAAATATAGCGACGAATACGTATATTGTCGATAAATCGACGGGGCTTGTCACCAAATTCAAAGTCACACCGAGCCCAACGAACTCGAAACCCATGACGGCATCCAGCAGCTATGTTGGCTTTGATATCAATAACGACGGTGCTCCCGGCGCGAAGTGGCGCATCTACGAGGGCCGTACGACGCCAATGCTGACTGCGTTTATGAGCGGGACGGTGACGGCGAACTACAGATATCGCTATTTCAAAGCAGATGGCACGATCGCGGACACCTCTGCCACTGCAGTCAAGCAGAACAATGGTGCAGACATCACGGATCTGACCTACAACAGTCAGTATGTCAAGATTGTGAATGCAGCCACTACGGGCGTCGGTGATAAGTCGGACAAGGTCACCTATGATGGCGATGTTGACCTCAATAAGGTGCACGATTATAAGGACCAGACGACGAAGGACTTCGATAAGACAAACGGTATCCGCAATGCGGGGACGAAGGCAATCCTCTGGTCGGATCAGGACGGCCCGAACCTGCGCGGGGTCAATGTGACCATCAAGCCGCGTGAGGTAAAGCTGAACGATGCAAACCTCAAGGTCAACCGTATGTATAACGGAAAATCGTCCGTAACAGATGCGTTTAAGCAGGCGCTGCAGAATGGTGGAATCACCTCCTCGGGTTTTACCGCGGAGGATCTTGCTGAGAACTCTGTTCAGCTGGACTTTACGAGCGGTAATTTCCAAGCATGGGCAGTCAATGGCGCAGGAAATCCCGATAAAAACGTCGGTGTTGATAAAGCCGTCAAATTCTCGGGCTCGATTGGATTTACCGGCGATGATGCAGCGAACTACACGTTTGACAACTCCTCCGTCAATAATATCACAGGAAAGGTTACCATCACCAAGGCACCGCTCTATCTCAACATCTTCAAGAAGACGGCAGCCGATAAGATCTATGATGGCACCTCTACCGTCATCGATGCGGACATGCTCCAGACCAAGCCGAACATCACGCTGGATAAGTCCAAGACTGCTCCGACGATTGCGCAGATGGGACTGGGTCAGACCATTCCTGATGGCGCAGTTATGCGCGATGACAGCGATGCGGTGGATTCCGTCGACCTCACAAACGTAGGCGGTCCGAAGTACACGGATGCGGCGGGCAATGAGGAGCTTCACGCCGGCAGCCACAAGCTCCAGTATACGAATGTCGGGCTCACGGGCAATGACGCGGGCAACTATGAGCTTTACTATACCCCTGCGAGCGGCACAAAGACCCTCGTTTCGAGCACGGATAAGACGGTCTATCTCGACGGCAAGATCATCCCGCGCCAGATTACGCGTGACAGCTTCAACGTCTATGACAGGACGACACATGCGAAGGTCGATGCGAAGAAAGTCTATGACGGGAACAGCGACTATACGCCCGGCTCAAACGTCTATCTCGCGACGAATGCGGGCGCTGTCGGCGACACGGGCATTGTCTCGCGCGATCAGGGGCATATTACGTTTGCGCTGACGGGCGGAAAAGGGTATTTCACCGATAACAGCGGAACCCGTACCAAGAACGTCAAGGAAGCGACGAAGCTCGCCTATGAGGTGACGGGACACTCAGATGATCCGAGCCAATACTATCTCTCCGACTACTATGTGCTGGATACGGATAATACGACCAAGAAAGCACTGAGCGCTACATTCCACGCAACGGGCGACGGCAAGATCACGCCGAAGGCGCTGACGGCGACCGTCGTGAACAACAACATCACAAAAGTCTACGACGCGATGGACGACCAGACCGACGGCAGCCGCAATATCATTAAGGGCGACTCTCTTGTCACTCTTTCGGGCCTTGTCGGCTCTGAGACGCTTACGAATACCTCGACGGCGAAGTATGCATCGAAGAACGTCGTGGTGGACGGCAGCGGCAATCCGACGACGCAGAGCGTTACCTATACGGCATCTTTCGATGCCGGAACGGGGGCGGAGTCGGAGAACTATACCCTCGGTACGGAGGGCGTAAAGCCGATCGTATCGTCGAAGACGCTCACAGATCCCAGCTATAAGGGGACGATCACGCCGCGTACGCTGACAATGACCTTTAACGATGTGACAAAGGTCTACGACGGTACGGCCACCAATACGAATAAAACGCTCGCGTCGCTGAATGACGGCCTCTCCGGCGCTGTTGTTGGCGCGGATGGCATCACAACGGCGAATTTCAATATGTCGGGGGTCACCAGCCGCTATGGTACGGGCGGAGCAGGGACATTTGCCGAGAACGTCAATGCAGGAAACCGCACAGTAGAGTATGCGGGGCTTTCGAATGCGCTCTCGAACAATAACTATAAGATCACGGACAAGCAGTACGGTGTGGGCGAGATCACGCGCCGCCGCATCGATAAGTCCGGCTTCCGCGTATACAATGCAGACAACACGGTTGCAGACGCGACGAAGGTCTATGACGGGAACAACCGCCATACGCTCGCGCCCGGCGCATATCTGACGGGAACGGCGGCATCGGGCGATACAGGGATTGTCACGCGGGACTACGGCAAGGTGACCTTTGCGCTGAAGTCCGGCTCGACGGGGCATTTCTCCAGCGATGCCGACGGCAACAACCGTACCTCCCACGTCTCTGAGGCGCACTACGTCGCCTATGATGTTGTGGCACGCTCGAGCGATCCGACGAATCATCCGCTGTCGAACTATACCTTTGGTTCCGCGGCAGAGGAGGCGGCGGGGACACTCCGCAACCTCGAGACTGTGAATGATGCAAACCCCTCGCATGTGACCGCACAAGGGACGATTACCCCGCGCGCGATCCGCGCGACGACGCACGCCGTCGAGAAGGTCTATGACGGTATGGCGGAGCATACGGACGGCAGCCGCAATATCAAACGCGGGAGCGATATCGTCAGCCTTGCGACGATGATTACGGATGAGACGGACGGACTGCCGACGAATACCTCGACGGCACGCTATGCGGATAAGAATGTCTCGCGTGACGGCAGCGGCAATATCATCAACAAGGATGTCACCTATACGGCCCAGCTCACAGGGCAGTATGCGGACGACTATAAGATTGTCGACGCAGGAAATACGGTCATCAGTACGGTCTCGGGCACTGGCGCAAATAAGACACTCACGGCGAATGCCGGCACGGTGACAAACGCGGGCAAGATTACGCCGCGCAAGCTGAACATCAAGATGGGCGACGTGTCCAAGACCTATGACGGCACGTCGACCAATACGGACAGCAGTGTCACGGAGATCACGGATGCCCCGCAGACCTCTGTCATCGGAACGATCCTCGGTGGTGACAGCATCACAACTGGTGCGCTGAGGAGCGCGTGGGAGAGTAAGCGCTCGGGCGGCACGGCATCGAGCAGCTACGGGAACGGTACGGGCAGTGCCTTCCGTGCCAACGCAAATGCGAGCAACGGCACGCCGCATGACGTTCGCTATACGAAGATGGACGAGGCGTTCAAGGATGCCTTCGGCACGACGGCAGCGGGCAACTATACGGTGGACCAGACCGTCTATGGCAAGGGAACGATCAACCGCAAGGCGATTGACCCGAACAACTTCGACATTGTCGATGCACATGGGAACGCCTCCCATGCGACGAAGGTCTATGACGGCACCAGCAACTATACGGTTCCGTCCGGCTGGAACCTGCGCCCGAGTACGGGGCACGGCACAGGCGTGGTTGCAGCAGACGCGGATAAGATCAGCTTTGCCATCGATCCCAATAGGGGCGCTCATTTCACAAAGGCAGACAATACGACGCGAACGGCGAATGCCTATGAGGCGACGCGCGTCGCCTACAATGTCAAGGCGACGGCGGATAGCGGCTACGAGTATCTGCTCAAGAACTACACGCTGAACGGGCAGAACCTTGAGAGCGGGAATGCGACGGCGACTGGTGCGGGCACGATCACGCGCCGCACGATCAATATCGGTCTCGCAGAGGCGAGCGGCATCGACAAGGTCTATGACGGCAATGCCAACCTCATCGACACGGCAAACCGTCACCATCAGACCTTTGCGGATGTCGACGGCAGAGCGAATGTCGGCTATGCCACGGGGACGACCAACGCCAACAAGCTCGTGCGCACGAAGAACGGCTATTCCGTGGATGACAGCGCACAGGTGACGGTGCAGGGCAGCTATGCGGACAAGAATGTTGCGCGCAGCGGCGGCAATGTTACGACGAAGAGCATCACATATAATGTAAAGATCGCGGGCGATGCGGGGAAGAATTACTACCTCACGGACGGCTCGACAACGGTCAACGCAGAGGATGGCATGAACCTTTCGGCGACGGGAACGATTACGCCGAGGGATCTTTCGGGTGCGTTCAAAAAGGTCACGAAGGTCTATGACGGCACGAAGGATGTCCCTGCTGCGCAGGTGGGCTTTGAGGTCGGAGCAAACGGTGTCGTGTCGGGCGATGCGGTCGGCCTCGCCAGCGGGCATACGCAGGAGTTTGAGAGTGCGAATGTGCGCGGCAGCGGCACGACGTGGACTGCGCCGGACGGCACGCGCCAGCACAACTGGGTCAACTACGCGAACCTCTCGCTCACGGGCGCAGATGCGGGGAACTATACGCTTAGCCTTGGGGCAACGGCAAAGGGGCTCGGCGAGATCACGCCGTACGTGCTGAATCCGAGTACGGTGAATTTTAATATCGGATCGGCATCGAAGACCTATGACGGGACGAAGACGGTCAAGTGGACGGATGGCTCAAGCCAACCGAACGATCAGAAGAAGTACATCAACAGTGCGACGGTGAACATCAACGGCAATCCTGTCAGTGTGCTGAACGACCTAAAGGTGAACTCCGCCGAATACGATACGAAGGATGTCGATAACGGCAGATCCGCCAACCGCGTGACGTACAACCTGAGCTATACGGGCACGAGCGGGAACTTCTCGCTCGGTGGGGCATCGACGTTTGCCCAAACGGGCAACGGCACCATCACGAAGAAGGATGTCACGGTCACGGTCAAGAGCCCGCTCTCGAAGGTCTATGACGCGACGACCGATGTGCTCGGTGTGGCAAAGAACTCCGCGAATGCGGTCGTCAATACGGCGAATGACATCATCGGCATGACGGGGCTGGTCTCCGGCGACGGCGCGACGAACGAGTCGACGGCGGTATACGCAGATAAGAATGCGGGTACGGGCAAGACGGTCAACTATGATGTCAAGCTCGACACGGCAAACGCGGGCAACTACAATCTGAAGTACAACGGCGCAACGATTACGTCGCCGATCTCGACCAATGACAATACGATCACAAAGCGCAAGGTGGATGTCTCCTTTGCACATGTGACGAAGACCTATGACGGAACGCCGGCGAATACGTCGATTACGCCGTCTGTTTCGACTGCCGATGCAGCGGTGCTGCGGCGCGATAGCTCCGCCAATGTCAGCGGAACGAATCTCACGGGGCTGACGGGCATCACCAGTCAGTACGGCTCCGGCACGACGGATGGCACCTTTGCCGCCAACCCGGATGCGGGCACGAACAAGTCGGTTCAGTATGCGGGCCTCGGTACGGCGATGGGTACGGCGTTCGGTGCGAACAACTACGAGTTTGCCACGAACGGCTACGGCACAGGCACGATCAACAAGGCGAATATCAATGCTTCTGACGTGGATTTCCTCGCATCCAATGCGACGAAGACCTATGACGGCACGAAGAAGGTGAAGTACAACGGTTCGAGTGCGTCGAACGATGTGAAGAACTATATCACGCGCGCACGTGTACAGCTGAACGGCAACTGGGTTGATCTGCGCAACGATCTCGAAATGGATACGGCGGGGACGGAGTACAGCAGTGCGAACGCGACGAACGGCACACCGGCGACGGTTACGTATAAATTCCGTCTGAGCGACAGAAACATCAATATTTCGGGGGGCAATGACTTTACCAAGACGGCACAGGGCACGATTGACCGCCGTGTGCTGACGCTTGACCTTGCTCAGAAAACGGGCATCGACAAGATCTACGATGCCAATGCAAATCTCGTGGATACGAATACGCGGCACTACGACAAGTTCGTTGACGACGATGCAAAGGGCAATGTTACCTATGCGTCCGGCACGACGAATGCCAACAAGCTCGTACGTACGGCGAACGGCGCTGCGGTCGATGACGGCGCGTCGATGACGATCACGGCGAACTATGTGAATGCGGGTGTTGCGGATAAGAATGCCGGTGTCAACAAGGACATTGCATACAACGTAAAGATTGGCGGCACGCAGGGACAGAACTATACCCTTTCGTACAACGGTACGACGGCAAACGCCGAAACGGGCCTTGATCTCACGGGTGCATCGGGGACCATCGCAAAGCGCAAGATCATGCTTGGGTTCGGCGATGTGAATAAGATGTATGACACAACGCCGAATAACACCACGAAGAACATCACCTCTGTGACTGCGGGCAATACCGATGGACGCGGTGCAGCCACGCTTACGGCGGATGGGATCACAAGTGCGTCGTTTGATACGACCGGCGTCGTGAGCTATTATGGTGCGGGAACGACGGATGCGAGCTTCCAGCGCAATCCGAATGTCGTCACAGATGCGCACGGCAATGTGATCCCGAACGGCAAGGATGTCCAGTATTCGAACCTTTCTGGCACGCTTGCAGCGCAGCCCTATGCGGCCAACTATGAGATCGCGGATACTTCCTATGGCAAGGGAACGATCCGCAAGCGCGTGGTCACGGCGAATGACTTCAACTTTAATATCGACACCGCTACGAAGATGTACGACGGGACAAAGGATGTCGTATGGACGGAGGGCGGCCGGAACTACACCGATATGGCGCATGTCAAGAAGTACTTCCGGAACAGTACGCTGGATCTCGGCGGCGGAAATACCGCGCCGATCAACCTTGACGATATCAGCCTGAACAGTGCACAGTACAACAGTGAAAATGTGGCGAGTGCGAACCGCATTGACTATCATGTCACGATCAACACGAGGAACTTTGAGTTCAACGGCACGCGCGACCGTACGATCAACCATGCGGGCGATACGATCACGAAGCGTGACCTCGCAACGCTCCTGCCGCAGCATCTCATCAAGGAGTACGACGGGCAGACGATATTTGACCAGAACAACCGTGACTATGTGAATGCGATGGCACGGGATAACCTGACGCATATTGTCGAGCGGGATAAGAATAAGATCCAGCTCGCCGTCACGGGGACGTACAGCAATAAGGATGCCTCGGCAGAGACCAAGGCACAGGCAGAGGCACGCACACCCGCACAGGCACAGCGTACGGTGGACTACACGCTGACGCTTTCGGGCGATGCAGCGACACTTGCCAACTACACGATCGCGGGACACGATACCACGCATACGGTGACGGGCAAGGCTGCTGATATCTATAAGAAGACGCTGACGGTCGATGTCGCACGCAAGGAAAAAGACTACGACGGTACGGCAGCGGTCAACAACCTCGCTGCAGGTGATATCACGTTCAGCGGGCTCGTGGGCAGTGAGACCCTGTCGCTCGACAGTGGGGCACTGAACAAGGTGCAGGGACAGTACCTCGACTCGAACGGGAATGCGGATGCCAATGTCAGCCGCGATGTGCACCGCAATGTGCTGGATAAGGCAGTGAAGTACACCGGCTTTGACAATGCGCTGAGCGATCTCGCAACGCGCAACAATACGGCAAAGAACTATCGTGTGGCGGACGGCAGCAAGAGTTATACCGTCAGCGACGCGAAGGGACGCATCAACCCACTCTCGATCAATCCGAATCATCCGACCGACGGAGTCACTACGACCTTTGATGCCGCAGGTGCGACGAAAACCTACGATCGTACGCGTGCGGTCAAGTACAACGGGCAGAGCACCTCGGATGCGCTCAAGAACTATCTCACGAGCGCCACGGTTCGTGTCGGAACGCAGACGATTGATATCAAGAATGAGCTTGCCATCGATCCGAACGCGACAGCCTATGACAATAAGAACGCAGGGACGGGCAAGACCGTGACCTACACGCTCAAGTACACAGGCAACAATTTTACAATCGATGACTTTACGCGCAACAGCACGGGCGAGATCAAGCAGAAGGACGTCAAAGTCCTGCCGGTCGGCACGCTCACGAAGGTCTATGATGGAACGTCCCATGTCTACGCAAACGGCGACGACAGCATCCGGACGCTGCATGGCGATCAGCGCGTGACGAACGGCGACAGCGTCGTCGAGCTCGAGAACGGCGGCATCATCGCGGGTGACAGTGTCCAGAACAACTCGACGGCAGTCTATGCCGACAAGAATGCGGGCACGGGCAAGACGGTCGTCTATACGCCGTCGATCACGGGCGCGGATGCGGGCAACTATCGCCTCGTCGATGTGTTCGGCCATGCGATTCCCTCCGGCACTCTGACGACGACGGACAATGTGATCCAAAAGCGCAGGCTGAACATCGGCTTTGACGGGTTGAACGGCACGCTGCCCGTGCGAAAGTCCTACGATGCGACCACGGCGAATGACAAGATAACGGCGCGCATTACGGACGATCCGAATGGCCATACGCGCACGGTGCTTCAGCGTGACGGCATGGGCGTCTTTGGCGATCGCCTCCCCCAGCTCAACAACGGGAACATCCAGAGCGACTACGGCTACGGCAGTACAGATGCGACCTTCCGCGCTGATGCAAATGCGGATGCGCGCAAGGATGTCCAGTACCGCGGTGTCGGCGATGCACTCCGCAATCTCCTCGGCGGCAATGCCGCGAACTATGACTTCAACGAAACGGCATACAGCGACGGTGCGATCACGCGTGCGAATGTGACGCGAAACGACTTTGACCTGAGCTTTAACATGGCAACGAAGGAGTACGATGGCACCAAGACGGTCGTAAATCCGGCGCAGAATCTGAACCGAACGACCAGTCGGTTAAGACTGGGCGGCAACTGGCACGCGCTGCAGGATGGAGATGTCCTCTCCGTTACGGGCGAATACGCGCATAAGAACGCCGCCGCTTCGCAGCCGGTCGACTACAAGGTGAAGTTCAACACACGGAATTTCAACATCACCGACAGTGCGGACAATACCGTGGCGAAGCAGGGGCCGGGTGAGATCTTGCGGCGCAAGATCATGGCCAACCCCGTCACGGCGACCAAGACGTATGATAAGACATCTACGCTGATGAATGTCGCGAAGGACGGCGAGGGTCGTGTGATCGACAGCGCCGACCGTCTCGTGAAATTCAGCCACTACGGTGACAACGGGGATGCGATCATCGCGAATGACGTGGTCGAGAACCGTTCGACGGGCGAATACGCCGATCAGAATGTCGCGTGGGAGCCAAAGGCGAATGCCAATCCAAACGCCATGTGGCAGGATCGCAATCGCGTCAAGAACAAGGCGGTCAACTATCAGTTCCTGCTCGCCGGAGACGATGCACTGAACTATGAGCTTGTCGATGGGAGCGGAAACACGCTGTCGACGGACGGTCTGGATGCGAACGGGAAGAATACGATTGGCTATGCGCCTGCCGCGATGGAAACCGGACGGATCAACCCCTATGAGGTCCAGCTTGCGGGTGATGACCAGACACGCTGGATCAATGAGGGGCTGCCCGACAGCTATACGGGCACACCGCAGGGACGGGGATATACAACGGCGCTTGGCGAGACGCTGCCGGGTGAGATTCGCTACGGATCGCCCAGTGCACGTCTGCGTTGGGGCGACTATCCGATCGAGGGGGAATATATACCGGCGACAGACAGTGAGACGGTCTACCAGAACTATCTCTTCAAGTCCTCGGGTACCCTCCACATCGGCCCCTACATCCCGGACTATGAGTACTACAAGGCGATGACGCAGAATAAGATGATTCCCGATGAGTACGCATACGAGAATGCCTCGCTCGACCGCCGCAGTCATTTCGGGCGCAAACCCGAGGCAGAGGTCACCTATACACCGCCCTCGATCAATATGGTGAAGGATGGTGTCGACATCAGCAAGAACGGAATCCAAGTGATGGATGAAACTGTGTTCACCCTGATGAACGAAGTGTTCGGCTGAGCAAGAGAAATCGAATGGAAACAACGAAGAACCCCCTCGACGATGCAAACCGTCGAGGGGGTTCTTCGTTGTTGTTTAGGCGTTTTTGGTCAGATCCTTCAGCAATGCACGGCAGCCGGCATCCACATCGCGGTAGGTTGCCTCGAAGTTGCCCGTGTACCACGGGTCTGCCACATCGCGGTCCACACCGATATAGGAGAGGAGGCGACGGACCTTGCCGTCGGGATCGCCGCCCGTGAGGCGGTCGAGGTCGTCCATGTTCTCGGTGTCCATGCCGATGATGCAGTCGAATGCCGCATAGTCGGCGGCAGTCATGAGTGAGGCCCGGCGTTTGCTGAATGGAATGTTGTGCACACGGAGGATTTCGCGTGTGCCGCGATGGGTATCGCTGCCGATCTCATCGCGGTGGAGCGCCTTGGAAGTGACGCTGATTTCGTCCGCAAGTCCTGCCTCGCGTACGAGGTGCTTCATGACGAACTCTGCCATCGGGGAGCGGCAGATGTTGCCGTGACAGACAAATAGAATTTTTTTCATGGTATGTGCTCCTTATATCATTTGCTCGAAAGTTTACAACAAAAAAGTATGGATTGCAACAACGCATGCGTGGTCGTCCCTTGTGTTTTAATCGTGAAAATGCTAGAATGGAAACGAAATATGAACAGTGATATAGGGGTTGAGTTACATCGTGCGTGATGGAATGAATGGTATGACAAAGAATGCAGTTGTGCGTGCAGGACTTGCCGCGTGTATTTGTGCGGGGGTTGCGGCTGTGGGGGTGACAGGGTCTGCCGCGCCGTCGCTCGCGCGTCCGGGGGCGGATGTTGCGGGTGAGAAGCCCGCTCCCGAGATCGGGCTGGAGGATCATACACCGCGCTATCAGCAGGCGGGGAACGATGCGCAGTTCACGATCGAAAATTTCATTATGGAGGCGCCGGATCTCTTTCTCGATAAGGAGGAGCTGACGCGCATTCTTGAGGAGGGGATGGGCGAACAGAAGACGATGGCGCAGCTGCGCCGTACAGTGGATGCGCTGACCTCCTACTGCCGTACACACGGCTATCCGGCAGCCGCGGTCTACCTGCCGCCGCAGGACAGCCCGGACGGCATCGTGGTGCTGCGCGTACTGCCCGGACGTTACGATGAGATCGTGATTGAGAATAACAGCCGCTTGAAAGATCGGGTGGCACGCGGGATTATCGCGGGACTGAAGTCCGATGATATCATCACAACGGCGAAGCTTGAGACGGCGCTTTACTCGGTGTCGGATGCGACGGGTGCACGCGCGGTGGGCGTGCTGAGCCCCGGCACGGCATTCGGGACCAGCAAGCTGACGGTTCGCATTGAGGACTCGAAGGAGTCAAATACGGTTTTCTATGTGGAGAACTACGGCAGCCCCAGTACGGGACGCTACCGTTACGGTCTGCAGGAGACGCTCTACGATCCGTCGGGAACAGGCGACAAGGTGAGTGCGGGAGCGCTGATCTCGAACGGGAGTCTCCGTAATTTCTATGCGAACTACGAGACGGTGGTCGGGCACGGCGGTACGACGCTGGGTGCCGGCATTTCACGCATGAACTATAAGATCGGCGGAGCGCTTGCCGACATCGGTGCCGAGGGCAAGTCCCTGACGTTCACGATCTTCGGGCAGACGCCGCTCTATCATCTGACGAATCGCAGCCTCATGCTGCGCTATGGTTATAACTATCGAACGCTGAACGATGATATTACGGCATTTGAACTTGAGGGCAAGAAGCATACACACAGCATTTATGCAGGACTTGTCGGCATGCAGCAGCTGCAGGGCGGAACGTCGCTCAACTACAATGCGAATCTGACGATCGGCAAACTGAGCTATGATTCCCTTTACAGTGAGATCTTGGGCCGGCTGAACCGCACCGAGGAAGGGACGTATGTGAAGCTTGAAGCGGAGCTGTCAGCAGTGCAGCGTCTGGGACATGCATCCGATTTTCTTGTTAAGGTGGCGGGACAGAAGGCGAGCCGAAACCTCGACAGCTCGGAGGAGTTCTATCTCGGCGGGCCGAATGGCGTGCGTGCCTACGCGCAGGGCGAGGGCGCGGGTGATGAGGGGCTGCTCAGCACAGCGGAGCTCCGCTGGCATGCACCTGTCCAAGGGCTGACGTTCAGCACGTTCTATGATGTCGGGACGGCACGCTTGAGCAGACACAGCTTCACGAATGACAACAGGGTTACACTGCGTGGCTGGGGGCTCGGAGCAGCGTACAACAAGTCGGGAGATTGGTTTGCGCGCCTCGACTATGCGCGGCGCATCGGCCTGGATGCGTCGGTATCGCCGCGGAACAGTGCGCGGAATCGCGTCTGGTTCATGGCCGGAAAAATTTGGTAACGTATTCTGCTTTGCTGCGCCCTCGATCGGATCGGGGGCGCAGTGTATTCGTACGGGTGCGTATGGGGTGAATGGGAAGGGTTATGAGACTCAGGAGAAAGCCGTGGATTGATACGGCAATTCTGGACTATGCGGACTTTGTCACGCCGCTCGGCGGCGACTGGTCGCACCATGCGGGGGCATGGGCGGAGACGTTCGGGCGTACGGCACCGCTGCACGTCGAGATCGGCGTGGGCAAGGGCGACTTTATCACGGAGTTGGCGGCGCGCAACCCCGATGTGAACTATGTGGGGCTTGAGGCGCAGCAGGGGGTGCTGTATTTCGCCGCGCGCAAGGCGGCGGAGCGGCAGCTGCGGAATGTGCGGCTGCTCGTTTTTGATGCGGCACATCTAACGGAGCTGTTTGCGCCCAATGAGGTTGACCGCATCTATCTGAATTTCTCCGACCCGTGGCCGAAGGCACGCCATGCAAAGCGGCGGCTGACCAGCGCGTTCTTCCTCGCACGCTATGCTGCGGCACTCAAGGCGGATGGCGAGATCCACTTTAAGACGGACAACATGGGGCTGTTCGACTACTCGATTGAGACGATGCAGCGCGAGGGCTGGCAGCTCTCCCATGTGACGTACGATCTTCATGCATGCGGCGAAGAGGACAACATTATGACGGAGTATGAGCGCAAGTTCAGTGCACGCGGCGTAAAGATCGGGCGGCTCGTGGCGCGTCTGCCGAGGAGTGCGTGATGCGCACGCGCTATACCCTCTTTAAGAGCGAGACGGAGCCGATCGCTATCATCATGGCGATCCTCCTCGTGACGGGGACGATCAATGTCTTTAGCTCGAGCTATGTACTTGCGGCAATGAATTTCGAGAATCCCTATTATTTTCTGCAGCGGCATTTGGTGTGGGTTTTTCTCGGACTGATCGCGTGTTGGCTTTGCCGTCGCATGAACTATCAGCGTATGCGCGGACTGATGTTTGTGGGCATGGGCATTACCGTTTTTTTGCTCATTGCCGTTCTCCTTGTGGGGACCACGGTAAACGGCGCACAGCGCTGGCTTGCGGTCGGGCCGCTCAGCTTTCAGCCGGCAGAGTTCGCAAAGCTGATGGCGGTGTTGATGGGAGCGTTCTCGATCTCGGCGGTGCTCAGCAAGGAACATTTCCGTATCGATCGGGACGGTGGACGCGTCTTTATGCCGTTTGGTGCGATTCTCGTGATGGCGTTCCTCGTCTATCGCGAGCCGGACTTCGGAACGGCCTGCATTGTGTTCGGCGTGCCGCTTCTGATGGCACTCGTCCTTCTCGTTCCACCGCGCCGCTGGCTGTGGATCGTGCCGCCGACGGTGCTCGCGGCATTTGCCATCGGGATGCTGCAGCCCTACCGCATGAAGCGCCTTGAGGTCTGGTACGATCCGTGGTCGGATGCACGCGATGCAGGCTACCAGATGGTGCAGTCGCTCTCGACGATCGGCTCGGGCGGGATCTTCGGCATGGGCTTTGGCGACGGTGTGAGCAAGTACGAGTATCTGCCGGAGGCGCATACGGATTTTGCGTTTGCGATTTTCAGTCAGGAGCATGGATTCTTTGGCGTGCTGCTGATCTTCTTTTTGTTCGCCGTGCTGCTTGTCACCTGCATGCGCGTGGCGGCACGGGCAGCGGATACGTTTGGGCAGGTGCTTGCACTTGGCATCGTCTTTCTTGTGCTTGGACAGGCGCTCGCCAACCTCGCGATGGTCGCAGGACTCCTGCCCGTCGTCGGCGTACCGCTGCCGTTCATCAGCTACGGCGGTTCGTCGCTGATCGTGACGATGGCGGGCATGGGCATGCTGCTCGGCATCGCCGACCGCAGTCAGGGGGCTCAAGTGCAGAAGAAAAAAACAGAGCCGCCTGAAAAGCGGCGCGAACGCATCCATATCGTACGATAGAGACGGAGAGGCACGGCGTGCCTCTTTTTTCTATATGAGGATAAGAAAGATACGCTAGGATAGGTGTAAACGAGAAACTTTGTAAAATATGCGTTGACAAGCGTTTTGACGGATGATATTATGTGACAGTCCCCTTTTTGGAGGTGAACTATGTCTCTGGAAAAATTGCACACGGCGCGTACGGTCGCCGGCATTCATCAGGCATGCAAGGCGGTGAAGAGCGGTGCGGCAGAGATGGTGTTCGTCGCCTCGGATGTCGATGTGCGTGTACTTGATGCACTGCTCACAGCATGCAGGGACGCGAAAATCTCTCCCGACCGCACGGCGACGAAGACGCAGCTTGGAGAAGCGGTACGCCTCGATGTGGGTGCCGCGGCGGTTGCAACACTACGGTAAAAACGCAGGATCTGCGTTTTCATACAAAAGATTTGAAACGACGACAAAGGAAGGAGGTGCAGTATGCCAACGATCAATCAGCTCATTCGCA
>ERZ773054.1121-NODE-1121-length-17483-cov-49.941703_pt1 | contig 17483 bp, 10 predicted proteins | sample MGYA00580630_ERZ773054 | MGnify/ENA primary metagenome ERZ773054 (study PRJEB29015, sample SAMEA2737994) | human oral metagenome | biome: human oral; feature: human-associated habitat; material: dental | place: China | collected 2115 ... | reverse complement strand
CACCCACGATCGGCCCCCTCCTCGCCTTCCCGGGGCCGTCCGGAAGCTCCGGGGGCGCCGTCCGCGGCGTCCGGTCCGTCGGGCACATCGGCTCCGTCCGGTCCGTCGGCTCCAGCCGATTCATCTTCAGGCGCGGCGTCGGCTTCTTCGGCGGGGGCGCCCTCGGGAGGCGCGGCCACGCCGGATCCGTCCGCAGCGCCCACCTCGTCGGGTGCGTCGGCTCCATCGCCGTCGGGCGTTCGCGAGACCATCTCGATGGGAGGGATCTCGGTGACGGCCAGGAGATCCTCCGGGACGTCGAAGGCGTGCCAGCGTCCGCGCACGGGCGCTTCGACGACGCCGGCGAAGATCTCGGAGAGCTCGGCCTCCAAGACGGTCTCCTTCTCGATGAGCCGGCCGGCCAGCGTGTCGAGGATGGCCCGATTGTCGGTCAGGATGCGCCAGGCCTCCCGGTGCGCGGCGTCCACGAACCGCCGGACCTCCCGGTCGACGGCGGACACGAGGGCGTCCGAATGCTGGGTCTCGCCGCCGCCCAGGGCGCGGGTCATGGGGTCGGCGTCCTCGGAGGCGAGGCGGATCATGCCGATCTCGGCGCTCATCCCGTACTCGGTCACCATCTTCCACGCGATCCCGGTCGCCTTCTGGATGTCGTTGGAGGCGCCGGTGGTCGGATCGTGGAAGACGATCTCCTCCGCGACGCGCCCGCCCATGGCGTAGGTCAGCTGGTCGAGCAGGTCGTTGCGGTACACCGAGTAGCGGTCCTCGGTGGGCAGCACCATCGTGTAGCCGAGGGCCCGCCCGCGCGGGAGGATCGTCACCTTCGTCACGGGATCGGCGTTGTGCAAAGCCGCCGCCGCGAGCGCGTGCCCCGCCTCGTGGTAGGCGGTCAGGAGCTTGTCGGCGTCGTTCATCACCCGGGAGCGGCGCTGGGGGCCGGCCATGACGCGGTCGATGGCTTCGTCGACGTCCGACTCGACGATCTCCCTGCGGCCGAAGCGCGCGGCCAGGAGGGCCGCCTCGTTGAGTATGTTCTCCAAGTCGGCCCCCGTGTATCCGGGGGTGCGGCGGGCGATCATCTCCAAGTCGATGCCCTCGGCGATCGGCTTGCCCTTGGCGTGGACTCCGAGGATGGCGGCCCGGCCTTGGAGGTCGGGGGCGTCCACGGAGATCTGCCGGTCGAAGCGCCCGGGGCGCAGCAGCGCGGGGTCGAGCACATCGGGCCGGTTGGTCGCCGCGATGAGGATGACGTTGGTGCGCAGGTCGAAGCCGTCGAGTTCGACGAGCAGCTGGTTGAGCGTCTGCTCGCGCTCGTCGTTGCCGCCTCCGATGCCCACGCCGCGGCCGCGGCCCACGGCGTCGATCTCGTCGACGAAGACGATCGCGGGGGCGTTCTCCTTGGCCTTGGCGAACAGGTCGCGTACACGCGAGGCCCCCACGCCGACGAACATCTCGACGAATTCGGAGGCCGAGATCGAGTAGAAGGGCACGCCGGCCTCGCCCGCGACGGCGCGCGCCAGGAGCGTCTTCCCCGTGCCGGGCGGCCCGTAGAGGAGGACGCCTCGCGGGATCTTCGCGCCCAGGGCGTGGTACCGGTCGGGCGCCGTCAGGAAGTCGGTGATCTCGCGGAGTTCGGCGACGGCCTCGTCCTCGCCGGCCACGTCGTCGAAGGTGACGTCGGGCCGATCGGCGTCGAGCTGCTTCTTGTCGCGGACGCGCCCGAAGGCCCCGATGCCGGACTGCATCCTGGGCAGGAGGAACATGAAGGCGCCGATGATGATGACGATCGGGACAACCATCGTCAGGATCGACGACCAGATGGACGTCTGGGGAACCCGCGAGTCGTAGCCGAGCCTGGGCTTGGCCTGCTCGACGAGCTTGGCGACCTGCTCCCCCTGGGCCTGGACGTACTCGAATTCGACGCGTTTGCCGACCTCGTGCCTCTTGCCCTCGGAATCCATGGCCCTGGCCGACTCGCTCAGCCACAGGCGCACCTGCTGGGTTCCCTCGGTCACCTGGACGCGTTCGACCGTCTTGCCCTTGAGCAGCTGGATGCCCTCGGAGGTCTTGACCGATCGGAACTGCTCGCCTCCGAAGAACATCCACAGCGCCGAGAGGGCGACGGCGACGACGAAGACGACGACCGTGAACGTGCGCATGGGACGCCGCTTGCCCGAGCCTCGCGCGCCGTCGCCCGGGCCGTCCGGCTTGCCTCCGTCCCCCTCGGACTTGGAGCCCTGCTTGGAGCCCTGTCTCAGCCCGGCGAGCCGCTCCCGCAGCCCGGCGATCCCGTAGTCCCGGAAGCCGGGCTGACGCGAAGGCCTGCACAATCGCATATTGCTCGTCCAAAATCCGACGGATTTCCGCATCCACATCCTGCTGGGTTTTCTCGGAAATATTTTGCGAACGTGTAACGCTGCGGCCCAAAAACACCTCACCCTCGTTTTCGGCATACACCATCACACCCATTTTCTCACTCATGCCGTAGCGGGTAACCATTTCCCGGGCAATTTGGGTGGCACGTTCGAAGTCGTTGGACGCGCCGGTGGAAATGCGGCCGACAAACAAGTCTTCGGCAATGCGCCCGCCGAACAGAATCGCAATCTGGTTCAGCATTTGGTCTTTATACATGCTGATGCGGTCGCGTTCCGGCAACTGCCATGTCAGACCCAAAGCGCGGCCGCGCGGCATAATGGTTACCTTGTGCACCGGATCGGTACCTTCCAGGCTTTCCGCCACAATCGCATGGCCGGATTCATGGTAGGCAGTGGCGCGTTTTTCGTCCTCGTGCATAACCATGCTGCGCCGTTCGGGACCCATGTAGATTTTGTCTTTGGCATCCTCAAAATCACTCTGATCCACTTTCAGCTTGTTGCGGCGGCCGGCAAACAGGGCGGCCTCATTGACCAAGTTGGCCAAGTCCGCACCGGAAAAACCAGGTGTACCGCGCGCCAACGAAGTCAAATCCACTGATTCGTCCAAAGGCACTTTTTTCGCATGCACTTTCAAAATTTGTTCGCGGCCGCGGATATCGGGCAGCGGCACCACCACTTGGCGGTCGAAACGGCCCGGGCGCAACAGCGCGGGATCGAGTACGTCCGGACGGTTGGTCGCGGCAATCACAATGACGGTCTGATTGCTTTCAAAACCGTCCATTTCCACCAAAAGCTGGTTCAAAGTCTGTTCGCGTTCGTCGTTACCGCCGCCCAAACCGGCGCCGCGCTGGCGGCCGACGGCATCGATTTCGTCAATAAAGATGATGCACGGCGCATTTTTCTTTGCCTGCTCGAACATATCGCGCACACGGCTGGCACCTACGCCGACGAACATTTCGACAAAATCCGAACCGGAAATGCTGAAAAACGGTACACCGGCTTCACCGGCAATCGCTTTGGCCAAAAGGGTTTTACCCGTACCCGGGCTGCCCGCCAGCAAAATGCCGCGCGGCATCCGACCGCCCAAACTCTGATAGCGGTTCGGTGCTTTGAGATAGTCGACGATTTCCTGCACTTCTTCTTTGGACTCATCACAACCGGCCACATCGTCAAAGGTTACTTTATTGGAATCGCTTTCCAACAATTTGGCGCGGCTCTTGCCGAACGAAAACGCACCGCCTTTGCCGCCCCCGCCGGTCTGCATCCGCATAAAGTAGAACCATGCGCCGATCAGCAGCAAGACGGGCAGCAGGCTGAAGAACAGGCTGCTCAAGACACCCTGACGTTCTTCCGGCGTTACCTGGACACGGATGTTTTTCGCCAGAAGCCTGTCGGCCAGCTGGTAATCCATGGGCGCATTGGTGGAAAACTTGGTTTTGTCCGTGCGCTCGCCTTTAAGCGTATAGCCCGCCAGTGCGGAACCTTCTATCGTTACACTGGCGATTTCGCCTTTATTGACCTGTTGGACAAATTGGGAATATTCAATCTGCCGCGCCTCTTCCCTTTGCGTCTTAACGGCATTGAAAGCCGCCATCAACCCGACTATCAAGGCCGACCAAATCAACAGGTTTTTTACAATGCTCCTCACAAAAACGGACTCCCAAAAATAAATAAAGAAACAGGGGCGGCATTCTAATTCACCCCCGATAGCTTGTCAGCGTTTATTTCTGCCTAGCAGGTAAATCTCGCTGGAACGGTTGCGCGAAGCACCAGGCTTACGCGTCTGTACCGAAGAAAAGGCGGCACGCATCTCCGCCAAAAATTCCGTGTAACCCGCACCCTGGAAGACTTTCACCAAAAAGTGGCCGTTCGTCTTCAAATGGTTGCGTGCGAAATCCAGTGCCAACTCGCATAAATAAAGGCTTTTGGCCTGGTCGGTTACCGCGTGGCCGCTCATATTGGGTGCCATATCGCAAATTACAAGGTCCAGCAGCCTGTCGCCGAGCAAGGATTCGAATTGCGCCAAAACTTCATCTTCGCGGAAATCGCCCTGAATAAAGGAAACGCCCGCAATCGGCTCCATAGGCAGAATATCGAGTGCGAACACCGCCCCCTTCTCGCCCGCCAGCTCCGCGGCCACCTGCGACCAGCTTCCCGGCGCACTGCCCAAATCGGCCAACACCGTCCCCGGCTGAATCAAACGGTCCTTCTCGTTTATCTCCAGAAGCTTGTAAGCCGCACGCGCACGATAGCCGTCTTTCTGCGCCTGATGGACGTAATGGTCGTTGACGTGTTCGTTCAACCATGCTTTAGAAGATTTCGAGCGTGCCGCCATTTCAGGTACCCACCGGTATTTGAATTCGTAAAAGCGGGCTATTCTACACGATTTCAGACGGCCTCCGAATGACGGAACCGATGCTTTCGCGTAGAATGCCGCTTTTTTCCGACAAGCATACCGACATGAGCAACAAACCAGACAGCAAACAGCTACTCGAACTGAAGGCGCGCGCCCATCATCTCAACCCCGTGGTCATGATCGGCCAGCAAGGCCTGACCGAATCCGTTATCAAAGAAACCGATGCCGCCCTGACGGCGCACGAATTGATTAAAGTACGCGTTCTGGGCGACGACCGCGCCGAACGCATCGCGATGTGCGAAGCCTTGTGCGCCGCCACAGACGCGCAACTGGTGCAGCATATCGGCAAATTGTTGGTTTTGTGGCGGGAAAATCCGGAAGAAGCCTGAAATTTTATTCCGATTACAGGCAAAAGGCCGTCTGAAACTGTTTTCAGACGGCCTTTATCCTTATCCGGCCAATATGGGGAACGCCCCCTTCAAACCGGCCACCAGCATCTGTGTGCCGATAACGGCCAATATCAAACCCATCATCCGCGTGACCACGTTCATCACATTTTTCCCCAGCAGGCGCGTGATTTGCGCACCGAAGAGAAACAGCGTGTAAGTGATTAAACACAGCAGGGAAAATGCGCCGACCACAATCAAGGTTCCGGTCAGCGAATCGCCGGCAGACAAGTTCATCGCCGTGGCAATCGTACCCGGCCCGGCGAGCAGCGGCGTACCCAACGGCGAAATGGCCACATTCATTTTTTCCTGATACAGCACGTTTCTGTCTTCCTGCGGTTCGGCGGAGGCAGGGGTGCGGTGCATAGGCGAACGGTTGCCCTGCACCATATGAAAGCCGATCAGGAATACCAAAATCCCGCCCGCTATCCGCAATGCGGGTAAAGTGATGCCGAACATTTCAAAGATAAAGCGGCCGGCGAAGGCGAATACCAGCACGATAATAAAGGCTATGATCAAACCTTTACGCGCCACCGCCCGCGCCATTTTCCTGTCGTCGCCGTCGGTCAGACTGAGATAGACAGGCAGGCTGGAGATAGGGTTCATAATGGCGAAAAAGGCCATGAACGCCAAGCCGAACTGATGCAGGTAAAATTCCAACATTCTTTTCAAACCAAGATAAAAACGGCCGATTATACCTTCTGCCGGATTGCCTAATCAAAAAAGGCCGTCTGAAAAATATTTTCAGACGGCCTCTCCTAATAGCAAGGCTGTAAAGCCTTATTTCACACGCATATCGCCGGTTTCAACAAACCGCTGGTGCCACGACAAAGCCTCGTTCAGCAAATGCGGAGTGTGCAGGCCGCCTGCTTTTTCCGCACGGGCATAGTAGTCGCGCAATTGGTCGCGATAGTCGGGGTGCGAACAGTTTTCGATAATCAGTTTGGCACGTTCGCGCGGAGATTTGCCGCGCAAGTCGGCCAAGCCCTGCTCGGTTACCAACACCATCACGTCATGCTCTGTGTGGTCGTGGTGGGAAACCATGGGCACGATACAGGAAATCGCACCGCCTTTGGCCACCGACGGTGAAACGAAGAACGACAGATAGGAGTTGCGCGCGAAATCACCCGAACCGCCGATACCGTTCATCATCTTCGTACCCATGATATGGGTAGAATTTACGTTGCCGTAAATGTCGGCTTCGATCATGGCGTTCATACCGATAATGCCGAGGCGGCGGATCAATTCAGGATTGTTGGTAATTTCCTGCGGCCGCAGGATGATTTTGCTGCGTAAAAAATCGATGTTTTCATTGAAACGGTCGAGCGCGTCCGGGCTGAACGACAATGCGGTTGCCGAAGCGGACAACATTTTTCCGCTCAGAATCAAATCCAACATCCCGTCTTGCAGCACTTCGGTAAAACCGGTCAGATTGTCGAACGGGCCGTCCTGCAAGCCGGCCAGCACGGCGTTTGCCACGTTGCCGACACCGGACTGCAAAGGCAGCAGGTTTTTCGGCAGCCTGCCCATTTTGACTTCGTGCGAGAAGAAATCGATGATTTGCGCGGCAATGCTTTTCGACATCTCGTCTGGCTCGGCAAACTTGCTGTTGCGGTCGGGCGCATCCGTCAGAACGATACCGGCGATTTTTTCCAAATCGCAATGCAGATAAGGCGTGGCGATACGGCCGCCCGCCTCGGTCAGCGGGATAGGCTTGCGGAACGGAGCCAAGCCGACACTGTCGTAAATATCGGCCATACCCTCCAATTTTTCATTTTGGCGGGCGTTCACTTCCAAAATAACTTTTTTCGCTTTCTGCAGCCAAGTTACGTTGGTTCCGACGCCGAGGGAGGGAATCAGCTTGCCGTCTTCGGTAATGCCGGCCACTTCAATGACGGCAACGTCCATTTCGCCGAAAAAGCCCGCGCGAACCTGTTGTTCGATATGCGACAGATGGACATCCATATAGGCGGCGTCGCCCGCATTGATTTGATTACGCAAAGTGGGGTCGGATTGAAACGGGCTGCGGAATTCGATGGCGTTTGCACGCGCCAGCACACCGTCGCACTCGTCCGCGGTAGACGCACCGGTAATCATACGGATTTTGAAAGCCTCTCCTTTGGCATGGGCGGCTTCCGCTTTGGCCGCTACCGCACCCGGCACGGCTTTGGGATAACCCGCCCCGGTAAAACCGCTGATGCCGACGGTCATACCGTTTTGAATAAATTCGGCCGCCTGCTCGGCGGAAATGATTTTTTGGCGCAAACCCTCGTGGCGCACGCGTCCTGCCGCATCGCTCATATGATTCTCCTTCGAATAAAATACCTTACAACAAGGCTGCAATTGAACAGTCCGGCCGAAACCCAAGCCGGTCGGACGGAATATATAGTAAAGGCCGTATAGTGTAAAGTTTCCTCCCTGCCTTGCGAAATTCCGCATCCGTACATTAAAAAACGCAAAAATATGCCGAATGGCAAAACAACATTTTCAGACGGCCTTCCCTTTGCCTCTCAAGCTTGTATAATCCGCTCCTTGTTTTACCGTTCCTTACAGAGAGCCATTATGAAACAAACTTTGAAACTCAGCCTGACCGCACTGGCCGCCGCATGCGCACTGGCCGCCTGCAAACAGGAAACCTCCACTCCGGCGACATCCGCCGCTTCGGGCTCGGCCGCCAACACCGCCGCTTCTGCCGCTGCCAAAGACGCTTCGGCATTGGGCACGCCCGAACAGCAGGCCAGCTACGCGATGGGTATCGACATCGGCCGCAGCTTCAAGAAAATGAAAGAGCAAGGCACGGCCATCGACATCAAACTCTTCACGCAAGCCATCGAAGACGTTGTGTCCGGCAAAGAAACCCGCATCAGCGAACAGCAGGCCAACGAAATCATGATGGCCTTCCTGCAGAAAGAACAAGCCAAGGCACAGGCCGCCGCCGATAAAGATGCGCAAGCTGAATTGGCCAAAGCGCAAGCCTTCCTGAAAGAAAACGCCACCAAAGAAGGTGTGAAAACCACCGCTTCCGGCCTGCAATACAAAGTCATCAAAGAAGGTACCGGCAAAAATCCGAAACCCGACTGGATGGTGAGCGTAATTTATACCGGCAAACTGACCGACGGCACCGTATTCGACAGCAATGCCGACGCCAAAGAACCGATGGCCTTCCCGCTGCCCGTCATGATTAAAGGCTGGCAGGAAGCCTTGCCGATGATGAAAGAAGGTGCGGAATACACCCTCTACATCCCGCCCGAACTGGGTTATGGCGACGCACCTCCGCCCAACTCAAAAATCCCGAAAAACGCCGTGCTGATTTTTGATGTCAAACTGGCCGCCACAGGCGAAATGCCGAAAGACGCCATGGTCGGCCTGCCGCAAGGTCAATAATCAGGCCGTCTGAAACGGTGCTGGCAATCGCAGGCAATCAACGATACCGTGTCGCCTTTCCGTTTCAAACATTTACGGCATTGATAAGGCCGTCTGAAAACCACCGCTTCCCTGAAGCGAAATTTTTCAGACGGCCTCAACACACCTAAAACCCACAACATGAAACACACAATTACCCTATCACCCGACAACGAAACCTTTGAAGCCGACGACGGCGAAAGCATCTTGGCCGCCGCGCGCCGCCAAGGTTTCAACCTGCCCCACTCCTGCCAAAACGGCATCTGCGGCCAGTGCAAAGCCGAAATCGCCGCCGGAGAATTCGAACAGGGCGAACACGCGGAACAAGCCCTTCCCGCCGAAGAACTGGCGCAAAACAAAATCCTGATGTGCTGCTGCTATCCGCGCGGCGACATCCGGCTCAACGTCCCCGGCTACAACAGCAGCAAAATGCCGCCCGTCAAAACCCTGCCCGCACGCGTCGCTTCAGTGGAATACCTGCACGACACCGCCATCCTCAAACTCGACATGCCGAAAAAACCGCCGTTCGTCTTCCTCGCCGGCCAATACATAGACATCCTGTTGAAAGACGGACACACCCGCAGCTACTCCCTCGCCGGCAGCCCCGCGCAGGCAGAACAGCTCGAACTGCACATCCGCAAACGCGACGGCGGCCTGTTCAGCGGCATGTTGTTCGGCAACGACCCACTGATTAAAGAGAAAACCATCATGCGCGTACGCGGCCCGATGGGGACGTTTACCCTGAACGAAGAAGAGACGCAGCCGATTATCCTATTGGCCACCGGCACCGGTTTCGCCCCCATCCAAAGCATCCTGCTCCGCTTAATCGAACAACAATCGCAGCGGCAGGTTCACCTTTATTGGGGCGGCCGCAACGAAGCCGAACTGTATTACGCCGAACAAGCCGCCAAACTGACAGGCCGTCTGAAAAACGGCTCCTTCACGCCCGTACTCTCGCGTGCGGACGAAAACTGGAACGGCGCGCGGGGCTATGTCCAACAACAGGTGTTGCGCGACCATTCCGACCTGTCCGCCCATCAGGTATACGCCTGCGGCTCGCCGGCCATGATTACCGATGCGCAGGAAATACTGACGGGGCAAGGCCGTCTGAAAAACGACGCCTTCTTCTCCGACGCTTTTTCCCCCGCCTGATAAGTACGAACGGAAAATAAAAAATCGGCACCGCCGTGCCGAAAAAAACGCGCTGTTTGCGGAAGCAGACCTTACGTCGCCGACGATGCAGCTGAAACGCCAGTTATGGACTGCAGGGCGGGCAAAATCCGCTTCCGCAAACAGCGCGGAAAACTATATAAACCTAATCACAGGCCGTCTGAAAAGACGGTTTGTTTTTTTCAGACGGCCTGACGGTTCAGATTAGAACTGCATCTGCAAACGCAACCAAGCCGTGCGGCCGGGCTCGTTTACGCGCGTGGTCTGCGTTCCGGCAGAAGGATCGCCGCCTTTGCTGACAAATTCGGCATAGGTTTTGTTGAACACGTTGTCCACGCCGCCTTGCAGGGTGGCGAATTTGGCGATGCGCCAGCCGGCATTGAGCGACAGTATGCCGAATCCGGCTGATGCGCCGACGTCTTGGCCGACAATATTACCTTGGCCGACGGCATAGCGTTTTTGCGCTGCCGCCACGCGCCAAAGTGCGCCCGCGCTGAATTTGCCGTTATCCCACGCCAGAGAGTTGTTCCACTCCAGAGGCGGGGTTTGCGCCAACGGACGGCTGTCGGTGCGGTTTTTGCCGCGCGTGTAGGCCAAGTTGCTGCCGATTTCCCAGTTGGGGGCGAATTTCCATTTGATTTCGGCTTCGCCGCCGACACGGTTGGCATCGATATTGCGGACGCTGGTCATCATGCCGCGTCTTTCGAGCAGGATGAAGTCGTTGATGCGACTGCCGAATACGGATACGGAAGCCTGTACGTTTTCGTTTTTCCAAATGATGCCCGCATCAAGCTGGCGGTTTTGCTCGGGACGAACGATTTTGTTTTCGGAATGCAGGCGTTCCCAGTAATCAGGTCCACGCTCTGCAATGCCGAATCCGGCGTAATATTTCAGGTTGCCGGCGGTTTGTTCCCAACGCAGGAAGCCGGAATTCAGATTGTATTTCTGATGTTTCAATACGGGGTCGGTAACGCGGTTGGTGTCGTAATGCGCTTTGACTTGGTCGTGGCGCAGGCCGGCTACCCATTTTTGGTTTTCGTTACGCTGCCATGCGGCTTCGGCAAACATACCCCATTGCTTGAAGCTTTGGTTGGGCATGAACGGTTTGTGGCGGTAACCGTCGCCGCCGCGCTCCATACGCGCAACGTGCACGTCATCCAGATAATCTATGCCTGTTTGCAGATTAACCGTATCCCAGTCGAAGGTGGCTTTCAGACGGCCTGTATCGGTGTTGCGTTTGGGGTTGTTGGCGTTTTTAATCTGCATGCCGTGCGGATTGCGGATGGTGCGCAGGCTGTAGGTGTCCATAACGTGGTCGATTTCGCTTTGACCGTAACGCAGTTCGAGTTCGCTGAACCAAGGCGTGATGCTGCGTTGGCTGAAGCGGATGTTCCAAGCGTCGCGGTCGAATTTGCTGCCGTCCATCATACGGTCGGCGTAGGCGACTTTCGCGCGGCTGCGTTCGTATGTGCCGGCGATGGTGGTGTTTTCGGTCGGAGTGATGCCGACTTGCAGCATTTGGCTGTCGCGCTTGAAGTTGGAATGAACGCGGTGGCCGGCACCGTCTTTATAGTCGTCCGCTTCGTTGTGCGAAATATTGGTGCGGACGTAAGCGTATTTGCCGCCGAATTCCGCTTCGAGCGAACCGTCGCGGCGGCCGTGGCTGCCGACTGTGGCGGACGTATTTATATTGTAGGGTTTTTCAGTAAAATCAGGATTTTTGCGGACAAATTGAACGGAACCGCTCACCAAGCCCATGCCCTGCGTAACGGTTTGCGGGCCTTTGGTTACAATCACTTCGTCAAAACTGTTGGGATGGATGTACGCGGTCGGCGGATCCATACGCATACCGCAGCCGCCGTAAATAAACTGGTCGTCCGCATTGACGGACAGGCGCGAACCGCCCAAACCGCGGAACAGCGGATCGCCCGAGCTGCCGCCTTTGCGGATGATGCTCATATTGGGCACGGACTGAAGCAAGTCCGCACCATCACCGGCCGGCATGGGCTGAATGGTGGCTTTCGGGTTGAATTTGACCGTATTGGCCTTTTGCTGCTGCGTGCCGGTAACGACCACGGGCGCAAGTACGGAATCTTGTTCGACAGGTTCGTCGGCTGCCCAAACTTGGGTTAGGGCCAGCGTCAATGGCAGGAGTAAGAAGTGTTGGCGTTTCATAAGGAAATTAACTCCATTGTGATTTGTTATATTGAAATATTTCGGGTCTAAATCGCAAATTAAGTTTTTGCAATCAGTATGATTGTATCAATCAACGATACGGAATAACATACGGGAATTACCTGTTTTTTAAATTCTTTTGCCTTTTTTTGATTTAACTCAATATTTCTTAACTTGCCCAAATCCGTCATCAGGCCGTCTGAAAACACATCGAAATATTTTCAGACGGCCTGATGAAAAATCTAAAAAACGTTCCCTTCCCCGAATACCGCAGGCAAATCCCATATCCGGCCCGATATGCCGTTTGACAAACTATGGCCTGAAATTGAAGGCCGTCTGAAAAAGCAGCATGACTCCCGGCTTCCTTTTCAGACGGCCGATTGTGTTATTTGAAGATGCCAAAAAGCAGGTATACCGTTAAAATGCCGCCTGTCTTTATCCGCTACGGAAGTTTGATTTTATGACTACTCTCACCATCGCCTTGAGCGGCGGCGACCGCCAACCTTTGGAACTTATCGGCAAAATGGCCAACCGGCACGGCTTGATTGCCGGCGCGACCGGTACGGGCAAAACGGTTACGCTGCGCAAAATGGCGGAAAGTTTCAGCAATATCGGCGTGCCTGTGTTTCTAGTTGACGTAAAAGGCGATTTGTCCGGCATCTGCCGTGCCGGGGACGGTGCGGGCAAGGTCGGCGAACGGATGGCGGAATTCGGTTTGGACGGCGCAGACTATCTGCAAGGCTTTCCCGTGCGCTTTTGGGACGTATTCGGCGAAACGGGCATCCCCGTGCGCGTTACCGTATCCGAAATGGGGCCGATGCTGCTCTCGCGCCTGATGAATTTGAACGACACCCAGGAAGGCCTGCTCAACCTAGTATTCAAGGTTGCCGACGACAAAGGCTGGCATCTGATTGATTTGAAAGACTTGCGCGGAATGCTGCAATATGTGGCCGACCACGCCAAAGAATACCGCACCCAATACGGCAACGTTTCCGCTGCCAGCGTCGGCGCGATTCAGCGGCAGTTGCTGGTATTGGAGAAAGAAGGTGCAGAACAGTTTTTCGGCGAACCCGAACTGAACCTGCAGGACTGGCTGCAAAGCGAGGGCGGGAAAGGCGTCATCAACATCCTGAATTCGGAAAAACTGATGCGCTCCCCGCGCATGTACAGCGCGTTTTTGCTGTGGTTTCTGGCCGAACTGTTTGAAACCCTGCCCGAAGTCGGCGATGCCGACAAACCCAAATTCGTCATGTTCTTCGACGAAGCGCATTTAATGTTCGACAACGCCGCACCGGCCTTGGTAGAACAAGTCGAACAAGTGGTGCGCCTCATCCGCTCCAAAGGCGTGGGCGTATATTTCGTTACCCAAAACCCGCTCGACCTGCCCGACAGCATCCTCGGCCAGCTCGGCAACCGCGTGCAGCACGCCCTGCGCGCCTTCACCCCGCGCGACCAAAAAGCGGTAAAGGCCGCAGCCGAAACCTTCCGCAGCAATCCTAAGCTGAACGTGGCCGAAGCCATTATCGAACTGGGCGTGGGCGAGGCCTTGGTATCCTTCCTCGATGAAAAAGGCATGCCCGGCATCGTGGAACGCGCCTTCGTCCTGCCGCCGCAATCGCAGCTTGCCCCACTCTCGGCCGAAGAGCGCGGCCGCCTGTTCCAAAACGACATCCTCTACCGCCACTATAAAGACGCGGTGGACAATTTCTCTGCCTACGAAGCCCTGCAGCAGCTTGCGGCGGAACAAACCCAAGCGGAACAGGCTGCCGGTGCGGAAAAAGCCGCACAACAGGCGCAGGCACAGGCCGAAGCGGCGCAACCGGCCAAACCCGGACTGGTGGAAGGCTTCCTCGGCGGACTGTTCGGCGGGCGGAAAAAGGCCAACCAAGGGCTGGGCTACAACGTTGTCGACAGCATCGGCAGCCAAATCAACCGCCAAGTCACCAACGCCATTTCGCGCAGTGTGATGGGCGTAATCAAAAACATGTTGAAATAAACGGCAGGCCGTCTGAAAACCCGTTCACCGTTTTCAGACGGCCTCAAATGGAAAAAAATATGAGAAACGACGACTTCAACACCCTCTTCGACGGCGAAGACTTCCAAAAAATGCTGGCACTGATGAGCGAGGAAGAACGTGCCGAATTCAAACGCGAATCGCAGCAACTGTTTGCCGAAGTATCCGAAATATTTGCCGCCTTCGATAACCGCACCATCCATGAAAAACTGACCGCCGCTATCTTGGCGCAAACGCCCGACGAAGAGCTGGTACTGACCGTGTTCGACACCCTGGCCGTACAGGCACCCGAAGGCATGGGCGAAGAAGCATACCTGCAAACGCTCTCCCCCGCCCGCCGCGCCGTTTACGCGCTGTACATCCTGGCCGGAGAAGTGGACAACGGCGGTTTCAACCAATATTACTACAACACCGGCGCTGAAGCCGCCGCCTACCTGCCCGAAGCCTGCGAACTCGTCGGTGCGCCCAAATATGCCGACCTCGTACGCCGCGCCAACGCCTGTTACAAACGCGAAAAACTGGCCGACCGACAAGACGGTTCACTGGAAGGTTTCTGCGCCTCGTATGAAAACAACCCGCTCGAAGCCTACGACGACGAATTCTACCTGCTGGAAAACTGTCAACCCCTGGACGGCCTGCTGGTACGTTTCATCCGCGAAAATCCCGAAGCGTTTACCGACTGACGGAAACGCCGCCCAAGGCCGGGTTTACATGAACGTACAACCCCGCCTCATTTTTCAGACGGCCTTTTGCAGCAAGAGGCCGTCTGAAAACACAACCGCCCAACCCAACCGAGGAAAAAATCCCCATGCCGCACCATTTGGTTTTACAGTGTCCCGACATCGGGCGTTGCGACCTGTCCTTTCTCCCCCCTTTGCCGATAAGGCCGTCTGAAAACGGAAACGGCAGCATCCTGCGCTTTGAAGTACCGGAAAACTTTGCCCTGCCGCCCGAAGCCGCCGCCGAACTGGACAAGCTGAAAATCGACCACGCCGTATTGCCCGCCATCCCGTTCTCCAACCTCGGACTGATTGTCAGCGACATGGACTCGACACTGATTACCATAGAATGCGTGGACGAAATTGCCGCCGGAGTCGGGCTGAAAGAACAAGTGGCGGCGATTACCGAACAATCCATGCGCGGCGAATTGGACTTCGAACAATCGCTGCGCAAACGCGTCGGCCTGTTGGCCGGATTGCCGGAAAGCGTGCTGCAAGAAGTGTACGACCAAGTGCTGAAACTGTCGCCCGGCGCGGAATACCTCTTGAGCGAATGCAAAAAGCACGGCGTGAAATTCATGCTGGTATCGGGCGGCTTCACCTTTTTCACCGACCGCCTGCAAACCCGCCTCGGCCTCGACTACACCCACGCCAACCTGCTCGACACCGACGACGGCCGCCTGACAGGCCGTCTGAACGGCCGCATCATCGACGCACAAGCCAAAGCCGACCTGCTGCGCGAATACCGCGCCAAACTCGGTTTGCGCCACGGGCAGGTTTTGGCCGTGGGCGACGGGGCCAACGACATCCCCATGCTGACAGAAGCCGGCTTCGGCATCGCCTACCATGCCAAACCCAAAGCCCGGCAGGCTGCCGACGTATGCATCAACCACAACGGCTTGGAAGCCATACGCGGCTGTTTTTTATAGAGGATTCCGTTCAAACCGAAGCGGGGAACACACCTTGCCCGCCGGAACGGAAACCGGCATATCGGGCCGCCCCCAAACCTTTCCCTGCCGCCTTTCGGCAGGCGGGGGATTTCAGTATAATCCCCGCTTTTTACCGACGGGGGCTTGTTTTCCCCCTTAGGCGGCACTATTTAGCGAAAATCTGATTTCGAGCCTGAAAGCCGAAGTGCTATTGCAGGCTGTTTCCAAACGGCGGTGTGCACCACACGCTGCAAGACAGGCAGAATTCCGAATATCCGTCCGCCCGCCGCATTATCCGAAAATACCGAGACCACAATGAGTAATCCGCAAGACTACGAAGAACAAGAAGACGACAACCGCCCGCTGACCGTAGAGGAACAGCGCGCCCGCCTGCGCCAGCTGATTCTGCAGGGCAAAGACCGCGGCTACATCACTTACGCCGAAATCAACGATGCCCTGCCGGACGACATGTCCGACGCCGAACAGATTGACAACATCGTCAACATGATTCAGGGTTTGGGTATTCAAGTAACCGAAGAAGCCCCCGATGCCGACAGCCTGCTGATGAACGACAGCGGCACCGGCATGACCGATGACGACGCGGTAGAAGAAGCGGAGGCCGCCCTTTCCAACGCCGACTCCGAATTCGGCCGCACCACCGACCCCGTGCGCATGTATATGCGCGAAATGGGGCAAGTGGAACTCCTGACGCGCGAAGATGAAATCATCATCGCCAAAAAAATCGAAAACGCCCTGAAAAACATGATTCAGGCCATTTCGGCCTGTCCGGGTTCGATTGCGGAAATCCTCGAATTGATTGAAAAAATCCGCAACGACGAAATCAAAGTAGACGAAGTGGTCGAAGCGATTATCGACCCGAACGAAGTGCTGCTTAACGAACTGGGCCTGGGTCATTTGGAAACCGTACCGCCCGGCGCACGTCCCGGCGACAACGCCGAAGAAGAGTCCGAAGACGGCGAAGATGAAGACGGCGAAGGCGATGCCGCCGATATGGGAAGCGTCAATCTGGAAGAATTGAAACGCGAAGTGCTGGAGCATTTTGCCGTTATCAAAGACAGTTACGGCCTGATGGTCGAGGCTTTGAATGCCAACGACAGCAAACATCCCGAATACCTGAAACACCGCGACGCGATTGCCCACAAACTGCTGGAAGTCCGCTTTGCCACCCGTCAGATTGAAAGTCTGAGCAACAGCCTGCGGCAGAAAGTGGACAACATTCGCAAACTGGAGCGCGAAATCCGCGACATCTGCCTCGACCGCGTCCAAATGGATCGCGACTACTTCATCAGCCAATTCCTGCCGAACATCACCGATTTGACTTGGTTGGAAAACGAAATTGCCAAACGCCGCGTATGGGCGAACGCCTTGGAGCGTTTCCAACACGCCATCTTGGAAAAACAGTCCGAATTGGCAGAAATGGAAAAAACGGCGCAGATTTCCATCGAAGAACTGAAGGAAATCAATAAAAACATGCAAAGCAGCGAACGGGAAACCGCGCGTGCGAAAGAGGAAATGATACAGGCCAACCTGCGCCTGGTGATTTCCATCGCCAAAAAATACACCAACCGCGGCTTGCAGTTCCTTGATTTGATTCAGGAAGGCAACATCGGCCTGATGAAGGCGGTCGATAAATTCGAATACCGACGCGGCTACAAATTCTCCACCTACGCGACATGGTGGATCCGTCAGGCAATCACCCGCTCGATTGCCGACCAGGCGCGCACCATCCGCATCCCGGTTCACATGATTGAAACCATCAACAAGATGAACCGCATCTCCCGCCAATACCTGCAGGAAACTGGGGAAGACCCCGATTCCGCCAAACTGGCCGAGCTGATGGAAATGCCGGAAGACAAAATCCGCAAAATCATGAAAATCG
>ERZ773054.1114-NODE-1114-length-17547-cov-5.223931_pt1 | contig 17547 bp, 15 predicted proteins | sample MGYA00580630_ERZ773054 | MGnify/ENA primary metagenome ERZ773054 (study PRJEB29015, sample SAMEA2737994) | human oral metagenome | biome: human oral; feature: human-associated habitat; material: dental | place: China | collected 2115 ... | reverse complement strand
CTGGTTAGAATACCTGCCTGTCACGCAGGGGGTCGCGGGTTCGAGTCCCGTCCATTCCGCCAATTTCAGTTATCTAAAGTTACATACCAATAGGGGCGTAGTTCAATTGGTAGAGCACCGGTCTCCAAAACCGGGTGTTGGGAGTTCGAGCCTCTCCGCCCCTGCCATTGATTATACTCTCGTTATATATCCCATAAAAATATTCTATCTTTTTATAAATTCTATTTAAATTTCGCGTGAATATCTTGTTTTAATTTAACTGTAATTGTTCAGGCAAATACTAAACAGTAAATAGTTTGACAGTTTGTTTCTCGTTTTTGAGAATGTAGAGCATTCTATATATCTTATGTGCTTTATAAAAAGATTGAGTGAGTAGTACACTCTTTTTTACATTGATGACCAATGAATATTGGTAGTGGTTGTTTATAGACCTTTTTACACTAGACATTATAACGCCTTCAAATCTTTATCTGATCATCTAGTCAACAATAAAGTGTCATCTAAAGAGCATTTTGTGTATTTTGCTTTGGAATAATATTATCCCTTTACCTAATGCTATTGTTTTCATAGGTTCTCCCTTAGCTTGTTGGGAAGGAGAGTTTCGTTTTGCCGATTCTGCGATGAGAAATAAAGTGCGGTCATTTTTGACGTTATTTCGTGCGAATTATAAATGTAAAAAAATAGCGCCTGATATCAGGCGCTATATGTTGTATTAAGGAATGTTGTTATAGCAAGATATTGGCAAATAATAAGCCGAAACCTAAACAAAATGCCATGCTTAATAAGCCGGGTAGCATGAAACTGTGGTTAAAAATGTATTTACCGATTCGTGTTGTACCGGTTGTATCAAAGTCAATTGACGCAATGATTGGACCGTAGTTCGGGATGAAGAAATAGCCGTTTACCGCAACAAACACACCAATCAAAATTGCCGGTGGAATACCAAGAGCAATACCCAATGGGAATAGAGTTGCTACAGTAGCACCTTGGCTGTTAACTAACACTGAAAGTATGAACAAGGCGAAAGCAAATGTCCAAGGTGCGGTTTCGACTAAACCTTTTACTAAACCTTTAACTTCTTCCATATGGGCTTGCATTAAGGTATCACCTAACCATGCAATACCGAAAATAGCGATTACCGCACGCATACCGGCGTGGAATACAGAACCTTTAGTAATTTCAGTGCCATCCGGTTTACAGGTTAAGATAATTAACGCACCGATAGATAGCATGATGATCTCAATGGTATGCGCCATACCCATTGGTTTGCCATCAAATACTGGACGAAGAGAAGGCATTGCCCCCATTAACACAACAAGTAATGCACCAAATAAGAAAAGGGATACGGAGATTTTGGCGGATTTGCTAATTTCAAGCTCTTTACCGACAACAGTTGAATTAAAGGCTTCCGCATATTTTGGATCGTGTAAACGACGTTGATATTCCGGATCATCTTTTAATTCTTTACCCATTTTATTGATAAATAGACAAGCGCAGAAAATTCCCAGAATAGTAGAAGGAATTGTAACGATTAACACATCCCCTAAATGAATGCCCTGTGGCTCAAGATACGCGACAACTGCAACTACAGCGGCAGCAATCGGACTGGCAACAATCGCAAATTGAGAGGCGATAACCGCCATGGACATTGGGCGTTCAGGACGGACGCCATTTTGACGACTCACTTCGGCAATTACCGGTAGTACAGAATAGGCGACGTGGCCCGTACCGGCTAATAGCGTAAAGGTCCAAGTCACTGCAGGGGCGATAAATGTAATATGTTTTGGATTGCGACGTAAAATATTTGTCGCAATTTTGATCATGTAATCTAAACCACCTGACGCTTGCATTGCTGCTGCCGCAGAAACTACTGCCATAATCATAAACATCACGTCAATTGGCAAACCTGCCGGTTTTAAGCCGAAACCGAAAGATAAGATAGCCAGCCCCAAGCCGCCAAAGACACCCAAACCGATACCACCCACGCGCGCACCGACTAAAATACAGAGCAACACGATGGCAAACTGAAGTAAAAACATAGCAGACATACTGCCTCCTTTAAGTAAAACATAAAACTTGTATGGGGTATAAGAAATTATACTCAGCGATATTTGATAGACCTACCTTATTTAAGATAAATCAAGATGTCGTAACTCAAAAATCGATTTAATTATATAAGAATTACGTAATAGTGAGTATGTAAGAGATTTAATGTTCTGATTGATTTATGATCTAGGTCACATTTTAAATCAATAAATGATTGTTATTTGAGCAAGTTCTGCCTTGGAATAAAAACAATAATTTTTGATAAATGGCGAAAGTAAAGTTATACTCTAGCTTTCTTTTTAAACCTAATGATTGAGAAACAAATGGAAGAATTTATGCCGATGGCAACGGCGTTTGCCAAAAATCATACACTCATTGTTGTTGCTTGGGTGGCTGTGTTTATTATGGTGATTTTCAGCTTTATTAAAGCCGCTACCAGTAAAACAAAGGTGATTGATAACGCTGAAGCAATTGCCTTAATTAACAATCAAAATGCCGTGGTTATTGACTTGCGTTCTATTGATGAGTTTACCAATGGACATATTATCAATAGCCTCAACCTGTTGCCTACCGAAATTAAAAATCACAACATTGGCAAAATTGAACAACATAAAGACACACCGGTGATTTTAGTGTGTACAAATGGGGTAACTTCGACAACCTCTGCCGAGATTTTGGCAAAACAAGGCTTTAATCATGTATATACATTAAAAGATGGCTTAGCAGGCTGGCGTGCAGCAAGCTTACCTTTAGTTAGAAAATAAATAAGGACTCCAATATGACCGAAGAAAAAAAAGACGTGATGAGCGAAGAGCAAGAGGCTCAAGCCGTACTTCAAATTCAACGTATCTATGTCAAAGATATTTCTTTTGAAGCGCCAAATCTTCCACATATTTTCCATCAAGAATGGAAACCGAAATTATCGTTTGATTTATCTACTGAAACTGTAAAATTAGGCGATGATTTATATGAAGTGTGTTTAAATCTTTCCGTTGAAACCACATTGGAAGATTCCGGTGATGTGGCGTTTATTTGTGAAGTTAAACAAGCCGGTGTATTCACGATTAGTGGTTTAGATGATATGCAAATGGCGCATTGTTTAACAGCGCAATGCCCAAATATGCTATTCCCATATGCGCGCGAATTAGTCTCTAACTTAGTTAATCGTGGCACATTCCCAGCATTAAACCTTTCTCCGGTGAACTTCGATGCATTATTTGTTGAGTATTTACAACGTCAACAACAAGAGCAAGAATCCGAAGAACAACCAAGCGTGAACTAATCTGCAAAACCCGCTTCATTAAGTGATAAAGCGGGTTTATTTTTTTTCGTTACCGTCTTTTTCGCCATTCAAGGAGTTAATGATGAATACGACTTTGACCCATTCTTCAATTACTGTGTTAGGTGCCGGTTCTTTCGGTACGGCATTGGCCATTGCATTTTCACGTAATGGACATCCCACTTACCTTTGGGGGCACAATCCGCAAAAAATGCAGAAACTGAATGCTGAGCGACAAAATGCAGAATTTTTGCCGGATATTATTTTCCCTGAGGCGTTATCTCTGGAAGCCGATTTAGCGAAAGCGATTCAAGCCTCACGGGATTTATTGTTGGCGGTTCCAAGTCATTGCTTTGGTGAAATTCTCTCACAAATTCGACCGCACTTACGTCCTGACAGTCGTATCATTTGGGCAACGAAAGGTTTGGAGCGGGATACCGGTCGTTTGTTAGAAGAGGTGATTAAGGAAAAATTAGGCAATCACTATCCGTTAGCCGTGCTTTCTGGGCCAACCTTTGCTAAAGAGTTGGCATCAGGGCTTCCTACAGCAATTACTTTAGCGTCGAATAACGAAGAATTTGCGTTGCAGTTTCAGGCGCGTATTCATTGCAGTAAACATTTTCGTGTGTATATTAACAACGATATGCTTGGCGTGCAGTTGGGGGGAGCGATTAAAAACGTGATTGCTATCGGTGCAGGCATTTCCGATGGCATGGGATTTGGCGCAAACGCCAGAACAGCGCTGATTACGCGTGGCATTGCCGAAATATCCCGTTTAGGCACCGCACTTGGGGCAAACCCGAATACATTTATGGGAATGTCGGGGTTAGGTGATCTTGTTTTAACCTGTACTGACAATCAATCCCGCAACCGTCGCTTTGGTATTATGCTGGGGCAGGGCTTTTCTGCTCAAACGGCAATGGATAATATAGGTCAGGTCGTGGAGGGCTTTTATAATACAAAAGAAGTGCATTTGCTTGCGCAACGGCACGGTATCGAAATGCCTATCACGGAGCAAATTTATCAAGTGCTATTTTGTGGTAAAAATGCAAAAGAAGCGGCAGTAAATTTATTAGGCAGAGAACGTAAAGAGGAATAATTCATGTCATCAACGGTTTGGCAATCTATTCGTCAGGAAGCGAAAGAGTTGGTAGAGAATGAACCTATGCTTGCCAGTTTTTTCCATTCCACCATTTTAAAACACCATAACTTAGGCAGCGCATTAAGTTATATTTTAGCGAACAAATTAGCCAATACGATTATGCCGGCAATTGCCTTGCGTGAGATTATTGAAGAAACCTATCAGGAAAAACCAAGCATCATTGAATGTGCTGCCTGTGACATTCAAGCGGTGCGTCAGCGCGATCCGGCAGTGGAGCTTTGGTCAACACCATTGCTTTATTTAAAAGGGTTTCATGCCATTCAAAGTTATCGTATTACACACTATTTATGGCAACAAAATCGCAAAGCACTTGCGATTTACCTGCAAAATCAGATTTCTGTGGCGTTTGATGTGGATATTCACCCAGCAGCAAAAATCGGCCATGGCATCATGTTTGACCATGCCACCGGTATTGTGGTAGGGGAAACGTCCGTGATTGAAAATAACGTGTCTATTTTGCAAGGCGTTACGCTTGGCGGAACAGGTAAAGAATGTGGCGATCGCCATCCGAAAATTCATGAAGGTGTGATGATCGGTGCTGGTGCGAAGATCTTAGGCAATATCGAAGTCGGCAAATACGCTAAAATCGGTGCTAATTCAGTGGTCCTACAACCGGTTCCGGACTATGCTACCGCCGCCGGCGTACCGGCACGCATTATAGGCAAAGACAAAGATGCCAAACCGGCATTTGAGATGGACCAAAATTTTATTGATCTGAGCATGGAATTAAACATTTAGCACACATTATCAGTAAAAACATCATAAAAATTGACCGCACTTTTCTGCTGATGGTTTCTGGTCTCTCTAGAAACTGTCGTGAGAAAAGTCGTAACCAGAAGAAAATGAGGTAAAAATGACAAACGTAATTCATACCGATAAAGCACCGGCAGCCATCGGCCCCTATGTTCAAGCCGTTGATTTGGGTAATTTTGTGTTGACCTCCGGACAAATTCCGGTGAACCCGCAAACTGGTGAGATTCCGACAGATATTGCTCAACAAGCGAGACAGTCTTTAGAAAATATTAAAGCGATTTTAGAACAAGCCGGTTTAGGCGTGAAAGATATTGTGAAAACCACGGTATTTGTGAAAGATTTAAAAGATTTTGCAACAGTTAACGCAGAGTATGAAGCCTTTTTCAAGGCGCATCATCATCCAAGTTTTCCGGCACGTTCTTGTGTCGAAGTCGCGCGTTTGCCGAAAGATGTTGGATTAGAAATCGAAGCGATTGCTGTTAGATCATAATTCTTCAGCGAATATTATTTCTTAAGGTCAAACCTTTGTTAAACAGCGGTTTGGCCTTTTTTCTTGATTTGTTACACCATGGCGCATTTAGGTGACGCATTCATTCTATTGTTAGGAATTATTTTAATGTAACAAAAAAGCGCTAAGTAAAAACTTAGCGCCTTTTCTGAATATGGCGGAGGAACTGGGATTCGAACCCAGGGAGGGCGTAAACCCTCGCCGGTTTTCAAGACCGGTGCCTTCAACCGCTCGACCATTCCTCCGTGTGTTGAAGTGACGTGAATAATACGGACTCTTGCTATTTAAGTCAAGCAGTTAAATAAAAGAAATCATTTAACTGCTTTATTTTCAGTCGATAGTATTATTTTACTTCCGCCTTCGTCGGCTCCGCATAAACATGGCTGATGGCCATGTGATGACCTGCCGCGCCTTTTCCGTAGAAATAATAACGCGATTTTGTCCATTCAGTGATTGGATAAGCAACGATTGGCGTATCCGATGCTTTGGCTAATGTCGCCTCTGCTTTGGTATGCGCGACTGCAGAGAATGTGCCAATTCGTCCGTTGAATACATAAGTGCGGTCGGTTTCAGCCATGAATTTCACCTCATGTGCTGTTTTCGGCTCGACCTGTTCAGCTACTGCCGTAGTGGGTTCTGACGTCACGTTATGATTTAAACGTTCTAAAGATGCCTGAATTTTCTTCTCAACAGAATCATTTGCCGGCTGAGCAATAAATTCAGTTAACGGTTGAACGTCATTTTTAGCTTTCTCAACAATCATATCCAAGGCTGGCACAGTAAGGCTCTTCTCGGTTTCTGCACTTGATTGATTTTGTTGTTCAAGTAGCTCATCAACAGATAAGAACGCATTTTCTTTTTCTTTCGGTTGATTGATTTGTGTCATATCGATCCAAACTTTTCCGCTGGCTAACTCCGGAGAGGCTACCGCAGCAAATAATGGCATTGGTGATTTTTCTTGCGGACGACGACGGCGTTGATTATTCACGCGTAAATGACGTGGTAAACGACGTTGACGCGCATTATCACGACTGCGTTCAGGTTCATTTGAGATTTCTGTTGCTTCCGCAGAAACAATGGATTCCTCTGGGGCATGAGCAACATTCACGTTTTCAACAAATGAAACCTTTTCTGCTTGGTCAGCTTGAATGTCATTTACCTCATCATAAACGCGGACTTTTTTGCGTAAGTCGCGACGTTGGCGACGTTGTGCAGGTTCAGCCTTTTCTTCGGTAATCGGGGTAGAAGATTCAGGTTTAATGATTTCTTCAATCACTTCAGGTTTACGATTACGTTTAGCGTTGCGCTCTTGGTAACGATTTCTCGCTTCAAATTTATCCGCATTTTGTTCTTCAACAACGTTTTCCACGTTTTCGTTGCGAACACGACGGTTGTTACGACGATCTTGATTGCGACGATTACGGTTGTTACCGTTTTTGTTATTCGAACGTGCTTTCTTATTTTTCTCTTCCTGTTTCGGCTCAACAGCAAATAAACCTTTTAACGCGGCGAATAAACGGATTAACAATGATGGCGCTTTGGGTTCTTTACGCTCAATCGGTGCCGGCGCCGGCATGGTGATCGCCAAAGAAACTGCCGCACTTTCCACCGCCGGGGTTTCTGCCGGTGTGGCTTCAATATTACGAGAAACCAACGATTCCTCTGCAGCAAAGGTTTCGTCTTGATCTTGATGTAATTTTGCCAAATTGTAGCTTAACTCATTCACTTCTTCGCCATCACGAACACGGAACACACTGAAGTTCGGTGTTTCCATCGCTTCGTTTGGTACCACGATAATATCGACATCATGGCGTTTTTCGATGCTATGAATAGCTTTACGTTTTTCGTTTAATAAGTAAGAAGCAATTTGTACCGGAACGATGGTGTGAACCTGTTTGGTATTTTCTTTTAACGCTTCTTCTTCCAATAAACGCAAGATAGAAAGTGAAAGTGATTCGTTATCACGGATTTTACCGGTGCCTTGGCAACGCGGGCAGACGTGATGAGAGGATTCACCTAATGACGGACTCAAACGTTGGCGTGACATTTCCAGCAAACCAAAGCGGGAAATGCGGCTAATTTGAATACGTGCGCGATCTTGACGTACGGCATCGCGAATGCGGTTTTCCACTTCACGTTGATGGCGAACCGGTGTCATGTCGATGAAGTCAATCACAATTAAACCGCCTAGGTCGCGTAAACGAAGTTGACGTGCAATTTCATCGGCGGCTTCAAGGTTAGTGTTTAATGCGGTTTCTTCGATATCGCCACCACGGGTAGAACGTGCGGAGTTAATATCAATGGCTGTCAACGCTTCAGTGGCATCAATGACAATAGAACCACCGGAAGGCAAACGCACTTCACGTTGGAAAGCGGATTCAATTTGGGATTCGATTTGATAATGACTGAACAGCGGTACTTCGCCTTGATACAATTTCACGCGATTAATGAAATCCGGACGCACTAATTTGATGTGTGCTTTCGCTTTTTCATAGACTTTCGGGCTATCAATCAGAATTTCGCCGATATCACGACGCAAATAGTCGCGAATCGCACGCACGATAACATCACTTTCTTGGTGAATTAAGAACGGCGCAGGGCGGCTTTCTGAGGCTTGTTTGATCGCCTCCCAATGGTGTAATAGCACTTTTAAGTCCCATTGCAATTCTTCCGGCGATTTACCTACACCGGCGGTACGTACGATTAAGCCGATACCTTCAGGCACATCCAAAGAGCTCAAGGCATCTTTTAATTCCAAACGTTCATCGCCCTCAATGCGACGAGAAATACCACCCGCACGAGGGTTGTTTGGCATGATCACTAAATAACTTCCTGCCAAGGAAATAAAGGTTGTCAACGCAGCACCTTTATTGCCACGTTCTTCTTTGTTCACTTGAACAATAACTTCTTGTCCTTCAGAAATAATATCGCGAATATTCGGGCGGCCTTGATAGACATAATCCGCCGGGAAATATTCGCGTGCAATTTCTTTCAACGGTAAAAAACCGTGACGTTCTGCGCCATAATCCACAAACGCGGCTTCTAAACTCGGCTCAACGCGAGTGATTTTCCCTTTGTAAATATTGGCTTTTTTCTGTTCATGACCAGGACTTTCAATGTCCAGGTCAAATAAGCGTTGTCCATCGACTAACGCAACGCGCAACTCTTCTTTTTGAGTTGCGTTAATTAACATTCTTTTCATTCGTTTTCTCTTTTATCGAAAGGGGGTTATCCCCTAAAAATACGTCATCAAAAATGACCGCACTTTGCTTAGTCGCCGACCTCGTGTCTGTCGCAGAATGTCCGTCTTCCCGACTGTCATCTGCTGGGCGCATTGGCAACCTTATTCACACTCATATCATCTTGATATGTGAATAAAAACAAAACCGGTTAAAAAATGGTTTGCAAGCTGTCGCTCATGTTGATGGTTAAAAATCATTGCAATAACAACGTCTTATGCCGAATGCTGCATTGTATTTTATCAATGATAACCTGTTTATTTTAAAGCCTTTTTTGACTCAAAAAAGGTTCGCTATTATCGCTTGAATAGGGATTTTTAGCAAGGCGTTTCACCCTTCTTGGAAGATTCTTTGCGACATTCAAACTCACCATACAATATGTTATGATGCGCGCCAATTTTTATGTAAAAGATCGTAATAAACACAAAATGAATGAAAAAGTAGTTAACCCGAACGTGCAATTTCTCACCATAAGCGATGATGAAGCAGGTCAAAGATTAGATAATTTTCTCCTTGCGCGCTTAAAAGGCGTACCTAAAAGTCTGATTTATCGCATTGTACGCAAAGGCGAAGTGCGGGTGAATAAAGGCAGAAGTAAGCCGGAATATAAATTACAAGCCGAGGATGTGGTGCGAATTCCACCGGTACGTGTGGCAGAAAAAGCACAGGACACCGTTTCTCATAAACTCACTAAAGTCGCTCAATTAGAACAACACATTATTTTTGAAGACAATTACTTATTAGTGCTTAATAAGCCTTCCGGCATTGCCGTACATGGGGGGAGCGGGCTAGATTTTGGCGTGATTGAAGCATTACGCGCACTTCGCCCGGAGGCGCGTTTCTTGGAATTGGTTCATCGTTTGGATCGCGATACTTCGGGGATTTTATTGGTAGCGAAAAAGCGTTCTGCTTTACGTCATTTACATGAACAGTTGCGTGAAAAAACGATTCAAAAAGAGTATTTAGCGCTTGTGCGTGGGCAGTGGCAATCACACTGTAAAGTGGTGCAGGCACCGCTGTTGAAAAATGAGCTGTCGAGCGGTGAGCGTATTGTCAAAGTCAGTGAACAAGGTAAACCGTCAGAAACCCGTTTTTCCGTGGAGGAGCGTTATGTTAATGCTACGTTGGTGAAAGCGTCACCGGTCACCGGGCGAACCCATCAAATCCGCGTGCATACCCAATACGCAGGCCATCCCATTGCTTTAGATAGCAAATATGGCGACAAAGTATTCGATCAACAAATGGCCGAATTAGGTTTGAATCGTTTATTTTTGCATGCTTATTCTATTCGTTTTGAACATCCGCATAGCGGTGAAACGTTACGTTTGACAGCGCAGTTGGATGAGAAAATGAAAGGGATCTTAAAACGATTGCGAGAGATGAAGTAAAGTGCGGTGGATTTTCCGTGCATTTTGAAAAGACTGAAAAAAATGACCGCACTTTTGCTGTGTTGATCACATTTCTCAAATAAAAACGGCGAAAAAATTGACCGCACTTCCCCCTTTATGTTTAAGCGTTGTAGAATCAATCTTATCCCATCAACGTCGAGGATAGGCTATGAAACGTGTGACGCTTCTTTTGAATAGAACCTTACTGGCAAGTAGCATGGTATTGCTCACGGCGTGCCATTCCATCCTTTACCAACCCGCGAAAACCCTCAGCCAAATTGACCCGGAAAAGGGGTACCGTTTAGAAAAGGCCATGCAACAAGCGCTGGAAAAAGAAAATTTAGTGATTGTCACTTTTTCCGGTGGTGGCTCACGGGCGGTGTCTTTGGGATATGGCGTGTTAGAACAGTTTCAGCAGGCAACAGTACGCCCAACGGAAAGGGGCGATACGTTATTACAAAATATTGATGTGGTGTATGGCGTGTCCGGCGGTTCGGTGTTGGCGGCCTATTTGGCGTTAGAAGGGCAAGAAACGATCCCAAAATTTAAGGAGTTTTTTCTCAAGAAAGATTTCCAAAAAAAAGTCATTAACGAAGTGTTTTCTTTGAGCAATGTGCCTCGGCTTACTTCGCCGCAATTCGGGCGTAGCGATTTATTGCAAGAGCAACTGAATTTGGCGTTATATCACGGAAAGACGTTTGCCGATTTGGCACGGAAACGTAAAGGACCGTTTGCGGTAATTAACGCCACAGATATGACGGCAGGACAGAAAGTGTCGTTTACGCAAGACTTCTTTGATTGGCTTTGCGTGGATTTGAATGATATTGAAATTGCGCGTGCGGTGGCGGCATCCAGTGCAGTACCATTAATTTTTTCACCAATCACCTTGAATAATCATGCCGGTCTTTGCCACGCAGAAAGCAAAAAAGCGTTTCTTATGCAAACTCAGCCGGGCAATCACTTGTTATTGAACAATTTTAATGCCATGCAAAAGCGCTTAGCGCGTTATCAAGATAGTGTAGAACAACCTTATTTGCATTTAGTGGATGGCGGTTTAACGGATAATTTAGGATTGGCCAGTTTGTTGGATATGTCGAATTTGCTCAGTATACGCAAACTTTATGCCGAATTGAAGAAATCCGCTTTGCGCCATGTGGTTGTGGTCAGTGTGAATGCACAAAATGAACGAACCAGCCATATCGACAAATCGGCGGATGTGCCGGGCGTGAGAGAAGTGGTCGATACGGTGATCAATGTGCCGATTGATAAGGCGACGGAATCGACCGTGCAATATTCACAAAAATTTGCGAATCAATGGAACGCTTATGCTAAACGTCAAAGAGAGGCCAAGATTAAGGTTTATTTTGTGAATGTGAGTTTGAAAGATTTACCGGAAGGACAATTGAAAAAAGACGTGTTAAATATCGGAACGTCTTTTTACTTACCGGAATCTGATGTGGATAAGTTGCGTGAAGCTGCGAAGATTTTGTTAATGCAATCGAAAGAGTATCATGACGCATTAAAAGCATTACAGTAGTGAAATCAGTAATATCAGATTAGGGTTTGTTATCAGCAAAGTGCGGTGGATGTTGAGGGTAAATGGCACGCCCTAAAGGATTCGAACCTTTGACCCACGCCTTAGAAGGGCGTTGCTCTATCCAGCTGAGCTAAGGGCGCATTGTAAAAGGAACAGTAAAGAAGTAGAGAGAGTGGTCGGCGAGATAGGATTTGAACCTACGACCCACTGGTCCCAAACCAGTTGCGCTACCAAACTGCGCTACTCGCCGAAAAGATGTGTAGCATTATAGTTTTCTTTCTTATTCAGTCAATAAGTTTTTTTTATTTTGCCATTGAATGCCTAAATTTATTGCAATTCGGCTTACATAAAAGGGGCTTTTCTGACAAAATAGCAAACGTTTGTATTTTCTTTTTCATCGGAGACGCCAATGACCGCTCAAATTATTTCCGGAACGCAATTAGCCAGTCAAATTAAATCGAATGTGGCTCAACAAATTTCACAGTATGTCGCTCAGGGAAAACGCGCACCGGGCTTAGCTGTGATTTTAGTGGGGGCGGATCCTGCCTCACAAGTGTATGTGGGCAGTAAACGGAAAAGCTGTGCTGAAATCGGCATCACGTCACAATCCTACGATTTGCCGGAAACCACAACGGAACAGGCGTTATTGGAACTGATTGAAGAGTTGAATCAAGATACCGAGGTTGATGGCATTTTGGTGCAGTTGCCGTTGCCGAAACACATTGATAGCACCAAAGTGATTGAGCAAATTTCCCCGGAAAAAGATGTGGACGGTTTTCATCCTTATAATGTTGGGCGTTTGTGCCAACGTATTCCCACATTGCGTGCGTGCACTCCTTACGGCGTGATGAAATTATTAGAGACCACCGGCATTTCTTTCTATGGCAAACACGCAGTCATTGTGGGCGCCTCTAATATTGTCGGTCGTCCGATGGCACTTGAATTGCTATTAGCCGGTTGTACCGTGACCGTAACACACCGTTTCACCGAAGATTTGGTGAGCCATATTCGTCAAGCGGATATTTTAGTGGTGGCGGTGGGCAAACCGAAATTCATTAAAGGCGAATGGATTAAAGAAGGCGCGGTAGTGGTGGATGTGGGCATTAACCGCCTTGAGGGCAAACTTGTGGGCGATGTGGAATTTGATGTGGCGGCACAGCGCGCGTCCTATATTACTCCGGTGCCGGGTGGCGTAGGCCCGATGACGGTGGCGATGTTGATGCAAAACACCCTTTCCGCGTATGAAAAACAACAGGGCGACGCTGCGTAGCATCTTCCTTAAAAAAGACATAAAAAACCCACCGCACTTTAAATCGATTTTATATCGGAAGTGCGGTGGATTTTTTCATTGTTTATTTTAGGCTGTCAACTGCACCAAAATACGACGAATCGGCTCTGCCGCACCCCATAATAATTGGTCGCCCACGCTGAACGCCGCGAGGTATTCCGGCCCCATATTGAGTTTGCGTAAACGTCCGACCGGAACGCTTAATGTGCCGGTCACTTTGGTTGGTGTTAACTCACGCAATGTGGTTTCTTTGTCATTTGGAATGACTTTCACCCATTCGTTGTGAGACGCTAAAATTTGTTCGATTTCTGCTAACGGAATATCGCGTTTCAATTTAATGGTGAACGCTTGGCTGTGGCAACGTAAAGCCCCAATACGCACGCATAAGCCATCAACCGGAATCGGATTGTCGCTTAAGCCAAGAATTTTGTTGGTTTCTGCGTAACCTTTCCACTCTTCTTTGGTTTGTCCGTTTTCCCAAAGTTTATCAATCCATGGAATCAAGCTGCCGGCCAATGGTGCACCGAAGTTATCAATTGGGAAATCGCTGTCACGCATTTTTGCCGTAACGGCGCGTTCAATGTCTAAAATGGAAGAGTGCGGTTGTGCCAATAACGCTTTGACTTCGCCATTGAGTTCACCCATTTGCACCAACAACTCACGCATATTTTTAGCGCCCGCGCCACTGGCGGCTTGGTAAGTCGCCACGGAAATCCATTCCACTAAATCCTGTTTAAATAAACCGCCTAACGCCATTAACATCAAGCTCACCGTACAGTTACCGCCCACATAGGTTTTCACGCCGTTTTTCAAGCCTTGGCTAATCACGTGTTGGTTTACCGGATCTAAGACGATGATGGCATCTTTTTCCATACGCAATGCAGACGCTGCATCTACCCAATAGCCATCCCAACCGGCCGCTTTTAATTTTGGATACACGTCGTTGGTGTAATCACCGCCTTGGCAAGTGACGATAATGTCTAATTTTTTCAATTCGTTAATATCAAACGCATCTTTTAATGTGCCTGCGTCTTTACCGGCAAATGTCGGTGCGGCTTGACCGGCTTGAGAGGTGGTAAAGAAAACCGGATTAATGTTCGCAAAATCATTTTCTTGCTGCATACGTTCCATTAAAACGGAACCCACCATTCCGCGCCAACCGATAAAACCCACGTTTTTCATAAATGTATCCTTTATTAGAGAAAATTTGAGGAATTAATTAATAGCAAGAGATGGCGCGTTAAGGCAAGTCTTTTTCCGATCTTTTTTTTATTTTTGAACATCATCAAAAAACAGACCGCACTTTTTGACAGGTGAGCTGTGATATTCACGCACCACGTGAAAGTGATCGCGTGTGTGCTATAATCCCCAAATATTTATTTTTTTATTTGTTTAAGGATACACATGCAATTTTCTAAAATGCACGGACTCGGCAATGATTTTATGGTGGTGGATGCGGTTACGCAGAATATTTATTTTCCTGCCGACACCATTAAACGTTTAGCCGATCGTCATCGTGGCATTGGTTTTGATCAGCTGTTGGTGGTGGAGCCGCCTTATGATCCCGAATTGGATTTTCACTATCGTATTTTTAATGCGGACGGCAGTGAAGTGGCGCAATGTGGTAATGGTGCTCGATGTTTTGCCCGTTTTGTGACGCTTAAAGGTTTAACCAACAAAAAAGATATCGCCGTCAGTACACAAAATGGCAAAATGGTGTTAACCGTTAAGGAAGACGACAATGTGCGAGTGAACATGGGCGAACCCATTTGGGAGCCGAATAAAATTCCATTTACCGCCAATAAATTCGAGAAAAATTATATTCTGCGCACGGAAATTCAAACGGTACTCTGTGGCGCGGTGTCCATGGGCAATCCCCATTGTGTGGTGCAGGTGGATGATATTCACACCGCCAACGTAGCGCAGCTCGGGCCATTACTTGAAAACCATGAGCGTTTTCCTGAACGGGTGAATGCCGGTTTTATGCAGGTGGTGAACCGCAAACATATTAAATTACGCGTACATGAGCGAGGCGCGGGCGAAACCCAAGCCTGCGGTAGCGGTGCTTGTGCGGCGGTCGCTGTGGGGATTATGCAAGGCGTATTGGACAATGAAGTGCAGGTGGATTTGCCCGGCGGCAGTTTGCTGATTGAATGGCAAGGCGAAGGGCATCCGCTGTATATGACCGGTAGCGCTACCCACGTCTATGACGGTGTGATTTATCTCTAATGGTCGATCATCTGCGATGCAAAATGAACTGCAAAAATACCTGACTTATTTGCGCATTGAACGTCAAGTGAGTCCTCATACGCTGACCAACTATCAACATCAGTTGGTGCGCGTTATCGCTATTTTGCAGGACGCCGGAATTCAACAATGGCAACAAGTCACACCAAGTGTTGTGCGCTATGTGTTGGCACAAAGCAGTAAACAGGATGGACTAAAAGAAAAAAGCTTAGCGTTACGCCTTTCTGCGTTGCGCCGCTTTTTGAGTTATTTGGTGTATCAAGGGCAGCTCAAGGTGAATCCGGCTGTGGGCATTTCCGCGCCTAAGCAACCCAAACACTTACCCAAAAACATCGATACGGATCAAATTCAGCTATTACTTGCTAATGACAGCAAAGAGCCCATTGATATCCGCGATCGCGCCATGATTGAATTGTTTTACAGCTCCGGTTTGCGTTTGTCGGAATTGCAAGGATTGAACTTAAACAGCATTAATCTTCGCGTGCGTGAAGTCCGGGTGATTGGTAAAGGGAACAAAGAGCGCATTGTGCCACTAGGACGTTATGCTTCCCACGCCATTCAACAATGGCTCAAAGTGCGGTTGTTATTTAACCCAAAAGACGATGCGTTGTTTGTCAGTCAGTTGGGGAATCGTATGTCCACGCGCTCGATTCAAATACGCTTGGAACGCTGGGGCATTCGACAAGGGCTGAATAGCCATTTGAATCCGCATAAACTCCGCCACTCTTTTGCCACCCATATGTTGGAAGCCAGTTCGGATTTACGCGCGGTGCAAGAATTGCTCGGACACAGTCATTTATCGACAACGCAAATTTATACGCACTTAAATTTCCAACATTTAGCAGACGTGTATGATACGGCGCATCCTCGTGCTAAACGGAAAAGATAAGGAAAAACACGATGATTTTTTACCGCACTTTCAGTGCGATTTAATGGATTTTCACTAATGAAGACAACTCAAAAATCTCTCCCTTTGTTACAAATCCACTGCCTCAATAAACATTTCGGGCAGACACATGTGCTACGTGATATTTCCCTTGAATTGCACAGTGGCGAAATCTTGTTTTTACTCGGTGCTTCCGGCTGTGGAAAAACGACTTTGCTACGTGCTATTGCCGGTTTTGAACAACCTGATAACGGTGAAATTTACCTAAAAGAGCGGTTGATTTTTGGCGCAAATTGCAATATTCCACCGCAACAGCGTCGGCTAGGTTATGTGGTGCAAGAAGGCGTGTTATTTCCACACTTGAATGTGTATCGCAATATTGCTTACGGGTTGGGCGATGGCAAAGGTCGCTCCCCGGAAGAACGACAACGCATTGACGAAGTGATGGCGCTTACCGGCATTTGTGCGCTCGCCGACCGTTTTCCACACCAACTTTCCGGCGGGCAACAGCAGCGTGTCGCCTTGGCACGCGCCATTGCGCCAAACCCTGAACTGATTTTATTAGACGAACCTTTTAGCGCCTTAGATGAACATCTGCGCCAACAAATCCGTCATGATATGTTGCAAGCACTCCGCCAAAGTGGTACTTCCGCCATTTTCGTCACCCATGATCGCGACGAAGCCTTGCGTTATGCCGATAAAATCGCGGTGTTGCAAAATGGAGAAATCTTACAAATCGCGAACCCCCGCACGCTTTATTGGTCATCAAAACACCTTTCCACTGCCACCTTTATCGGCGAAAGTATTGTGTTGCCGGCAACCTTAAATTCACCTTCAACGGCGCATTGCCAATTAGGTGACATTGCCGTCATAGACAAAAGCCAAGGGCAACAAAGCGGCACGTTACTCCTCCGCCCGGAACAATTCTGTTTGTCAAAAACACCGCAAAATCCGACCGCACTTTTTAACACAGTGGTAAAAAACGTGGAATTCAAAGGCAAAATTACGGCGATTCAAATTGAAATAAATGGCTTCGAAATTGAATTAGAGGAACACCACGGAATTGAGTTGTATGTGGGAGATAAGGTTGAGGTGTATTTATACGGCACGGGCTTGTTTTATGGCGAATAAGTGTTGGCTTTAAAGTTACTTGCTAAGCAAAATAACAATCCGCACGTAAAACGTGCGGTTTTTAGGCTCCCCTATAAGAGCCT